>Ga0307515_10022945_pt1 | contig 10975 bp, 6 predicted proteins | sample 17_EM_MG_FD_194513 | JGI IMG/M metagenome (GOLD analysis project Ga0307515, IMG submission 194513) | Populus trichocarpa ectomycorrhiza microbial communities from riparian zone in the Pacific Northwest, United States - 17_EM | ecosystem: Host-associated > Plants > Roots > Unclassified | place...
AGCGGTAGCTCCACACGACCTCGACCGGGAGCAGCACGGGCGAGCCCTGGGTCGGTGGCCGCGCGAGCACGTCGATCTCGGCGCAGCCGCGCAGCCGGTCGCGCAGCGCGGCCGGGACGACGTGCGCGGCGTCGAGATCGGGGCGCGACCGCGCGGCGTCGTAGGTGCCCTCGATCGCGCCGTCGGCGCCGCGCACCACGACGATGCCGCGGTGGTTGTCGACCGCGACGCCGAGCCCGCAGCGCTCGATCGCGACGCCGAGCTCCTGACCGAGTAGCTGCCACACCCGCGGCCATTCTCCGCGCCGGCCGGCGTCGAGCACCAGGTTGCCGTAGGCATAGGATCGCGCCTTGTGGGCATCGACGTCGGTCGCGGCGAGCGGCCCGGCCGCCGCGATCGCGCGCTCGAACCATGCGATCGCCGCGGCGCGATCGCGGTCGAGCATCAGCCGGCCCTCGCTCTGGTCAAGCATCGCGCGGGCACCGGGCGTCGTGGTCGGCGCGGCGCGCAGCGCGGCGATCTCGGCGCGGACCGAGGCGACCTGGTCGTCGCGCGCGACCTGGGCCTTGACGAACACGCTGCGCAGCAGCAGGGGCGCCTCGGGGCACCGCGCGGCGACGGCCGCCGCGCGATCGAGCTCGTCGCGCGCGGCGACGAAGTCCTCGCGGTTGACCAGCAGGGTCGCGAGCTCCTCGCGGGCCCAGATGTCGGTCGCACACCGCGCGTCGCGCCGGACCCGCTCGCCGAGGTAGGCCCGCGCGAGCGGCAGCGTGCTCGCCGCGACGTCGTCGGCCTGCATCTCGAGATCGGCGAGCTGGGGCAGGAAGATCTGCTCGATGAACCACTCACCGGCGCCGCGCGCCCGCGCGCTGCCGTCGTCGATCACGCGGCGGGCGTCGCTGAGCCGGAGCTGGGTCAGGTAGATCTCGCCGAGCACGGTCGCGAGCCGGATGCAGCGGAACTCGAGCCGGGTGGCGGCGCAGCTGGCGTAGGCCGGCAGCGCGATGGCCTCGGCGGACACGGCGTCGCCGCGCGCGACCCGCGCCAGCGCGTCCTGCTCGATCGCGAGCATCCGGAACCACGGATCGGCGCTGGCCTCGGCGAGGCGCAGGTATTCGGGGAGCCGCGCGGGCGGCACGGTCCGGCGATCGGGGCTGGTCAGGAGCAGCGCGCCGAGCAGGATGTCGTCCTGGTGGGCGGCGCGCAGCGCGGCCAGGAACGCGTCGGCGGCGGCGGGATCGAGCGGGCCGGCGACCAGCTGGGCGTAGCGCTCGGCCAGCGGCCGGCGCCGCGCGAAGTTGGCGCGCGCGATCCGATCAACGTGGCCGCCGAGCGTGTGATCACCGGCGACGGCGTCGAGGGTGCGCGCGAGCGGCGCGAGCGCCCGGACGGCGTCGGCGCTGGTCGCGGAGCGCACGGCGTCGTACAGGTACAGCCGGGTGAGCCCCGGGATCCGGCGCGCGAGGTCGGCCGAGATCCCGCCGGGCGCGGTCGCGAGCCGGGGGCCGGCGGCGAGCAGCTGGTCGGCGAGCTGCTTGCGCGCGTCGGTCTGGTCGGCGAGCGCCGTGGCCCGGGCGCCGGCCTCGTCGGCCCAGCCCGGCTCGCCGAGCGCGGTGACCGCCTCGAACGCCTCGACCGCGATGCGCGCCAGGCCGAGATCGCGCAGCGCGAGCGCGCGGTTCCACAGCGCCTGCGGGTGCCGCGGCGCCGCGGCCAGCACGCCGTCGAGCGCGACCAGCGCCTCGGCCGGGCGCCCGGTGGTGAGCAGCACGAGCGCGCGATCCGCGGCGACGTCGGGGCCCTGCGCGGCGCGCTCGAGGTACGCGGTCGCGCGCGCCCAGTCGCCCAGCAGCAGGTAGCCGGCCGCGACGCCGTGGAGATCGCCGCGCCGCTCGAGCGCCGCGAGCGTGTCGAGCCCGATGCGGTCGGCCGGCGCCGGGGCCGGGGCCGCGGTGCGCGCGACGCTGTAGCGGCGGTGCCGGTCGGCGGCGGCGTAGCTGACCCGGCCCTCGAGCGAGCGCACGTCCGCGGTCGCCAGCGCGACCGGCGCGTCGCGATCGCCGGGCACCGCGGTCGGCGCGCCGCCGCCGATCAGCCGGATCACGCCCACCACCAGGACGGCGGCCGCCGACGCGATCGCGATCCGCGCGCGGAGGCTCCAGCGCCGCGCCCGGGCACGCGCCGGCCGCCGCCGCGCCCCGCTCGCCGCGTCGCCGCCGGCGGCGCGGATCTCGAGCGCGACCAGCTGCAGCGCGTCGTGCAAGGCGGCGCGGCACGCCGCGCACGCCGCCAGGTGCAGCGCGAACGCCTCGGCGTCGGCCGCGTCGAGCTCACCGTCGACGTACGGCGCGACCTGATCGCCGTGCTGGAGGCAGCCGCCGCTCATCGGCCGCGCTCCGCGAGTTCGTCGGTGAGCAGCTGCTTGAGCCGGGCTCGGGCCCGCGACAGCCGGATCCCGACCGTCGCCCTGGGGATGCCGAGGGCATGGGCGACCTCGGCGTACGACCGGCCCTCGAGCGCGAACATCAGGTAGACCTCGCGGAGCTCGTCGGGCAGCCGCGCCGCGGCGCGCCGGATATCGTCGGTGGTCGTCACGGACCACAGCGGCGGCTCGCGGTCGTCGGGCACCGCGATCACCGCGTCGTCGCACCGCACGTGCGGCTGCGTCCTCGCCCGCTGGCGGCAGCGATCGATGTGCAGGTTGTGGAGGATCGCGATCATCCAGCCGCGCGGGTTGGCGCCGAGATCGACAGGGAGATCCACGCGGAGATCGCTGCGATCGATCGATCGCAGCGCGCGCTCGAACGCGTCCTGGACCAGGTCCTCGATCTCGGCCGGGTCGCGCACCAGGTGGCGCGCCACCGCACGCAGGACCGGCAGCTGCGCGGCCAGCACGCTTCGCACCGCCCCGGGAGGGGGCCCATGTCCCTGGCTCCCCTGCGGAGCCTCGCTCGTCTGCGCCACCGGCACGACGGAGCTACGATCGTCGGGCGGGATCTTCGCGCTCAATCAACCACCCGTGAGGGACATTAACAGGTCCCCGGGCTCCGCCGCCCGCCCGCCCGATCTGCCAGGCACCGCGCGCTTGACCGCTGCAGCTTACAGGCAGAACGTAAGGCCGACACAAAAGGGTAACCACATGAAGCTCGACATCAACGGCTCTGTTCGCGAGGTCGATGCCCCCGCCGAGATGCCCCTGCTGTGGGTGATACGCGACCTGCTCGGCTTCACCGGAACCAAGTTCGGCTGCGGCATGGCCCAGTGCGGCGCCTGCACCGTGCACCTGGACGGCCAGCCGGTGCGCGCGTGCGTCACGCCGGTGTCCACCGTCGGCAACCGCAAGGTCCGCACGATCGAGGGCCTGTCGACCGACGGCTCGCACCCGGTCCAGCGCGCCTGGGCCGAGGCCGACGTCGTCCAGTGCGGCTACTGCCAGTCGGGGCAGATCATGACCACGGTGGCGCTGCTCGCCGAGAAGCCCGATCCGAGCGACTCGGAGATCGACGCGGCGCTGTCGGGCAATATCTGCCGATGTGGCACCTATGTCCGGATTCGCGAGGCCGTTCATCTGGCCGCGAGGCTGTCGCGCGGAGGTGCCAAGTGACGCTCACCCGTCGAGATCTGCTGCGTACCAGCGTCACGTCGGCGGCCGGCCTGGTCGTCGCGTTCCACGTCCCGCACGGCGCGCGGGTGGCCCAGGCACAGCCTGCCCCGGCCGCCGCGCTGCCGCCGGCCAACGCGTTCCTCCGGATCGGCGCCGACGATTCGGTCACCGTGCTGCTGGCGCACTCCGAGATGGGCCAGGGCAGCTGGACCGGCCTGGCGATGATGGTCGCCGAGGAGCTCGAGTGCGACTGGTCCAAGGTGCGGTGCGAGCACGCGCCCGCGGCGCCGGTCTACGCGCACCCGGTGTTCGGCGTCCAGATGACCGGCGGCTCGTCGGCGACCTGGAGCGAGTTCGAGCGCTATCGCACCGTCGGCGCGATCGCCAAGGACATGCTGATCCGCGCCGCCGCGGCGCGCTGGAAGGTCTCGCCGGCGACCTGCCACGCCGCCAACGGCGTGGTCACCAGCGGCAAGAACCAGCTGTCGTACGGCAAGCTCGCCGCCGCGGCGATGGCGCTGACGCCGCCCAAGGCGGTCCAGCTCAAGGACCCCAAGGCGTGGAAGCTGCTCGGCACCCGGGTCCGCCGGCTCGACACGCCGGAGAAGATCACCGGCCAGGCCAAGTTCGGCATCGACGTCCAGTTCCCCGGCCTGCGCGTCGCCGTCGTGGCGCGGCCGCCGGCGTTCGGCGCCAAGCTCGGCAAGTTCGACGCGACCGAGGCCATGAAGGTCGCCGGCGTCGAGAAGGTCGTGCCCACCGCCAACGGCGTGGCGGTGGTCGCCAAGCACTTCTGGGCCGCCAAGCTCGGCCGCGACGCGCTGAAGATCGACTGGACGGCCCCCGAGGGCGGCGGGATCGACACCACCAAGCAGATGGCCGAGTTCCACGCCAAGGCCCGGACCAAGGGCGACTCCGTCGTCGACAAGGGCAAGGTCGACGACGTCATGGCGGGCGCCAAGACCAAGCTGGTCTCGGAGTACGAGTTCCCGTACCTCGCGCACGCGTCGATGGAGCCGCTCAACTGCGCGGTCAAGATCGACGGCGATCGCTGCGAGATCTGGACCGGCACGCAGTTCCAGTCGGTCGATCAGATCATCGCCTCGAAGATCCTCGGCATCACGCCCGACAAGGTCACGATCCACACCATGTTCCTCGGCGGCGGCTTCGGCCGGCGCGCCAACCCGACCTCGGACTTCGTCGCCGAGGCGGTGATCGTGGCCAAGGCCGCCGGCGTCCCGGTCAAGGTCGTGTGGACGCGCGAGGACGACATGCGCGGCGGCTACTACCGGCCCGCGTACGTCCACCGGATCCAGGCCGGCCTCGACGACCAAGGCCGCCCGATCGCGTGGGACCACGTCGTGGTCGGCCAGTCGATCATCGCCGGCACGCCGTTCGAAGGCATGATGATGAAGCACGGCATCGACCCGACGTCGGTCGAGGGCCTGGCCGATTCGCCGTACCTCGAGAGCACCGGCGCGGTCCGGGTGTCGCTGCACTCGCCCAAGACCGCGATCCCCGTCCTGTGGTGGCGGTCGGTCGGCAACACCCACACCTCGTTCGCGATGGAGAGCATGATCGACGAGGCCGCCCACGCGGCCGGCCAGGATCCGCTCGCGTATCGCATGGCTCTGCTCAAGGAGAAGCCGCGCCACGCCGCGGCGCTCGCGCTCGCCGCCGACAAGGCCGGGTGGAGCACGCCGCCGGCCGCCGGCCGCGCGCGTGGCATGGCGGTCCACGAGTCGTTCGGCAGCATCGTCGCCCACGTCGCCGAGGTCTCGGTCGAGCACGGGCGGATCCGGGTCCATACGGTGACCAGCGCGGTCGACTGCGGCACCGCGGTCAACCCGCTCGCCGTCGAGGCCCAGGTCCAGGGCTCGGTCGCCTACGGCCTGTCCGCGGCGCTGTACGGCAAGCTCACGCTGGCCGGCGGCAAGGTCCAGGAGAGCAACTTCCACGACTACCCCGTGGTCCGCATGCACGACATGCCCAAGGTCACGGTCCACCTCATCCAGAGCGGCGCGAAGATGGGCGGCGTCGGCGAGCCGGCGACGGCACCGATCGCCCCCGCCGTGGCCAACGCGGTGTTCGCGCTGACCAAGCAACGGCTGCGCTCGCTCCCGCTCAAGCTCGTCTGACGAACCGCTCGAGGCTTTTTCATGCGCACCATGATGCGAACTGCCCTCTGCTTCCTGTTCCTCGCGCCGGCGTGCGGCGCGCGCTCTTCGGAGTCCGGCGCCGGCGGCTCGTCGAACGCGCAGCCCGGGCTCGTCGCGTTCGAGACCGTGCGGACCGTGCTGCAGCACGCGCGCTGTCAGAACTGCCACCCGCGCGGCGACGTCCCGCTGCAGGGCGAGGACGGCCATCCCCACCTCCAGAACGTGCAGCGCGGCCCCGACGGCCACGGCATGGTCGGCGAGCGCTGCACCACCTGCCACGGCCCGATGAACCCGCCGGACAGCTACGGCGAGCACACCCCGCCCGGCGTCCCGACCGGCTGGCGCATGCCCAAGCCCGAGGAGCGCCTCGTGTTCGTCGGCGTCGCCCCCGGCGCGCTGTGCGCGCAGATCAAAGATCCGGCGCACAACGGCGGCAAGGACATGGCCGCGCTGCGCGCCCACCTCGACGATCCGCTGGTCACCTGGGCCTGGACGCCCGGGTTTGGCCGGACGCCGCCGCCGGTGTCGCGCCAGGCGTTCCTCGACGCCTGGACCACCTGGGCCAGCACCGGCGCGCCCTGTCCGAAGTGAATGACGTGATCCTGCGCGCCGGTGATCACCGCGCCGCCGCTCGCGCCGGGGTGGGACGGACGCCGGCGCCGGATATTCATCTATTGTATTCCTTGGTTCGCGTGCATATCGAACGCTGATCATGCGACGCACAAGGCACGACGAGATCGGCAGCGCGTTATTTCTATATCGGCGCTGATATTCGTGCTTCCGCACCGCGACCGCGGTATCGCGTCACCGGCGAGCACCTGATCGGCGGCGCCGCGGCGTCAGCGCGCCGGGATCGCAGCGGTCTGGCGCGGCAGGACGGCGTGGAACACGCTGCCGTGGCCGAGCCGGCTGCGGACGCCGACGGTGCCGCCCTGGGCCTCGACGATCTTGCGGGTCAGCGCGAGGCCCAGGCCGGTGCCCTGCGGCCGGGCGCCGCCGGTGTCGAGCTGCTCGAACTCGAGGAACAGCCGGCCGAGCTGATCGGGAGCGATGCCGACGCCGGTGTCCTCGACCTCGAGGCGGAACGAGTCGGCGGCCTCGGCGGTGGTCCGCACCACGATGTTGCCGCCCTCGGGCGTGAACTTGAGCGCGTTCGACAGGTAGTTGTAGAGCACCTGCCGGAACCGCGCCGGATCGAGGACCACGACCTCGAGCGAGCGGTCGGTCTCGACCTGGACCCGGATCCGCTTCTGCAGCGACAGCGTGCGGAGCACGCTCGCGACCTCGGCGATGGTCGACTCGATCCGGAACGGCTCGGGCTTGAGCTCGAGCTTGCCGGCCTCGACCGTGGCGAGATCGAGGATGTCGCTGATCAGCTGCAGCAGGTGCCGGCTGCTGGTCAGGATGTCGCCCAGGAACTCGTGGTGCTCGGGAGAGTCGGGGGCGACCCGGCCGTAGAACATCAGCTCGGAGAACCCGACGATCGCGTTGAGCGGCGTGCGCAGCTCGTGCGACATCGCGGCGAGGAACTCGCTCTTGAGCCGGTTGGCCTCGTGGATCCGGTAGTTCTGCTCCTCGAGGTGGCGCACCCGCTCGCGCTCGAGCGCGGCGTCGACCAGGGTGTGGAGCCGCGTGCGCTCGTCCTCGAGCTCGTGCTTCGCGGTGACGTCCTTGTAACAGAACGCGACGTGGCGGACCGCGCCATCGCGATCCTTGAGCGGGATCATCGACAGCTCGATCGCGACCCGCCGGCCCTCGACCCGGACGTGCTCGAGCTGGCGCGCGTCGTACCAGAACGCGGGCACCGACACCGGCTCGCCGCAGAACGCGCGCTCGACGTGGGGCAACAGGCCCTGGGCGGCGACCAGCTCGTCGCGAAAGATGTTGTAGTCGGCCGGCGGGATCGAGCCGAACAGCTCGCGGAATATCCGGTTGACGACCAGGCAGCGGCCATCGACATGCGCGATCGCGAACGCGACCGGCGCCTCGGCGAACAAGGTCTCGAGGAGGAATACCGGGTCAGCGACCGTGGCGAGGTTGGCCCTGACGTAGTCGGCGTCAACCATTCGTCGCCACCATGCGAATGACGAACACTATCATCGATGGTGCGCGATACCACCGATTGGATCGGCCGCGCAGCCTGCGAGATTCGATGAGGACGACAGATAGTCAATCGGCCCGCCGGGAGGGTCGCAGCTCTGCAGTCCACAGGTCAGGACGCTGAAATCACCCGCGTGTGGCGCTCGACATCGCATGCTGTCATTTGCTGCGGTGCCGCTGAACGCGGCGGTCGCAGCGAGCCAGCTCACAGTTCATACCGCGGGCGACGCGCGGCGTATGCGCTGCGCCACAGGACAGACCGTGCCGCGGCACATCGCCGAGCGGCGCGCTGGAACGCGACGTCGCGCGCCGGGTACGCTGGTGGGCACGGCAAGCGGATGCGCGCGTGGGTCATCAGTCTCGGCGTCGTGATCCAGCTGGGCGCAGCGCCGCTGGCGCACGCGCTCGATGGCCATCGCAGCGTCACGCAGTACGCCCAGACTCACTACGAGACCCGCGACGGCCTGGCCCACGGGCTCGCCAACTCGATCGCGCAGACCGCGGACGGCTACCTGTGGACGGGGAGCGAGGAGGGGCTGTCGCGGTTCGACGGCGCCTCGTTCACGAACTTCGACCACCGCAAGACCGAGGGGATCCCGGGCAACGTGTTCACCGCGCTGGCGGTCGACCCGGCCGGGACGCTGTGGGCCGGGACCCGCGAGCACGGCGTGCTGCACCTGGTCGACGGCGAGTTCCGCGCGGTCGTCTGGGAAGCCGGGCCGCAGGAGCAGCAGGTCCGCGCGCTGGCGTTCGACGGCAACGGCGATCTGTGGATCGGCCTGCACGATCGCGGGCTGGTGCGGCTCCACGCCGGTGCGCTCGACACCGCGCTGGCGACCCGCGACGGGCTGCCCAGCGACGACATTCGCTCGTTCCTCGCCGCGCGCGACGGCACGATGTGGATCGGCACGTTCCGCGGGCTCGCGCAGTGGAAGGCCGGGCGGCTGTCGCGTGGACCGGTCGCGCTCGACGGCACCGCGGTGTACGCGATCGCCCAGGACGGGCGCGGCGAGCTGTGGTGCGCGACCGCCCGCGGGCTCGCCCACGTCCGCGGCGACGCGCACGGTGACGCGCACGGTGACGCGCACGGTGACGCGGTCGAGTGGGTCGGCGCCGACCGGCTGCAGACCAGCGACGTCCGCCAGGTGCTGTTCGATCGCGACGGCAACCTGTGGATCGGCGCCGCCACCGGGGTCGCGCGCATGACACCGGGCGGCCAGATCGATCGGCTCGCGCGGCCCGCCGCGATCGTGCTGGCGCTGTTCGAGGACTCCGAGGGCAACCTGTGGATCGGCACCGAGGGCGGGCTCGACCGGGTGCGCGACGGCGACGTGCTGCCGTTCGGTGCCAGCGACGGGCTCACCGACGAGACCGCGTTCGGGATCCGCGAGGACGCCGCCGGCGCGATGTGGATCACCACGAGCGGCGGGCTGTTCCGGATCCCGCCGGGCCGGGCCGTCGCGGAGAAGCTCGTCGCCGACCACGGCACGATGTACGCGATCTATCCCGACGCGCGCGGCGACGTGTGGTTCGGCGGCCGCGCCGGCGACGTCGGCCGCTGGCACGACGGCCGGATCACGTGGCTGGGCCGCGAGCGCTGGGAGCGCATCCGGTCGATCGCCCAGACCGGCGACGGCATGTGGCTCGGCACCGAACACGGCCTGTTCCGGCTGCGCGGCGATCGCCTCGAGGACGCCGAGTCGATCATACCGGGGGTCGCGGTCAGCGCGATCGCGCCCGACGCCAGCGGCGCGCTGTGGCTGGCGACCGAGGGCGGCGGCTTGATGCGGTGGCGCGCCGGGGCCGCCGCGCCGATCCCGCCGGGTGGCCCGCCGCGCAACGCGCCCGCGACGACGATCCTGTTCGATCCGGACGGCACGATGTGGGTCGGCACCCAGGGTGCGGGGCTGTGGCGGTTGCGCGACGACCGCTGGTTCGTGTTCACCGCCAAGGACGGCCTGTTCGACGACCTGACCTGGCGGATCCTCGACGACGGGCTCGGCAACCTGTGGATGTCGTCGAACCGTGGGATCTGGCGGGTGCGCCGCGAGCAACTCGACGCCCGCGCGGCCGGACAGCGCGCGACCGTCGACTCGGTGGTCTACGGCGAGGCCGATGGCATGCCGAACCGCGAGTGCAACGGCGCGATCGAGCCCGCGGGCTGGCGCTCGCGCGACGGCCGGCTGTGGTTCCCGACGGTCAAGGGCGTGGTCGCGATCGATCCCGCGCACCTGCGTCCGGCCCGGCCGGCCGGCGCGCTGGTCGAGAGCGTGCGGGTCGACGGTCAGCCGGAGCCGCCGTCGGCCGCGCTGGTGCTCGCGCCCGGCGCCAGCCGCATCGAGATCGGTTACACCGCGCCCGCGCTGCGCGGCCCCGAGCGCCTCCGCTTCCGCTACCGGCTCGACGGCTTCGATCGCGCGTGGAACGACGCCGGTGCGCTGCGGCTCGCCCAGTACACCAACCTGGCGCCCGGCAACTATCGCTTCGTCGTCCAGGCCGGCATCGACGGCACCTGGGGCCGGGCCGGCGCGCTCGCGGTGACGCTGCAGCCGCACCTCTACCAGACCGGCTGGTTCTACGCGCTGGCGATCGTGTCGATCGCGCTGGCGATCGTCGCGGTGCCGATGCTGCGCGTCCGGCAGCTCCGCGCCCAGACCCGCGAGCTCGATCAGCGCGTCGAGCAGGCGGCGCGCGAGCTCAAGGTGCTGTCCGGCCTGTTGCCGATCTGCGCGTGGTGCAAGAAGGTCCGCGACGACCGCGGCTACTGGAGCCAGATCGAGGCCTACCTGAGCGCGCGGACGGACACGCAGATCACCCACGGGATCTGCCCCGAGTGCAATGACAAGCTGCTCGCGGACGAAGGTCTGAGCTCGCGCCCGCAGTGACGCGCGGCCTCGAGCGCGTCGGGGCGGCGCATCGATCCCCGGTCTACACCGACGCACCTGGCTCACCGTCCGGCCGGTCGAGCGCTACCGCTCAACGCCGCAGCGGACCGTAACCGGTCAAACGACCACGACATGCGGTGACGTTGCTCACCAGGCGACGCCGACGCGCGCGTGGCTGTGCGTTCGAGCTCTGCGCGTGAGCAAGCTAACAATATAGTGAGCCTGTT
>Ga0307515_10022947_pt1 | contig 10974 bp, 1 predicted proteins | sample 17_EM_MG_FD_194513 | JGI IMG/M metagenome (GOLD analysis project Ga0307515, IMG submission 194513) | Populus trichocarpa ectomycorrhiza microbial communities from riparian zone in the Pacific Northwest, United States - 17_EM | ecosystem: Host-associated > Plants > Roots > Unclassified | place...
GCTAGCAAAGAACTTACCTTATAAATAGCTGTTAAAGCTATTAATAATTCCGCTGGCCCGGATGGACTTATACCTACGTTACTAGTCTTTAGCGCCTACCCTTAAATAACTAACGATTCTTTACTATCTCCCTCTATTATATAATAAGCTAAGGCTATTTATAAGGCAATAAAGGAGGTATAATATCTCTACGCTATATGCTAGGTTAACAACGCACTAGGAATAAGAAATGGCCTAAATACCTTAACTACGCTTAATCTGCCACTCTAGTCTAAAGTACGCGTATAGTGTAAAAAGGGAGGATAGTTAGGCCCATACCAACTTATTATAATTAATAGTTAAACTTATACTATTTAGATGCCTTACGGACCTACTTAATTCCATTTAACTATTATTAAGCCTTACTATAAAGATAATAATTCTAAGCCTTTATAGGATGCCTTAGAAGATACCTTAAAAGAGAACCACGATTAATATACTCTAGAAGGCGACTATAATCCCAATATAATTATAGTAGATGCGCTATAACTACAACGCGGTAAAAGTCGCCCGAAGGGATTACAAAATTGCTAACATTTTATTAATTTTAAAGAATAATTTGTTGCCGCTATTAAGAATAAAGTTAAGTTATTAATGGCCTTTATAATAGCTAAAGAGAAGGCTAACTTTAAGCTCGCAAAACAGCTCTAAAAGGAAGGTCGTATTATAACCCTAGAAGCTCCTTTCTAAGCATTTAATAAGTAGGAGATTAACGGTCTTATCGCAAGAGGAGTCTTTAAATTTAAGAAGTATAACCCTACTAAGTTTAATAAAGTTCGTATCTTTAAGTTAAGGATAGTTAATAAGATTAAGGGTAAGGCTATTAACGCCCTATTTAAGAAATTAAGGCTTATTATCTAAGGTTACAATAATAATAGCAAAGAAATAATTCTTATATAATCTTCTATAATTTAACGAGCTAGTTAGCGAGTTATTATTACATTAGCTCCCTCCTTAATAAAGAATAAAATGGCGGTTTATTTATAAGATATTACTTAAGCCTACACCTAATTAGAGACGTATCTTTAGCGCTTAATATTAGTATACCTTCTAGAGCAAATTTGCCACCAGTATTCTAAAGATACGATTATGGTTATACTTAAGCCATTATATAGAATTACAGAGGTAGGAATTTACTAGTGGGCTATCTATAGTAAGCACTATAAAGAGAAGCTTTTAATAACTACTTTTATATTTAATCCCTACTTCCTTATTACAACTATAGAAACCCTATTTGGAATCATTAGTATATAAACTGATAATATAATTATCTTAGGAGACGACTAATTCTTAGCTCTTAAAGAGGATAAGCTAGTAAAGGTAAATCTTATAGTAAAGCCAAAGGAAAAGCTTAACTTAACAACACTATTACTCTTTAATAGATGCATCCTCTCCTTAAATAAGGATTCCATTGCTTTGCGCCAGAAGGGTTAAGGCAAGAAGATCAATATTATTAACGTTAATTCTCCAAAGCAAGGATACGTGGAGTAACGTGCTTACAGAGCTTATATTGCTTCTATCTATTAACCTAAGGCTTTATTCAATCTCTCTGTTGCGGCTTAATACTAGGAACTAACTAAGGACGATGTCCTTGCCCTAAATAAGCGTCTTTTCTAGTAAATAAACTATCTCGATTAGGGACTACTCTACGTACCTATTAATCTTCCTACTACTAAGCTCTTCGTATTTATTAATAGATCGTTTGTAAACAATAAAGACTTTAGCTCCTAGCTAGGATATAAGATTATTATTGCGAACGAATCTACCGGAGAGAATAACTTTATAATCTACGGCAATCTTATCTATTAGAGCTTAACTAAGAGCAAGCGCGTTACTTAAAGCGTTTTAGCGTTAGAGATATATAGAATAGTTGGCGGAGTTAATATAGCAATTACAATTGGAACTACCCTAAAGATAATTATAGATTGACTTAAACTTCCTATTATCCCTATAATTGTATACACCGACTTATATTCCCTCTATAAGTATTTAGTTAAGCTTAGTACCATAAAGGAGAAGCGCCTTATAATCGATATTATGGCACTTCGGCAGTCCTATAAGCGTTAAGAACTCTTTAAGATTTAATGGATTAATGGCTAAGATAACCCAGTAGATATAATAACAAAGGCGAACCTAAACAAGGTACTAGAGACGTTTATTAACACGAATACTCTATATATACGAGTTAAAGGTTGGGTTAAAAGGGAGTCCTTAGAAATTTCTTAGTTACGTAAGGTCTTAAGATATCTAGGAACTTCAACTAGCGGTCAAAGTTGTCTAATTGGTTATATTCTACAAACCCTGACTTAAACTAGCCAATTAGGATTTTCCATCCCCGGGATGGAAAATCGCTATTGGCTCGCTTACCGCTAGCGCCTTGGCGGCCCTACCAATAAGATACCTACCTATAACTTATAATTAAGAAAAGCACCACGTGCTAAGAGGCAAATTTTAGGACAGTAAGACTTATATTATAATGGCAATAGTAAGTAAGGAGGATTGATTTTATTCCGCTAGTTAAGCGGTATATATATATATATATGGCAACTACAAAAGAAGAGTTGCTAGTGTTGGGAATAAAGGCATATAAGGCATATTGCCGTCATGTGTGGCAAGTTGCCGTTACGTGCTGCCGCGGCACTAGCGTGGTGAGGAATCTTAAGTTCCTCACCCCTTTCTTTAAGAAGAAAATAGAACAATAATTATCATACTATCTACGAACCGTAGCTACGTAATATCCCCTTGTGTAACCTATATATATAGCGCTAAGTTACACTTAGGAACGCTATAGTATGCTAAAATAACCTAGTCCTTTAGGCTATTTTTATTTTAGTAAGTTTTAGTAAGGCTATATTAGATTTTTTAGAGTTTATTAAAGAGTAGTTAAAGGCACTCTAAATAAGTCTTTATTAGGTTAGAAGCAATAACTCTCTAGAATATAGTTTCCCGCTATTTAGATATATAAAGTTAGTAATTTTTATTAGTCTTAAAGTAAGCTCTAGTAAGCTAAAGCATTGCATTAAAGCTATGGTTTTTACCTGTAATATAGTTATAATAGAATATTACTACCTATTCCTTTAATATAATGGAGAAAGCGTAGTGGTACTAGTGGCATTAAATTTTAACCTTATTACAACAGTTATAGAAGACTTATAGTTTTACTCTAAGTATATTATATAGTTCTCCTCTAAACTTTTTTTCTTCGTCTAAATATACCTTTATTAGATTCGTAACTTCTTATAGTAGAGGCTTACCGGTTAGCTAGAATAGAGGGGGTAGAGGTAGTAAAGGGGGTAGCGGAAGAGCACCTCTAGGTAGGAGAGCACCTCCTAGTAGGAGAGTACCTCTAGGTAGGGGATTAGCGTTCTAGGGGTTTTAATACGAATTAAAGTTACCTTCTAAAGAATATGGGTTAGTTTTAGGTTTCTGTAGTTAATATATAATCTTAGCTTCCGTCTATACTAGTTCTTCTATACTAATAATAACGGCCTAAATATTGCTAGCAATTGGGTTACTATTCTTAGTAATATATACCCTATTCCTATAAAGGAAGTTTTAGAAATCCTAAATAATATTAATATTACTAAGTGCCTAAGTGTCGGCAGTCTATTCCACAAAATCCTCCCTAAAATATTCCTATAGTTATAAATTAGCATAGTGTCTACTTTAGTAGAATAGGATATAGTATAGGAGAAAGCTATTAACTTATTTTGCGGTATAAGTTATTATATTAATAGTAAATTTATCCTAATTTTTATTAATAAATTTCGTATACGTAGCTACCTTTAGTGGTAAGGAGTCTTCCTAGTCGTTTAAAGTAGGCGTAGCCATGTTTTTGGAGGGAGGGAAGTATTACTGGTTTAGGGATTATTGTTTAGTACGCGTTCGTAATATATATTTGTTATTTAGTACGCGTTTATAACGTATATTTACGATTATAGGGCTTAGGACCAGTTCTAGCCTTAAATCGCGAAGACTTGTAAAGCGTGTTATTCTGCGTAATAGATGTAAGAATCCATAATTTTGGAAAGGCTTAGGACTAGTTCTAGCCTTTAGATCCTTAAATTTATAAAAGAGTTTTATTTAAGGTTTAGGACTAGTTCTAACCTTAAAAGATAGCTTCCTCTAGTACGAGTAGTACTGGTATAGTAGCTTATCTCTTCTTAGTGGAATACCTAGCTGTTCTGTAGTATAACAGTAAAGTTAACCACTAATTAGTGTTGGTTACATAAGGTAATATCACGTAGCTACGGTTTGTAGATAGTATGATGATTGTTATTATATATATCCTTCCTACTTAAGAAAGGGCGAGGAGCTTAAGGCTCCTCGCCACGCTAGTGCCGCGGCGACACGTGACGGCAACTTGCCTTGCGTGATGGCAACTTGCCTATATTCCCAACACCTCAAATTGGTTAAATTAAAAGCTTTGTAAGCAGAGGGCTGAGTTAGTTGAATTGGTTGACTCAATATTAAGATCTTGGCAACTATTTCAACTAAATTCAACTGGTGTAGGAGTCAGCAACTATCGCGAGTCTTGGTATAGTGTTGATGCAGGAGGACCTACCTAGCGACGCTCATATCGCTTCCTGCCGTCCTTCCTATTACCCGGCTCTCAATATAAGCCTATCACGAGTCTTGGCATGGTGTTGACTTACCTTTCTACCGCATCTATACCTTTCCTTACTTCCGCGGCCGCTTCAGCTAAGACGCTGGCGGTAATATAACGGTGTAAACTCTTTTTGGCAAGGGACACTAAGAAAAATATAGTTTAGGGCATTCCGACTTGTTAACTCTAGTAACATATCTATATAATGTCAAAGCTTTAATATTTATCAACCAATTCAATTCAATTAAGGCCTCTAAATTGATTGAGTTGCCAAGCCAGCGAACTCTTAGTTGGTTGAATTGATTAAGTCTTAGCAATCAATTCAATTCAATATTGAAGCCTCGTTGATTGATTTACAACCCTGTAAGTAATATACTTAATAAACTAAATAGTGGCAGGCCTTAAATAAAGAGGATAATAATAATCTTAACTTAAACGGCTACTACCTACTTATAATAGACGGTTATATAAGCCATATTAACCTTAAATTTGTTTAGTTCCGTAGGGACTATAAGATTATACTAATCTACCTTCCTCTGTATATAACTCACCTACTATAACCTCTTAATTTGGTAATATTCTTACTATTTAAGCGGGCTTACTCGCAGAAAGTAAATAAGTATATTGCTTTAGGTATTACGGGCCTTAATAGCGAGTAGTTTCTTAGGATTATTAGCGAAATTTGGTTAGAGATCTATACTGCTAATTATATTAATAGCGCCTTTAAAGCTATAGGCCTCTACTTATATAATCCAGAGCATGCCCTTAGCTATTGTAAAAAAAGCAATCCTATTTAAAGCCTTACACCTATAGATAAATTAGTACTACTACTATTCTCTCCCTTATATCCACAAACTTTAATAAGCGCTAATAACCGCGCCTAATATCTAAGGATAATTATAAACCCTAAAATATTACCGGAGGCAGTTAAAAGCTATATTTAAAAGCTTATTAAGCGGCTATAATTACATAAAGATTAAAAGGTATTGCTTAAGTAGGAAAATAAAGACCTTTGCTATAGCGCTATAAAGAGAAAGAAAATAGTACTATTAATAGTAGCGGTGCTTACTACTAACACTATAAAGACAATTATTGCTGCTAGAGAGGCTATAGAGAAAGCTAAAAGGAATATTAGGAAATAAAGAAAGCGATCTAAAATTAAGCGAAAGAAGGTAGTAATACTCTATAAGGAATAGGTCGAGGCTAAGAGAAAGGCAGAGTAATACTAGTAGTAGTTTTAAGCAGCGCTGTTAGCGTTAAAGAAGGTATAAAAAGCTTTAGAGACTATATTTAGGATAGTAATAAAGAAGAAAATAGCTAAGGTATAAAAGAAATTTAGGAAGGTAGAGGATTAAGCTATATTAGCTAAAGCGCTTATAACCGCTGCGTAATTAACAGTAGAGGCATCTACTATTATATTTAAGGCAGCAACGGCTTACTTAAGGCTTTAATAGCAGCTATAAAAAAGTTAGATAAAGAGGTTAATACGTAAGTAGAAGTAGATAACAACAAGTATATTACGGACGCTTTAAGTACAATATTACAACTACTAGGAGAGGAGTTAGAAGCAGCTAGTTAGTTAATTAAGGCACGGTCTGGGATAGAACTGGTAGAACTATATAACAAGGGATAGTAACCAAGGTTATATAATATGCTACGTATTAAATAAGAGGAACAAGAGGAATTTACGTACCTTATATATAAGACGTACCTCACGTATAAAGGGGATTTCTTAGGAGTATAGTTGTGTATTTAAAGGACCACAGTCCCTACCTAGATAGTTCTCTCCTTTATAGTGAATCTTAGAATATAATTAGAGTTAATCTATTAGGCAAACACTCCACTAAGTTATACTTACGTTGTTAACTATTCTATACCTATATACCTAGCCCATTAATAAGTCCACCGTAGTATTTCCTACAAGGCTTCGTTATATATTCACTACTAAGGTTACGGTAAAAGAAGTTAAATAATATACTACTAAAAGCAGCAGCCACAACGGCGTCTACAGCGGCGACTACCTTAGGATTAAGTAATGACACTAATATAGCAGATACTAACTCGCAACTAGTTACTGTTAAATAGCTATAGGAAATAGTTAATTAATTAATAGACAATAATAGGATACTTAAAGAAAGGATTAATGGTATTAGGGCAGCTAAGGTTAAATTACCCTTAATTAAGTAATTCTTAGGGGAGAAGTTGAAACTTAAAGGATTCCTTATATAAATGCACTTTAAGGTTACTTAAGAAGGAGTTAAACTAGAAACGCCTATAGATTAAGTTGCTTACGCAGGATTGTTCTTAATAGGAAGGGCACTTAAGTAGTTTAAGCCTTACCTTACGGAGGTATAGGAATATAGTATAACGACCACTAACTAGGAGGTACGGTATATATTCTTAAGTTAGAATGGGTTCGTAGAATAATTAACGCAAATGTTTAGAGACCTAGAGGTAACTACTATGGTAGAAAGAAAGCTTTAAAACTTAGTATAAAGGACTTTAGTAATCGAATACATAATATAGTTTTAAATATTAGTAATATAGGTTAAATGGAATAATAAAGCGCTTATAGTATAGTATAAGCAAGGACTTAAAGTAAAAATCTAGGATGTAATTATTTTAATAGAAGATGCGGATACTCTTAGGGATTTAATTAACTAAATAATTAAGATTAATAATAGGATCTACCAAAGAGAGTAAACTAAAAAGGGTTAGGATAGAGTTCCACAGTTGTATAAGGCGCAAGGCACGTAATAACAAAGTTAAAGTTAAAAACTATAGTATAGCGTAGAGCTAATGGACCTAAGTAGTACTAAAGAAAATAAGAAATGGAATAAATAACTATAAAAACCTAGGGGATAAGGATTAAGTAATTAAAGGTCTAAGGAGTAAAGGCTAAACCAGGGATCTTAATAGCAAAAGACGTTTAGGCGGACTCTATAGTAAGAAAAATGGTTTAAAGAAGGGGCTTATATAAATTGCGGAAAATAGGGTTATTATATTAAAGACTATAAAAGTAGTTAGAGTTACTACGTAGTAAAAGGAATAAGACTAGTAGATAATATATACGTATAGAGGGACAATAATATACTACAAGGAACTAAAGAGTATTTAATTAAAAGTTTTATGTTTTGTTATAATAACGTATACCAAATTTATAAGGACGCTAAGTATAGTGTAAGCTATTAGCTATAGAAGCTAAAATTATTAAAGTTTAGAGGAACTAATAAACTAGTTCGCAGATTAGATATTAAAGATAATAAATTTAATATAGGCAAAATATTTAGTAATAATAAGGTAATAAAAGTAGCTTACTAGGAGTATATAGACCTTAGAGATGTTATAAAAAAGGGAATATTAATAGGGATTAAGACCCCACTAAATATAATGTCTATCGCTTTATAAGACGTAATAGAAATAGGATAGTAAACTACTTTAGCACTTAATAAAGGCAAAAGGCCAAAGGCTTAAGATTCTTAGAAAGAGATATAAGATAACTAAGATTTTTAAGATAAGATAAGGTAAGCTTAAGGACCTATAATAGACGATAACCAATAAAGCAGAGTAATAGCTTAGTTTAGTAATATATAAATAAGCTTAGGACGAAGTTTCCTAAAGGTATAAGACTCTTAAGACGAGATAAGTGAAATTTAAGACTCTTAAGATAAGATAAGAACACTAAAAAAGCCTAGTTAGACTAAGGCTGGAGCTAAGCTTAAGAAAGAAGCAAGCTTAGGATTAAAAATCCTATAGGACTAAGATTTCAGCAATAGAATAAGGACTATTAAAGAAATTGCGAGTAAAGCTTAGCAATAAGATCGAAATATTAATACTATAATTAAAAAGCAAGAAGGCTTTAAAGATCTACTTATAAGACGCAAACTAAAAGAAACTATAGAAGAATTTAGGCGAAGAATTATTGTATAGCAAGAATAGAAACTAAATAAGAGATCTAGTATACTAGGTTGTATAAGGGATAGAGCACCTGTATAAAGAATTACTAATAGGCCTAGGGCAGGCATACTAAGAGCTAAGTAGCTTATTAAACTAGAAAATAAAGAGGATTTAGGGATCCTTACTAGATTTAAAAAACGATATATAAAGGGCTGTTATAATACAGTAATAAGAAGATACTTCCTTATAGACAAGCCGTATATACTCTAGCAGCTATACTAAAAGTGGTATAGGTAGCGATATAACAATAAGTAGGAAGATTTCTATATATGGTTAAACGAACGAGTTATCTAAGACTACCTTATTATAAAAAAGGCTATAAGTCATATTAAAGGAGCCCTAATTATAACGTCGAAAGATCTAAAGAAATAATTAGAGGATTAGAGAAGCGAGAGACGTATTTTAGTACCTATAAATAAAGCTATAACGTTTAGATTAATATAATAGAGGTTTAAACTTAAAGATAAAGATAAGCTAAGAGTTAACCTAAAGTACCTAGCACACTATACGCTATTATGGATTGTATATATAGACGACATATATAAGATATATAAGAATTTAAAAAAAAAGAATTAGAAATACCCTATAAGGATATATTAGGTATTAGAAGAGTAATAGTACTAGAATACTAAATATATATATAGATGGCATTTAATAAAAGTTTAGGAGTTAGAAGACTTAATACTTTAACTAAAAAGATTCTTTACGGAAAAATGCTTAGATGGATAATAGTAGTAGAAATGTTTAGAGAATATATGTTTATAGTATATTAAGGATAAAAAGCGAACTAGGCATTAGCTAAAAAGTAAGCTAAGTATAATAGGATTAAGTAGCTAATAGTTAGGAAAAGTGGAGGCCTATAGGACTAGAGGGAGCTAGTAGTAGAGCCTTAGACTCTTAAAGGAATTTAAGGATAACACCTAAATTTAAGAGTTAAATAGTAAAATTAACAGTTTAAAGCACTAATAGATAGTAGAGTAACGCGGAACTATATCTTACTAGTAGTAGTTAAAAGAATAGGATTACCTTACAGATAGAAGAAATAACTTTACCTATTAGTTACAATTTTAGGAGATCTAATAGCCTATAGAGGAGGTATTATTAACCTTAAAATAGGACCTATTTAGCTAACCATTAAAGGGAGACAAATTAAGATGTCTTTTAATATCCTACTATTAGGATAGGATAAGGCAGTATTAGGGATGCATTAGTTACAGAAATATAATCTAAAAATTAATTAGATTACAGGCTAGGTCGATATTAAAGATACTTAATAACGTAAAGTGCGATAGTAAACTAAGTTAGTATAGTACTAAGTCGGAGCAATATATAAGGCAACTAAGCAAGGCTTAATTTACGTACTAAAAAGATACTATAAGTATGGCAAGAAACTATAAAGCCTAAAAAGTAAAAAGCTAGTAGATTATATAGTATAGGACTATAAAATAAAGTTAGAACTAGGAATAAGTCTAAGGTTCTTTCTAACCTATAAGCTTACTTAAGAAGAGTCTAGAGTACTTAAAGAATTCGTCTAAGAAAACTTATAGAAGGGATATATTAGACTATCGCAATTATTAGTAGGTTATCCAGTACTATTCATACTAAAGAAAAACGGAAAACTTAGGCTATGCATTAACTATAAACAGTTAAATAGCATTACTTAAAAGGATAGGTATCCTTTACCCTTAATTAGCGAAATCTAGAATTAGATAGGCAATATATAAATCTTTATAAAGATAGACCTAAGATAGGCATACCATTAGATTAAAATTAAGGAAAGCAATAAATAGAAGGCAGCCTTTAGGTTAAAAGAAGGACTATATAAGCCATTAGTTATATAATTCGGATTAATAAATACACTAGCAACATTTTAGAAATAAATTAATAGTATATTAGGAGAACACCTTAATAAGTTTATTATGGTATACCTTAACAATATTATTATTTACTTAATAACTAAGAAAGAATATAGAGAACACGTTAAATAGGTCTTAGCATCAGGAAATTTTTTTTTGGGGTCGTTGTTGCGGCAGATGTATATGGTCGATAGCAATTTGCGCAAAACACACGTTTTGCAACAAGTTTGCAGCACCCTAATAGCAATTTGCGCGTTTTGCAATAAATTTACAGCATCTAATAGCAAATTGCGGCAAAACGCTACCCCATAAATAAATAGTGCGCAAACTGTACGAATTGTACAAATTGTAAAAACTGTACGAATTGTACGAATTGTACGAATTGTAAAAACTATACAAATTGTAACTATATAAATTATAATTATATTACATAATAACCAAATTATCACATATTTCCATAGATTTCTGTAGTATACTTTTAAATATATTTATATTATAACTATATATAAAATGTAG
>Ga0307515_10022948_pt1 | contig 10974 bp, 8 predicted proteins | sample 17_EM_MG_FD_194513 | JGI IMG/M metagenome (GOLD analysis project Ga0307515, IMG submission 194513) | Populus trichocarpa ectomycorrhiza microbial communities from riparian zone in the Pacific Northwest, United States - 17_EM | ecosystem: Host-associated > Plants > Roots > Unclassified | place...
TTCGTCCACGAGGCCACCGCCGAGCTGCTCGCGCTGGTCGGCCGAAGCAGAGCAACCGAGGCCGGCGCGCCCGCGCCCGGACCGGCGGACCCGTCGACCCCGCCGGTCGGCGCGGTCGACATCCCGTATCTCCAGTGCGAGCTGCCCGGCGCGCTCGACGCGATCCGGAACGGGGTCCAGCGGATCCGCTCGATCGTGCACGCGATGAAGCAGCTGTCGCACCCCGGGACCCGCGACGCGCGGGCGGCCGACATCAACCACGCGATCGAGAGCGCGCTCGAGATCAGCGCCAGCTCGTACCGCGGCGTCGCCGACCTCGACAAGCAGCTCGCGTCGCTGCCGCCGGTGACCTGCTTCGTCGCCGAGCTCGGCCAGGTGTTCCTCAACCTGATCGTCAACGCGGCGCACGCGATGGAGGGCCAGCGCTCGGGCAAGCTGGTCGTGCGCTCGGCGGTCGACGGCGACCACGTCGTGATCTCGTTCGCCGACACCGGCGGCGGCATCCCGCTCGAGATCCAGCAGCGGATCTTCGATCCGTTCTTCACCACCAAGGAGGTCGGCCGCGGCACCGGCCAGGGCCTCGCGATCGCGCGCGCGATCGTGGTCGATCGCCACGGCGGTTCGCTGTCGTTCGACACGATCCCCGACCAGGGCACCACGTTCGTGATCCGGATCCCGATCGCCGGACCGCTGCCGCGCTCGGCCACCGTGGCCGCCTGAGCGCGCACCCGAGGGCACGGGGCGACGCGCGGCCGGACCGCGCTACGGAGCGCCCGCCACCGCGGCGTGCGCCGCGCGCAGCGCCGCGAGCACCGGGCCGATCGGGGCCACCGACCGGTCGTTGTGGTGCGCGACCGCATCGACGACCGCGAGCGACAGCCCCCACGCCGCGAGCACGTAGGCGCCGATCTCGGCGTGCGAGGTGCCCAGCGCGCTGCGCTCGATCAGCTCGCGGCTCGCGCCGGGCTCGGCGGCGCCGCGCACGATCGCCGCGTGGGCGTCGGGGAACGCGCTGGCGATCACGATCTTGCCGATGTCGTGGACCAGGCCGGCGACGAGCGCCTCGCCGGCGACCTCGGACGACGCGGCGAGCCGGCGCGCGGCGCGCGCGATCTGCAGCGAGTGGTGCTGGAGCTCGGCGAGCGCGAGCTCGACCGGCGGCCGATCGGCGGCCAGCGCGAACGCGTACGACGCCAGCGCGAGCCCGGCGACGACCTCGACCCCGACCTGCACCACCGCCTCGGGGATCGACCGGACCGGCTGCTCGGCGCCGAACACCGGTGAGTTCGCGACCTGCAGCACATGCGCGCACATCGCGGCGTCGCGCTCGACCACGGCGGTGATGTCGTCGACCGAGACCTCGGTGCGGCCGAGCTGCGCCGCGAGCTCGTGATAGATCGCGGGCGCCGGCGGCAGCGCGCCGAGCCGGCCGATCACGGCGCGCAGCGAGTCGCCGGCGAACATCGTGCGCAGCCGGCAGGCGCGATCGATCGCGGCCGCGAGCTCGGCGAGGTCGCACGGCTTGTTGAAGAACTGGTGGGCGACCGGCAGGGCTCGCGCGGTCGCGGTCCGGTCCGAGAACCCCGAGAGGATCATGCGGATCGTCGTCGGATCCTGGTCGCGGATCCGCGCGAGCAGCGCGGCGCCATCCATCACCGGCATCCGCATGTCCGAGACCACGACGTCGAACCCGGCGCGGCCGATCTCCGCGAGAGCCTCCTCACCGCTGCCCGCGAACACCATGTCCCAGCGATCGCGGTGCTTGCGCAGCGCCTTCGACAGCCCGGACAGGAGCTGCGGATCGTCATCGACGAACAGCACCCGGTGCGCCGGTCGGGTCATGGCCTGGTGCGGCGCGCGCCTGCCGCGTCGGGGGATGTAGGTGGTGCATCGCTGCCAGGCACGGGGCTCATGCCGGGATCATCGGCCGGCCCCGGCCGGCAGAAAGCCCCGAAACCCGTACCGTCGATTCAATGATCGACGCGGGCGGCCGAACCGCTGGATCACGATGACGCTGCGCGACCGGTTCCTGCTGTTCAGCACGGCGCAGCTGCTGATCTTCGGAGCCGCATTCGCCCTGGCCTACGGCGCGTTCGCACGCTCGGTCCTGCCGATGTTCGAGGACCTGCTCCGCGCCAAGACCGAGCAGATCACCCGGATGACCGGCAACGAGCTCGATGTCGCGCTCGGCGCCGAGGACAAGGACCTCCTGGCCCGCACCGTCGCCAGGATCCTCGACGAGCCCGACTTCGCGTACCTCGCGGTCCGCGACGCCCGCACCCAGCAGGTGTTCGCGCACGGCACACCACCGCCCGGGGCGCTGTTCGACGGCGCGGCGTTCACCACCCACACCGCCGGCGGAGTGATCCGCGCCTGGGCGCCGGTCAGCCTGGAGGGCCTGCGGCTGGGCTCGGTCGTGGTCGCGTTCCGCACCGCGCGGCTCGACGCGATCGCCGCGTGGGCCCGGGGCATCGCGGTCGGCGTCGCGCTGATGTGGCTGCTCGCGCTCGGCCACTCGATCGTGTTCGCGCGCACGTTCGTCCGGCCGATCCGCGCGATGATGGACTTCTCGCGCCAGGTCGCCGGCGGCGCGCTGTCCGAGCGGCTGGCGATCGCCGCCCCCGGCGAGCTCCGCGAGCTCCGCGACTACCTCAACCAGATGACCGCCGAGCTCGAGCGCCGCGAGACCGAGCGCGCGATCGCGGCCGAGCGCGCCGAGGCGATGCGCAACGAGCTGGTCTCGGTGTCGCGAATGGCCGGCATGGCCGAGGTCGCGACCGGCGTGCTGCACAACGTCGGCAACGTGCTCAATAGCCTCAACGTCTCGGTCTCGATGATCAGCGAGCAGGTCAAGTGCTCGCGGATCGCCGGGCTGGCCCGGTCGCTCGAGATGGTCGACAGCTTCCCCGGCGGGCTGCCCGCGTTCCTCGACACCGAGCGCGGCAAGGTCTTGCCGAGCTACCTGAGCACGGTGTCCAAGCGGCTGGCCCAGGAGAACGCCCGGGTGCTCGACGAGCTCGACTCGGTGAACCGCAACGTCGACCACATCAAGACCATCGTCGCGATGCAGCAGTCGTACGCCCGGCCGAGCGGGGTGGCCGAGCCGATCACGGTGGCCGAGCTGATCGACGACGCGCTCAGCATGGGCGAGTCGTCGTTCAACCGCCACGGCATCGAGGTCGTCAAGGACTACGGGAGCGCCACCGTGCTGGTCAGCGATCGCCACAAGCTGCTCCAGATCATGATCAACCTGGTGTCCAACGCCCGGCACGCGCTCAAGGCCCAGGACGACGGGCCGCTGCAGCTGACCGTGCGGGTGCGCTCGACCGACGCCGCGGTCGTGATCTCGGTCGCCGACACCGGCGTCGGGATCCCGGCCGAGAACCTCGACAAGATCTTCCAGCACGGCTTCACCACCAAGCAGGGCGGGCACGGCTTCGGACTCCACGCCAGCGCCAACGCGGCGCGCGAGCTCGGCGGCAGCTTGGGTGCGGCCAGCGACGGGCCTGGCCGCGGCGCGACCTTCACGCTCGAGCTACCGCGTCCGGCCGACGAGGCATCCCATGACCTGCGCAACTGATCACCGCATCCTGATCGTGGACGACAACCACGCGATCCACGACGACTTCCGCAAGATCTTCGCGCCGCCCGACGCGACCGCCGAGACCCTGGACGCGCTCGAGGCCGCGCTGCTCGATCGGCCCGCGACCAGCGTCGATCCGGGCATGGTGTTCGAGCTGATCTCGGCGTACCAGGGCCGCGAGGCGCTCGACCACGTGGTCACCGCGGCCGCCGCCGCGCGGCCGTTCGCGCTCGCGTTCGTCGACATGCGGATGCCGCCCGGCTGGGACGGGCTCGAGACCATCGAGCGGCTGTGGCAGGTCGATCCCCACCTCCAGATCGTGATCTGCTCGGCGTACTCCGACCACTCGTGGAGCGACCTGCGCGCCCGGCTCGGCGCGCGCGAGTCGCTGCTGATCCTGAAGAAGCCATTCGACACGCTCGAGGTCGTGCAGTGCGCCCACGCGCTCGCCACCAAGTGGGCCCTCGCCCGCCAGCTCCGGGCCCACGTCGACGAGCTCGAGGCCACGGTCGCGTCCCGGACCCAGCAGCTCGTGCTCGCCAACGTCGAGCTCGCCGAGCACATCCGGGTCCACGAGCGGATGGAGACCGAGCTCCGGCTGTCGCAGAAGCTCGAGGCGGTCGGCCAGCTCGCCGCCGGCGTCGCCCACGAGATCAACACGCCGATCCAGTACGTCGCCGACAACCTCCAGTTCCTGCGCGACGGGATGATCGCGCTGTCGACGATGGCGAGCGGGATGCTGCAGGCCGCGGCCGCGGCGCGCAGCCCGGGCACCGCGGGCCTGGTCGATCACCTCGAGGCGCTCGCCCGCGAGGCCGAGCTCGAGTTCCTGAGCCACGAGATCCCCAGCTCGCTCGACAGCGTCCACGACGGGGTCGCGCGGATCGCCCGGATCGTGCGGGCGATGAAGGAGCTCGCCCACCCCGGGCCGCGCGAGGCCTCGGCGATCGACCTGCCGCGCGCGCTGCAGAACGCGCTCGACGTCACCGCCGCGGCCTACCGCTACGTCGCCGACGTCGAGATCGAGTTCGCGACCACGCCGCCGGTGGTGTGCTTCGGCAGCGACCTCAACCAGGTGTTCCTCAACCTGATCGTCAACGCGGCGCACGCGATGGAGGACAAGCCCGGCGACCGCGGCCGGCTCGGCGTGCGCACCCGGGTCGACGGCGACCAGGTCGAGATCGCGATCTCCGACACCGGCACCGGCATCCCCGAGGCCGACCGCGACCGGATCTTCGACGCGTTCTACACCACCAAGGAGGTCGGGCGCGGCACCGGCCAGGGCCTGGCGATCTCGCGGACCATCGTGGTCGACCGCCACGGCGGGACCCTGACGTTCGACTCGCAGCTCGGGGTCGGAACCACGTTCTTCATCCGGATCCCGATCGCCGGCCCGCGCCCGCAGTCGCGGTCGATCGCCGCGTAGCCCGGCGCCGCGTGGCCGCACGCGTGGTATGACGCGCGCATGTCCGAGCAACGTTTCGACGCCGTCGTGATCGGGGCCGGCCCCGGCGGATACCCCGCCGCGATCCGGCTCGGCCAGCTCAAGGTCAAGACCGCCATCATCGAGCGCGAGTACATCGGCGGGGTGTGCCTCAACGTCGGCTGCATCCCGTCCAAGGCCGTGATCCACGCCGCCAAGATGTTCGACAAGCTCGGCCACTCCGCCGACATCGGCATCACGATCACCGGCAAGCCGGTGCTCGATGTCGCCAAGCTCCAGGCCTGGAAGAACGGCGTGGTCGGCAAGCTCACCGGCGGCGTCCGCACCCTGCTCAAGGCCAACAAGGTCGAGATCTTCGAGGGCCACGCCACGCTCGGCAAGCCCGGGCCCGACGGCCACCGGATCACGATCAAGTCCGCGTCCGGCGAGCAGACCATCATCGCCAAGAACGTGGTGATCGCCACCGGCTCGCGGCCGATGGAGATCCCCGGGTTCAAGATCGATGAGCGAAGCGAAATCGCAGGGGGTGGGGACCCCGACGGCTCTGCCGGCGGGGCGGGGGCCCGCCCCCGTGGAAAAGACCAGAAGCGCGTGATCGACTCGACCGGCGCGCTGGCGCTGACCGAGGTCCCGCCGCGGCTGATCGTGATCGGCGGCGGCTACATCGGGCTCGAGCTCGGCATGTGCTACGCCAAGTTCGGCAGCAAGGTCACGGTGGTCGAGGCGCTGCCGCGGCTGCTCGGCACGATGGACAAGGACTGCGTCGCCGTGGTCGAGCGCAAGCTCAAGAAGATGGGCGTCGAGGTCATGCTCGAGACCAAGGCGATGTCGTGGGAGGACAAGGGCGACCGCGCGGTGCTCACCGTCCAGCTCAAGGACGGCCAGAAGACCGCGACGATCGACGCCGACAAGATCCTGTTGTCGATCGGCCGGCGGCCCAACAGCGAGAACCTCGGCCTCGACCAGGCCGGCGTCGCCGTCGCCCGGGGGTTCATCACCGCCGACGACCACCTGCGCAGCAACGTCGCCGGGATCTACGCGATCGGCGACGTGATCGGCGGCATGATGCTCGCCCACAAGGCGACCAAGGAGGGCGAGGTCGTCGCCGAGATCATCGCCGGCCACGAGGCCGCGTTCGACGTCCGCACGATCCCGGCGGTGGTGTTCACCGATCCCGAGATCGCGACGACCGGCCTGACCGAGGACGAGGCCAGGGCCAAGGGCCACACCGATCTCAAGGTCGGCAAGTTCCCGTTCGCCGCGCTCGGTCGCGCGCTGTCGGTCAACGATACCGACGGCTTCGTCAAGGTCGTCGCCGACGGCAAGACCGGCGAGGTGCTCGGGGTCCACATCGTCGGCAACGGCGGCAGCGACCTGATCTCCGAGGCCACCCTGGCGATCGAGATGGGCGCGGTGGCCGACGATCTGCGGCTGACCATCCATCCCCACCCGACGCTGTCGGAGGCGATGATGGAGGCCGCCGCCGCCGCGCTGGGCGAGGCCGTCCACATCGTGAACCGATAGGGACGGTGTTCGGCGGCTCGGTCCACCGGAACGGGCGCCGGCTCGGCGGCCCCGGAGATCCGTGGTAAGCGAGCCGTGATGCCCGACTGGAGCGTGGTCGATCTCGGCAGCGAACCATTCCGCGACACCTGGGCGCGCCAGCTCGCGCTGGTCGAGCAGCGCCAGCGTGGCGCGGCGCCCGACACCCTGCTGCTGGTCGAGCACCCTCACGTGTTCACGCTCGGCCGGCGGCGCGAGGCCGAGGCCAACGTCCTGGTGCCCGGCGACGTCGAGGTCATCGGCATCGAGCGCGGCGGCGACGTGACCTACCACGGCCCCGGGCAGATCGTCGCGTACCCGATCGTCCTGCTCGGCGACGACGAGCGCGATCTGCACCGCTACCTGCGCAACCTCGAGCAGGCGGTGATCGCGACCTGCGCGCGGTTCGGCCTGGCCACCGATCGCGAGCCCGGCAAGACCGGCGTGTGGCTGACCACGGCCACCGGGATGCGCCGCAAGCTGTGCTCGATGGGAATCGCGTGCCGCAAGTGGGTCACGTTCCACGGCCTGGCGCTCAACGTCACGCCCGATCTCGGGTACTTCCGGCGGATCAACCCGTGCGGCTTCGAGGCCTCGGTGATGACGTCGATGGCCGAGCAGGTCACCGGCGACGTCGATCACACCGCACTCCCATTCGGGAGTGCTGCCTCGCCCGGCAAAGCCGGGCTCGTCGACGGCGCCCAGGTCCGCCGCGTCCTGGCCGACGAGCTCGGCCGCGCGCTGGGGCGCACCGCGCAGTAGCGGCTACCCGGTGCGGACCGAGAAGTCGCGCACCGACACGATCTGCTGGGTGTCCAGGTCGGCCAGGAAGCTGCGGCCCGAGCCGATCCGGCCGTCGAACGCCAGCAGGTACCAGACGTCGAGGGTCCAGCGCTCGTGCTCGGTCTCGCACGGCGGGGTCCACGACACCGCCTCGAGGTCGCCGAGGTAGGCCGGACGCGACGGCGACGACGCCACCAGCTTCTGGTACTCCTCGCAACCCTGGACCAGCGCCACCGCCGCGGCGGCGTCGCGCGAGGCCACGGTGCGCCGCCACGCCGAGGTCAGCCGGCAGCGGCCGATCTGGCCGGTCGGCGACAGCTCGATCTCGTAGGCCTCGTCGGCGGCCAGGCCGTCGAAGTCGGGGACGTCGAACTCGGGGTACTTGTCGCGCTCGGCGATCTGGTCGAGCCGGTCGTCGAACGCCTCGTAGCCGGCGTCGAGCGTGTCCTCTCCGTAATAGCCGTAGACCCGCAGGACCAGGTTCTGCGACGGCAGCCGGTGATCCCAGTCAACCACCGAGATCGCCCCGGCGTAGTCGTGGCGGAAGCGCTGCAGCGCCGGCAATGCGGCGGCGACGCGGGTCGCCGCGCCTTCCTCGGTCAACAGGCCCTGGTATGCGACCCGGGGATGCAGCCGGATTTCTTCGGCGACGAACGCTCGTAGGTCGGACGACACCTCGACCTGGATTGTACACGCGGATCTGCGGGTTCGCCCACCCGGTGTCAGTGAACCGCGCGTTCGAGCCCGTCGATCAGCGCCGCCAGTCGGTCGCCGTCGAGCTTGAGCCGCGCCGGGTTGACGACCAGCCGCGACGAGACCTGCGCCACGGTGTCGATCTCGACCAGCCCGTTCTGGCGCAGGGTCTCGCCGGTCTGGGTGATGTCGACGATCCGATCGCACAGCCCGGTCAACGGCCCGAGCTCGATCGCGCCGGACAGCTTGATGACCTCGGCGGTGATGCCCTTGCGCTGGAGGTAGGCCCGCGTGGTGCGCGGGTACTTGGTCGCGACCCGGAGGTGGGCCTGCGCGCGATCGGACAGCTCGTCCCAGCGGCCGCGCCCCGGCGCCGCCGGCGCGGGCTCGACGCGCTCGGCGACGATCATCCGGCACCGGCCGATCGCGAGATCGAGCGGCTCGAACAGGTCGCGGCCCTCCTCGTCGAGCACGTCGCTGCCGGCGACGCCGACGTCGGCCGCGCCGTGAGCGACGTAGGTCGCGACGTCGGACGAGCGCAGCACCAGGACGCGGAGCGCGCCGCAATCGTGGACCAGCCGGCGCGAGTCGCCCAGCACGGGGGACAGGTCGTGGCCGGCGCGGGCGAACACCTGCGCGGCTTCTTCGAGGATGCGGCCCTTGGGCAGCGCGAGGATGATCGGGCGGGTCATGGTCGGCCTACTGCCTGGCGCGCTTGATCTTCACACCAACCGCGCCCAGCTTGGTCTCGATCGCCTCGTAACCGCGATCGAGGTGATAGACCCGCAGGACCTCGGTCGTGCCGGCCGCGACCAGGCCGGCGAGGATCAGGCTGGCCGAGGCCCGCAGGTCGGTCGCCATGACCTGGGCGCCGGTCAGCTTGCTGCCGCCGCGGATCACCGCGATCCGGCCGTCGATCTGGATGTCCGCGCCCATCCGGCCCAGCTCGGGGACGTGCATGTAGCGGTTCTCGAAGATCATCTCCTTGATCACCGACTGGCCGCGCGCGAGGCACGCCAGCACCATGAACTGTGCCTGCATGTCGGTGGGAAACCCGGGGTGCGGCTGGGTCACGATGTCGACCGGCGAGATCTCGCCGCCGCCGCGGACCCGCAGGCCGCCGGCCTCGGCCGCGACCTGGGCGCCGGTCGCGCGCAGCTTGGCGATCACCGCGTCGAGGTGCTCGGGGCGCGCGCCCTCGAGCAGGACGTCGCCGCCGGTCATCGCGGCCGCCACCGCGAACGTCCCGGCCTCGATCCGGTCGGGGATGATCGCGTGCTCGATCGGGTGGAGCTCGTCGACGCCCTCGATCGTGATGATCGGCGTGCCGGCGCCCTGGATCCGGGCGCCCATCTTGTTGAGCACCAGCGCCAGCTCCTCGACCTCGGGCTCGCGCGCCGCGTTCTCGAGCACCGTGCGGCCCCTGGCGAGCGCGGCGGCCATCATGAGGTTCTCGCAGCCGGTCACGGTCGGGACGTCGAGCACGATGGTCGCGCCGACGAGCTGCTTGGCCTCGACGTCGACGTAGCCGTGGTCGAGCGTGACCTTGGCGCCCATCGCCTGCAGACCCTTGAGGTGCTGGTCGATCGGCCGGGCACCGATCGCGCAGCCGCCGGGCAGCGACACCCGGCCGCGGCCGTAGCGCGCGACCAGCGGCCCGAGCACCAGCACGCTGGCCCGCATGGTCTTGACCAGCTCGTACGGCGCCTCGAGCAGGGTCCCCGATCGCGACGACGGCGGTGCGATCGTCAGCTCGGTGCCCCCGCCCTCGACCTGCCAGCCCAGCACGCGGAGCAGCTTGGCCATGGTCCGCACGTCGGCGAGCTGGGGCACGTTCTTGTAGGTCGACGCGCCGCCGGGCAGCAGCGCGGCTGCGAGCAGCGGTAGCGCCGCGTTCTTGGCACCGCTGATCGGGATCTTGCCGACCAGGCGGGCGCCACTCTCGACGACGATCTTGTCCATACGACACGACGGACGTAGCACGAATGCCGCCGTCTCACCAAACAACGCCGCGGCCGGCCGGGCTATTGCGGCGATCGAGAGGGGGCTTTCCCGCCCCCGTCTTTCGCGGCAGAGCCGCGAAATTCACCCCTCCGCGCGTCGCGTCGCGCGGCCTTCTTTCAACTGATCTCCACCGTCAGGTCGCCGTGGGTGATCTTCACCGCCACCGTGCCGCCCTGCTCGATCCCGAACGCGCCGAACGCGACGTCCTCGAGCTGGCGGGTCAGGGTCGACGCCAGGCCGCGCGCCCCGGTCTCGCGGCGCAGCGCGTCCGACACGATGTGGTCGAGCACCGCCTCCTCGATCGTCAGCTCGAAGCCCTCGAGCCGGAACTCGCGGGTCATGCGGATCACGACATCGGTGCGCAGGATGTCCTTGAGGGTCGCGGCGTCGAGCGCGCGGAACGGCACCACGCGGGTGAACCGGGCGACCAGCTCGGGCAGGAAGCCGTAGGACTGGAAGTTCGCGACGTTCTCGACCTGCTCGACCGAGAAGTCGACCGCGATCGCGTCGGGGTCGACCCCGGCGGCGGCCTGGTCGCGGCCGAAGCCGATCTGGTCGCGCATCGCGCGGCGGTGGGCGATCTGCTGGAACCCGGAGAACGCGCCCGCGGCGATGAACGCGATGTCGGCGGTCGACATCACGACGTGGTCGGCGTACGAGCTGTGGGTCAGATCGAGCGGGACCACGACCTCGCTGGCCTCGAGCATCTTGAGCAACTCGCGCTGCACGCCCATCCCGGTGACGTCCTTGGTGGTCCCGGCGCCGGCGAAGATCGCGTTGTTCTGGCCCGAGGCGATCTTGTCGAACTCGTCGAGGCACACGATGCCGATCGACGCCAGCATCGGGTTCTCGTCGGCGGTGTGCAGCAGGCGGGTCAGGATGGTCGACGGGTCCTGGCCGACGTAGCCGGTCTCCGAGTAGGTCG
>Ga0307515_10022949_pt1 | contig 10973 bp, 6 predicted proteins | sample 17_EM_MG_FD_194513 | JGI IMG/M metagenome (GOLD analysis project Ga0307515, IMG submission 194513) | Populus trichocarpa ectomycorrhiza microbial communities from riparian zone in the Pacific Northwest, United States - 17_EM | ecosystem: Host-associated > Plants > Roots > Unclassified | place...
TCGGTTGAACTAATCAACTAGTGATCTAGCTTCTTTTTTTTTTTAATTCAATTTTAGTTATATAAATTGAAAAATGATCTACAATATAAAAATAAATTGAAATTAATAGGTTTATTCAGGCAAAGGATAAACTGAGCAAATTTTCCTAATAAATAGGATATCACTGGGTAAGCAAAGTTAAATAAACTTGGGTAAGTGAAGAATATCTCAAGCATTAATCAAAATCTAGGTACACGGATCTACTCCATTGTTACACGGCAAAGAAACAAACTATATATGATCTTTACCCCGCACATGCACGTGCATGCGTGAATTACTGCGACAAAGTTCCGACATCATTAAGAAGAGAAAGAGATTTCATTACACACCAACAACGGAGGCCTTAAATTCTTCAAGAACTGACATCATAACATGATTAGTGTTGGAGATAATGCCATACAAACAGTAAATAAAAAATTCAGTTATGTACTGTTATGTGCTGAACCATGATTAACATCTTACACCAAAACAAAAGCTAATTAAACCATGATTAAAATCACGTACCAGAACACCAAGATGAAAGCTAATTGGTTTCATGTAGGAATTGTGGGCACCTATTCATTGATTTTATGGCTTTCCTTTTCTAAGATTCAACTTGTTGCTTTTAGTGTTGATGATGATTATAATGATGATAATGACGGGCAATTGCAGTCCCACTTGGGCGTGTCCCTCGCGAGCATGTGCCTATCACATTGTTCACTTTCCGGCGACATGTTCCGACATTACACGTATGAAACATGCTTCCATCTCAAGTTCTTTTCTTTCCAGCCCATGAAAAACTACATGGTTTTAATAGAACTGGTCTGTTCTACTAGCGAGTGCGATAAAATAAAGCTTGGAGAGATCGTCAGGTTACTTTTTTTAATTTTTGACAGGTGAAATTGTACAGAGATGAAATAGCTTAGATCCAAGAATTGTACAGAGATTAAAATTGCTTGTGATATGAATCCTACATAAATTAGAAAAAGAAATCATCCATAATAATAAATAAATAAAAAAACACAGCAGACTGTTATCTGCTACAGCCATGCACTAATGAGAGAAGGAATCTGTACTTTCTTTGTACAGTCAACCGCAGCATTTTTTTTTTAATCAAACCTCGTATAAATTTTTTTTTATAGAAATATAGAAAGTTCTCTATTTAAGAAAATATCTATGTGCACTTGCTCTTGGATTGGTGGTTTGGTTCCAGTCAACTTAAATCTGTCTAGTTGGCTTCTCTTGGAGCCCAAAATGAAATTAAGTCGTCCTCCATAATCCTGTTTGAAAATTTTGGGATCTTTTTCAAACCAAAATCGCTATAAATTCCAGATATGACTCTATGTTAGTAACTTTTCAGGTTTTTTTTTCTGAAAGAAAGAAAGCGTGTGTGCTAACCAATTGCAGAGGTGGGTAAATATCCTCCTGGTCGTAGCTACTACAGAAGCCCTGGAGTTGATACCCTTCAGAGAGAGTGCATTAACCAGCATTTTGTCCCATTTTTTGGCACAAGACCGATTAGATTTAATGCCAATTATCCGCAACCGTTAGATACAACGCAATTGCAATTTAACCGATACATCAAGGCTTGTGGTCTGGTTACAATTTTGTCAAGCAACGCATATTAGTCGTACAGATAAGGAGACAAAGGGTGAGCTACTTTTCCTGGTTTCCAGGCCACTCTGACTAAGACAAACAAGTCGGACATGGACACTTACAGCATCGTTCCTGAAACCACCAGGTACAGAGATGGTAGGGAACTGGTAATTCCGGTGCAGTAAACGGCAGGGTAAATATTTATCTACTTGTAGGTGATGGTAATATGATTGTTCACCATGGACTGCAGTTAAGAATCCACAAAAGAAAACCCTAGCATATGTAGAGATGTAGTTATACCGGTAGCCCACATATTACAAACAGAAATTCTATTCATCGCTATTCTACACCAGGCAATACTCAATTTGCAGGTAGCATACCAAAGCAAAATGTATGTTGCGCTCAGGATCTATTCATGATTCAACTGAGATAGTCAGATAAATGCGTGGCAGGTACACGAGTAAATCTTACATGACTACTTAGCAGCACCAATAAGAGCAGAGAAACTTCGGAAAATTTCAGAAAATCACCACCATAGACAAGACATAACCTGAAAGCTTCACTCACTAAGTCTAGGATTTTTGGCCTGGATCAATCATAGGCTAAATCAGCCTACATGCCAACTTCAGTCATCGTCCTCGTCATCCTCATCCTCCTGAAAATTGAAAGTTCAACTTATCTTAGGACTAATTTAAAGAAAACAAGAGAAGTATGAATGAAAGAAAATGCACTTATTTGATGAGTAATTGAAGACTGATAGTCAGCAGGGAGGACATGAGTCGATCTATATCAACAGAAGTAAAGAATAAACCATCTATTGCAGAATAACTCCCACATAACCGCATACAAAAATAAAGTAATTGAAGATAGAACAATCCCAAATTCATCAATCGCTCTATCTGGAACTCAGGTAATCCAGCTATGATTCTCTTCAGTAAAACTAACGATGTAAGAATCTGACAAGTTCAGGAAATTATAAGGTCCAGGAGCAGAGGACCCAAGCAGGTGAAACCTAAAACGAATAATCTAATCCCTATAACCTAAAGCATACTAGCACATGGAACAATGAGGTCTTCTTTTAATCTTGACCAGTTGTTGACAGGAATTAGTGCACAAGAACATTTGCATGTAAAAAGAACCAGTTATTAATTCTCTTGGACTGGGAAAAAGCATTGTATATTAAATGGATCTTAGAGCAAAGAACCTGGCCTCTTTAAACGTGGGGCATCTACAGTGACAATTAACTTAGACAACGGATTGAACCGTGTAAAACAATGAGTAGATGTCTGAATTATGAAGTTTCAAGTGTGCATTCTCATGATATCACTACGGGGATGGAAATGCGGTGCAAGTGCAAGAGTTGCTTAATATTTAACATATCTGATAGTGTGAGATATCAGAGGCTGACAAAAGATTACCCCTACACTCTCGTCACTGTCATCTTGGCCATCGACTTCAGATTTGGACCTGTGAGAATGTTTGTAATCGTCTTCTTCGTCAGCACCACCATCATCCGTTTCCTGGGAGAGGCATAATGTAGTCATGAGACTGGGAAAAGAAAAGGCAAGTTCGTTTGATTCTGAAGAAAGCAACATTCAAAAGATTCACCTGTTTCTTGCTGTAGGCTGTCATAAGCTTCCCATAATCTGATTTCTTTATTGCTGCTTTAGCTTCATATGGAGCTTTCTCCTGCCAAATCCAATTCCAGTAGAGGAAGGTAAGAATACAATCAGCATGCCATTTGTAAAGCCAGGAAGCAATCAGTAGACAGAGAATATAACTTACTAAAAACTGAAAATACTCTTTGCACACTAGTTATTTTGACTAACTCAAACAATCACATATATATATGAATGTGCATATGTCCAACTTGCAACATCAGTCAAGGGAAACATATCTGAATTCCACCACTCAGTCCTTTTAAATCTTCAGACCCTAGAAGTACCAACATCTAGGGCCCCGGCAGTCTACACCACACCGGCATTGGTGTGGTTAACCAGACAAAGTTCCAAAGTCATCGAACATGTGCGTGGTGCACGGCCAGGTCCAGTGGGAGCCACAGTTCCAGGTTTTTGCAACACCTTAACAAACAGAATCCGCACCGTCGTTCTAGTTAAAGTATTCTATCCAGTCAAAGGCAGCACAATTCATTGTCTTTCAAAGACCCAACTCGATTCAAGAATCTGAAAAGTAAGGTTTTAGGACTTACTGCAGCAGACATGGATTTCCACTTCTCTCCTCCAGCTTTCCCCACCTTCAATCACATGATCCAGTAGTCAAAATTCCAGTCTACATTAATTGATCTATCACAGCAGCTATAAGAAGTCCACAATCGTAAGAAACACGAGGTGTTTAAGAGCTGCTTACAGCTGAGACAGCCTTCATATTGGGGTGCTCTTGTTTGTAAATCTTCCTGAACTCTTCTCTGCGGTGCGTTACATTGCATAACCATTAGGTGATTTTCAAAATGATATTATAATTGCTAAACCATATCAAATTTAGAGAGACATACAGAAAAACAAAGAAAGAACTCGGAGGCCTTTTGGGTTTGTCAGGGTCCTTCTTGGTGATTTTTTCTTTCGCGGCTCGTTTCTTGCTACTCTCGGTAGCCTTTAGTGCTGCCTTTCGCTTTCCAATCTTCCTGAAAGAGGAAATAAATGCAAACATGACAAACCATTCACTCAAAATCCATACCATGCCCAGTCAATGAAACGAATAACGAATAACAGCCGTGTGATTCATATATAAGATTGGTTAAGGAAAGAAAAGAAAAGAATGAATTAGCTATAACTAAACAGAATATTTACCTGTCCTCAACTGGGAGTGATACTTCCTTCTTTTCCGTCCTCGCTGCCCCCTTGCCCTTGGCAATTTTCATGGCTATTACCGATGTTAAGAAAAAACATTATTTGATTAAAAAAGCATTTTACTCTATTCAAACCATAATTAACCTAATTGGCAGATTAAGAAAAGGGGTTACAACAGAATTGCTAACACTTTTTTCCCCACAAAGAAGAAACTTGTTTTCACAAAGCATAACCACTTTGGTAATAAGAAAACTTTCTGGTTGACGCTAATTTAAGATTAATTCCATTTTCTTGGAAACTAAAGCAAAACACAAGCCATAAAGTTTCAAGCGTTGTTTACTTCACCCATAAGCAAACACAGACGATGCATACAGTAGAGGAATTAAGACACAAACTAGCAAAACGATAACAGAAAACCCACAAGGAAAAACACTCAACTAGAAAAATTCACTACTTCAATTGATCATAAAGAAAACTCAACTGGAAAACAAAAAATAGAACAGAAAAACCAATTAACAACTAATGAACCAGAATCAGAAATTATATCAAAACTGTTCAAAAGGGCAAAAAAGAAAAGAAGCTATACCAAGACTGAAAAAAACAAAAACAGAGAGAGGAAAAACTAAGAACAAGCTATCTAGAAAGGATCGCTTACCTCTTTAATTAGTGGAAGAGATGAACGATAACAAAGGAATACGAATAACAAAAGCAGAGCAAAAAAAACAGTCCTAAAAAGTAAGGAGAGAGAGATGCCAGTAAGATATTTGTACTAGGCCCAATGAGTGGACACGTGGAAACTTTCTGACAGAACTTGTAGTTGAGGAAAATGCTTTGTCTGGGCTATGAGTGGATACCTGGATTTTGATTGGTTAATGTGATGTTTAGTCCAAGTCAGGGTTTTGTACAGTACAATCTACTTTCTGTTTTATTCGTCACAAAATTCTTCATCAGGTTTATTTATTTATTCATTCCTATCATCATTCACATACGTGTTGTGTCGATCAGGGGAGAATAGCTTTTTAGTATTTGTCTTATGGAAGGGGCTGCCTCCCACTGGAGATATTAGTAATGAAGAGTTTGAAATAGTCTTGAAACTTTTTTAGAAAACCTCAAATTAGTTTTAGTTTACCCTAATATCATTTTGCATCGATGCGAGATCTAATATCAATTTTTTATATATTTTTTTAGAACTTTTTTTTGTTCCTATATACTTGCTATAATTTGAAATATTACTCTTCAATCTCTATTTATTTCTAATTTATACATATTTATACATCAATCAAACATCATCCACATACAATTGACTTAGTAAAACAAAAAAAAAAACAAGGAAAACCATCTAGGTGGTGGCCCAGTGGTAAGAGCTTGGGACCAAGAAGTTTGCTCCCTCTGTGGTCTCAGGTTCGAGCCCTGTGGTTGCTCATATAATGGCCACTGGAGGCTTACATGGTTGTTAACTTCAGGACCCATGAGATTAGTCGAGGTGCGCGCAAGCTGGCCCGGACACCCATGTTAAACTAAAAAACAAGGAAAAGGCAAGGTTTAGGCAAAAACCAAAAAACAAAATCACTAACATATATACCTGAGAAACAAAAATATCTTGATGAAAATTGATGCCAGGTAGAGAAATAAAGAATCTCTTGCTGCCAAGAGTTTTTGAGAGGAAAGAAAGAGGCGAATAAGAGAAATTAAAGGAGTAAAAATAAGGTTTGTTTTATTATGTGAGTAATTTTGGAATGTTTTTTACAATTTTAATTTTAAGAAAGATTATTGTAGTAAATTAGAGGTTCTTACATGCGATTAATTTATCTTTTACATCTTTTTTATAAATTAAATTCTATTTAAAGTTAAAATTAATACTCTCAAAGAGTTCAAGACACAAAATTCATATAACTCTCTTAATTAAATTTATTTCACAGGTTTCAAACAATTCTAAATGTTTTAGACCTGCTTCAGCTCTTTAGTGTTTCCAACCTCAGGTGCTTTAAATCGGTCCAAACACTCCTGATAAAATTTGTTTCTTCTTTCTTTGCCCTCTCTTCCTAATTTATAACTTTATAAGAGAGGCTTCCCCCACTCCTTCCCCAGGCCAATCATTCAATATGATATCGCGCTATCCTTAAATTCTAAGGTGGTGTTATTCTTACTTCTTGAGCTGTCGATCCCTCTCTCTCTCTCTCTCTCTCTCTCTCTCTGATAAAATTCTCATTCTTGAGTTTGTCGAGGAGCCACAGTAATCCTTTCTTTAAAGTTGTTTCTAAGCATGATTAAAGTTTATTATATATATTAACTGTAACGTTATAAAATGTTTAGGGAATTTTTTTTTTTTTAGAAGCAACATGCTTTTTTTTATATAGGAGAATAAGATTTTGTTACATAAATCACTTTATTTATTTAAAAGATATTTTAGAAAGTCACTCTAATAAGAAATCATATCTAAAAGTTATTGTTGTAATTAAAGACATATACAAATTAAATTTTCTTTCTGATTAAAAGTTATTTTAGAAAGTCACTCTACTAAAAAATCATAATCTAAAAAACTTAATGTTGTAAAGACTAATATAAATTAAATTTTATTTTTGAAAATATATATTGCTATCGAGATCAATAATTTATATATTGTTTGTAATTTTATAGAATATAATGCAGCACCAATAGTAACTTTAGCATTTAATGGTTTAACTAAAATTATAGAATTAATAACTATAAATATCTATCTATTTTTCTTAAAAAGATTCCAAAACTCAACCGAATGCTCTATATAACATTTAATTTTATATATTATCTTTACGTTTGATGTGATTTTTTTCTTTTTATACCTTGGGTTTGACGTTTTTTTTTTCTTTTTTGGGTATTTAATGGTTTTAATTGAAGATCAAATTATCGGTATATATATGTAAAATGAAGGATATATACTTCATAAAATTGTTCATTGTGGAAGAGAGCCACTCTAATTTCTTTTGTAGCTAACCCCACTGCCACTGGCTTTAAAAATGTTAGGTACGCACGTCCAGGTTCCAATATCCTACAAAGGAAGGTGTCGAAGCCATCAACGATCAACCATCCAACATCACTCACTAGAGGATAAGGATAAGGCCCAGGCAATTCTGGTTCACATAAATCCATTGGCAAAGAAAATAAAAAACTTCCTCGCGCAATTTCACCTGAAATTAAACAAATAATCCATTATAAAATTAGGACAACTTCTATTTTCACACGCCAGTTTCCTTAGACACGAACATGGCTGCAACGACTGCTGTTGCCGCGTCCTATTTTTCGGGGACCCGAACTCAATACACAAAACAAAATCCAGGAAAAATTCAAGCCCTGTTTGGATTTGGAACCAAGAAATCGCCTCCTCCTCCTCCACCAAAGAAATCCTCCCCAAAACAATTTGAAGATCGGCTTGTATGGTTCCCTGGTGCATCCCCACCTGAATGGCTTGATGGAACCATGGTTGGAGACCGCGGTTTTGACCCATTCGCTCTTGGTAAGCCCGCAGAGTACTTGCAATTTGATTTGGATTCGTTGGACCAGAACTTGGCAAAGAATTTGGCCGGTGATGTTATTGGAGTCCGAGTAGATGCCACGGAGGTGAAACCAACACCCTTCCAGCCATACTCTGAGGTTTTTGGGCTGCAGAGGTTTAGAGAATGCGAACTTATTCATGGAAGGTGGGCAATGTTGGGTACTCTTGGTGCCATTGCTGTGGAGGCTCTCACCGGTGTTGCATGGCAAGATGCAGGAAAGGTACGTACGTGCTAGTACTCAATGAGATTTATACGCACTTAGCGTTCAGCATTCTAAGTTTAAACTTTCATAAGTACTGTTAGTGCATTTTAACTAATAAAATCATTTAGATTCCTTCTTTCTGGCGAAATAAAAAAAGAAGGAAAGAAAGAAATTGATTTTGAAGAACTCTAAATTAAAAATTGGATTATGCAGTGATAAATGTTTTGATGAAACATGGACTGATTTTTTTTCTTCTTTTTCTACGGTTTATTTTGGCCACCAGTACAGTCCTTTAGCCGGCAGAACCTTGAATGTATATAATTTTCATTTTCAATGAACAGTATGCTGGAAATGAAGTTAGTAAGAATGGAGATGGGTCACGGGAGAGAAGAATGTAAACAGTGTTAATATAAATTATATTTTAAAATATTATCTAATAATTTAAGTTATTGGGTTGAGATGGTTTTTTAATATGGTATCAGAGCCTTGATGATCAAGCAGTCACGAGTTCGAATCTTACCATCTCTATTTGATAAAAATTAAGCACAAGGTAAAGTGGGTTTATGCAAGTTTCAAGTCCAAAGGGCTTTCATTTGAGGGGGTGTGTTAGAGAATAATATAAATCATATTCTGGGACCTTACCTAACAGTTTAAGCTATTGGGTTGAGATGGTTCTTTGACAAACAGAACATATATAATATGAAAAAATCTTACGCATCCATAAAAAAAAGCAGTATAATCCAATATTAAGTTGTGTTCATAGTATTGAAATCTGACCCGGTTTGATGGGTTGATCTAGGACTGGAACCGGGTCTGGTTTAAGAAAAAATAAAAAAAGATAAAACCTGGAGTGATCCTGCAAAACCTGATTATAATTAGTTGAGTTTTATTTTTTTATTAAAACAATATTATTTTAATTTTAAAAAAAATTAACTTTAATCATCCGGTTAAAATTCAAAACTCGAATCTTAAACCAGGTGATGTTTAAAAATGTGAGGATTGCTTAATTTACACTAATATTATTAAATATCATAGTTCGTGCTCTCTTCGAAATATTGTGAGAGGTCCCGACAACCACTCGAGAAATACGACGTGGACAACAACAACACAACCAATTTTTTTATTCGTGTCTTCTAGCTATCCAAGCAAGATGCATGACAATGCTGATCACGATAACAACAAAACTGACATGACTGACGATGTGATAAATTCATGAATTTAATTAATTAAATTGATGACTTTTTTTTTCTTTCGGTGATTTGATTTCCCAGGTGGAGCTGATTGAGGGGTCATCCTACCTTGGCCAGCCACTTCCTTTCTCCTTGACCACGTTGATATGGATTGAGGTGATAGTAGTTGGGTACATTGAGTTCCAAAGAAATGCAGAACTAGACCCAGAGAAAAGGCTATATCCTGGTGGCTACTTTGATCCTCTTGGCTTAGCATCTGATCCTGAAACGATAGAGAACCTTCAACTGGCAGAGATTAAGCATGCTAGGCTAGCTATGGTGGCCTTCCTTATATTTGGTATTCAAGCTGCTTTTACAGGAAAAGGTCCCATTAGCTTCGTGGCTACCTTCAACAATTGATCTCTGTAATTCTATAAAACTTCAAGGGAGAAAAATGCCGCGGTCTAATTATTGATGACACGTTCTTTCCTTTCTTCGAAACCTATATATTTGGATATATATACATTTAATTAAAGTCTCGTTGCTTAAACATATTGTATTAATTAGTTTTTATATTCATGTTACATTTTTACGCAAATGAAAAGCTTAAGTTGGCTTTCTCCTGGTAATGGATAGTTCTTGGTAATCACCGATCATCGTTTCGCAGCTGCTGCATACCACAGCAAATCAATAGGCCTCGCCGACGAGGACCTTCATTGTTTTAGTTGATGGATTATTTCAATTGTAGAGTCTGGCACGGAAGTCCATTTGCATCAATCATTCGAGATCTATCATTCCTAAGGAGACCACAAAATCCCAACCTCCCTGGATTTCCAAGCAAGCTGCCAAGTGCCATCTACATCCAACTTAATTAACAAACCCATCATCTGGTTTTTTCCAGGTCACCAATCTTTGAACTTTTGAAGTGCCGTCACTGCAAGTCTGCAAGCCAAGAAATTAACGCAATCATCCTCCATCTCATAAATTTTCCTTAAAAGCCAGCCATCCCCTGCATAATGTTCAGCATACACCACCATGCTGCGCTGGCGCCACAGCCACCAAATGGCCGCTAAAAATAGCGTTGTCCTTCCAACCGTAGCAAAAGTAGACAACCATGGAGTAAGTTTTGATTGAAAGAAAAGGTTTTTGTTATTTATCATAAACAATATATGCGATTATTTAGCGCTGACAGCGATATCAAATAACATTATCCACCAGTTCGAGTCTAACAGATAATTATCTTAATAACTTGATATGCCATGTGAGAGCTAACTTGATTGCCATGAATATGGATTGGGTACGTATGTCTCTCAAACCTCGTCAACATGGTGTTTGCGTTTTTTAAGCGATCATTTTTTTCGTTTTTTTGAATGAGCACACGTCTACGTGATTGGAAATACAAGGCTAAATTGACCTTGACCAGCTTAACCATCTCATAAGTGTATGTTTAGATTAATTAATTGTTTATCAAGAATATTAGATTATTTTTCTTTCAAATATTATGATAAAACGATCACATACAATCCATGTATTTTAAAAAAATATTATTAATTCAAGGCATTCAAATTATTAGATGACATTGAACCAATCCTATTTATAATGGAACTAAAATTATTGGATTTTTCACTTACGTGTTGCTTTGCCTAACTTT
>Ga0307515_10022950_pt1 | contig 10972 bp, 15 predicted proteins | sample 17_EM_MG_FD_194513 | JGI IMG/M metagenome (GOLD analysis project Ga0307515, IMG submission 194513) | Populus trichocarpa ectomycorrhiza microbial communities from riparian zone in the Pacific Northwest, United States - 17_EM | ecosystem: Host-associated > Plants > Roots > Unclassified | place...
ATCATTGCAGGGAGGGCGAAGTCAAGCATATGGCCAACCGAATCATCAGCATGCGCGATGCGCTGTACCGTAAGTTGACGCACGACCTCAAGACTCCAGGTGACTGGAGCCACATTGTCAAGCAAATCGGCATGTTCAGCTTCACCGGCTTGAACCCGCAGCAGACCAAGGCCCTCGCTGAGAAGGCGCATGTTTACATGACTGCCGATGGACGTATCAGTATGGCTGGCCTCAACCAGGGTAACATCGGCTACTTCGCGGAGAGCGTCGACAAAGCTGTTCGTGGCACCCTCTAAGACCGATATGGAGGATGGACGTATCACATATCTTGAGAACACGCCTGACGTACAATAGATCCCATCTCTAGATATACAGCCTCTTTAACACCGCTCCGTTATTCATATCTGCACAATGTATAGGTAAAGTAGTGGGTGAACCTAAAGAGCAAGGAGGGACGAATATGAATTTGAAAAGGGAAACTGGTCAATCGAGAACTGGATCGCCCAAAACATGGGTTTATTCCTACTTGGATTTATAGTTCGAGTCCCAACGTTCTCCTGACCGTTGTAGAAGGGGCTTCGCGGAGGTCTTGCTTGCATCTCCAGAAATACGCGCATGAAATGAAGGCGATGATCCAGGGCAGGGGTGATGCCTCCCAGCTTCTAGGCGGGTCCCATTGCCGGTACAGGAGTGATGTAGGTCACACGTCAGGAAGAGAGGCGAGATGAGACATATGGATACGTGCGCTGTTCGTAAACTCCCATGCCATGATGGCTCGCTGAATGTAGTCATGTGTAGTGAGCAAGACTCCAAGAAGGCACCCTTCAGACATTGCCAACGACGAGAACACTACTATAGTAAACTAGAAACACGATAACCAAGTATCCTGGAACGTGCATTACAATAAGTCTCTTGATGTTCTCATTCACCACTCCTATCTATACATTGCAGATCTGGCTTACTCCAGCGATCCAGCGAGACTGTCAACCGGCACTCACAGTCCACATTTCCATGCAACGAAATGTCCAGACTCGTAGCAATACCATTCGATCATAAGCTGAGACGAACAGGCAATAAAGTAAAGAAGAGGACGGACTAACGACATTGCACAGACAGGGTAACAAGCACTAGCTAGTACGTGAACAAGGATGAACATTATGCGGAGCCGAAAACTGGACGGTGAATTTAGGTATACCGCCTTCGAGATAGGAAGCTACTACCACTCGGCAGCAAGGTTGAGCTCCAATGCATAGACGGGATTTGTAATAGCTGAGCTGTTAGTGCATTCTTCCACTACGCTGCTCTCCACACCAAAGGCTCCTCCCCATTCCCCCACCACGACACGTCACCCAACAGCTTACTCCAACGGCGCAAGCAGCGGTATACCCAGTCCGCGAGATCTAGTCAATCATTTGCCTGATACGATACGATATACGCCGCGATTCCGATGAGGAGGATGCTTGCACTGGCAACCGCCGAGAAGTATGGTACAGGCTGGGGCAAAAGGAAGGAAAGGGAAAAGAGGATGATTAGCCAATGTGTCGACGGATGGAGTTCGGAATGAGTGTGAGGGATAAAGGAGGGCGGGGGACGAGACGAAGCATGAGTGGTATCATCATCGGTGTGTTCACGCTCGAGCTCCCGCCGCTGCTGCCTCTGCGTCCGACTCGGAAAATACAACTGAAGTGATGGCGCTTCCGACGTCGAGTGGTGCGTTTCAGGAGTGATGGGGTATGTTACAGGTGCAGTACGTGGAGGGGTATGGGGAGGACGAGGAAAGAATCGAAAGCTCACTGGATCGGATTTTCGTGTTAAAGGTGACGGGTTCGAGGACGATACCGATGTCGCAGCATCCACGTCTTCTGTTGACGATTTTGGTCGCACTTGCAATCGTGGACCGTTTTTGGGTGAGAGGGGTGAGCGGCCGTCTGCCGTTCCACCGAGTACCCCAGGAATGAATTTTGAGGCGGTCGGAGACGGGCCGCAGTCGGGTTCGACATGCAGATGGCCATTGGCCAGGGGTTTTGGCTGCGGTGACCGGGACGTCGAACGACTGCGAGTTGGACTGGAGGGTCGTTTCCGTCTTGCACGAGTGCTATCAGACGATAGACTCCTCGGACTCGGTGGGGCCTGGAATTCGAGGTCGAGTGGCTGAGTTTTGTGTGCGACGCCGTTGGCCGGAGGTGTCGATAGCTGGGTAGAGAGAGCAGCGACTGACTTCTCAGCCGCACTCGCGACAGAGGAAGCTTCGACTGCCGCGGTCTTCGCGACAGTGGCGAGCTCCTTCACGACATCGACATCTTCCTCAACCCTTCGCACCCGCTGTTCCCACTCTAATCTCGCCTCATTCAAGCGCGTCCTCTCCTCCTCCCACTCCTCCATCTGTCGTTCCCACTTGCCTTCAAAGGTCTTGTTGAGTTCTAGCAACGCTACCGCCACGCCAGCCTCTTTATTCTCCTGCTTCTCCTCACTCTGCGCGGAGGCAGCAACCCACTGCTCCTTTGCACCCTCGAGCTCGACAACCTTTGCTTGCAGGAACGCGATCTGCTCCTGTGCGACCTGTTGTTGCGTTTGCAACGACTTGCTGAGTTCGACGGCGGATACAAACTGGATCGCAAGCTGCTCCAACCGTTCGGTAAGCTTGTCTACGCTGTCGCGACTAGCAGGCGCCAATTCAGGGTTATGCTGCGAACCCCCAGCAGATCCAGTGGCATCCCCGTTCCATGAGCCGCGGATCGTTCCACCACGGTTACGGATGTTGATCGTCCGTACACCAATATCGCCTTCGCCATCAGAATCGTCCCCCAATGAAGGCTCTGGTGTCCGGGGCCGGCCAAGTTCTTCTCTTCTCTGTCTCCGCTCGTCATCGTTTTCCTCATCCTCATCCTCATGGAATTGATCGCCGGCGATGACAGTCGCGACGCTCTTAGCGTCATCATCATCGTCTTCGATGGCCTTTTGCATCTGGAGTTGCCGCTTGAGTTCCAGTTCACGTTGCCGTTGATCGATGAGCTCTCTTAGCATGCCAATCTCTCGCTTCATGCCATCGTGCTCGCCGACCATCGTTTCTAAACCCAGATTGTGCATCTTCTCAACGTGGGTAGAGAGTAAAGACTGGGTTTGCTGCAGCTGCTCTTGTAACGAATTGATAGCTTGAGGTTCAGCAGTAGTAGGAGGGGATTGTTGGGCGGCTGGGGCAGCTGCCGCCGCAAACGCCGGGTCGGAGCCCTGGCGCGCCGGAGGAAGAATACGGGGGAAGGAAGGCGGTGGAGGGGGCTATCAGGCCGTGAGTCCACTAGTGTCAGTAGAGTACGATGGACTTACAGCAACACCACTCAGTGATTCATGGATGTCGGTGATCGTCGAATTGAGAGTTTGTAGATCACTTGCGGTTTCCTTGCTCCGGTTCAGTTCGTTTTGCAGGCGATTGAGAATGACATCAAAGGATAGACCAGTTTTGTTGGGTCGCAATACTGGGGCGATTTGACCAAGGTTGGTAGGGTGATTTGGAACGTGCATTGCTGGCCTTCGTCCTGGCGGGCCACCTTGCATATGTGGTTGTGGGTGCTGCTGCATATGTGCATCCCGCATTTGTTGATTGTAGGCTGCCTGTTGCGCAGCCTGAGCATCCTCGAGTGTAAGAATGCATTGAACCTTGGCAGCGACTTTGTGGTGGATGATGGTCTGATTGTCTTCACCAACGATATCAATGCCGAATTCCTAGATGGATGGTCAGTCTCAGGAGGAGTAGAGGCGAAATCATCTAGGTGAAAGCGAGCTGAGTATGACAACCTGCGACGGGCTCCTGCGGTCTTCCCTGTAGCGCCTCTATGTAGGATGGGCGCGATCACAGATATGGCAAGATAGGTATTTCGCCTCCAACCGTGGGCCCTATGGCCAATAGGCATGGTCTAGAGGATATTTGGTGGGGTCGTCACACGATCAAAAGCGCCACCGGTGCAAAATAGGCTGAAAAGAAGGTGCCCGTCGATAGCTCTTCAGAAGGCAGGTAATGACCGCACAGTAGCGCCGCAGCACAGGGATTACCACAAACCAAAAGCGGTTGAGGTGCTTCAGGAAGGCGCAGGACGACGAAATACGGCTAGCTGAAGACGCAAGAAGGGTCGCACTGGTGCCCACTGTTGCCGAACCAAGACTGTTGGAGACAGGAATGCTACTTACGGCGATATCTTCCGTGTTGAGTTCGAATGGCTGTGACTCGACGCCCTCTGGGCTGAGGCGAGTTCCATTGATGAAAGTACCATTAGAGGACTTTACATCCTTGATATATATCTGTTCCGGCGGCGAGGAACGCGCGCCAAAGGGTCAGCGGAGACCTCCCTCGCTCACTCTCGTTGTTGAACGCACCTTTCCGCCCTCTTCCCAGACCTCTGCGTGCTGTCTCGAGAGAACCTTCGAGTCGAAGTAGCCATTTTTCTCTCCAGGGACAGTCTTTGCGTTAGTCTGGCGGCCAATTTTGACGCGGATTCCGCCCGCGAGGAGGATGTGTTTTGGGACAAACGAGTCGTTGAGAGGGTAGTTGAGAGGGTAGAGGTTGAGTGCGGGATACTGTGGTTGGCCAGCCATCGTCGTCGTCGTCACCGGGCGGTCAACTTAGAGAAGAGAGAGAGATGAGGGAGAGTCTGGGGGCAAAGTTGGCAGTGGTTGAACCTGGGAGACCCGGGACACCCACCAGCCTCCCAGCCAGTCTCTCCATCGCCATCATCCTCATCTTCATTATTAACCTTTAATCTACTACTATTTTACTATTAATCTTAGTGGTACACTAGAAAACTACTTACCAACATTTCTTACCCACTCACGCTCACTGTCCGAGTCATTGCTCTCACCCAGCAAAAAAAATAAAAATCCCAAATGAAATCCACCAGACACCATACCAATACCACGCGCGTATACGTATACCTCAGCCCGACTCGCACTCCTCGAGGCCTCCTCAGAGTTGTCGCGGTCACCACGCCCCCTCAGACCCCAACACTGCAAGTTCGGTCCCAAGGCTACCCAACTGCTGCGGCATCGCATCTGAACCTTCATTATGCCTCAGTTCAAGTTCTAGAACGGTTCGCCTCATGTATTCGGTATCGTTCAGCAGCCTGGAATTCAAAGTGCTCAACCTGAATAATTGAAAATATTTGCACATGATTGCTCGAATCAGATTATAGATGCTAGAGATACAGTAATTCCCATTCATTACCATGTAGAGCGTGGCTCTCAACCTGCACTCACGAAAACTCCAAGGCCCTAAACTTTCTCAATGGAAGGGTCGGTATATGCTGGTGGATATCGACACCACTTATCAGCGATGAAGGTCACAGTCCAAGTGCCTGAGAAGTGTCAGCCATTTGGGATAAACGGATAAACGGATGGATCCGCTCTTACCCTCTGCAGACGAAAAGATTGAGTACTCCGAGTTAGTAATACCAGAGACAGTGTGTGTCTCAAGGACCCTCGGTTTCTTCCCCCGTAGCACATACTTATCGAGTTCTACTCGTTGATAAGTAAACGTGAATGGTGGCTCTCCGACCAAGGTAAAGACGATCTCTGCTTGCTCTCCCTCTTTGATGTTCTCCTCGAATCGAGTACCGTGGTGCACCTTTGCGGAAGGTATCTCGTGCACTGTCAAACGCATATCCGAGACTGTCGTCTGGCATTGTGCTTGTTGATGTGCAATCGACACCACTTGGAAGATACCCGCTGCATCCGCGACTGTCGTGTACTTTGCGACTTTCTGCGTAGTCGTACGCAGCTTATCGTCGAATTTGTAGCTGGCAGAGGAAGACATTATCAGTAGGCATATATTAGTTTGATTTGATACTCACGTAATTTGCCATGGTGGCGTTCCCTCGAGCTGGAATTGCAAGAGCTCTCCTACGCACACATCTTGGCGCCTCTCGTAAGGTACGATCATCGCTGTTTCCGCTACGTCCACCCATAACGTCCTCTTCAGCAGGTCTGGAATTTGTTCGTCACAACTTGAGGCATCATGGACGGAATCTATGGTCACTTGATGAGGCCCAACCGTTTTGAAAGTGTAACTTGGGAAGTTGAGGTTCCATTCGTTCGTATGGAGTTCCCGAAGTTCTTTGTGAACCTCACTCGAAGCCATATTTTTGATTGAGAAGCGTACAACAAATGGTGGCCGCCCATGCAACACCAATAGCCCATCATTATTGAGATAGGACTCTGAACGAGGCCGGAAGTCGTCGTTAAGGCAGTAGGAGAGGCGATTTGAGTTCTTGAACCAGGCCGTAGGTCTTGCTAGAATCTGTTGCTCGAACTGCAGGGGCTTTGTCCCAGGCTGGACCTCCTGGTACTCGTTGAGAGGATAGGAAAGGTCTCCAACAGCAGGAATCCTATAATAATATCGTCCTGGTTGAGAAGTCCGTAACCCAAGGCGATAAACGCTTTGAAGACTGTTGAATGATTGTTTTTCTACTTTAGTCTCGTCATTTCGTCCAATCAAGTACTTCACTTGAAAGGGAGGTCGCCCTTTGAGTTCAATATCAATTGAATCTTCGGTTCCTTCACAAACAGGAGGGCGGATATAGGAGCCATTGGTAGCTTGCGGGGCCCGCGATGTTGAAGAGAGTCTGGCCGCAGGGCGAGGGACCCAGTCAACTTGATATGTGTGTTCAGGAACAAGGACGGTTCCTGGACATTGGGCATCTTCGACCTGCATGAAAATTGAGTGGTGTATAACACATAATATAAATATCCATACCTCTACGAGTTCATAAATTCCTCTCTCCTTGACAAAAACAACATCATTCGGGGAGTTAACCTTGAGTCTATAGGTGAGTTCTGGGTGGCCTTCATGACGATACTTGAGCGTCCACGGCTGGTAGCAACAACAGCGAGATGAGATGACCTTGACCAGAGATGTAATGGTTTGCTTACAGCATTCCCTGTGAGCCGTAACGGGAGCTTCGCGTCGTCTCCTTCAAGGATTGTGATACTGCGTTGGCCGTTCCTGGAATAGAAGCGAGCAGTGGGCTACACGGTCGCGTCAGGTATCGTCGCGATTATTATCGTCAATATCGAAAGGACGAACCTTGACTCGCTGAACGTTCACGGACATGCCAGCGTTTGACAGAGCCCTCTTACAACCAGTAGTGTCTTGAACGCTCACTGAAGCTCCCAATCAGAGACAGTGCCATACCAGACACGTAACCTTAAAATAACTTACCGAGATCGACTTGGAATGTACCTCCATCAGCATTGATCTCTTTCGGAATCTTGGCCTTAAGCACGTCCCTGTCACTCTTGATACCGGAAATAAGCACAGTCTCCGAACCCTGTGGGCTGACAACCTGATACTCCAGATTCCAGGGCGGATTACCAGCAAGTTGAATAGGGATCTCCACTGTATCACCTGAGCAACTCTTGACTGCACGCTTCTGCCCCGATGGCCAGACAAGGGAGGCCGTGGCTAAGGGATGAACAGTCTGTTTAATGACGGGGCCGTTGAGTGGAACGCCTTTGTAGTTCGCATCATCCAGGGACGTGAACGCGTAGACGAAGGACCCAGAAAATTCGGGTTGCAGCGTGAGTTCTCCACGCGAACCAGCGAACACTTTGGAGTACTGGGACGCTTTGCCCTTGTTATGCCTGGTCTCGTAATAAACGGTGTAAGGGGGAGTGCCGTGCAGGATCAAAGAAGCAGAAACGCCAACATCGCCAGTGCTAAAGAAGAATTAATTTCGCTATCAACACTCACACACGAGGGCACTAACCACTCATGTAACTTGCGCCACTCGATCTCCGCCCGGGGTCGAGGAACCTCCACGACTTTGCAAGTCTCCGGGCTCATCACATCTCCAGCGCAGTGCTGACCCTGTACGCTGAGAATGGTATATTCACCAGGTGCGTCCGCCTTGAAATGGAATATGTTATCATAAGCAATAAACTCCTTGGTCCAACTCGTGCCGACGACGTCTGAGGACGCACTCGCGGGTGGTGCAGGAGTGTGTTTCATGGTGATTGTCCATGGTCCGTCTTCTTTGGTAAATTTGTTGGCCTCGATGGTCAAGGTTGCTGCCTTGCCCTGGAGAAGGTTTACAGGCTTGCTCTGTTGGCAGCTGCGGAAGGAGAAAGCGCTGGCACTCAGAACGTTGATTGCTCGCGTCGTGTCACTTCGGGGAAGAGCCGTGAGATCGAGTTTGTTGCCAACCGCATCAGCTACGCTATTGAGGGAGTAATAGTGTTGACCCAGGACGTTGAGAGTGAGGGTGAGTGGGATAGTGAGCTCCCGCGCACTGAGGCCTCCTTGAGCCTACAATCCATATCAGCCGCACATCTAAGCCAACCATGTTGGGATAACAAACCTTATCACCATCAATTCCTTCAACCAGAAACTGCTCTCTCTTACCTCCCGCCTCGCGTTGCCACTGCAGCGATAGCGGAGGAACGCCAAAGACTTTGAGGGAGAGGTGTTCTTCGCCCCCAGTGCACCGAACCACGGCATCACGAGCGTCCTTCGACTCTCCAATAAATCGCACTGAAGGGCATTGTACTACGGTTGTTTCAATGTTCCTGATTCGAACAGTATCACTACTTCCTCGACCGCCAGCTCCTTCAAGCCGAACGACACCCGGCTTATTGACGCGGATATACCATATACTTTGAGTTTTTTGTAGAGGAGGATACAGGTCAGGTGCGCCTGATCCAGTTGACGAGTCTTGGATCTGCTTCTTCGACGAAGGGCGATCATACTCTTCAAATTCTCTCTCGAAAGCTTCATCTGGGCTTTCCTCTTCATTGTCTTGATGGAAACCTCCTTGATGACTTCCACTCTTAGCTCTTCGTGCCAGAAGAGATTTGAGCTCTCGTGAATGTGCATCCACGAACGTTTTTACAGTCAGATCGTTGAGGGGTGATAGTGAGTATCGAATGGAGGAAGGTTTAGTGTTGTTGAACAACACAGGGATGAGGACGTCGGCGTTAGGTCCAGACAAGCAGAAGGATTCGAGATATGGATTAAGCTTAGCTGTGCTACACAGCAAAGGCTGTTAGCTGAAAGCATGGACCAATCGGGGTCAGCCCTACCTTATTGGGGAAAGTCGTACGGTATGCTCGCCAATCAGATGCTTATCCCCTCGCCACAGGCCGACCCAAGAGGTCCGTCCAGTCAAGGGATGCACGTCACCGCCCCCTACTATGGCCCAGAGTGCTGGAGATGAAATTAGTTCACAAATCACGTACACCTTCCTCAGACACACCAGTTAGCATCCCTTGAACGAACCCTGTCGGGCCAAATATGCCGATCTATAATCTAGGTGTCAGTAAAGGAGTGGGTAGAAAGATTATTTCTTGGCATCTTGGCTCCACGTTCACTTCCCCCTAAAAGGGCAGGTCTATCCCCTTTACGGTCCCGAAATTGCAACCGCAAATCACCGGGAATTTTGTACGCAGTACTAAAGAAGATGTGCAGTGCATGCCATGTGCTCACCGTGTAATTCCCAAATAATAGAACATCCAAAGCCCCCAGAACACCCAAAATACTCGCCCACCCCTGCACTTGAAGCTGAAGTCGTGGTATCCGCAATTTATAGAGAGATCCCATCAATAGGAGATCTAGAACGACCCATTTTGGTAGGTAGTACCAAGGTTCTGGTGAGAGCAGGGTCGAGAAGAAATCGAATAGTTTGAGCGCCTATTGCACGCGTCCAGAGTACACAAAGTGCATAGTGGTAGTGGTAGGATAAATAGTGGAACAAAAGGAGATCGTTGATCAACAATCCAAGAAGGGGACGACCTGCGAACGCGCTCACCTGGACTAAAGCACAAAAAGACAGAAAATAAAGACGCTGTGTTGGAGCGTCCATGACAGTTTCCGGTATTAAAGGTGCCATGCCGGATGACAACAAGGCGTGTTTTTTGTAGCTCAACCCCGGTTCTCGGAGAAGCGCGCTGTGGTCGTTGGTGCCGCGTTCTCCGTATTTATGTACTTATGAGACGCGTTGTGGCTTGTCGTGAGCTCCCCTGGACAACCTTGATGGAAAGCGTCGGGGGTATGGAAGGGCAAGGCGTGAGTGTTTGGCGAACGAGGCTGGAAATCGGTCTGAAGCCAACTCGTTGAACCAGAATGAGCATAACTCACTTGACATCTCTCTCTCAGTTAGACAAGCTTTTGGGAAACAATACCAAGCTTACTGTAAGTCGAAAACGCATAACCGGAAGGTGGACGCTGACAGTGTGCGCAGGTAATTGACTTCCATGCAACGTAACACCCATTTCTCTATCATATAATACATAAATCTCACTAGCTTGCTTACTCATAGATGGTGTGGACCCTGTCATATGATCGCTCCAGGTGCGTCTCCATCAAGTGCGTACCAATTGACGAGCACCTCATTAAAGACGGGGTTTAGTATACGAGAGCCTTGCTAAACAATATCCGAATGTACAATTCACAAAGTGCGACGTTGACGCGGCGAAGGAGATAGCCGCACGATATTCTATTCGGTTTGGTTTTTCTTCTTCCAGCACTCGGCTCAGTGTGCTGATATCCTCATATAGTGCAATGCCCACCTTCAAGTTCTTGAAAGGTAAATTCAGTCTCCCACCCTTCGAGTGGATCCATTGTTCACCAAAGCCCTTGAACACAGGATCAGACGTCGTAGACGCAGTCCAGGGTGCAAATAAGCAGTACGTAGTGACCTCTACTCCGCTGTCTTGCATAGCCCTGCTCGCCCGTATGCGATATTAATTGAGATCCCATTTTAGGGCCCTCACTGCGGCACTTGAAAAGCACGCAGGGTCGTCCTCTGGTGGTTCGCAAGCAGTATTCTCCGGCAAGGGCTACACCCTCTCAGGTGCTGCGAAACCTGGACCTGGCTTCCATATTTCATCCGAAGCCAAGGTTCTGCTTGGGCTATTTGCAGCATGGTGTGTGCTATTGTGGTGTATTTAGGTGTATAGTACGCGTAGATCCCCTTGAGCCCAGGCTTCGGAA
>Ga0307515_10022951_pt1 | contig 10972 bp, 14 predicted proteins | sample 17_EM_MG_FD_194513 | JGI IMG/M metagenome (GOLD analysis project Ga0307515, IMG submission 194513) | Populus trichocarpa ectomycorrhiza microbial communities from riparian zone in the Pacific Northwest, United States - 17_EM | ecosystem: Host-associated > Plants > Roots > Unclassified | place...
CTTAATCCGCATCCAATCCATCGTGTCTGTAGGTCACATTTGCCGTGTCCATCGAGGTCATTCCTTTTGGCGGGGACAAACATGTGTAAACAATGCCATGGGAACTGGCGCGAGTTGCCTACCACCAATTTTCTCCGCTTTTTCCCGCTTTTTCCGCTTGTTCAAGCGGGAAAAGCAAATTTCCAGTTTTCCTGATGAACTTGTAGAAACCAAGAGTATTCTCAAGTCAATTCCCAAACGTCCAAAGTGACGTTCGAACTGGGATAATTCCTCGATATCTTGCCAGAGTCTCAGTCTACGATGCCGCCGCTGCGGAATGGAAAGATAACTCACCTGGAAGAAGTTGCCGTTGCCCACACTACCCAACATGGCCACATTCCCAACCCCGCCCACCTCAAATACGAATTCATTCCCATCCAAAAACAAGGCCTTCCTCGCAGCTCCACCAGCCTCATCCGAAAACGGCAGTGCTCCGCACCCACGTCGGCCAAAGTCAAAGGTGCGAACACGGTGGCAATCCATCGGGCCACCCCGATCCGGCATTCTCGACACCATAACCAGATGGGTACCGTGAACATAAATGGGTTGGCCGAGGCCGGACGGTGAGTTCTCCATAACCACAACACCTCTCCCCCACTCATCCCAAGGTATACGTGCATCTGTGCGCGCTGAACACACCTGATCAATCAAAGCTTGGACCCGCACGACGAGCAAAGCATTTCTGTGGGAAGATTTTGTGATCTCTATGACAAGGATCGCCTGGGTTGGGTCGGTGATGAGGGGTCCATCACTGTTTAGTGTCCCCAAAGACCTATCCTGGTCGACATGTATGAAGAAGTTTTTATCGTGGTATTGTGACGGGAGGCTGAATTTCCGTGAACTCATTGGACGGTCCTGCGGAGTAAGCGTGTTGAACACAGTGAGCTCTGGAGCATTGGTACCAGCGTCGTGGGTCGCAACCATGATTTGAAACTCGTCGAGGAAAATTGCATCAGAAGTGCTAAATCCCCTCCAAGTCATGGTGGGAAGGTCGGATATCTGAGGTGAAGTCAGGAAAATATGACCACCCCCTGGCTACATTATCCTCACCAGGTCTCCTGTTTTTCGATCCCACGCAAGCACCGTCCACAGCGACCTGCTTGACCGGGTCATGGTGGAATGGTAGAGGTACACCATGACTCTAGAGCCTGTGATGGCGAGCGCTCCGTCTGTTATCTGCCGTACACCCTGTGGAATGGCCCACGTGATGGTATTAAATGGAGGCGCGCAGTAAGGAGAACCGTCCCGAAGGTTGAGAAGGTGGATGCGAAGCAAGCTACGTGTAATCAGCCACCGAGTGTCACCCATTCAAAAATGGGACATTACTCACAGCCCGGTACATTCACCAACGGCGAGCACGTTTTCAGGATGATATACAGCAGAACCAAATATATTGAAAGGAAACGAAGGGATGCTCCACACGTCAATCGGCTCTTGGCTCGCGACCGGTGGGATGGATATGAAGCTAACGCTGTTACTCGCAAAGGGGCGCGTGATCAGCGTGCTCCTTCCAATAGGCCTGGGACGATCCCAGCGTGAATATTGGTTGGGAGGCGATCTGTGTGTGCTCTTGACCACACTCGCCGTCTTGGACCACTTATGTGTATACCCCTCACGTAGTTCTCGACGTCGACCCAAATCGCAAGGATTGCAGGGATTATCGATCAGACCTGCAGCGAAGAGCTCGCGTCGGTGCCAAAGGGCGGATGAGTTACGAATGAGGTCCCGGAAGTGTCGGTTAACCTAGATCGTACGCCACAAAATCAACAACGGTTCGCTTGGGGTCAGCGGTAACCTTCGCACCACTTCCATCTTGATGATATCCTGACCAGGGAGATGTAGAAGTACATGCTCCAGGGTCTCTGTGGGGAGCCCAGCTAAATGGGATGCCGACGCGGACATGATGATGGAAGGCAGATAGGCCTAGGACACAGTCAAGCGATCGAGCGCCAACAGCGAGAGTGGACCGGCAATGGAAGGGGAGGGCAAACATGGACAAAGCTAACAGGGCGTCTGGCCGCCGGTCGCTCGAGTTCAAGATCTCCGGTGTCTCGCAAGCGTGTGAACTGGTTGCACCTACTCTGAAGAGATCCGTGGAAATTCCTTTCCACGCGGCGGTATGTATAGGACGAGGTTCGCAAAGTAATACCTATGGACCCAGAAGGGAGCCGCCAAGACCCCATGTGCTCTGGGAGGTCGCAGACGAAGTGAAACTCGGCTATTAGCACCCTTCCAGAAGGGATAGAGATATACCCCGATCTGCTCTTACGGACAGTCACTCAATGTTTGTCAGGCATTGTCTAAGTAATTTTACAAATGAGTTTGCAGCGAACAAACTAATGATGGAGAAAATGTTCAGAGCGGCGGTAAAGGACGTCGACATTGAGGGCAGATGTTCTAAGAAAGGTGAATCAGTCATGGTGTCCGCTCACGCAGGAACTAGTTTCCCACCTTGATAGCCAACCACTGTTCGCCACCCAAACTCAAGTTAGATTAAGAGAAGACAAATGTAACGAGCAAACATACCGTCTCGAGGCAGGAAGTATGCTGACGCGCAAAGAGTCGACGCGTGAGCGTATAGCACTTTAAAACCAACAACCTATAACCCAAACTCACGAAAAGGTGATGACACGGAGCCAGACTATAACTCTTCCTCATGCTCGCCGTACCGACCACATTCCTATGCACGACATTGAAGATCCCGCCCGAGTGTCCTTCGACCGTTCCAGCCCAAGCCGCTTCTTTCGACGTGGAGGACCCTTTCTCACCCCCATGTGGGTCGACGATGATCGCATCCATACAAATCGCACAGTCTCCCAGAGAGCGATCCGGAGATTCGGGGTCGGGAAGTCGCATGGGAGGGTGATAATCGTAGGTCTTGACCGTCGCAAACTAATCATAACATGATGAACACGAGCTGGGGAAGTGTATGTGGGGGACTTACTCGAGCTGGTAAGAAGAATGCAGGTCCGTAGAGATCCTGTAACTGGATAACGAAGACCTGGAAGACTATCCATCCTCCGAAAGTCCAAATCCAAGCTACAGCACAAAGACGAGGTTACCCTTAAACCAAGGGAATTCTGCGGTTAAATAAACCCACGGCGAGGAGTAACCTCCAATATGTTCCCACCGTAACCCAGGTAATCTAAATTGGTTCATGTCAGCCCAAGTAAACACGATGATACCTAGGTACGGACAGAAGGCAAAGGATAAACGACAAATCGTCGTCCCGACAAGGTACTCAGTGGTCAGAGACGCACTTCGTCCCCTCAGGGCGGAACGTGCAATCTGAGGCAACCAGAACATCGAATACGCAACCGCCGCTGCCAGAAGGGGCAGAGAGAACCACATCACGAGTTGATTGACCACAGTCAGGAAGAACGACAGAGTGAGCCCTGATGTAATGATTAGCACAAAGCTCCGCAGTCAGTGGCGAGAGCGACTAGAACTGACAGATTCTCAAATGTGGATCGTTCCACAGGTAGTCGCTCAGGAACCTGACAAATGTGGGTCTTGTAGGACCAGTTGTATCCGTAGTGCCACCGGCAGCCGGCGGCTGAGTCCCAGGGGTGGTAATCTCCGAGTCCCGCGATGTAGTCCCATCATTCGCGGTGCCTATGGTAGGTGGTGTGGCAATAGTTGGAGGATTTGGTGTCGGATTTGTCTGAGCGGCTGTCTGACTCAATGCGGTATCCTCGGGTAGCTGTACCCTGTGGATCAGTACAGCGAATTGCTATCAAGGCCATTCAGCAGCGGAAACCCGGAACCGTAGGCATACCGGCCTACCATCTCGTAAACAAGAAGAATCACGGCCAGGGCTGCAGGAGCGATCAAAGGAACAGAAGCCCTAGAGTTAACGACGACTGCGAGGGTGATAAGCTGGGTAGTTCCAAGAGTAAGACCGCGAATTGAGTGGTGCCTGAGAACACCTACTATGACGACGGTAATGGTGTCAATCAACGCCTGCGTAAAGAAGGTCCACCTCGAGAGGCGCGATATCCCAGCAGGTGTCCGGCTCGCGGTGATCTGGCGACTGAGAAGGAACAACATCACGAGGTAAATCACGGAAGACCACCCGGCATCTACGATCTTCGTTTTAGGGCGGGAGTCCCTACATCGTGGAGGATAGCGACGCACAGGTAATGACGTTGCGACTGTAGCTCCATGTACTAATATCTTTTCAGGGATGTTGTAGTGCTGCCCCAACAGAGTGACGCACCTTAACCCCGTAGATTCGTCGATGTGATACAGGATTCCACACGATTTACTGATCAAAACACCCTTCAATATCATCTTTGGTGGGTCAACAGTCGAAATCCCGGAAGGGTCAAAAATCTCTTGTTCCAATTCTAGCATCAGTCTCTCTGGGACGCGGGTTGGAGTAAGCTGCCCATAGAAAGTGAATGGGCACCTGAGCGCCTGTGGTTTGTCTCCAAAGAGCATGAGTCTGTGCGCAAGTTACCATCAAAGAGGCACTACCTTTAGAAGCAGACAGCTCTTCAAGCATCGCCCCCCAATCCGCCATCGACCTCAGCTTTGACAAGCGACGGGTCATCTCGTCTTGCAGAACCAACGCGGTAGCGTTCTGCGCACCGACAGGAACGACGCTTGGGATATACCGCATGTCGATGGATGAAGAACTAAGAGTAGGTCAAATAAACTAATTTGGTGAGTCACATCGTGTAACAAACCCTTCCTCTTGAGCAAACGCGTAGAAGGAACCGTTTTTCGTGAAGTGTACTCCATCAAACTCCAAGAGCTTGGTATCCGTGACCCCTGGGTCGAACAACTCAACCTTGCCCTGAAAGTAATCTTCGATACACACCACGTATGATGAAAGAGGGAATAAAGAACCTGGAAGATCGCCACGCTTTCCGAAACGTTGGTCACGGTCATCACCCTATCATGCACCTTAATTCCAACCGATTCCGCTGCGCTCCAGTTCCAGGTCCCCAGCCGTTCGGATATAGCGCTGAGATTGGCACTCTCCATGAGGCGGTCAGAAATCGGTTTCCAGGTCACGTTCGTGTCGTAGGGGATCGAGGAAAAATTGTAGTAGCGAACGTCGCCGCGGAATAGGCCCGAGGCGTTCGAGTAATATGAACCTAACAAAGGGTCGAGTTGGTATGGAGGGGGTAATATCTTGGAGGCCAGTCGTTCCGTATGCACATCGCGCTCAGGCTACGAAAGTGAAGAGAGGTTAATGGCGTGAGGCACCACAGAAATCAGGAACCCCGCACCAACGTAAAATTCGTGGCGGTCCCGTTCAGCCACGCCGAATAGTTCGATAACTGGTAGCCCATAGCGCGGATGGCATCTTCGTACTGAATGCGTACGAGAACGTCTTCTTCGTTGCGATTGGTGAGCATGAAGAACAGGAAAGTAATGAAAAGAAAAGACGGAAGCGATCCCCTCTGACGCCTCTGTAGTTCATCTGCGTTGGCTCCTGAGCCAGACTCAGAATCACCCTCTCGGTCGTTCGTGTTGTCTCGAGGATTTTCCATGCTTCGGAACGGCGGTCACAGGATGAGAAACTCGGGTCAGATGGTGCAAGGGTTGGCAGGGCACGACGAGGTTATCAATAGGCCATCATCTCAAACTGAAGGTGAGCGTAGAGTCGTTGGCCCCGATCTTGGGGCGGGGTCGCGGTGTGGGGTGGCGTCGGACGTGTCACGTGCCAAGACCGAGCTGTAGTGATCCGGCGTCCGGCTGCCGAGTATGGCAAGTCAGCCAAGAATCTGTTCGCACGGGCACACACCCTCGAGCACTTTATTCGATAACAGCACCCAGTCAACGTTACAAGCACTCATTACACAGTTACAAGAAACCCGACAGACCCCAGGTCCCACAAAGACAGATTACCCGACTCGAACGATGCGCCATCGTTATACACCACCTCCAGTTTTGTGTACGCTTTCCATCCTGGCAATTGAGAGAGCGGAATCCATCGCACCTGGGGGTTTAAGTTGACACCTACCACAAGCGTGTGATCGCCGACTCTCCATATTCCAAAATGAACGCGTTGCCAGACGTAAGTCGCGAATGTGACATGAGGGTCCAAAGCAAAGCTCGTTAAGCTCGGGATGAGTTGCAGGCTGAGAGTTGTTGCTGCTGCTTTAATATCGCTCGAGGTAGGGTCGTTCCAAGGGACAATTCCTAAGAAATACGATAAGCCAGGTATGAAGACGGCCGGTAGAATAGAACAAACCCAATGCACCATGGTTAACGGCCAGTAAACTTTGGACCACCCATTCCTTCCCGGTCGGGATACGGCTCCAATATAAGTTCCCGCCGAACGCCTGAGAGACCGTCCAAACGGCCTTCGTCCTCTCCCAACCAAAGGCTCTCAATCGGTCACGGAATTGATCCACCCTCTGAGATATATCCTCAAATGCCCCGACACAGTTATCGCACCCGCAAACGCCATAATCCTGCGTACATTCCGTGTCCCACACCACCGAGTGTGTCGCATTGATCCCAGTAACGTACACATCTTGCATCACAATGTCTGCCCCGGTCGTATACGCCTCGAACTCGTAGTCTTGGCAGTTGAGCACCAACGATACAGGGTGATAGCCATCTACGTCGTATATTCTGTCGTACGCGATGCCGGCTGCGTCAAGCGGATCATCCCATCCATCTGGTTCGTCCGTTGTGTACCAGAGGAGGAGGTTTTTGCGGGATTTTATTCTGGATACCTCTTCATCCACCGCTGACAGATTCTTATACGACCTGTATGAGCCAAATAGTTACCATTGCGTATTACAACAACTTCGGAAGTGATCCGACGCACCATCGCATATCGTACATCAAATAGAGTCCCAGTTCCTCCATCCGGTCAAGCACCAATTCAAGCGCGGTCAAGTTCCCAAACGTGGGAATAGGGTGAACCTGGTTCACGGTGTAGTGGGTGTGAAGTGCTTGTGTAGATCACGGACCCAACTCACGATATTGATCCTTTGGGAAGGGGATCAGTGAACGCGGCCATACAGTGGAGATGGGTGCTCCGATGGAACGCGAACTCACCCTCTCGCTTTCAGGTTATCCAATATCGAAAGGTCCTTCGCCAAGTAATCATCGAAGGAAGTGTAAAACCCGAGGGGAAACACAGGGGTATAATCGGCGGTATCTCCGACACCGAACGGTTTCGTCCACAACCCACCTGTGCGAGCGTCGAACTTTGTGATCGACCCGGAAAGTGGGTTCGGTAGGTAGAACAATGGGGCGTTGGCGGTATACTTTTGGTTACCGGGGTAGGTAGCGGAACAAGAGACGGTGTATGGCTCTTTTCGAGGCATAAGTTTGGTTAAGGAGAAGGGAATCTCGAACTTGGTCGCGTTGACAGGGACCCGGCCGGCAGCCAAAACGTTGTGCCCTATCGAGATTGACACGAAAAGAAACTTGGCTGTGGATTCCAAAGCGATTGGCTTTGCACCCCGGACTTGACCGTGTGTTACAATGGTGTCGATGATAAAACCCGCATAGGAAGTCACGTCCTCCGCGATGTAGGGCTTGTATATCGGCGTGCAACGCAACGCGAGGAGTGTGGAGTCGGACGTCGCAGGGACCGGGAATCGACCACCCGGGGGAACAATTGGAGATCCTTTCTTGTAGTTCTTATTACACCTACGCAGAAGCGTGAACCAAGTCGTCGTCGGCACGCAATGTGCGATATCTGCTCACCATTTCTCCTGTCCCAACGATAAACCCACGAACCCAACGACGAGCAGAAGAGACAACAGTCGAACCATTCCTCAGCGAAGTGGGGAGAGAAATGATCACGGGGCGCCTTGGAAGCGTCGTGAATTCCATCACGAAGATTGAGGTGACAATGGCCGCCCCGCTCGATCGCGACGTCGCAGTTCCTCAATTTAGGCGGGATCCAACCTCAAGTTCAGGGGAGAATACTCAATTCCCCACATTCACAACGCTGATCTCTCTCAATCCACTCATAATCCTCCAAGAGCCGGTGACACACAGGGTTTGAAGGGACAGTCCAGGGCCGTTTTAACTCGCGCTCACAGGGGTTCACCGAATAAGTGCATCGCTCCAATTGGATATCAAGGACGTGAGGGCCGAAAAATTATTGCAGAGTTGGTACACGTGGTATCGTAATAAGTATTCTAAGGAAGTTACACACTCGGGTATACATATAAATAAATACAAGTCCGCGTCCAATACAAGGGGTCGGTGGTCGTTGCGCACTGTAGAAACGAAGTTGGTCAACCCTTGACCAAGAAGGTACATTTTGACCAAATCCGTTTCCACAGTGGCAGACCTGTCTTGGGCCGCTTGGTTTCGGGAACCTGGGCATCGTCCTCCTCTTCCCTCTTCCGCTTCACTCCAGAAGGTTCACCGGAGGGCACGAGGGAACGGTTCACGTATGACAACGCAACGGTATCCTTCTGTTTGGGCGTCAAGTGTTTGATGGGCGGATACTGATCCTCCACTTTGTCACAACTTTCCGGCCACTCATCACTGTTGAGAGCCTCCCTGAGTAGCCTCTCGATTTCCGCGCAGCTGTCTAGCTTTCCGACGTTCTCCTTGAGATAATTGCTGGGCATTTCCTCGTTATCCTGTGCCATATAATATGCGTCGAGGGATTTGAAAAGCATGTACATCTGCCTGACGAGGGTAGTGAACGGGTTGCTGTCGAACTTGAGGATCCTGGTCATGAGGCCCATGTCGCTGGTGTATAGGTTGTGTTTCCCCGCTCCGCCGGTGTGGGTCCCGGTTTTCAGGCACACATCCACATAGTCGAAGAGAGTAGCCATCTTGATGCCGATGGGGTCGTTGTGCTTCACGTAGTGGAGGCCTTCAAAAAGGAGGACAAACCAGAGTGATTCAAGGTCGTCGCATAGTTCGTGGACTTTTCCGGGCCTAGCGAGTAACCGGGTCGACATAAATTGCCACGTGCCCTATAATATGGAGAGGTCAGTTGATGTGAAACCCCAAAACCCTCCTGAACGTGACAACTTACCGTGCGGACTGACCGGCGTGCACCGACATCATTCCGGTCCCGGGCCAAGTCAAGGTCAATGAGACGACCTCTGCCGTCTATAGTGATCATGATATTCGCGATGCTGATGTCTCGATGAATGATCCCCCGATCATGCAGATCCTGTATCGCTAAGGGGGATTGAGTGGTGGGAGTTGCCCGAACAAAGTAGACTCGTACCTATAATGATATCATGGATGATCTGGGTGAGGTGTTTGGAGTCCTTGAACATGTCCAGTGGAACATAGAATTCACACTGAACCGTTCGGTAGTGGATGTAGCCCACCATCTCCTGAACCCTGCCGTATTCATCCGAGTACAAGTTGGTGAGGGTATGCTGGTTTGGATTTGTTGGAGGACCCGATGTTCCCGCCGCGCCACGTCTTCTCACCGCCACACACCTGACATCAGACCCATGCAAGAACGCAGAGATGTTCCTCGCTCCCTCCAGCTTTCCGAACCAATGCGCTTCCCCCATCATCCCCGAAATATCCGGACGCCAGCTATCCTTCAGGAAAACCAACCGTCCGGTGTCCTTCGACATCGCCACGAATCCACGAGTCGCACGTCCCGTGGGTGACCTCGCGTTCGCTATCGAACGGCCGACGACATATGACACCACTCGTTCATCCTCGTCATCGGGGGTGGGGATCTCGACTCTTCTCCTCGGATAGTCGTCTTTGTTGCCAACGGAGTCGAGCAGTGTCTTGAGTAATGCGTTCTTCCCTTCCCCCACAACAGCCTTGATTGCCCCATCGAAAGCCGCAGCCTCCTCTTGAGTTGCATCAAAGACTGTAGGGTCCCATCCCCGCTGGGCACGGTCCATCAGGTCGAAACGACAGAGAAACTCGGTCAAGTCACAGTTGCCCCTCTCGTTGTAATGAATGGGTTCCGAAACCATCGCTCCAGCGCGATCCCAGCGAAAGATGCGGGCGACTTGACCAAAAATGCCGATAGAAAACGCCCAGGTACGAAATTGGTAAGTCTGTAGACGAGTGGAGTATAGGACGATCTGTCCGCGCGTGGCACAGGTCGATTCGAAGAGTTTTTCGAATGGTAACTGATCATGGCTGTAGAAGGGGTCGGAAGTATTTCCGCGTTTGAACTCGACAAACATTTCCATCCTCTGGAAAGAGGTTAGGCGGTTCTCGGAATTGTTGGTGTTTGCGTCGTAGAAAGTGATGTCCGGTTTGTATTTTGAGTCCTCTTCGCCAGAGGGGTTGTTGGATGTGTTGAATGCTCTGACCCTGTGGCAGACCGAGTTTGCGATCCCAGTCTATGCATAAAACAGTAAGAGATGCGGAGTTAGTAGGATGGTGAGAAAAGAGCGCACGAATGTGTTGTACATCTGACTCTCCAGCTTAAGCCCCGCCATCACCCCAAACTCTGGTAACCGGCCCCGCCGCAAGGGAAGTCGGACAGGGAGAAAGGTGTCGAGGAAGTCTCTGACAGGCATCGGTCCAACGAAGCACTTTCTCATCTCGGAATCCATATTGTTGCACAGTTCGTTCAGTGGCTGGGTGGTTGCAGCAAATTTCGTGGCGCTGTTGCGGGTGTTCTTTGCAGGCGTGCTGAGGAGAAGCGTTGACATGTCTGAGAGCGAGCCCAGGAGGGAGGGCAAGGTGAATAACACATACCTTCAAGAGTTGCGCCTTTTGAAGTATGGGGCAAACGGCCGGGTGGCAAAAGATGAATGCAACCGTGAGTGGGTGACCGTGGCTTTTGTTTGCAGCGGGCTAGGCAACACTGGATCGCGCTTCTGTTCGGGGCAGGTAACTAACGGGCCAGTGGTCACACGCGTTCAGATCAAGAGGGAGCGGTTGAGATTTCAATGAACTCCGATCATTTGGCGTGCCGCCGCCAGCCATGGTTCCCGCGTCACGTGAGCTACTGAGAATGTTCACACGTTCCTTAGACGGGCATTGTCCTCCTGCT
>Ga0307515_10022952_pt1 | contig 10972 bp, 13 predicted proteins | sample 17_EM_MG_FD_194513 | JGI IMG/M metagenome (GOLD analysis project Ga0307515, IMG submission 194513) | Populus trichocarpa ectomycorrhiza microbial communities from riparian zone in the Pacific Northwest, United States - 17_EM | ecosystem: Host-associated > Plants > Roots > Unclassified | place...
ACGGTCGCAGTCTCTGCGCGGAGTCAGTCATTACAAATTTATTACTACCTAGCGAGCGGGCAGCTGCCCGCAACTTTTAGACCATGTTCTATCGAGGCATTTACCAATGCCAAGGACCATATGAGGTTGTAAAATTGCCTACCATAGGTGGTCTGAAAAATGCAAACAGTCTTTATTGGCAGCAGGGATACCATTTCAATGTATAATTATTTGAATCCATGATCTTTGAGACATCCCAGTTTCTAAATCCCCACTGTACACATCCTTTGTAAGATGCATGACAGAAGTCCATTGAGTTTCAGCGCATTCAGCCGGCAATTTACCGCATAAGAATCGAAGTACAGGTTGTAGACCTTTATAGCCTGTCGTCTGCATCATTCCTTATGCTGCTCATTCTCCTCGATTCCCGTAACGTACCTTAAGCAATTTGCAATTCTTCGACCCTGTGTAATAGGTTTGAGCGGAGAGTTATGTCAAATGATTCCACCAGTATGATCAGGCCCCATCTGGCGTAGGGCTCAGTCCAGTGCCGTCACACCGGAAGGTCGGCCTGGTCCGGGCACTAGACTGGAAGTCTTTGGCTGGACAGGCTTGGTCTGGACCTGTCCAAACAAGATAATATTTACCAATTTCAAAGTAGATCAGACTAACTAAAGAAGTGACACAGTAATCTCTGGAACCCTAACTCAGACACAACCTGATGGAGGATTAGCAGCCAAGGCACATTTGTAGCTCTGGAAGAAGGTGAGAAAGGCAACGGGCTGGAAAGTTGGCCAATGCCGGTGGGCACTGCTGTTGAAGGAATTTGCCATGAAAATATCCGACTTGGCGGTGATGGACTCCCTGGCAGCCTCGGACGTTGGGAAGTTTCCGCCTGGGCGACGCCTGGAGGCCGGAGCGGCAAGTCTATCTATTCGCTTTATCTTTTTCTATCTTTTGTCAGCGGGGATGAAGGGTAGGAGGTGGGAGCTCTGTGCTGCAACCAGCTCACCCGGAGGAGGAGCGAATAAGGGCCTGTCATACTCTCGCCAGAGTAAATACAGTACGAACATACAACAACAATAACTCAGACACAATGTCACTTCATAACAACCACCCACTGCCAGTAACCACTATGAACCAACCCGCCACTGCCAGCAAGCACCTCCATGAGAAACCCAACATTACCAAATGTGGAGAGCAAAAGAGAAGGAAAAACAATAGACTTATAGATGAAAGAAAGAGAAGAAAAACTCAAGGCCAATTGCCAAAGCCGGAGCCCAATGCCGAGTACCAGTGCCGAGCCCGCTTCCTGTCCATGTGGGAGGAATGCCAAAGGGGGCTGTAAGCCTCCGGCCACATATCCGAGCCCGCTAGCTCCGAACACTAGAGATGCCACCATGCGAAATCCCTTGTTATCACCAAACAAGTGGTAAGTGGCAAGTGGCAAGTGGCATGTGGTGAGGGGCAAAATGTGCATTGGGACTTGTGAATGGCAAGATGAGTTTACATGTATGAGTTTACATGAATGAGTATATGTGTATCAGTCCATTGGTTGACACAGAGTATCAGGAACTCCCAGCGTATTCGGGACGATTTGGCCCGAGTGGACTGGTCCACCCCAGGCCAGGCCAGATCAGTCCAGGTCCTAAAAAATCGGGGATTGGTCCGATCTGAGTCCCAAATATTTCATGACTGGACCTGGACTACACTCGATGATTCCAGTTCGGACTGGCCCATTGCTGAACTGGTGGAAGCATTGGTTATGTTGTTGGCTGCATGAATTGATTCAGCCTGACAGCTGTCATTTAGGCTGTTTGCTGGTGTGCTCTGACCTTTGCTTCAATGAGTCATATGACATCACTGATGTATACTGCATGGGCAAATTTCGTCTCAATTTTATATTTTGCGTGATCATTTAAGAGTAACAGGCACCACCATATGTAGTGAGTTGTGTGTCAATCAAGATGATTTGGAGTCTAGAACATTTACATGGCCTGTACGACCCTTGCACAGATACCGATGAATAATCATATCTCACAACTTGGTCACTGAAATGCAGAACGAGTTGATACAGACCAATGTCGGTACAATTGCATTTACTCGAAATACGTCTTGAAAAATACCTAGTTGGTTATCTACTCCTACAGTGATGCAGGAGCCATTACCATGTCTGGTTCCGGATCCAATTTTTATATCGTAATTGGCTTGGGATGGCATATGCATGCGTACACGCTTACAGGTTGACCTGGCTTGGCAATCACGATCTGTGACGAATCAAGAACTGGGTTGGATGCAAGAGATACTATGTTTGAGTCTGCATCAGGTCTCTCTGAACACAGCCTCAATTGACTCCTTCTTGGTCGCAATGTCAGTGGAGGCATTTCAAACCGTCCGGGGACCATATCACGAGTCTGCATCAGGTTTTCAAATGATATTGGTGATGGTGTGGCTGCAGTTATATCTGTTTGGAGCTTCACAACTACTGGAACCATCAATTGAGTCGTCCCGTACTTCATTTCTCTCTCACAGACAGAATCAGCTGGGTTCCCGCATTCCGGATACGTCAGGTTCTGGAGACTGAACGGTTTATGTCGAAAGCTCTCGATGCGGTACTGTACCATTTCGGTGATTGTGCGCATCACCCAACCAGGTCTGTCATCTTTGTTCACCTTGCCATGATCTGTATCTTCTGCATAATCGTCCTTGTCTTCCCAATTCTCCTCATCATGGGAACTTGATTGATCACTCTGACTGTCTCCGACAGCATTCGGCAGATCCTCAAAAGATGTTTCATGCTTTGTGGTTGTCGATCGTGCGTTTTCAACATTTGCCATATGTTCCTGCTCTTGAAGAATTGCTGTGACTGTGTCTTGAACTTGATTTCTAACCACTGCGGTCTCTCTATCCTCATAATCCTCCGTCCATTTCTCTGCCTCTTCATTGCTTAAAATGTACTTGTCCTTTCGTGTTATCCACTGAAAGCTTCTTGTTAGATCGTAAGCTGCGCAATGCTCCAAACACTCAGACTCTTTCTGCCGCCAAGCCAATTTTGCCTTTATTCAATTGATGACAGCATCATGTGGATTGCTTTGTAGATTTGCCTTATGTGCCCGCTGGAAGTGGGGAAGAGTTCTTTTTCGGAGCATGAAACATAGAATCTTGTGATTAACTTGTTGTTGCGCGAAATGTTGGATGTTGCAAGATATGGACCACGTGGAGGCAAGCTGCATCAGCTATGTCCAGGTTGGTAGGTTTCATCAATGTGAACAAAGCAAAATCAGCGTTTGACTGTTCCTTGGTTGGGAATTGTCATGCAGACTGTACATTATGACTTGATGGTTAGCATGTGTTTTATATCAGATCCTGGCAATGTTTTGAGACAAACATCAACAGATGTCTTTTCAACTGAAGAATCTCGTTTTGATATCTATCAAACCTGAGATATTAGCCGGCGTTCTTCAAGGTGTATCCGGGTAAGAAATGAAACAACATCGGACAGACTTACTGCAAATTGAGGGAAAGTTGGAATTCTCTGCAGCTATACGCAGTGCAGCTATATGCAACACGGTTCCCCTTGAATTGATTGTGCCAGTTGGCTCTCACTCATTCCATTTTGACTTCTTGCGAACTATATAATTTTCGTGACTTCCCACAACTTTTTGAGATCATCTTCCTCACCTTTCCACAACAGCAAGTCATGGCTCGAGAAACACTTCAACCAGTTGTGATTGGAGCCGAATTGAGCCCAACGACAGGCACAATAATCAATGCACAACCCAGTGAAACACAACTGCAACGCGGAGAGCAGTTAATCAACAGAGATGCTGCAATTATAGCCAGCGCAAATATTACCCAGGACGCAGATTTAAAAATGGTACGTAAATCCTGAAACAGCAGTAATCAGAAGCCGCATGCAATGGGATGTGAGTCAATCCTTATTGATGTAAATGACTGTCAACCAACAATATTACGTACAGATGGGGTATATTGAGAGCTATGGTACCAATTTATCGCTGCCCATAATGGGAAACCTTTATGGTCGATGAAGGCAGATGTCAACACAGTCCGCAGAATTGAAAATCCCTATGATCTCGGTTGTCATAGCAAACGCCCGCGTATAGCGTCGTAGGAAGATATATCAGTAGATACGGTTGCACGCGTGGATGTTGATATTGTAGAGTAGTATCAAGGTAAGATTATCGCTATAGATCTAAGGCTCGTTGCGAGATGACTATATAAAGAGGGTGTTACCCAGCCTTGGACACGTCATGTATAGCCATGCCATTACATTATCCCCCTCTTTAGGTGCAGACCCCCTGGGCTGTATAAACCCGTACAAGAGTAGGAAAGGAAAGGAAACAATCAAACAACCGTTCCACATACACAATCGTACGAACCCATAAGTCACACAACTAATTAGTACCATATGGTAGCCATTCGGCGGATCCGGCACATGGGGAAACTCCACCTCCACTTGACCTATCTGCGAAGGTGGTCAAAACCCATGCCGACACGATTTGTACTGAGCCGAGATCCAAACAAGAAAAGAAGTAAAGACAAGAGGAGAAAAGAGAAGGAAGGAACATCCAAAGTAACACCATCCTCCATATCTCCACCTCCGGAATGTCTGGCAACCGACCATCAAATATCCACTTTCGGAATATCCGGCATCCAACCATCAAATCTTGCACTCGTAGCTCATATCAAGGGTAGGCCATTGTCGGAATTAGAAACAGTAATCTCGGTGAAATCCCCAATCCTAGTCTGAACCTCGTCTTGACTCGGCGGCATCGATGGTGGCTTCTACTCACTGCTCATCATTGCCATCACCATTACAGCGGTATATCTAACTTGTAAGCGTTCCAGTGTCCGGTCATACTCACTACACTTCCAAGTGCGCTAGGACTCCAGCTCTCCCAATTCCTCGTGAACTGTGCAGACCCAGCCCATCAGTGATCATTGTTACTGTTTTGGAAGCTTCTGCATTCGGTATCACATTCGTCCATGATGGTCAATCATATATGACCTCGTATCTATCTCGTAAGCTTCTAATGCAATGGTCATTCATGCGATACATAGTGTGGCGCGTTTGTGCTCTCCAGACCCTCGTGCATAGTTTTGTAGGCCAGCCTTGATATCATATCTTGCAGCCCATGGCTCTCACACAGTGCCCGTCACTTGTTATATTCATCATCCTTCAGCATCGGCCCAGCAGGCTTATAGCTCTCCAGTACGGTCATTCAGTATTCATTTCGGGAAGCCGTTCAGTAAACATTCCAGTCGGTGCCTTCCGTAGAGAGCTACCATAACCCTCTTATTCCATCCCAATATGAAGTCATTCGGCCATGGTCTCGGTCGCTATGCTCAGTCATAATCTCTCCATAGGTGTCTCAACTGTCTCTCATGATGCCAATCGGTGACTGTCTCTTGCGATGCCTTTCGGTGACTGTCACTTGCGATGCCGTTCGGTAGACTATTCAGTACGTTCAGAGATCATACTTGGTCTCGTTTGGAACTGCTTCGGTGGACAGAATTGCACTCGTTCAGCATAGCTCAAACTCCCTTGATCTTCTCATCATCTCTCCGGTGCTCTTGCAGTCGCACTAAGTATCCGTAAAGTCAGTGCACTTGTAGGTACACTTGACATCCACGTTGTGCTCGATGCACTTATCTCCAATTGCGGGTAGTGCTGGCCGGCTTTGCTCCGGCAATGCTTTCCGTGCCTTCTCCAGGGGTGCTTGCTGTCAGTTGTCTGGGTATCCGTATCATCGTTTTCTGAATTCACATGTCGTTTCATCTCCCGCTGCCTTGGTTGACTGATCTCCACGTGAGCTTGTTGACTAATCTCCAGCTGCGATTCACTGCCGGTGAATGCGCTCGAAGGTGCTTCCTCCCAGCACTTCCGGTACGGTCATCCCCCTTTCGGACGTCGTAGCTCATCAGCAACAAACGTAGTTTCCGTCAGGAACACCCAGGTGTTTGTGACGGCCCTGATGGCTCTGACGGAACTTCGAACCCTCAGACGGAGAATCAGATGCAACCCATCGCCCAAGCGACAGGTCGAATTGCATACCTGCCTTCCGGCGGTTATTATACCATGGCTCATATTCTCGCCGCCCCGGCGTCAGGCTTCCTTTACATTGCGTCCCTTATGTGGTGACGTATACGCACCATCAGAACGACACGTATGTTACACTCTTCGCAGCAATTACGTTGTAGCCGTTTACCCAATGCCTAGTGCTGTTTATGGCTTTCACTGGCTGAGTGCCACATTTTGACTTTGAGATCTTGTCACTTATTACAATACGGTCTTCGCTTTGCATACATCGCTTGCTGTTGCATTTGCTTCGCCATTATCATATTTTACAGCTCTGAAATATACTGTCCAATCTTCACACTCTCTAGTACTATACCCTCAGTCCTCCAAAGTCTGCGTTTATCCATCATTGGCTTGCGATGCTTCTTCCTCCTCATCTGCATCTGCATCTGCATCGTCGCCATCGTCGCCCTCATACCCGTCCACATCACTGGTTCCCAAGTCAAACCTCTCGAGTTCAGTTGCGGCCCGTCGTTGCTGGCGGGCAGTGGAGATGGCATCGCTCTCGTCCATTTCGTCACCTTCATCGTCGTAATTCTCGCAGCCCCCAGGCATCCCGGAATGCAGTTCGTTATCTGTACAATTGTTGTCTATCGGCATGTTTGGGTCAGTGCTTGCAATCTCAGGCTCCTCAAGCGACACCTTGGAGGTCAAATAGTCAGGAAGAACAGCATTGTCAACACGCGCTGCGTCCGTGGTAGTGACCGCAGCAGGCGTTGGGTTCTCCGCCTGTTGGATATCACGCTTGACTGTCGCAAGAGTGTTTCATACACCCTCTGTTGGTAGCTCTCCGGTAGTGTGTTCCAGGTATTGATCAAGAATGGGTACGTGTCTTCAACGCCAGGCGAAGTTAACAACTTGCTACCCGTTGCAGCGCAGCAGGATGCTATCTTACCACTGTCATTCTTGTAGTTGAAGTAGTTCGAGCGATCAGGTCTGCCCGCTTTCAGCTTTGACTTGGACGCTTTCGGATGAACGCCTTTGTTCTTTTGCCACTCCAGGACAGCATGGTGCAACACGGTGCAGGTAAACATGATCAGTGGCGAGGGTATATGACCGTCCTTGTCGTCAATCATGGAATTATAAAATCCTTCAGCATACTTACCGCGGTTATTCGCCCGATGATAAAATTTGATGTAGATAAACCCTGGGATTGCTTCCGCCAGGGTGTAAAGTGGACGCTGGCCATTCGTTAGCAGCTTGCGACACTCTGTGTGTTGGATTTGGACCGCGTACACCACCTTCCACACCCTCTGCCACAGGAAAAAGGTACTTATTATCGGCCAGAAGGGAATCCATGAATTCCAAACGCTCTCCGTCGGATTCAAAGCGGTGGAGATCATAAAGCTCTGCTACATGGTCCCTTCCTGATTGAATAACATGGGATTTAACTGTGTCAACTTGTGCTCGAACCTGGTACCGGATTGAGCGTGTAATATCCAACGTGGGCCGTCGCTTCAGCATACCTCTTTGAAGATCTCCTTTGTGCATGCCTCAAATGCTATCGACCAATTGTTGTTTTGCTGCATGGCGGTGTTCCAGTACTTCTCAATTATCTGCCAGTGTGCGGCTTCAGCAAATGCTTTCGCAGTGCATTGCGTTCCATAACTTACCATCTCCAAGTCGCTTACACTCATAAACGGCCGTCTGTTCCACATTTGGAGCTCCAAGAGTCTGCCTGTTGCAAATACAAGACTCGTCATGTCGGAGTGACCAAATCGATGGATGCTGCGACTGCCAGAGACCACTGATTGAGGTGTAGATACTGCCTTCGGTTGCAATTGCCACTGCCTCTGTCTCTGATTCCTTTCTGTAGCTCGGGTTCTCAGTGGATTTGTAATGGTCGCTCGGGCTTCTGTATTAGAGATGGGGGCAGGCAGGTTTTCAAGACGGTGGAGAGGAGTGGGAGTGCTAGCATTGCCGGATGCGAGGCTGGATACAACGCGATGCGTTGAGTCTTTCTGTGAGGTTCCTCTGGGTGGTGGTGTGCTACGACTGCTTATACCCGGCATGGGGGTTGGTGTAATCATTGTGTGGCACTGTCTAGCGGACGGGGTTACAGTCACGCTATCAGCCACGCCAGAATTGTTCAGTGAAGATGAGGGGGTGGAGTTCTGACCAGGGATTGAAGAGGCTACGGAACTCCCTCCTTGAGAGGAATTGCTCTCGCCAGCCGGTACGGAAACGCGTCTCTTAGCAGGGGGTAGTTGAGAATTCCCTGAAGGCCTACGCTATTGATGTTTCTGAACAATTTGTACAACTGGGGTTGTGCCAGTGTGAGGGCTTCGGGAAGGCATAGTCCGATATAGATGTCCGACATTGAGAATGTAGGCAAAATTTCCTCTGCATGCATATGCAACGGCAGGCGAGGTAGACTCCTATTTGAGTAACCAGGGAGGAATTCGAAAAAACAGGGAGGAGCAGTGTATACCGCGCTAGACTCTGAATCACTATCGCACGTGACGATACTCGGGGACGAGGTCCCTTGAAAAGCATTCAATCATGTCGTTCACTGCCATCAGATTTAACCAAGATCAAACTCAGCATCGATATTCACTGATCCAGCAACGTCTGACGGTCTATTCGCACCACTTGAAGGGTCTTTATGCCTTCTTTTCTCAATTCTCATAGTATTGTACTAATTCTTGGCACTATACTTCGAACCATCGATTGTGTAGATCTTCAGCTTCCCGATGGAAATCCCCCTTTACCAGAGCTAAAAGCATTGCAAAGGGAACAATGATGTAATCTCTATCCTATGACATCAGTTGCGTGTGCTTCATCCTCGGCTAGGCGTTGGTAGCCGTGTTAGATGATTGCACAGTTGGGACAACCTGGGAACAAAACAGTTTGCTCCGAGATGCACGAGGTCTGAGCGGTAAAAATGATGTGCGATCCAAAAGCAACGCCCGGCGTCATAAATGGTCATCTGCTCGAGTACTAAATCTCGTCTCGAGGCTTGTCGTTCATGAGGTGCCATGTTGTTCCGCAAGATGAAGGCTGGGCCGTTTTGTGTTCGTTAACCAACAAAACTCACAAGTTGAATCAAGAAATCGCCGGTACTGGAGTATATATATCCCGTCTTCCCGCCTACACCTCCTTTCCCTTTTCCTCCCGTATTATACACACCAACAGCATCCTGATCTCGATATCACATGAATTACAAAAAACAACTCCTCCCCTTCCAAAACACGCCCGATGACCTACACAACTTTGTTCTTTCCCTCACTTTCCGTCTGGGCTTCCTTCCGCTACATGCAACTGTATCAAAATGCCAATGTTTGGCATGTAGATTCATTTTGATCTCACAGCGATGGCACCAAAGGGCAGCAGCAAAGGGAATGGGAAGGCTAGGGTAAAGATGCCGACATCGGTTATAAATCGACGCCTGTTGTTGGATCGGGACCTTATGATGAGATTGATCTCGGAACACATCCATGGACTCATACGGATATACAATGTTTGAGGCGTCAAAGATGAGAGGGCCTGGGACCTCTTTTATGATATAATCTTTCTTGATCCAGTCACGACTCGCCACTTTTCACAATTCCAGCTGATGTGGGCGCACCACAGGAGCAGGAGTTCGCCTTTTCGAGAGTGATGGGCTGCCATCCGCTCATATATGGGGCAAATGTTTGGCAAAACCCGCGACCAATTGATCAATTGGAGGTGGGACAACCACCGTGCCTTCGGGGATCAAGTCGATCGCTCCAATCCGCAGACAACCAGTTCGGGGAAGGTTAAACGCACATGTAAGCGTTTCTGTTGGCACGGCAGCGATGATCTCAGCGCACAGATTTAGCCGTCAAGCTGCCGGCAGTACAAACCAGGTGACTTCCTGGCCGTTCGACCATTGAGTCGGGATGTGATAATCGACGAGGATGATGATCAGGACAACTGCGTGGATCCCGGAGCGTCGAGCGGTGGAACGAGGCGTCGTGGCGATGGCAATGATAATCACGACGGTGACGGTGAGGTGGACAAACAGGGCAGTGAGATAGGGACCGGGAAAGGGAAGGGAACAAACGACGGTAAGGGAAAAGGGAAGGGGAAGGAGAAGGGAAACTGTAAAGGGAACGGAAACGGCAAAGGGGAAGGTATTCTTAAACGAACCCCAGGGGGAGATGATATCTCTTGCATCAGCAGTGACCCTAATTTCTGTCTGAAACACCCGGGTGTTCCGGACGGCTCTGACGGCTCTGACGGAACCTCGTACGCTCTGACGGAGAATTACCCGCTGCCCGTCGCCCAGGCGACTGGTCGCGTCGCATACGTACCTCCTTTACTTTGTGGTGACGTATACACATCATCAGAGCGACACATGTGTTACACTCTTCGCAGGGGCTGCAGTTATGCTGAAGCCGTGTTTCAGGAGAGTATCAGACCATAGGAGGGCATTCCTGCCGGCCTTCAGAGTAACTTGGAGCGCCGGCGACAAGGCTGGGAGCACCTCGAATCACAGTCATGTATTCAGTTTGTATTCTCATCTATGTATCTATGTTTCTATATAGCTACCCATCTACACACGCTATATCTGGACTGGCTGCAGGCGGTTCTACTCCGAGGCCGTGATCGTATACTCCCCGTCACTCTTTCCACCTCTGTTACCCCTGTATCTCCGTACAACCGCCATCGCTCTTTGATGATGTACTGGATCGAGCGTGTTTGAGATGCACTTGGAGACGTGGATCGAGTGAACTCAGAGATGCACTTGGAGGCCGTGATTGAGCGAGTTTGGATAAGCACTTGGAGACTGAGATTGAGTAAACTCAGAGATGCACTTGGAGGCCGTGATTGAGCGAGTTTGGATATGCACTTGGAGACTGAGATCGAGTGAACTCAGAGATGCACTTGGAGACGTAGATCGAGTGAACTCAGAGATGCACTTGGAGG
>Ga0307515_10022953_pt1 | contig 10972 bp, 3 predicted proteins | sample 17_EM_MG_FD_194513 | JGI IMG/M metagenome (GOLD analysis project Ga0307515, IMG submission 194513) | Populus trichocarpa ectomycorrhiza microbial communities from riparian zone in the Pacific Northwest, United States - 17_EM | ecosystem: Host-associated > Plants > Roots > Unclassified | place...
GGGGGGGTAATATTACGGCGCTGGTGGAAACTAATAGATATTAGTGGATTATAGTAAATTATTGCTAATAGATATTAGTAGATTATAGTAGATAGTTATAGATAGTCGCAGACAGTTTTATATAGTTTTAGATAGTTACCGTTATATAATTAGAGGATTGTATATAATATTAAGCGGCGCCGCTCTCTATCTCCTTTTCTTTCTTTAGCTTTAGATCCTCGTTTATAGACTACCAATTATATAGGCTTACGCGTCCCTCTTGCCGTGCTCGTACCTTAATTAACTAAGTCGCTAACATTACGTTCCTTTCTAAGAGCCTTTCCCTACTCCTTCTCCTCCCGTTCTTAGTTCCTTTAAAGAGCCTCTTATACTAATAAAACTCATGCCTTACTATATAACGTCTTTTCCTTTCCTTAACGCTGCTTCTTCGCTTCTCTATAAGCTCTATATTTATACCCTAAAGTACAACTTTATTAGTAAGGATTTTTAAGGTAAGTATTACGGAGTAAGTATAAGCGATAATAATATGTAGCAAAGCAGATATTATTAAGCTGCGCGTATAGGCTGTGTAACGAAGTCGAGACGTTGCGTAAGGAAAGAAGGTAGGAAAACGGGAAGAAAGGGTATATATTATTAACTTAGTTGCTTAGTTAATATATATATAGGGCAGAATAGGATTCACCTAGTAGTCCTAGCAGAACTTGGTAGGATTTGGTAGACTTAGCAGAATATAGCAAAATGTGGTAGATTGCCGTTAGATTGCCATCTCATGGTCGGTCTCTTATTGCTAAGTCGGTAGAAATAGGTAGATGTGTATAAAGTGTTACGGGAGTGTTTCGTAACAGTACCCCCCTTTTAAACTTAAGCTTCTGCGAGGTAGGATTATAGTAGTTCTAGGTAAAGTTTATAAACTCTTCTGCGGCTTATATAAGTCCTATAGAGTTAATAGGTTTCTATAAGGGCTTAGTAAAGCTTCTCTATTTTATAAGGTATTTACATTAGCGTTTCCATTTATTATACTTAATATTATTAATTCTTTTAATAAAGTACTTATTCTTACTATCTACTTTAACTAGTAGGGGATGGTCTTATATCTATTTAGATAGGGCGTTTAATATAGGAGTAGTAGGGCGGAGGACTAATGTATAGAATATAGGGTAGATTTTAACTATATTAAGGAGCTTTAACTAGTAGGCGTAAGAGGAGATAACCTTTTTAACCTTACAAAGGCTAGCGTTTTTATAATTAAGTTTTTTAGCAGGTTATTTTATATTTAGATTTCTTATATTTAGCCAAATAAAGTTACTAATTTAGTAGGCTAGTATAGGGGTTTGTTTCTTATTTGCTGCGGCTTTATAAATAGATTAGGCCTATATTATTTTATTAGTAAGGAACTATTATAATTCCTCTATCTTCTTTATAAATTTATTTACTTTTATAACTTATAAGGCGTAATAAGTAGGGTAAGGAGTATTACTAAAGGGTTTAAAACCCATTTATAAATATTAGCTATAGTTAGCTAGGACCGGGGAGACCTTTATAGTTTCTAAGACAGAATTATTTATAGTAAACTTAGTAAATATAAGCCAGTTAATCTAATTATCCTATAGATATAATATGTATATCCGAATATATTGTTCTATTATAGCATTTACGTGTTTTATTTAACTATTAGTTTCTAGGTAGTATACTATAGACAATAATACTTTAATATGGAGTTAGGTAGTTAGTTCTTTCTAAAATATAAAGATAAACTAACCGCCTTTATTGGAGATAATTATTTTAGGGGGTCTATAGAGTTTCTATATATAATCTAGGAATAGCTAGGTAATAATAGGTGTTAATATATTAGGGTAGGCAATTAAGTGTCTTATCTTAAATAGTTGGTTTATAACTACTATAATATTTATACAGCCTTTACTTTTAGGGAGATTAATAATAAAGTCAATTAAGATATCCTTGCATCTTTAGTTTAGGATAGGTAGTAGCTTTAGAAGGCCGTTATATATCTTATATAAAGCTTTAGCTCGTTAGTAGATATAGCAGCTAGAAATATACCTTTGTATTATATTATATATATTTAGCTAGTAGTATTCTTATTAAAGCAGTTCTAGGGTTTTGCTTCAGCCTAAATAGCCGGCTACTAATAGGTTATATATATGTTTGAGGAGCTTAAGCTTAAGTTCGTTATAGCTAGGTATAACTAGGCGGTTTCAGTAGTATAAGCAGTCTCTATAGGCTTTGCATTTACTTAGAGAAATCTTCTTAAAGCGTCTAATACTATCTTATATTAGCTTAAGCGTCTCTTAAATAAACTCGTTATTTAAGTATTTATTAACTATAATCTGTTTAATTAACTAATTAGTTATTTTAAGGACGTATACTATAAGATCTTTAATAAGTGGGTTAAATAGTTTAGGGTAAAGCAGGGTCTAATTTTAGTAAAAGCGCGCTTCTTCTAGTACTGGCGCGTTTTGTAAGCATTAAGTTAAAGTATTAGGCTTCTGGCCTTAGACGCCTAGGTAGTATATAATTGAGAATTAGAAATAAGATAGATATTCTAACTAGTAGGCCTAATAATAACTTAACTATTTTATGGTTATAGAGTATTATAAAATCTTATAGTCGCTAAGGACCTTAATTAGAAATCTGGCGCCTTTTAGTTTGGGTTGCCATTATTTAAACTATTTAATAATAGCCAGTAATTCCTTATTGTAAATCTTATAGTTATATTTAGTTCAGCCTAGTCATTTTAAGAAGTATACTATAAGGTATAATACTTCATCCTTACTATATTAAGATAGGATACCTTTATTAATATAGTTAGATAAATTAGCTTTTATAATACTTATTTAGTTTAGGTTAAAGTATTAGAGTATAGGTGCGGTAGTAAATATAACTTTTAGATAAGTAAAGGCCTTTTTATATTCCATAGAACCTTTTAGTATAGGATTTAACGTATAGAGCCTTAGCTTGCTATTATCTTTAACTATTAAAATATAGTCTATAATTCTTTCTTATAGTCCTTTTTTATAATCCCCTATATTACTAACACATTACTTCTATATTTACCCTTAGGCTATTAAATACGGTTAGAATATTAATTAGTTAGTTAAAGAGACTTACCTCTTAAGATTTAGTGTATATACTTTTAAATCTAGTAGTTCTATGCTATATATTTAGCGTAGCTCTACTGCCTAGCAAATAGAGATACTTTATAATAGTAACTATAACTATTATACAATTGTTAAAAACGTCTATAACGTTAATATTTAATACTATAGTATTATTTAGGTATAATTTAACCTATATACATCTTTAATTAACGTCTTAATTACCTTTCCCTAGCTACGTACTCAGTTTTTATAAGGAAGTAATAGTTAGATAACGCATACTTATATTTCCTTCTTTCTTAATAACGCTATTATAACGGAGTTATATTAATAACGTTGCGGCTATTTACTAAAAGGGTATTGGACGGTAAAGTATAAGGACACCTTTACTTATTAAGCTACTCCTTTTCTTTAACACCTTACTTTCCTATTATTAACCTTCGTCTAATTTGGACATATCTTTAATATATTATTAAGATTTTCTTCTTTTTTATTATTAATTTAATATACCTCTTTAATCTCCTAGTAACTATTCTTCTAAGTAAATTCTATAGTGTATCCTAGCCCTACCTTTATATATAGAACCCCAATCTTTACTAACCTATAACTAGTACTGGTCCTACCTAAATAATTTTACCTATATATCTTTAAAAGACTAGAAATCTAATAATAGGATTTTAAAGGCTTATAATAAGACGTATTGGGTTAGATCTAATACCTTTAGTCCTTATAATTAATATATATATACTAAGGGCGGCAGTTACATTAAGGTAAGCTTTTCTATCCTTAATAGATTTCTATTGCTAACTTTAAGCTTTAATAGCCTAGGCCTAAGTAGCGACGTTCCTTTAATGTCCTTAACTACTATATTACCCAGGCTCTCTCCTATTTAAATGCTAATGCTAAACATCTAGATTAAATTTAAGATTATGCTATAGCCATTTATACCATCTATAACTCGTAGTAAGCTAGCCAGTAACGCTTAATATAAGAGTACGGTTAGTATACTAAGGATAGGGTAAGAGATAGGGGTAATAAGAAGAAGGTTACCGTCTACTATAGGAAGGAGTTTACGCATATACGTTATTAAGAAGGTTACCCTTTAGGTACCTAGTAGATAGGTAACTAATAGTTACTATAGCAAAATCTTAGTGGTTCTAGACTATACTAGCCAGCTAATATCTCTATTTATTCTAGGCTTAAGCGTATCTTTATTAACTATAAGCTTACGCCGTAAGAGCTTTATTAGTATTAAGCGTTTAAGGATCTTTGCCCTAGCTATACCTTATCGTCCTACCCCTGTTTTTATACCTACTCAGACCCCTACTAAGGGGTCTAGATCCCATTCTCGTTAACCATTACTTAGTGGCCTAATAGATATTAATCCTACTCCTAATAATAAGGTATAGTGGCTTTTTAAATTGGGCATTTGTAGTTTAGACTTTTAGGATTTGTTTTTATATATAGTAGCAATTAAGGACCTTAATTAAATGCTTAAAAAGGCCTAAAAGGCCTAGAAATAATATTCCTAGTATAGATTAATAAATAGAAATGCAATTATAGCAAAATGCCCTATTAACTCTATGCTATATATATAAAAAGGCTAAAGACCTATTCTACCTTAGGCCGTAACTCTAATCCTTATAGTTTCTGGAGCGTGTCTATTCTATATCCAATTTAACCTATTTACTCTTTAGGGCCTCTTGCGGCCTACCGCAAGCTTTCTTTATAGGTTATAATAACACTATAGTATTAAAGCGCTTTTTATAATTTGTAAATTATAGACCTTATTTCTAATATTCTTTTAAAATATTTTATAATAATTAAGGCAATCCTCTGGTTCCTATATAGAGTCCTTAGCGGGCTAGCCTAGCTATTTAACTTTATATTAAAGCTTGCTCTTAACGGACTTATAGTATAGTATAGCTTTAACCTTATACCGCTTACCTACTACCTTTAAGTATTTAATTAGGCCTAAACAAAAGTTCTTTTTTAGTGGTAGTCTATACTATAGCTCTAGTAGGTTTATATAAAATACTAAATATATATAGGCTATAGATAGGGGTAGCTAAAGATGGTAGGCTAACTTACTAATTTATTTTTTTAATTTAGAAGGGACCTAAGTATCTTATATTAAGCTTCTTTAATAGTTAACAGGTCTTAATATTTGTTAAATATAATAAAACCTTATTGCCTACTCCAAAATACTTATCCTAGTACTTACCGTTATACTAAAGTCTCTACTACTCTTAGGCATCTTATAGGCTCTGCTTTATATACTTCTATTACTCCTCCTATTCCTAAAGGTATCCTTATACCATTTAGTAAATATCCTTAAACTTCCTAGTAGGATTCTATAACTAATTATACGGCCTTGGCTAGTAATTATTAAGTATACTATTAAACCCAAATAGTTAGACGCTATAGGTAATCTAGATTAGTGCATACTTATATAATACGTATTACTTTAAATTAATAATAAATTCAATTTACCGCCCGTCCCGGTCCCCCTAGTGGGTCCACGCAGGCTAATACCTTCTATAGGAAAAACTCTATCTTAGAGAAAACCCAGTCGCGGGCCGTGCTGGAGAGATGACAGCGTTCCGATATCGGGGCGCCGGCGACTCACCTTCTACCTAGCACCAAGTCTGCATATTAAGCCAACTGACCACGCTTCGCGGACAATCTTATACTACCCCTTCTTTCCTTATCCTTTTGCCCTTATCCTTTTTACTAGTCCTTTTACTAGTCCTTTTACCAGTCCTTTTGCTAGTCCTTTTGCTAGTCCTTTTACCAATCCTCTAGGCTTTAAAAGGGCTAGTATCCACTTATATCCTCTATATCCATTTCCTTTATAGCCCGGAACTGGGTTAGGGCACCTAACTACACCAGCCATTTTACAGCCGCTTAGGCACTTCTTTTGTCGCTTAGGACGTCTTAAAGGCGTTCAGAAGTGCATTATACTATAAAGTCTGCCCTTTAGTATTATGGACACTGAAATAGTACATAGTGTACTATCTGCCTTATTTAGCTACATTTACACCGCGGGAGAATCTCTAGTACTCTAACGGATGTAAGCTATGCATTAAACCCTATTACTTCTATACAAAGAAGAAATAGTGCTATAGCCTCTACTTTTGTTAAGCCTTTATATAGCGGGATTGTGGGTTTCCCCTACGGGGTCCTCCACGTAGTTTCTATGCGATCTTTAGCCTTCGCTTACCACCATCGGCGCCATTCTAGGTCCGCCCATTTCGCGATAAGGGTGGTCGCTCGCCAGCGGTGCTAGTGACCTCCTATGCGGTGGCGGCGCTCCGTCTACGCTCTGCCAGCGTTCCGCTAGCTACACCTGCGGGGGTTTATTACAGCTCTCCGCTCTACACAGTCCTTCTAGTATGCGAGGGAGCCCTGTATCTCGTTCTCACGATCCCTTGCGCGGTCTCTAAGCGCTTCTAAAGGTACCAGTGGCCGTCTTACTTTTTGCCTACGCTTTACTAATATTTTCCAGATACCATCGAGTACCTCTACTATTTCCTTTTCTACCCTATTAGGAGCCATCTTGGCGGCTCTTTAGAGGGCTATTATGTCAATATAGAGCTAGATTAGGGGAATGGCCGCTTCCTTCTCTATTGCAGCTATTGGTGTTCGCCGGTATGCTCCTGTAACCCTGCGGAGACATTTATTCTAGACCTTCTGTAGCAATTTAAGCAGGCTTTTCGCTGGCGTTCCGCCGTCGTCCTATACTCCCTACACTTGGGCGCCATATAACATCGCTGGTCGGACGGTGGCCGTGTATAGAAGGCGCGAGCGGCGCATTAATGGGCCCCATATAGACATCGTGATCCTTAACATCACTTTAAAGGCTGCTGAGCCCTTACTTGCCGCCTTCTTAATCTATTCTTTCCACTAGAGCTTAGGGTCCACCCAAATCCCTAGGATTTACATGCTGGTTTTCTGGGGAGCTGTCTCACAGCCGGCAATGCGCACGGTGGACGTAAGGTCTGCAGTAGCGTGGCGCCGTCGCCTTATAAAGTGCATAAGTTGGTACTTTTTAGGGGCGAACGTCGCGCCGTGTCGGTTAGCCTATGCAGCACAGTAGTTGTAAGCGGCCTCTAATTATCTATAGTTCTCTACTGCGGAGTCTCCCTAGGTAATAAGGTTCGTGTTATCTATAAAGCCGAACCCTAGCGTGCCGCTGTTAGGGCTTTAGAATTTCTCTAACAGGTCTAATATAAAGAAGAGGAATAGAATTAGCGATAAGGGAGACCCCTAGGGGATGCCTGTTTGTGTCTAGATCTAGTTGCTCTTATATCCTATAAACTTAATACGGGTCTTGCGTACTATTAGGAAGCTTTATATAAAGTCTGTAAGCCACTTTAGAAAGCCTTTTCTTTTTAGGATATAGAGGAGCCTTTCGTGGGAAATATTGTTAAACGCCCCTGCCAAGTCTAAGCTTAGCATTAACACTATACACCCGCGGCGCGTTCGCCACGCTGTTTGTACGCAGGAGCTAAGCAGTCCTACCGCTGACAGCGTTAATCGCTTACGTCTTACTCCCATTTAGTTCCAGAGGAGTAACCCATACTCTTCCGCTGCCTCTAACATAATATTAGCTACATACTTCTCTAGGACTTTTACTAGCGTATTTTTAAGGGTAATTGGTCTATAGCTGCCTGGGAGAGAATAGTCTTTCTTTCCTTCTTTACATAAGACCACTGTTATGGATTCTTTAAGGCTTTCCAGTATTATTCCGTTAGCAAAGCAGTGACTGGCTGCTTCTGCTAGGTCTTTTATAATAACTAGGGCAACCATTTTAAGGACCTTATTTGGTATACCATCTGGCCCTAGGGCTTTACCATTTAGAAGGCTCCTAATTAGCTTACTAATTTCTTCTATTAAGATAGTAGGGCTAATATTAAGTACCCTTTGTTCTATTGTTGCCTTTGGCTTAATATTACTAAGATCTGCTGTTCCAGTCTTAGGAAAGAATTTAGTTGCAAGGATGTCTGCTTTTGTGGTATTGTTATCTGTTAAGGGGTCCTTAATAGACCTCCTAAGGTCTGGTAGATGGGGGTCCGCCTTTACTACACTTACTTTTCTGCTCCATTTTAATAGGATCCAAAGTCCTTTATTATAGGGCTTTAATTGGTCCTTAGTAAGTTCATAGATAAAGCGTCTCTAGTTATCACAACTAACTCTCCTAGTTTCTTTCTAGAGTTGGTTACTTAGTGCTTAATATCTTTAGAAGTCCTGGGGGTTATTATAGTCCTAGTACTGTCGTCGCGCCTAATAGGCGCCGGCGTGGAGCTGTGTGGCCTGTAGTAACCATTCTCGGCGGGCCTACTAGCTAGGCTGTACTTATGGGCAGTGCTCTTTAAGTGCTTATTTAATCCCTTCCTGAAGGGCTTGAAAGGGGTCTTCAAATATGGTCCAGTTAAGCTCCTAGGTGCTTTGGAGGAAGCCCTATAAATCCAGCTTTTTAAGGGCGAGGCGCTAGCGTTCCGCTGGCGGACAGCTAGCGTTATTAATTTAGATGCGGATAGGTATATAGTCTCTTATAAGGGCCCATTCCTCAACTATACCACAAAAGTTAACTTTTCTATATAGATCTGGAGATATAAACGTGAGGTCGATTACGCTCTCCTATTGCCCTCTTTTCCATGTAGGCTCTCCTTTTGGTGTGGCGAGTACAAATCCTCTGGCATCGGCTAGGATACATTTGCATTGCAGAGCTATGAGAGTTATATACAAAGCAGAGTTGCGGAGGCCCTCTTGCCAGGGCCCTCTACCATAGTTTTCCACTTCGGACGCCCCTTGGCGTCTATCTGCTTCCACAGCAGCCAGCCGGCCAAAACCAGCCACTGCCTATGTGCACCTGATTTGCTCCATAAGCCTATCCTTACAGCCTGCCCTGCCTAGATAAACCGACACGCGCATCCGTCCTTTCGGGCTATACAGACAGTGTCGTCAACAAGGTGTTAATCCTTCCTCCAAGACAGGTCCACTAGGAGTCAGAGCCCAGTAAAGGGGTGAGGTTCCTAGAGTCGTCCGTCACTGCCATTGTATACCACGCCCTACAGCCGTTGAGCTGCTTCGTGTTACCTATGACGCTTTTACGACAATAGGCCGACCGTGTCTTGCAGGCGTGGGCCCATAATAACTCGACGCCGCGCAGCTATTGTCCCTCAGCCGCCTACTAACCAAACTTGTTGTCCTCCCATCTTAACCAACACCTGCATCTAAGTCCGTTCCAGCCTACCTATACAGGTTCGTCCTAGCTCTTTCTTAGTCCGTTCCAGATTAACGTCGCCGCCTAGAGAAGGGTTAACGCCGCTGCGATTCATATAGGTTCGTCCCAGCTCTTTCTTGGTCTGTTCTAGATTAACGTCGCCGCCTAGAGAAAGGTTAACGCCGCCGCGTAGAAAGGGAGGATTAACGTCGCTAAATGTGGTTAACGGTGTTGAGATTCTTCCTATGCCCTCGCCGTAGTCTCAGAGCGGAACAAGTACAGAGGTGCCCTGTCGTCCCCTTAGACCTATCGCTTCTGCTAGCAAGTACAAGCGCTGGCTTGTGGCCCTAGATCGGTCGTCTAGGTAGAGAGACGTCGGGTGGTTTTTAAAACCATTCCTCTGTTTTTGATGAGTTGTCTGTGGTATTTCGAGTCTTGGCACGCCAAGACCCGCGAAAACTCTGCTGTTCTGACGGCGTTAAGGACTGAGCTTTTGAAAGCGCCCTCTAGCCACGACGTAACGCCGCTACATCAGTAACATACGAGATCCTCACTCTCAGCTTGACCGTGCGGACAAGATGAGACGGAAAGGAACCCCCATAGGACAGTATGGGTCGGATCTCGCTTTTGGTGTTCCTTTCTTAGAATATAATTAGAGTTAATCTGTTAGGCAACTACTCCACTAGTTATTATTACGTTGTTAACTTTACGTATTACCTATACACCTAGCCTAATTGCGAACCTATTATAGTACTTACTATAAGGTTCCGTGATACAATTACTACCTAGTTATAGTATCGAAAGTTAAATAATATACTACTAAAAGCAGCTACCACGACGCTATTAACGGCGGCAACTACTTTAAGGTTAGGAGGTGACACTAGTATAGCAGATACTAACTTATAACAACCTATAACGGTTAGACAATTATAGGAAATAGTTAACTAGTTAATAGAAAATAATACGGCACTTAAATAAAGGGTTAATGGGATAGGAGTAGTAAAGGTTAAGTTACTATTAATTAAAAGATTTTTAGGAGAGAGATTAAAGCTTAAAGGATTTCTTATATAAATACATTTTAAGGTTATATAAGAGGGAGTAAAGCTAGCAACACCTATGGATTAAATAGCGTATGCAGGATTGTTTTTATTAGGAAGAGTACTTAAATAGTTTAAGCCTTACCTTATAGAGATATAAGTAAATAGAATAATAACGACGAACTAAGAAGTACGGTTTATATTCTTAAGCTAGAATGGATTTATAGAGTGACTTATATAGATGTTTAGAGACCTAGAGGCAACAACTATAGCGGAAAGAAAGCTTTAAGATATTACGCAATAAACCTTAGCTATTAAGTATATAACGTAGTTCTAAACGCTAGTAATATAAGTTAAGTGGAATAATAGGGCGCTTATGGCATAGTATAAATAGGGACTTAAGGCTAAAGTCTAAGATATAATTATTCTAATAAAAGATGCGGATACCCTAAGGGAGTTAATAGATTAAGTGATAAAGATTAATAATAGGATCTACTAAAGGGAACAGACTAAGAGAGGTTAGGATAGAGTTTTATAGTTATATAAGGCGCAGAGTACGCATTAACTAAAGCTAAGTTAGAAACTATAGTATG
>Ga0307515_10022955_pt1 | contig 10971 bp, 2 predicted proteins | sample 17_EM_MG_FD_194513 | JGI IMG/M metagenome (GOLD analysis project Ga0307515, IMG submission 194513) | Populus trichocarpa ectomycorrhiza microbial communities from riparian zone in the Pacific Northwest, United States - 17_EM | ecosystem: Host-associated > Plants > Roots > Unclassified | place...
TTTTTTTCTATTATGTAGCGCATGTCTTTTTTAGTGGTCCGGTTTGGTATTGGTGGGCCTTTTTTTTATTATTCTTCCCTCTCTCCTCCCTAAAAAAATTACAATTTTGCCCCTTTCGTTGTTGGCATTTCAACTTTAGTTTTTTTCTTTTGATTTCTAATTTTTTAACTTAGTATTTTTGTAGAAGTTTTATTTGTTTTTAATTTCATCTTTCAATTCTAATTTATCAGATATTATATTCTTCAATGTGGTCCTTTTTATTTGAATTTCTAGTTTTTATCCTTGGTTTTTTTATAAAAGTTTTAGTAGTTTTCAATTTGTGAAGCTATAACATAAACTTTTGGGTTCGAGTTTTCGAATCATTGTCCATTATTTAATTTTATTTAAAAACATATATTTAGTTTAAAATCATAAACTATTGATGAAATCTTAAAAATTGTTATATATTTAACTTTTTATTGCTGGGATCCAATTAAGAAAGATTTGATGGTTCGCTTCTCCCTGACCAAAAGAACAGAAAGACCAAGGATAAGAAATCTAATTATTGTGTTGTGGAACACATAATTCAACACTGAGCTGGTAAGTAGATGTTATTATCACTTGCATTATTGAGCATTGGTAGTTGAGACATGAGGAGATGATAATTAATAAAGTAATTGATAACTTGTCTATATATCTTTAACAGCAAAGGTAAGGCATTTAGCATTCAGGATTACGACAAGTCCCTCGTCGATCACTCTAGCAGGTCTATGCCAATTTTCACGTCTCTAGGAACTTTTTCATTCAGCAACTTACAGGTACTATGCCAATTTGTAACTCTGGCAGTCTATAATAAAACACTACTTTTTTCTCCTCGCTGCATTACAGGTCGGTTTATTTTTTCGGGTCAACTCAAGCCGTAGGTTGATTAGGCATGCACAAATTCCGGATAACAAAGATATTAAATCCAAATCATCCACTTCAAACTATACCAAGTGTCTGCAGTTTGTGATTTCTCAATAGAACGGAAATGTCTGGAAATTAATGGTACGTAAGCTTCTTGTAGGGGTTGACCGTTATATAAAACCTAGGGTTTCAACTTCCAAGTTCATGAACAAGCACACGACACGTACGGGTTAATCAATAAACTTGTTGGCAAAAACTAATACTATGCTAATAGAATATTGGCGTAATTAGACCATACAAGATTAGTGCTTTTCTTTTGCTAAATATGTTGGTTCCTTTCTTCTATTTGTTTATTGATGGGATTCATTACCATACGCAGCAGGAAAGCGTGGAAGATGAGAATTTTTCCAATTATAATTCCGTTCTTCACGTCATAATGCTGGCAGATTTTGTAACCCTAATTGCATTATTGTTAATGAATGTCTCCTCCCCTGTGTCGATGAGTGAAACAATTAACTATATTATATTATAGAGTCATTTCAATCATTTCATTGAACGGTTGGTGAGGCATCCTTCCTCTCCTCTCTCGGTGGGTTTTCTTACATTTTGCCCTTCGTCTAAACAGTCTTTAATCATGATTTCTGCTTCGAGTTTCCTTGAAGTCACTATGATTTATTTTATTGTTAATTTTAAAATTTATATAATTAATTGAAATATGTATAAGCTAATTTAAATATCCATGTTAATAATAATAATAAAAAAATTAATTAATCAAGATACGCGCAAGCTAATCTAAATACCCATGTTAATAATAATAAAAAAAAAGTAATGATTTGAAGATGATTCTATATTAACTATTATTAATTTTATTGATAGATTAGCTTAAAAACCGATGCAAAAAAAAGACTTGAAAAACGTTTGCAAATGATTAATTCGACCTGCATGAGTCATTAAGAAATGAAAAACAAGAAGCTTAAAGATTAATGCTGGATCAACATTATAATGGTACGAACTCCTTGGAGGTTAACTCCATTCTTCAATAAGGCTTGAATTGTCCTCACGAACTAGAGTCCTTGTTTCATGGCAGCTGCATGCGTGACACCAACCAGCATTCTCATCGCTCTATATTCAAGTGATTTTGAAGAGTTCGAGGAGTTTCATCAAACTTCTCCATCAGGATCTTGGTGGGTGCATTGTTTGTATAATGACTAATTAATTAATTTAATGATCTTCCGAGCAATTAATTATAAATTATTGGATGACTGATCACAATTTCTCTTGCAATCTATTATTGTTCTTTATATATTTATTTAAGAAAATAACATTGTAAACCACATGATATTATAAAGGTGGCGATTGTGCTCAATTAAGTTCCATTTGACCCTATATAGCTTTTAGTTTAGTTTTTAAAAGTAGAAGCGTCTGGTGAAATCATGTAAAAATTAATTATGAGGAAAAACACCTTTTTTCACTTCTCTTATCATCAGTTGAATGAATTGCTTTAGCGCAATAAGGCCAAACATAAACATATAATAAAAGTGTTTGGATTTTCACTGAGGCAATGAATAGTGAAAAGTTAAGTGTTTTTTCATTTTAGTCCTTAAAATGTTAGAGGACTTTTTTAAATTTTAAATTTTAAATATATTTTATTTTATTTTATCCTTCAACATTAGATTTATTAGGAATAGTTCTTCATAAGTTTTTTTATTTACTTTCTATAGTTTTATCTCGTTCTTATGACCTGGTTCATGAGTTTTACGAGTTAACCTTATTGACTCGAGTTATTTTTTTATTTTTTTTAATTAATATTTTATCAACTTCATTTTTCAAAATTAGGTTAATTGGGAATTGAGTTTCATTATTTTTTTTATTTGCTTTCTATGGAGGCTATCATGGTCTTATAACCCAGGTCGTGATTTTTACAAATTAGCTAGAATGACTCGAGTTTTTTTTTTTGTCTTTTTTTTAATTGAATATTTTTTTTTATTTTATCCTTCAATATTGGGTTGATTAGGAATTAGACTTTATAATTTATTTTGATTTGCTTTCTATGGAGTTATCCTGACCTCTTGACCCGAGTTTGGCAAGTTAACCCGGGTTTAGTCGAATTATATTTTGTCCTTTTTAATTTTTTTATTTTTTTCAATTTAATTCTTTAACATTGAGTTGATTAAGATTTGGGTTTCATTATTATTATTTTATTTATTTTTTATAGGGTTATCACGGTATTATGACCTAGGTCATGGGTTAGGCGAGTTAATTATAACTCTCATAATAACTCATTAATTTGGCAACAAAATGATTCAATAGGGGGAAAATTAACAAAATTGAATTTGATTTTAACAAATCGATCATCAAACGAGCGTTGGACTTGCTTCCCGACACCTCGAGGACCTTATACCAATCCAACCGAAACAAATCATCAAATCTAACCTTAAATCAATCTAAAGTATAATGATTAGATTGAAAAATAAAAGTTCAAGTGACCAAAAAAATCAAATGACAAAAAAAAAAAACCTTGAAGGATTCAATTAGGGAAAAAATCAACAAATTTGACTTTGATTTTTCCAAATTGAGCATCAACCAACCATCATTTTTTTTTCTAACACTGGAAAGACCTCATACCAATCTAACCAAAACAAATCACCAAGCCCAACCCTAAATCAACCTAAGATAAAAGGATCAAATTGAAAAACAAGAGAGTCAAGTGACAAAAAAAAGACAATTGAAAAAAAAAATTGAGGTGGATCATTGTTGATATTTGTTTATTTTTTTATTGTCATCATTTTTTTTACAATTTTTATCCTCAAACTTTTTTTTTTCTTTCGATTGAATCTTTTTAATACCTAATTAGATGAGATTATTTCTGAAATTGTGGTAGAAAGATCAAATTAAAAGACAAAGGACTGTAATGTAAAATACAGAGGAAATACATGACTACTCCCAATTTCATGCCAATTTTTATTTTTATCAAAAAATAATTTTTTTTTATTTTTTAGTCCCTAGATTTGAGAGAGGAGAGATAAAGCCATCAGAAAACGATAAAAGAAAAATAAAGTTATCGATTGTCACAATGTCGGTAACCAAAATGGTCAAACTTGATGTCAAAGGGTTCTATTCAACGCAAGGTGTTTGATGGTGGTGGTTTTTTTTTTTTCTTTCATCTTGCTTGAAAAAGTAGATTGTGGCTTGGGAAGTTTTGTGGTTTCAGGTTGTTTTGTGATTTTTAATCGATTGTTTGCTATTTTAAAGTCATAAATCGGTTTATTGAGGGTTCTATAGTGTTTCTCAGGTTTTTCATGCAAAATATTTGTTGAAATGAGTTTTTTTATCCAAAAATCAAAAACTCGACTTTCTAGCAGGTTTCCACCCACATGATGTGGCCAAAACCTGGGTTGTAGGAGATGCATCGTCTACTTTAAACTTCGCTTAATTACAAAAGGGAGGACAACATTTTGTTCACCCCTAGTTGTGGAAGAAAAAAAAATAAGCCTAGGTTTCCAAGCTCAAGGGTGCCCGAGCCTGGGTAATTGGCTAGGTATCTAGGTTGAGGAGTTGGCTAGGCACAACCTGGCCTCTATCCTTTTTATATTATTATTATTATTTTGTAAATTTTTTAATTAATACCCTCCCTATTTTAATATGTGTTTTTTCAGTTTATATTATTTTTTATTTCGATTTAAATTAACATCATCTCCCTTTGTTTCTTAATTGTTTTATTTTTAAATAGTAGTTATTTTAAAATTAATATGTATTTTTATAATGTCTCAAGGATATTATTATAATTTATATTTTCATTTTTTTCTTTTATATATAATATAATAAATTGTATTTATATGATGTATTTTTTTTTTTAAGAAACCAATTGTTTGTTTAAAGCTAGAATGTGTGAAGGATTGATCTCTTCACATGATGGAATATGTTTTCGTGTCATGTGTACCATCTCTACAGATTCACTAATGGCATCAAAAGATTAGCTACACATTGTCGAACTATATGCTCTGAAACTTTGCATGATGCTTAATTGTCTTTTTTGTTGCATCCAAATCATAATTCAGAGGCTAAAAAGACTGCAATAATGCTCGTAGACTCTGTCTCTGCCATTTTATATATTGCTAGCTTTCTCTTGGGTGTCCCATGGGTCCATGATAAGACCATAGACATGTGTCCTGCCTACAACATTTTCTCAGAGTTTTTGTCGCCTTGTTTACATTTTCAGAGAAGCGTGTAGACATTAATGAGAGAAATTTAAGACCTCAGCTCTTATGAAAACACTCTAGCAAAATATTTGATATAGTATATGATCAATCTGATAAATTATAATATTGGTTTTTGGCGCACGATTTGGAAGCTAACTACTTCTCTGTTGCTTTTCGTTTTTTTTAATCTCTGGCATCTAGCACGTTAGTGGTGACCGTCTGGTGTCTATTGCAAAGGGAGTTCTTTGGGATTCTAACATGGTAAAATAATAAAAATTTAATAAAATAATACAGTATAAAAACATTTAAAAATTAGCACAAGAGTTCAAGATAATACTTGTGATTCCCATGGACACAAAATTCAATAGAAAGATAAGGGGAGAAAAATTAAAGAAAGAAAAAAATGATAAGAAACACACCAAACTCTAATAATATCGAGAAATGTCATTTATCTTTAAGTTACTCATGTAGTTCATTCTGATTATTGTTGGTGATATTTTTTGATATTATTAGATTTGTCTTATTGAGATCCTTCTACTAATATTATTGAAATTTCGATGTATTTTTCGGGTTTTTTTTTTCTTTCTATTTTTTTATTAACTCTTGTATTCAAATAATTTTATAATTTAAAAGAGTTGTATATAATATTGCAACTCGCAATTATTTTCATCTGTATTTTTAACACTATATTATTATTATTATTATTATTATTTTGAATGATAGAATCCAAAGAACTCTTGGAAAGGGAGCACTGTCTATGCAATTATATTTATCCTTTATTAAAAAATTATATCCCGAGAGAATCTGGGGATCCCATCATGCTACAGAAATAATGTCTTTTGAGAAAATGTACTTAGTATACCGGCTGTGCCTCGTTAACTACAATGTCAACAATACTTTAATATGTTGAGAGTAGTACCATGTGAGGTTAGTGGATGTCTCTCTTAACAAGTGTGCTTCATGTGTATTTGTTGAGAGAAACAGCCACACAAGTGTGCTGAAAGCGCACTTGTTCATATAACTTGGTCTCGTTTTATTTTCTCCAATCTCAATTATTGCATTATGATCTTATTTGTTTTTATGGTATAAATATTGTTTTAAAAAAAATTAATTTTTATTTTTTTAAATTGTTTTGATGTATTGATATAAAAATTAAATTTTTAAAAATATATATATTTTAATACATTTCCGAGTAAAATTCACTTTAAAAATACAATCATTATTATAATATCAAACACTGTATATAATAAAGTCTAACCTTCTTCTTCTACGTGTCGTTTTAATCAAAGGGGATTCTAACAAAAACATTTCATGAGAATTGAAATAACAATCTTTAATTATTGATTATGTTGTTTCTTACTAGTTAATTTTTTCAAACTAATCATCCCTTTTTCTTTCTTTTTTCATGATCTATTTAATCTCAATGTATATATAAATGAAGCAGCTTTTAATTTGATTTTTAAAACTACAAAGTGTATGATTAATCTAAAACAACAAGTGAAACTGATTACGAGAAATTTAAAAGCAAAAAACACTTTTAATATGTATTTATGTATTATAATTTTCAAAATAGTTTTTTATTTTAAAATATATTAAAATAATTTTTTTATTTTTAACATCAACATATCACAACCATTAAAAAAAACATATCAATTTGATATTTTTTAAAACCAAAAACACTTTTAAAAATATTTTAAAAACATAAACATAAACTATCTTAAACACCAATGTATAAATTGACAAGTGATGCACTTGCCACATGCATGCTAGGTGTAGTGGTCTCAAGAATTTAAGACAAAAATAAGAAAACAAAAAACAATTAATTAAACGCCGATGGTTTGTCGCATGATAAATGAAACCTGTGGACTGTCTGTCTTCATCAGATTTTGTTATCATCTCAATCAAGTTCATAGTCTGTTTCCCTAAAGATTCTCTTGCGAGCTTGCCAGAAATTAAGAGAGAATCCTTTACCCATGTGAAGATATATGAATCTGTCTTCCAATACTGGAAATTAAGACTGGAACCAATATAATTCTGTGGTCATTTTCAAATACCTTAACAATTGATTGAAAAATTATTACAGAAAACCTGAAATATTTTGAAGAATCTTATTTTATTTTACTGCATTTTTCCTTTTGTATTTGCAATGAATTTTTTTTTTGTTGCTAAACAGTGTTACTTCCAGTTTATTTATCTTAATATATTTATTGATATGCATGACTTTACCTTCTTCTTCTTTTTTTGTATCATTAATGCATGCGTATAAGAATATATATATCTAGAAACCATCTAGTAGGTTGTCTAATGATAAGAGTTTGGGACTAAGAGATTTGCTCCCTCTATAGTCTCAGGTTCAAGCCCTGTGGTTGCTAATATGATGGTCACTAGAGGTTTACATAGTCGTTAACTTCAGGGCCCGTGGGATTAGTCAAGGTACACGCAAGCTGACCCAGACACCCACGTTATATATATATATATATATATATATATATAGACACACACACACACACACTTAGGTACATCATGTTTTTTTTTATCATATTAATAGTTTGTATGTAAATGTTAATTGGATATTTGTTATTGCATTCTTTAAAAAAAAAATTAAAAAAAGATAAAAGTTATCGAAACTCTCCTGAACTTAAAGTTCTCTAACAGGTAGTTCGTATGTATACTTCATTTTCGTTTTGACCTCTCTGATTCTCAAATAATTTAAGTTTAGAAAGGATTTCAGTAAATTAGAGAAGAAGAAGAAGAAAAAACCTCTCAGGTCGAATATTATTTACCTGAACTTGAAATAACCCCATCTAATTGCTATGTCGAAAACGACACTAATTCAATTACTGGGTCCAATGTAAACCGAAGAAAATAAACTAAGTGAGAAAGGGCTGCTGATAATTCAAATCTGACAATGACTATTTTCTGTAGTAGATGGAATTTCTGTCAATTTGTTATCAGGACTATTTTCCCTAATCCCGTGTGTAAAGAAAATAGAATAGAAATTTTTTTAACACTATCCCTCAAGAAGAGCGAATGTAATGAACGGCAAACTTGCATATCATAGTTAAGAATGTTTCATTTCCCGATGGCTTTGTAAATATATTCACGATTTTATTTACTAAAAAAACATATTTTGTTTTAACTGGATCATCTTGTATCTTGTTACGATGACAGTCCATTGCTATGTATCTAGTTATTTCATGTAAAATTGAATTGACTACTATGTGTAAAATTGTTAAATTGTCACAAGACAACAATGTTGGCGTCAGATGCAAAATTTTAAATCCAATAGCAACAATCATAGCTAAGACAATTCACAACATGTCTCTGTCATGGCTCTGTATTCGGCTTCTGCTAAAAAAAGGGACATAATTTTTTACTTCTTTGTCTTTCGAGAAATAAGGGCAAATCCCAAGAAAATACAATAGCCTGTAGTGGATCTATGCGATATCGGGCATCCACCCCAATTTGAATCAGAAAAGGCTCTTAAAGACAAATTATTCTTAGGAAAAAATAAACCTTGTCCTAAATTGCTTTCCAAGTAACGCATCACACGTAAAGCAGGTTCCATGTGTGGTTTGCGTGGTGCATGCATGAATATGCTTAATACATGAACCGAATAGGTAATGTTTGGCTGGGTAATAGTCCAGTAAATTAGACAACCAACAAGTCGTCTATATTGAAAAGGATCTTTAAGCAAATCACTTGATTCTGAGAGCTTCAAGTTTTGATCCATTGAAAAATTTATCGGCTTGACACCTAAAAAACCAGTCCTTTAGAATTTCTAAAGTATACTTTCATTGTGAAATGGAAATAATCGTTTTGGACCAAGAAACTTTGATACACGAAAAGTACTTCAAATTGCCCAAATCTGAAAATGAGTATTCAAAAACTGCTTAAAAGCTAGTATGAAAGCAACATTGTTCTCAATAATAAGGATATCATCAATGTATATCAATAATGCTATAAAATTTTTGACCTTGCGACATGTGAATAAAAAGTAGTCTGTCTTGGATTGAACAAAAACAGTTGCTTAAATAGCTGTAAAGAATTTGACAAACTATTGTCGTAAGGCTTGTTTTAAACCACACAACGACTTGTGAAGGTGATACACTAAGTTGTCCCCCTGTCACCGAAGACCAAGAGGTAGGGACATATACACTTTTTCATGAAGATCACTATGAAAAAAAAACATTGTAAACATCAAGCTAATAAAGAGACCAATCTTATGCAGCTGCTAAAGGTAATAAACAATAAATAGTAGTCATTTTAGCTGTGGGAAAAAATGTATCATGGTAATCAATATCTTCCAATTGAGAATGTTAAACCTTAATAGCACAAACATCTATAAAACAAGTCTCTTGTAAAAGACCTTTGGATGCTGAAATTATTACTAGTAAAGAAGGAATGAAGTCGTAAAGGTTGTGTTGTGTCTGTTTAAAAGTTTAGAAAAGATGATTACAGAGGAAATAATAGCTTAGAAGAAAATGAAGAACCAAAATAAGATGACGTACCTTGGGGCTCAAGACAATTTATATAGCACTGAATCCACATGGATACGTCTATGTAAGGGATATAGTGGTTAATGTATCAGTCACTTACAAATTTGGATTACTTCAAGATTCAGGCATGGAGTGACAATAGGCTTCTGCAAAAGCTGCATGAGTTCTAGGTTTTATAGGTTATGTACTGTTGATGATGATTGTAAGACCAATTTATAAGGTTCACGTGACCAAAAAGCATGGCTTCTATAAGTTCTTTTCTGTGGTTGGTGGTGAGTGGACAAAATTTAACCTAAGAGTGATGCACCAAAGGTTGAATGATTGGTATTCGGGTATGTCTGGCCCATATGGGATCCTAGTGAGTTTTTTATCCAGAGGTGTTGCTTTGGTGGACTTTAACGACACCTTAGGTCCAATTTAAAGACACATGTTGTGTGCTTGTTTGTTAGGTCAACAAGACTTATAGAATGTTGAATTAACTATCTTGGTTTTAGTGGAGCAATGGGTTATATGATATGCTTGAGTTTGATATGATGCAATCTATATTTGGTCATTAGATGCGCATATGATTTTCATGGTCCATTAATTCTTTAGGCTTGAGTCTTTTATTGGCCTTACCTCATAATATTGGACATAGGTTGTATGGTCAGGGGTGTATATCATAGGCCAATCATTTGCCTCCAAGCTTATGTGGTGTGATTAACACACAGACTTTACTTAACGCGGAGCATGAAAATACCTCATTTCACATTTAATAGTGATGTGCGCTTAATTCGTATATTCTTATTTCTTATTCAGGTGCAGCCAGGATGGTGCCATTTGCATTTGGGTACCCAACAATGATCTACTATTTTTCAATTCTCATATCAAGTGATATCTAATCATGTGTTTCTATCTTTATAATGTTCTTGCCGTTTCATTTCTCTAATATAATCATTATGATAGAGCACATATGAAAATATAGAGGTTGTCACGTGGACAGGTGTGAGGAAGTCATAGATTGTAACCTTCTAAAATTCAAACCAATCATCCTAGCATTACCATGAGCTCCACTAATGGTACACGTATCGAGATAAATTAGGCTCAATTAATGAGGTTGTTGGCCTATATAAGGTTAGGAGTTGCCTTTCCCTTATCATTTTCACTAAAGCTCTATAAGTTTTTTCCTCCGTCTTTATTAGTAAGTTTTAGGGAGTCCATGCCATTATATAAAACCTCAACATATATAGACCTAGATTCATCATAAATTCATCAGAACTCTATTTCTTTTTTCTTCAACCATTACAAGGGATTTTGTGGTCTATTATGCCTCCAAACCAGCATTTCAAGGAGTTTTTGTGTGTTTAATAAGTATTCATTTTTGTATAGCCAAAACAAAGTCTAGCGAA
>Ga0307515_10022956_pt1 | contig 10971 bp, 2 predicted proteins | sample 17_EM_MG_FD_194513 | JGI IMG/M metagenome (GOLD analysis project Ga0307515, IMG submission 194513) | Populus trichocarpa ectomycorrhiza microbial communities from riparian zone in the Pacific Northwest, United States - 17_EM | ecosystem: Host-associated > Plants > Roots > Unclassified | place...
TTTCTAGTAACTTATAAGTTTTCTCTAGTTCTTCCTAAGTTGCTATAATTTTTGGATAATTATATCTAATCAACCTATCTGTATCTTTTTGTAATAAAGCCCCTAATAGCTTCTCGTTATTTTATAGTTTAGCCTTTTAACTTAGAGCGTCTACTCTTATATTATCTGTACCATTAATATACTAAATCTTAAAATGGTATTCTATAAGCATCTCTACCCATCTAACCTATCTTTAGTTAAGTTCCTTTATCGTTAAGAATCCTATTAGGTTCTTATAATCCGTCTTAACTATAAATAGTTTTTCTATACCTTATAAGAATGCTCTCTATTCCTTTAATGCTATAACTATACCTAATAACTCCTTATTATAGATGTTATAGTTTAACTCTAGTAGTGTTATCTTCCTACTATAGTATGCTACTGGGTGCCATTTATCTGGATGCTTTTATATAAAGTATGCCCCTAGTACAAAGTCTAATACATTTATTTCTACAACCGTCTCTAGTCCTAGTTAATAGATCTTAAGAACTAGCTCCTAGGTAAACAACCTCTTAACTTCTTTAAACAGTTCTTATTACTCCTTTCCCTATGCCTATAGTTCTTCTTTCTTTATTAACCGCGTAAATAGTTTAATGTCTTTTAACCATTGCGCTATAAACCTTTTATAGTAATTGCAAAACCCTAGGAACAATCTTAACTGCGTAACATTCTCTAGTTCCTACCAATTTACTATAGCCTTAATCTTCTTTAGATCTATACTAAGTTGGCCTAGTTTAATAATAAATCTAACGAAATCGGTCTTCTTAGTAAAGAACTCGTATTTCTTAATTGCTACTAGCATCTATTCCTCTTATAGTCTCTTTAAAACCCATTTAACGTATTCTCCATATTCTCCCTCAATTATTAAGTAGATGATAATATCGTCAAAATATACCATAATAAATTCATCTAAATATTCTTCTAATATATTGTTAATTCGCTTCTAAAACGTTGCTGGTGCGTTTATAAGCCCAAATTGCATAACTAATAGTTTATACAGTCCTTCCTTTGACCTAAAGGCTGCCTTCCATTTATCGCCTTCCTTAATTCTAATCTAATGGTATGCCTATCTCAGATCTATCTTTATAAAGATTTACGTATTACCTATCCTATCTTAGATTTCGCTAATTAAGGGTAAAGGATACCTATCCTTTCTAATAATGCTGTTTAACTATCTATAGTCGATATACAGCCTTAGCTTGCCGTTTTTCTTTAATACGAATAGTACTAAATAACCTGCTAATAATTGCGATAGTCTAATATATCCCTTTTATAAGTTTTCCTAAACAAACTCTTTTAATACTCTACCTTCTTCTTTAGTAAGCTTATAGATTAAAAAGAACCTTAGACTTATTCCTAGTTCTAATTCTATCTTATAGTCCCATACTACATACTCTAACAGCTTTTTACTTTTTAGTAACTATAGTTTCTTACCGTATTTATGGTATCTCTTTAGTATATAGCTTAGCCCTTTTTCTATTTCTTTATAGGTTACTCCTACTTAGTACCATACCATCTTAGCTTATTATTACATCTTGCGGCATCGCGTATCCTTAATATTAACTTAACCTATAACCTAATTAATCTTTAGATTATATTCCTATAACTAAGGCATTCCTAACACTACCTTGTTATTCCCTAATAGTAATATATTAAAAAACATCTTAATTTATCTCCCTTTAATAGTTATCTAAATAGGTCCTATTTTAAGATTAATAATGCCTCCTCTATAGGCTATCGGATCTCCTAAAATTATTACTAATAGGTAAGGATATTCCTTTTTCCTATATAGTAACCCTATTCTTTTAACTACTGCTAGCGAGATATAGTTCCTTATTACTCCACTATCTATTAATGCCTTAAACTGTTAATCTTGCCACTTAACTTATAAATTTAGGTATCGTTTTTAAATTCCTTTAAGGGTCTAAGGCTCTACCACTGGTTCCCTTTAGTCCCGTAGGCCTCTACTTTTCCCAACTAATAGCTATTTAATCCTGTTTATACTTAGTCCAACTTAAGCCAATACTTAGTTCGCTTTTTATCTTTAATATGCCATAGACAGGTATTCTCTAGACATTTCTACCACTGTCGTTTATCTAGGCATTCTTCCATAAGGAATCTTCCTAGTTAAAGCATTAAGTTCCCTTATTCTTAAACTTCTATAGAATACTAACTGTGTATATACTTAGCATTCCTAAACCATTTCTTATCTAGTGCCTAATATATTCTTATAGGGTATTTCCGGTTCTTTTCCTTTAGGTTTTTATGTATATCGTATATATTATCCACGCATACAATCCATGCCAATATATGGTACGCTGGGTGTCTTGGGTTAACTCTTAACTCATCTTCATTTTTAAGTTCAAACCTCTATCGCGTTAATCTAAACGTTACTATCTCATTTACTGGTACCAATATTTACATCGTCTCTTTCTAGTCTATAGCTTATTCCTCTAGATCCTTTAACGTTATAATTAAGGCTCCTTTAATATAGCTTATCTATCTCTCAGACATTACCTAATCTGGTATAACCTTTTCGTCTAACCATATATAAAAGTCTTCCTACTTATTATTATATCGTTGCCTAAACCACTTTTAGTATAGCTTACTAAGTATATACGATCTGTCCGTAAGGAAATATCTTTTCATTACTACTTTATAACAGCCTTTTATGTGTCGTTCTTAGAATCTAGTTAAAATCCCTAGATTCTCTTCTTCTTCTAGTTCTATAAGCCACTTAGCTTTAGGGGTACCTACCTTTAGCCTATTAGTAACCTTCCGTATAGATATCTTTTTTCTAAAGCGATCTGGCATTCTTAGCTCTATAGATTGCTTTTACTATACAAAGATTCGTTATCTAAATTCTTTTATACTTTCTTATAGTCGTCGTCTTTCTAATAGATCCTTAACGTCCTTATACTTTTTGACCAACGTATTAACTTTTTAATCTTTAGTCTAAACGCTCCGTTTAACTAGTAAGTCTTCTAAGTCTATATTTCTATCTCCCAGTCTAACTGCTGCCTATATTACAGACTCTCTAATCTATAAAGAAGCTCCTTACTTCTTACCTATAGGTATCCTTATTCGTACTCCAAATTCTTAGTCCCTTAGATTCTTTAATCCTAAGCTTACTTCTAACTTAAGCTTAGCTCCCGCCTTAGTCCAACTAGGCGTCTATAGTATTCTTATCTTATCTTAAGAGTCTTAAATCTTACTCATCTCATCTTAAGAATCTTATGCCTTTAGGAAACTCTATCCCAAGCTCATTTATATATTTCTAAACTAAGCTACTACTCTACTCCATCGGTTTTCGTCCATTATAGGTCCTTAAGCTGTCCTTATCCTGTCTACGGAATCTTAAATCTCTTTTATCTTATCTTAAAAATCTTAAGCCTTTAGCCTTTTGCCTTTATTAAGTAGTAAGCTAGCACTAGCAGTTATCTGCTTGCTTAATCTCTTTTAGATACTACTCCTGCCGTCTTATAAAGCAATAGATACCGTATCTAACGGTGTTATAATACCCGTTACTGAACCTTGCTCTATAGCGGTCTTAGTCTCTACTTCTATCGCGTTATTAAGGTTTAGATACCCCTAGTTAGTTCCCTTACTATCCTCGTCGCTATTAATTAATAAGTACTCTAACTCTATTGTTATTGTCGCTAATTATTATCCGCACGTTGCTATAATATCTTAATCCAGCTTATAGAGTTAATCTTATTCTTTATCTAACTCTCTAGTTCCTCTAAGTCCTTTTAACTCTAGCTCTTATAGCTAATAGCTTATACCATACTTAGCGTCTTTATAAATTTAGCATGCGTTGTTATAACAAAACGCGAAACTTCTAATTAAATATTCTTTCGTTCCTCTTAGTATACTATTATCCCTCTATACGTGTATATCTTCTACTAGTTAGGTTCCCTTTATTACATAGTAACTCTAACCATCTTTATAATCCCTTATAAAATAACCCTGTTTTCCACAATTTATATAAGCTCCGTCTTTAAACCATTAACTTTGCTATAGAGTCCGCCTAAACATCTTCTATTACTAAGATCCCTGGTTTAGCCTTTACTCCTTAGTCCTGTAATTACTAGATCCTTAACCTTTAGGTTTCCATAGTTTCTTGCTCCATCTCTTATAGGCTTCTTTAGTACCACTTAGGTCTATTAACTCTGTGCCATACCATAGTTTCTAACTTGGCTTTTATTATTGCGTACTCTGCGTCTTATATAACTATAAAACTCTATCCTAACCTCTCTTAGTCTATTCCCTTTAAAAGATCCTGTTATTAATCTTTATCGCTTAATCTATTAATTCCCTTAGGGTGTCTGCATCTTCCATTAGAATAATTACGTCCTAGACTTTAGCCTTAAGTCCTTATTTATACTATACCATAAGCGCCCTATTATTTTACTTAACTTATATAGCTAGCGTTTAAAACTATATTATATACTTAATTGCTAAAGTTTGTTACGTAATGTCTTGGAGTTTTTATTCCGCCGTAGTCACTGCCTCTAGGTCTCCAAATATTTATATAAGTCGCTCTATAAATCCTTCCCAACTTAAGAACATAAACCGCACCTCCTAATTAGTGGTCGTTATTCCATTTACTTATATTTCTATAAGGTAAGGCTTAAACTATTTAAGTACTCTTCCTAACAAGAATAATCCCGCGTAAGCTATTCAATCCATAGGTGTTGCCAGTTTTACTCCTTCCTGCGCTACCTTAAAGTGCATTTACGTAAGAAATCCTTTAAGCTTCGATCTTTCTCCTAAAAATCTTTTAATCAATAATAACTTAACCTTTACTGCGCCTATCCCGTTAATCCTTTATTTAAGTATCGCATTATTCTCTATTAACTAGTCAACTATTTCTTATAGTTGTTTAACCGTTACAGGTTATTACAAGTCAGTATCTGCTATACTAGTATCGCCTCCTAACCTTAAAGTAGTTGCCGCCGTCAATAGTGTTATAGTGGCTGCTTTTAGTGGCATATTATTTAACTTATTAAAACTATAACTAGGTAGTAATTGTGTAACGGAACCTTGTAGCAAGTACTATAATAGGCTCGTTATTGGGCTAGGTGTATAGGTATTGCAAGTAAGTTAACAACATAATAATAACTAGTGGAGTGGTTGCCTAACAGATTAACTCTAATTATATTCTAAAAATTACTATAAGGAAAGAACTATCTAGAGTAGGGACTATAGTCCTTTAAATACACAACCGTACTCCTAGGAAACCCTCCTTATATATAAGGTACGCATTATACGTAAGGTACATAAGTTCCCTCCGTTCCTCTCGTCCCTTACGTAGCACATTATATAACTCGCTTACCATTCCTCGTCACATGCTTCTACTGGCTCCATACTGGACCATACTTATATTAACCAACTAGCTTCTTCCGACTCCCTTCCTAGTAGTCATAACATTGTACTTAAAGCGTCTGTAACAATTCGCTGTCTAAATATAACTATAATAGGATTCCCGCTATAACCCTATTAGAGGCGTCTATTTCTAGCATTAATTTAAGGTCTAGGTTATAGTAATAAAGGATTAGGGAAGAGATAAGCTAATCCTTTATCTCTTTAAAGGCTTCTATATAGCTATTATTAAAGATAAAAGGCGTGTCCTTCCTGGTTAGTTATATAAGAGGTTTTACTATAATTCCGTAGTTATAGATAAACTAGCGGTAGAAGTTGCAGAAGCTAAGGAAGGACTAGATTTCTTTTACTGTATAAGGGGGCTTCTAGTTACGGATTGCCTCTACCTTCTTAGGGTTAACCTTAATTCCTTCTATAGTTACGATAAACCCAAGGTATTTTATACATTTTACCCTAAACTTGCATTTCTTAATATTAACTTATAAGCCCGTGTTCTGTAGTCTTTCCAGGACCTTCTTAATATAAACTTAATACTTAAGTTCGTTATCTAAGTATATAAGAATGTCGTCTAGGTATACCGTATAGAATTTATTAAGGTAATTAAAAAGAACGTTATTTATATACCTTTAGTACGTAGCCGGTCCGTTTATTAGTCTAAAAGGAAGAACTTTATATTTATAGGAACTATAATGGGTACGGAATATTATTAAATCTTTAGATATAGGGTCTATCCTAATTTAGTAGAAAGCTTAGCGGATATTAAGTTTAGTAAAAATCTTTGCCTGGCTTAGATATATAAGGGTCTTATTAATTAAAGAAATAGGATACCGGTTCTTTTAAGTAATAGCATTTAGCTTTTAATAGTTAATATAAAAATAAAGGCCTCTATTAGGCTTTTTTATAAATAGGATAGGGGAAGTAAAAGGGGCTTAACTTAGCTCAATAAACCCTTTATCTAGGTTATTAATTAAGTACTACTTTATTACTTTTAGCTTATCCGTTAATTAATAGTAGAGGGGGCTATAGCCTAGTAAGTTATTGGCTTCTAATTAAATCTTATAATCGTATATCTAGTAGGGGGGTAACTTATTTAAGGCCGCCTTTAAGAATATATCCTTATAGTTTATATAAATAGTAAAAAGGAGGCGTTTAACTAGTTCCTTATCGGTTTCCTCAGCTAGCCTTTCCTCTCTATTATTAATAATTCGGTTAATCTTATATAGGCTCGTTATAAAAACCTTATTATCCTTTTAATATATATTAAAGTGGAACGCTACAGCACTAATTACGGCGATATCTATGGTAGGGGGGTTGCCTAATAATAGGGGTATATATAACTTTAGGGACTTCTAGGGTACTAGCGTTATTATTACCCCTTTTAGCTCCTGTTATATCTTTTGGAGGTTATCCCTTATATCCTATTAATACGTTCTTTTCCATACCAGTTAGATCCGTGCGATTTAGATATTGTCTACATTACTATTTATCCCGCTTCTATATATAGAGTCCTCTTTAAACGTAGCGCTTTAGGAAAGTATCTTTATTAATATAGAGTTCTTTCTAGCTTTATAGCGAGCGTCTTCTTAAGTAAAGGCTAGGTCACGGGCCCGGATATCCTACTAGTAGGTAGGGTTAGCCTTTACGGCTAGTGTCTTACGGTTAGTTTAGATCTCCCTAATAAAGGAGGGCAACCTTAGTCTATCCTCTAGCTAAATAAACCGTCTTTATTATATATTTAACCAGATATTAAAATAGGACATCTATTTTCGTCTAAGGATTATATTGTAAGACCCTAGGTCTAGGATATAAAAGGGGATGCTATATTAGCGTTGTCCGTTAAAAGCAATATATAACTTTAAAACGTAGGTAATAGGCTAACTGGCTTAGCCGTTATAGCCTTTTACCTAAATAGGCTTCTTTAGTTAGATAGCTTCTGCATTTAGAAACTTAGTAATATTATTTATATAGGCAGTATTTATAAAGGCGAAGCCATTTACTTCAGTGTTAATAAGGGTGGTTATATTAACTTTATATCTATTTTAAGATACTATATATAGAAACGTAAAATACTTTCCACCTATTAACTAACTAAGATTAATCTCTTTAAGATTAATAGGGTACCCTAGGGGGGAGTCTTTTCTTAGGGTTCCTCTTTTCCCAACTTATTTAACGTTTCTCTTTCCTCTATCTCCTTAATATTGCCTATATCTTTTAGCTCCGGGTAGGATAAGGCAAAGTAACCCTACTTATTGCAGTTAAAGCACGTAGCTAAGGCAGGGTTAATTAGAGTATTACGGCGAATATTAGTTAATAGCGTAGTACGTAACTAGTCGGGCGAGGCTTGCTAGTGCGTAGTTATAACCGCCTTTAGTAAAAGAGTAGTTATAACTTATCTTCCTGCTCTAGCTCTTATAGGTATAGCTAGCGAGTTCCAATTATTATAGAGTCGCTTCTACCGATTAGGGTAGGCATTAATCCGCTTTAGTTTTAAGTCTAATAATAGGCAATAAGCTATAAGTTTTTTATAGGTTAGTAGGTTATTTAAGGTTACAGCGATCTTTTCTTATAGCTAGATTATTAGCTTATTATATAGGTCTAATTAGTAGTTCTTAAGGGGGACCTAGCCTTCTCCTATAAGGTATAGGAATTAAGTCTAGAATTTAGTAAAGGGTTAGTTTAGTTTTATTATTAAGCGATTATAGTTATAATGGGCATTCTGTACTTTATTTAGGTTAATATAAATAGCCGCTAGGTACTATATTATTTTATTAATAAATGTAAATTAAATAGGGGAGTCGTCCTTAAACTTAGCTTAAAGGTGCCGTTAGGCGTCCCTAGTGGTTTAACTAAAAAGGTAAAGCATTTTGGCTTCTTTAGAAAGAAAATGGTTATAATTAACGCGAAGCTTTCCTTATACTTAAATCCTCCAATTTTTAAAGGTAAGGTCTATCCCGTTAGATAGTAGTAAGGGGTTAGGGAGCTTAACGGACTTTAATTACTTTATTATTATATCCGTACTCCCTAGTATATTGCATTTAGTAGAGTAAACAGGTTAGCTAGGGCTTTAAAAAGGGGAAGCTAGGCTATTTTATAGGGCCGTAAGGCTTTCTAGGATCTCTTATAGGGTCTCTTATATATTTCTTACTTTAAGACGATCGGCTTCCTGGCTGGCTGCGAGGGCACGAATCTGCTCACGTATATCTACGACGTTATTATTGTCTTTGATTTCTGATCCCAATTAGATCTTAGGTTCCTCTTAGGTAGAGGCAGCTCTCTTAGATAAGCTTGCTTTAGGTGCCATTATTAGCTTCCTAAGGTTTATTGGTATTATACGCTTTAGTTTTAATTCCGGGGGTATAGGTCTAGTCCTATCTGGCTTATAAGGTGGGATATTATCTAGGCCTTCCCAGGTAATGTAGAGTTATTTTAGTGTCTAAGTATAGCGCGTTAATACGTCGTTGCAGACAAAGTTTCTTTAGGGTGGGATATTATTAAGGCCTTCCTAGGCAAGGTAGGGAGAGCTTAGTATAATATTACGGCTTAAATAAATGCCTCTGAACCGAAGCTTAAACGAATGCTATATTACGAAGATACTAAGCTAAAGAGAAGGAAAAGGGGTCGCCAGGACCGATATAAATAAATATATAGGGTGAGCCGCTAAGGCGCTAGCTTTGGGCGGGCCAATCGCAGGTCGGCAGAATATGGCAGAATTTGGCAGGTAACGTGCGATAGCGCCGTTACAATAAGGTTTATAGTAATGTAATAATAGTAGTGGAATGCAATAAGTATCTAGTTCTTAATGAAGTAGAACTATAAAACTAAATTCTGCTATTTTCTGGTGCGGGGCGACTATATTTTATAGGCGCTATGCCTATACCTCGCCTACGCTAAGCCGGTTATAGTAAGTACGCCTTTATAACCTAATAATTACCCCCCCTTTCTTAAGCAGCTGCTATTAGCTAGCTCTATTATATAATAGGAGTATTATTATTATCCTTCACTAAATAAAAATATGTAGTAAAATATAATATAATTAAATAATAAGATAATAGGATAATAGGATAATAGGATAATAGGATAATAGGATAATAGGATAATAAAACGCTAGGACTTATAGAGACCTATAAATATAAGAGTCCCTACTTAGATAGAATACTAAATTTCCCTTAATATATCCTTTTTATTTCTTTAGCCTATAACTTACCCTCTTTATAATTTCTAATTAGCTATAGATTATAAGCATTAAGCTACCGGTTTGTCTACTAGCGGGCCTTCTATAAGTATTCTCTATATTAGCTTATAGCTATTACTAATTCTACTAAATACCGTATAAACTTCTACGCCGCTTATAAGCTACTTCCCTAGCCTTACTTAAACTAATTTACTTCCGCTATACTAAGCGCGTAGCTACTACTAGGTGGGCTACCTACGGTAAGTAGGCTAATCGCAATTACGGCTACTGCTAATAACTAAATAAGTTATACTAAGTAATAAGTCTAATAGCTAATAGGACTATATCCCTAATATAATGGTACTAGGGTACACCACCTGCTATATTCTATAGACCCTAACTTCTACTAACCAATTAGGATTTTATATGCCCGGCATAGAAAATCGCTATTAGCCCGCTTACTGCTAGCGCCTTAGCGGCCCTCGCGATATATTTACCTACTGCCCCTAATAATTCTTCTTCTTCTTCTCCTTAGCTTAGTATCTTTATTAGATAGCAATCTATAAGCTTCGGTTTAGAGGCATTTATATAAGCTATTATATTATACTAAGCTCTCCCTATATTGCCTAAGAAGGCCTTAATAATATCTTACCCTAAAAAAGACCCTTATTTACAATAACGCGTTATACTTAGACACTAAAACAACTCTATACTGCTTAGGAAGGCCTTAATAATCTCCTACTTATAGGCCAAACTGTGCTTAACTTATACTCCTAAAAGGACCCTAAAATTAAAACCAAATTATACAATTTTAATAAATCTTAGGAAGCTAATAATGGCACCTAAAGCGAGCTTATTTAAAAGAGCTGCCTTAACTTAAAAGAAATATAGGATCTAATTAGGATTAGAAATTAAAAACAATAATAACGTTATAGACGTATAAAAATAGATTTATGCCCTTACAGCTAATTAAAATCTATTAAGCTTTTTAACCCTTAACTACTATAATAGGATAGATCCTACCTTTAAGAATTAGAGGATTTAAGTATAAGGAAAGCTCCGTATTAACTATAACTATTTCCTCTCTAAAGAAGCTAAAATACTCTACCTTTTTAGTTAAACTACTAGTGTTACGGACGCTTTAAGTACAATGTTATAACTACTTGGAGAAGAGTCGGAGGAAGCTAGTTAGTTAATTTAAGCACGGTTTAGGATAGAGCCGGTAGAACCATATAACGAGGAATAGTAGTGTAAGAGTATATATATTAGGTCCCGCCGCGCTTGCGACAAGTTCGCAAGCACTCTCAGTCTTTTTGGCCGTATGGCGACGTGGAGGCGGGCCACGTTACAATTGTGCTTGCGAACTTACTGGGGCC
>Ga0307515_10022957_pt1 | contig 10971 bp, 1 predicted proteins | sample 17_EM_MG_FD_194513 | JGI IMG/M metagenome (GOLD analysis project Ga0307515, IMG submission 194513) | Populus trichocarpa ectomycorrhiza microbial communities from riparian zone in the Pacific Northwest, United States - 17_EM | ecosystem: Host-associated > Plants > Roots > Unclassified | place...
GTTAAAGGGGTCCTATAAATAAAGAACATTATATTAGTAATAAGCTTGCTAGAAACTAAAGGTATAAAGTTTATCCTACTAGGAGATATAAACCTCTACCACCCGTAGTAGGGGGGTATCCATATTACTGCTAATCGATAGGTAGAGTGCCTATTAAGAGCTATAAATACCTAGGGCCTTAAGTTAGCCACCCCCTTAGGAGTAACTATATAGTAATAAGGAACCTCTAAAAGTATAATTAACCTCATATTTATAGACGAAGGCCTATACTAGAGACTTAAAAGGTATAACCCTAAAAAAGAATAAGCACTTGCCTTAAACTATATCCCCATCTAAATATAGCTAGATTTAGATATTAAGGCGTAATTAAGTAGCAAAAGATATGTAATAAGGAAGCTTAAGATAAACAGTTTCCTTAATATAGTTAAATAATAACTCTAAGACCTAGAAGAAATCTACCTAATTTTAAACAAGCGAGGCTTATTAGCTACCCCTAAGGAAATTAATTAAAGACTAGAAAGGATCTAGGCAGCGATTAAAAATAGGCTAGAAGAGTACTGCCCGGTCTTAAAACTAGGCCCCTATACGTAATATGTATAGTCCGTATAATATATAGTTCTTATTACTAGCTAATAATAAGCAAGAAGGAAATATATAAGTAGCTATAACCCTAAAGATAAGAGACGATATAAAGATATAAGAAACCAGTTAAAGAATACCCTAAAGAAAGAAGTAAGAAATAACTAGAGACGGTTTATAAATAAGCATACTTTTAACCTAAGCCTCCCCTATAATAAGGGCCTTTAGGCTATAATAAAATAGGTAAAGAAAAAGGTAAGGCGCCTAGTAAAAGACCTATACCTACTACCCCTATAAGGAGTAGGGGAATTATAGGCTACTAATAATAATAATAAGAAGGTGTTACGGAGTAAGCATAAGTAGTGATAATATATAACGAAGTAGATATTATTAAGCTATGTATATAAACTATGTAATAAGGTTAAGACGTTACATAAGGAAAGAAGGTAGGAAAACGGAAAGAATGGGCATATATTGTTAACTTAATTGCTTAGTTAATACGTGCATAGGCAGAATAGGGTTTAGGTCGTGGTCCTAGCAGAACTTAGTAAAATTCGGTAAAACTTGGCAGAATATAGCAGAATGCCGTAGATTGCCATTAGATTGCTATTAGATTGCCGTTAGATTGCTATTTCGCGGTTGGTCTCTAATTGCTAAGTTAGTAGAAATAGGTAGACGTGTGTAAGGTATTACGGGGGTGTCCCGTAATAGTACCCCCCCTTTAAACTTGAGCTTCTGCGAGATGGGGCTATAGTAGTTCTGGGTAGAGTTTATAAAAGTCTTCTGCGGCTTATATAAGTCCTATAGAGTTAACGGGTTCCTATAAGGACTTAGTAAAGCCTCTCCATTTTATAAGGTATATATATTAGCGTTTCCGTTTATCGTACTTAATATTATTAATTCTTTTAATAAAGTACTTATTCTCACCATCCACTTTAACTAGTAGAGGAGGGTCTTATATCTGTTTAGGCAGGGCGTCTAATATAGGAGTAAAGGGGCGGAGGACTGACGTATAGAATACGGGGTAGATTTTAACCGTATTAGGGAGCTTTAGTTAGTAGGTATAAGGAGAGATAACCTTTTTAACCTTATAAGGGCCAGCATTCTTCTAATTAAGTTTCTTAGTAGGTTATCTTGTGTTTAGATTTCTTATATCTAGCCAGACGAAATTACTAATTTAGTAGGCTGGTGCTGGGGTTTATTTCTTATTCGCTGCGGCTTTATAGACAGATTAAGCCTATATTATCTTATTAGTAAGGAACTGTTATAATTCCTCTATCTTCTCTATGAATTTATTTGCTTCTATAACTTATAAGGCGTAATAAGCGGGGTAAGGAACATTACTAAAGGGTTTAAAACCCATCCGTGGGTGCTAGCCGTAATTAGCCAGGAATGGGGAGACTTTTATGGTTTTTAAGACGGAATTATTTGCAGTAAACTTAGCAAATGCGAGCTAGTTAATCCAGTTATTCTATAAATACGACGTGTATATCCGAATATACTGTTCCATTATAGCATTTATGCGTTCTATTTAGCTATCCGTTTCTAAGTAATACGCAATAGATAATAGTGCTTTAATATAGAGTCGAGTAGTTAGTTTTTTTCAGAATGCTAAGATAAACTAGCTGCCTTTATCGGAGATAATTGTTTTGGGGAGTTTATGGAGTTTCTATATATAATCTAGGAATAGTTAGGCAATAGTAGGCGTTAATATATTAGGGCAGGCAATTAAGTGTCTTATTTTAGATAGTTGGTTTATAACTACTATAATATTTATACAGCCTCTACTTTTAGGAAGGTTAATAATAAAGTTAATTAAGATATCCTTTTATCTTCGGTCTGGAATAGGCAGCGGCTTTAAAAGACCGTTATACGTCTTATATAAGGCTTTAGCTTATCGGCAGGTGTAGTAGCTAGAGACGTACCTTCGTATTAAGTTATATATATTTAGCTAATAATACTCCCGTTAGAGTAGTTTTAGGGTCTTTTTTTAGCCCGGGTGGCTGGCGATAGGTAGATTATATACGTGTTTAAGGAGTTTAAGCTTAAGCTTATTGTGATTAGGAATAACTAGACGGTTCTAGTAATATAAGCGGTTTCCGCGGGCTTTATATTTACTTAAAGAGATCTTCTTAGAGCGTCTAACGCCGTTATAGATTAGCTTAAGCGTCTCTTAGATAAACTTATTATTTAAGTATTCGTTAATTATAATCTGTTTAATTAATTAATTAGTTATTTTAAGGACGTGTACCGTAAGATCTTTAGTAGAAGGGTCGAATAGTTTAGGGCGAAGTAGGGTTTAATTTTGGTAAAAGCGCGCTTTTTCTAGGGCTGGCGCGTCTTGCGAGCGTTAGGTTAGGGTATTAGGCTTCTGACCTTAAACGCCTAGGCGGTACGTAATTAAGAATCAGAAGCGTAACAGATATTCTAACTAGCGGGCCTAGCGGTAACTTAGCTGTTTTGTGGTTGTAAAGTACTATAGGTTCTTATAGTCGCTAAGGACCTTAATCGGAAATCTGGCGCCTTCTAGTTTGGGTTACTATTACTTAAAGTATCTAATAATAGCTAACAATTCCTTATTATAGATCTTGTAGTTATATTCGGCTAGGCTTAGTTATTTTAAGAAGTATGCTATAGGGTATAATACTCTATCCTCGCTACACTAAGATAGGATGCCTTTAGTAACGTAGTTAGATAAGTCGGCTTTTATAACACTTATTCGGTTTAAGTTAAAGTGTTAAAGCATGGGCGCAGTAGTAAATATGACCTTTAGATAGGTAAAGGCCTTCTTACATTCCTTATTAAAGGTAAAAACTTTATCCTTTTGGGTTAGAGCTATAAGGGGTGAAACTAAGGCGGAGAAGTTATTAATAAACCATTAGTAGAAATTAGCAAATCCTATAAAGGCTCTTACGTCCTTAACATTTTTAGGCTCTTGCCAGTTTATAATTACTTCGACTTTCTTTAGGTCCATTTATATACTATTTATAGAAATAAGGAGTCTAAGGTATAGAACTTCCGTTTTATAGAACTCGCATTTATCTATATTTAATTATAGACTAGCTCTATGCAGGGCTTATAGGATAAGGTTAACGTATTTCCAATATTTAGTTAGGTTATTACTGTATATTAGGATGTTGTTAATATAAGTAGTATAGAAGATATCTAGGTAAGGGCGTAGGGTATTATTTATATAATGTTAAAACGAGCTTAGAGCGTTTATAAGGCCGAAGGGTATTACTAAGTATTTAAATAGTCTATATTGGGTACGGAATATAGTAAGCTATTTGTCCCCTTTTATAATACGGAGACGGTTAAATACAGAGATGATATTAAGCTTTATGTAGTAATAAGCCTTACTTAGTTAGTTTAGCGTCTCTTATATTAATGGGGTCGGATATTAGTTCTTAACGGTAACGGCGTTAAAAGCTTAGTAGTCTATACAGAAGCGCAGACCGCTACTAGGTTTCTTAATAAAGATTACTAGTACAGCTATAAGCGACGAGCTTACTCTAATAAATCCTTTACTTAGGTTCTTGTCTAAATACTTTTATAGCACTTAGAGTTTATTTTAGGACATCCCATATAAGGGTCTAAATCCGGGCTGCTTCCCTTCTTTAAGTATAATCTTATAGTTATATGGTCGGTATTCTAGTAGCTTATTAGCTTCCTTTTATAAGAACGCATTTAGGCAATAATAATACTCTATTGGTACCTTTATAGTAGGGTCGGTATACTTCCTTAGTGCTAAGGCCTTCTTAATATCGGCCATCGTAATAGTAAAGATCGTATACTCGGGTTTTTTAGCAAGTTGTGCTAATGGGGTAGCTCCAATCATGCGGATATCTAGGGTGCTAAGCTCGCTCGGATTGCTCGTAGTTTCTTACTTAGGTTTAGGTTTAGTATTAGGTACGGAGTTAGTATTAGATTTAGGTTCGGGTTCTTTAAGAATCCTTTTTATAGTAGAATACTAGTCCCTCTAGTATTTTTATATATTAAGCTTAAGCTTCTACTTAGCTCGGGGCGGTGTAGTACTTAGGGTCTATTTATGGAGTTCGGTGGAATTTTTAGATCCTTAATAGATATCGGTAGAAATCTTACGTTGGTGGAATTCGGTGGAATTCCTAGGTTAGTGGAATCTGGTAGATTCTTTAGGCGCGAGGTAGATAGTCGTGGAAATTTTAGACTGGTAGATCCTGGTGGATTTTTTAGATTTTAGTTCTAGGTCTAAGCAGCGAGTTATAAGGCACTTCTGCTTGTAACGGGAGGCGGTAAATAAAAGCTTAAGGTTGTCCTAATTAATAGTTACCTTATATAGCTTTATTTAGGGTTGTCTAAGGATTACTAAGTAACCTAGGATAGTAATAAAAAGTCTAATTAATTCTTTATAGTTTAGGTATCGGAGTCTTAGGAATACTACATAGGTAATACAGCCTAAGACGGTGTGTTTGCTATTAAATCCAAATACATTAATATACTAGTTAAGGGGGGTTAGGGTAAAACCATTATCTTACGCAAAGATCTTATTAATAAATCCTATACCGCTAGCTCCTATATTAATTAGGATTTAAGCATTAGCCTATTAACTATTCTGCCAAAGACGGCAGTTAATAGTTATGCTATACTCCTAAGAGTCGGAGTTCGTAACGTTAAATACGTTTAATAAGATCCTGTAGTAGAGCCGTCCTAGAGAGCGACTTAGCTCCAGGACCTTCCTTTTAGAGGTAATTAGGGTGGGGTTCTTATAGGACGTCGGCTGTAGCTTTATCCTTATAAATAGTGCTTACTAGATACAGGGCTAGAACCAGGTAGAAATTGGGGACGGTAACCGGAAGATCAATGCGGTAAACGGCTACTAGTGTTAGCCGTTTGTAAATCATTTCGGGGCATAGGTAGGGGGATAAGATAATATTTTAAGATATAGTCCTTACTTCCGCACTTAAAGCAAAGGCCTAGCTTAATATATCTTTCTTATTTAAGGGACCCTAGTAGGGCGTACTCTAGGGTTCCAGTGTTAATATCTATAGCGTTAGGGTGCTTAGGCTAAGATAACTTAGTAGATATTTACGGGGCTGTTATATTATATTAAGGAGCGTGTTTTGGTATTAGGCGTAGTATATTATTATACTATTTATTAACAACGTTTACGCAATCGTTAAGGGCTCCTAATAGGTCTATACCTATTAGGGAGGTTTTTAGTTTAGGGCTTAAAGATTTAATAAGGCTATTAATTAGTGCGGAGTCGTTCTAGCCTGTTTTCTTTACGTAACGGTTAAATTTGGAGAAGTATACTAGGAAACTTTTTGTTCCTTAAGCTATATAGTTTATCTTTCTCTAGGCAGTAGCTTGGCGGTTTAGGTTACCGTATAAGGCTTTAAGAAGTATAACTAGGCTTTATACTAAGGTTAGCTAAAAAGGTTTAATAAGGTTAGCTGCCTTTCCTCCTAGTTAACTTAGGGCGTAATAGAGTCGGTTAGCTTCGGTTAGGTAACGGTTAGCGTTACCAGTTAGCTTATTTTTTAGCTAGCTTAGAAATAATTAGAGTTTTTATTATTTACTAGTAAATACTAGGGGGTCGGGTAACCGCTTAGATTATTATAGTACGGTAGTCGGTTTAGGGTAAATAGCTACTATAGGTTTAGGACTCGCGTTTCGCGTATTTATCTCTAGAGATAGTGTTCGGTCTTAGGGTTCTAGCGTAGGCATCTTAAGGGTACGGACTTCTTCTTAGAGGGCTTCTATTGTTTTCTAATGCCGTGCTTCTTATTCGGCTTATTATTAAGTTAGGGTAACTTATTATTATTTAAGGGCCTCTATAAAGGACTTCTGTATACTTGTCATTTATTCTTAGAGGATAGATATAATATCGGCGGCCGTTACGAGGGCTTCAGGTACGTTTTCCATTTTGGGTAGTAGTGTAAGTAGTTAACACAACGTAGTATCACGGAGTAAGTATAAGTGGTAATAATATATAACGAAGTAGATATTATTAAGCTATGTATATAAACTATGTAATAAGGTTAAGACGTTGCGTAAGGAAAAAAGGTAGGAAAACGGGAAGAATGGGCATATATTGTTAACTTAGTTACTTAGTTAATACGTGCATAGGCAGAATAGGGTTCAGGTTATAGTCCTAGCAGAACTTGGCAGAATGCCATAGATTGCCGTTAGATTGCCATTAAATTGCCGTTAGATTGCCATTAAATTGCCGTTAGATTGCCATTTTACGGTTAGTCTCTAATTGCTAAGTTAGTAAAAACAGGTAGACGTATGCAAGGTATTACAGGGGTGTCCCGTAATAGAAGGTAAAGATCCTTATAGAAAGGTTCTTCCCCTAACTAGCTCTAGTAGACCTTAGCGATATTATAGGTAAAACACTAGTAACTCGCCTAAGGGTTAACAGCGATATAATAATAAAGGAAATAGCTAGAACTATTAGCCGCCTTTTAAATAATATAGCACTAGGACTAGATAGAATTCTAAATAAGGCCTTGAAAACCTATAGACTACTTATAGCACCCTAGCTTATAGATATAGCTAGGGCATGCTTTACTATAGGCTACTACTTACGACTTAGAAGATTTATAACGACAGTTATCCTATAAAAAGAAGGTAAAGTAGATTACTTAATCCTAGGAAGCTACCGCCCTATTGCCTTAAAAAACACCCTTAATAAGATCTTAGAAAAGGTAATAGTAGACTATATAGCAGATACGGCTAAGGAATACACCTTATTACCACAGAGCTAAATAGGGGTAAGAAAGAACTGCTTAACACTATTAGCACTTACGCTACTCGCTGCCACTATTAAATCTACATAGGCGATGCGAAGGGACTTTATAGTATTAATGCTTAGCCTAGACATTAGTGGCGCTTACGATAATATACCCTATAAGCGTCTCCTATATATCCTTAGGGTAAAAGGCTTTCTAAAATAGATTATATAATTTATCTAAGGGTTTATAGGTTAGAAAGAAATATTACTAGTCTTTAGCAGATACTAAAGCCCCCCTATTACAGTTACAACAGGAATACTATAAGGATTACCCCTCTTACCTATACTCTTCCTTTTCTTTATAAGCAACCTATTTAACTCCTTTAAAAAAGGGGCAACCTAGGGGATAGGCTTTATTAATAATATAAACCTAATTATATACGGGCTAATAGCCGCAAAGAATTACAGAACACTAGAGAAAGCTTATAACACCTATATAGAATAGGTAAAATAATATAAAGTCTAATTCTTACCAGAGAAATACTAGTTAATCTACTTTATAAGAAAACGCAACTAATCTATAGATCTCTAGTATATAATTCGCATTTAAGGCTTTAGGGGTTAACTAGTTTAGGGCCTAATGGTATTAGGAGTATAGGTAGACAGTAAGCTTTAGTAGAGCGTATATACGGCGTAAGCGGCCCATAAGGGCTAAGTATAGTATATTATATTATCTAGGATTATTAATTTTATATAGGGTCCATACTTCTAGAGGTTACGCCTACTATATATAGCAGTTATCCGGCTAACCATAACATATAGGCCCAGTATTTGGGCCATTAGAGAATCTAAAAAAGGCCTCCCTAAATCGCTCCTTAAACTACTCTAAAAGGTGTAAATAGTTTACCTCTAGAGTATAATAGGCGGATATAAGCGAACGGCTATAGCACTGCTTAAAAAGGAAGCTAATATTCCCCCCCTATAACTATATATTAAAGCCGCTATAATATAAAGGGCGTAAAATAAATATAACTCTAATATTATAAAGTATATTAAAACACGCCTAAATAAACTATAGAGGGACCTTAGGGCGCCCTATAGGAAAATAAACTAATAACCCTAAAGTAGGGAAGATATATTAAAGAAACAGGTAAAAAAAAGTAGAAGAAGAATAGTACTGCTTTAGGGCCTAGGCCTATATAGAGGAGAAAGGAAAACGCGTAAGAGGCCAGTAAAGATAATAGTAAGAGAGAGAAAGAAGCTAAAGTAGAGTATAAAAGAACGCTAGGAAACTATCTACTATAATATAATACTGGCTAAACTAACGCTAGAGAGGTATATAGGAGTTAAAGGTATAGAGGCTAACTAAGGCAAGAGGAACCTAAGCTATAGTATAGTTAACGCTATAGGGGGTAAACACTCTAGGGCTCTAAGAAGGCCTAATAAAGGTAGAAAATATAATAGCAATACTTTTAAGAATAGGAATAATAGGACTAAAAGACTAGCTCTACTGGGTAGGTATTTTAGTAAGTAGCCTAAGATATAAATATAGCTGGCTAAGATAGACACTAAAATATATAATACTATTATGCCCCTTATACACTAACTAAGAAGTAATACTCTTAGCAGCTAGCATAGAGAACTATAATACACTGCTCTTAATATAAAAAGGCCTTAAGGCGGTTACCTAGTAGCTTATTAGCTAAAATATACTAAACCAGTTCCGGGTTATAAAGGAAATAGTAATAAAGGGCAGGGGGGCGAGCAATAGGCGCCCCCTAATAACTCTACAGTGGTAGAGTAAAGTTTGCAATACTAGTGCGTCCGTAGGCTTATTACGGCAGTAGTGGTTCCTAAAGAGGTTAAAAAGTAAGGTAGTAGAGTACCATAGGTAATTTATAGGCGCCTTGTAGGCGCCTTATAGGCGAGTCCTAAAAGGCAGAAAGATAGATTATGGGGTTTTCTTAAATAGAGTTTTCTCCCTATATATATATAAGGAGTAGTCCGCGTAGGCCTAATAGGGATCCAAATCGGACGTTAAGCAATGAATAATAATAATATAATTATATTTAGGGCTTAATAATTAATATAGAACCTTAAGCCTCCTTTAGGTTTTTTAACAAATAGTATAAATAAGGCAAATAGTAATTAACTAGGGCGAATAAATCCTTTCTCTAAGTGTTCTTTAAGGTATTATCGCATTACTAGTAGCTTTTCTTACGATATACCGTATAACGGGCCAAACTTTAGCGTTATACTAGGTTTAAGTTTTATTTTAAAATTATGCTCGTTTTAATACGGGGGTAGTTAGTCTGCGAATCGCTTCTTAAATATATTAATTAGGTTATAATATTCTTTAGGTATAAGAGGTTGGGGGTTAATATATTGCTTTAGTTCTAACGCCTTCTTAATGTCTTTTAGTATTATAGTAAAGATTATATAGTCTCGTTTTCTTACTAATAAATAAAAGGGTGCGGCTTATACTATATAAAATTTAAAGGGTTTTAATATATCGTCTTCGCATTCTTTACCGCGATTAGCAGTTATGGCTTTATTGTATTAGTTTAAGGTTTATAATAAGGGCAATTTATATTATATTAAATTTAAATAGTTGTGTATATATTTATAGGGCAAGTAGTGTTTTAAGTAATAACTTTAGCAGTAGGTTATATGGAATTTTAGTATTTCTTTAAACTAGCTAATTAAAGGGTTATATCGTTTTAGCTATTTATATTTAAGTATTACTTTATAATACTTTAAGGGTGTTATAAATAGGAAAATGTATTTAAGGTATTTACCTATCCGCATTTTTATAAGAGCGTAGTATATTAGTTCGCCGTATATTAAAGGCTTACTATTAAAGCCTTATAGGCCTTAGGGCTTATCAAGTTTCTTTAAATTTAAGCGTTAAGTTTTTACGTAGTTTATATTAATAAAGCCTATACTAGTAGCTCCGCTATCTATAAGGATTTATACTTCCTTTTATTTTCTAAGTATTTAAATTTTACTAAGTATATTAAGGGAGTTATGTTATATATTAGCGCTAAAAGAGCCTAAACACTTATACTCTTCCACTTTTTGTTCTAAGGCGCGACTTAGCCCTAGGATAATTTATTTTCTAAATTAACTAAAGGTAAGACGCTTTATAACAACTGAGTATAATTTATAGAATAAATACAATTCGTAAAACGAGTGCGACTTAAGGACTAAGAAGAGCTACGGCGGACCTTTTTAAAAGGGTAAGTTTAGCAATCCCTTTAAATATATCCCTTTTTTCTATATCTAAAACATTCTCTATTTACGGCTTATATTCTTTATTTATTTGTTCCTAAGAGTATATAGGATTAAGTGGCGTTAAGGTCCATAGGGTTATATATAGGGCTTTTAGGTCTTAAAGACGGATCGTGCTTTAAGGTATATATTAGTTTTATAGAGTTTTAAACATAAGATATAGTTAGCTTTAGAGAACGGGTCTGCTTATTATATTAGAGGTTTTTATTAATTTGTTAATATATTATAGCAAATTTAGGTAAATCCTTTAGTAGTTCTTTACCTACTAACTATACTCTAATTTTATCTAAAATAGCTTAACGGAGAGCAGTAACTTTAGCAGCTTTATTCCAATCTAGTTTACTAATAAGGCCTAAAAATTCTAAAAAGAAGCTAGTAAAGTCTCG
>Ga0307515_10022958_pt1 | contig 10970 bp, 12 predicted proteins | sample 17_EM_MG_FD_194513 | JGI IMG/M metagenome (GOLD analysis project Ga0307515, IMG submission 194513) | Populus trichocarpa ectomycorrhiza microbial communities from riparian zone in the Pacific Northwest, United States - 17_EM | ecosystem: Host-associated > Plants > Roots > Unclassified | place...
AGTCGGGGAAGGATTTATGGAAGGGCCGAACCGGGGAACCGATGTCCCCCTGGAGAAGGAGTGAGCCAACGGACGATAGGAGGGGGAGTACATCTTCAGTATCGAAGTCCAGAAGCGTAGCAATCGTAGATGGAGAGAGTGGATTCGTGGCGAGGATCACAGCGCCAAGGACGGAACGGGCCATGCAGTCATGCTCTGGGACATTGCCGTCGAAAGCCTCCTGAAGGATTGACGTGTAGAGTGAATCCAGGGTGATGTCCGCCTTGAACTTGGTTTTCCCCTCGCGAGCACTGTCTGGTGACTGCAGAAGCCAGTCCAACTGCCTCTTGGGATTGCCGTTCTTGTGATCGACGAACTTGAGAGTTGCCACTGCGTATACAAACAGTCCTGCTGCCCTCTCGCAAAGACAGTCCAACTGCTCCCCTGTTGGCCACCCATCCAGCCCACTCCGACGATTCGCAATTTCCAGGAAACTCTGTTTGAAAAATAGCCGAATGTCATTGTTGACGAGGTTCGGTTCGACGTTGTGGAGGACAAACACGTCCGTTGCTCCTGCCAAAAGGGGGAAACGAAATCCTTCCCGAATCCGTGGCTCCGGACGACCAGTAAGGAAGAATTTGACCTTCGAGATCCGGGATACAAACTGCCCGAGGACGGACAGGATCGCCGAAGCGGGCTCCTCGTCCTTGCATTCGTCTAAAGCATCGATCACGATCACCGTCGAAATGGCAGATCTCTCGAGGGGCTCAACGATCAGTTTTTTCATCTGGTTGTGCAGGGATTCCTGGGCGATTCCTGGATCCGATCGGACCAGCGGGATGAAGATTGATCGAAACTCGATGTGCTTGCGCGCGAGCTGGACGGCGAGGGTGGGAAAGATGAAGCGGAGGTTGCTCCGGTCCTCGAAGTCTCGCGAACAGAAGAAGGAGGCACCAAGCTGTCCGGCTGCGAACACCCTCTCCGCGATCGTCTGGGCGATGGTGCTCTTCCCCGTCCCAGCCAACCCGTTCAGCCAGTAGACGGGAGGCTTGCCAAAATCCCTTGTCCAGACTTCGATCTCGTCCAGGACGGCTACGCGGGTTCCCTTCAGACAACCTTTACGGTCGCTATGCCTATATTCAACCTCCTGCGCACAGCGGAAATTATTGAGGGTGGCCGCCTCAGCTGTTGAAAGTTCATGTCAGGTGCCCGTTGCAGGGAGCGGAAAACTTCCCAACCTGCATCCTGTCGGGAGAGGTTACCGGGATGTTTTGGACACGAAAGGGGGACACTCACTATCAGTTGATCATAGATTGCCATTTGTTGCACCATCTGCTTCCTTGTCAACATCGAGAACGGTGCTGAGGTCATAAACGAACCTGGTAGTCGGAGATGGTCTCCCGTAGATCCTCGATGAGCCCAGAAACCTCTTCGTCGTCTTGAGCGTGGTCAACAAATCGCCGCAGCCTTGGCTTCTCAGACAGAGACTGCAGTTGTCCTCCAATGTCCTTGAACTTGCTAGAGGGAATTGAGCACCGAGTCTAAAGGGGGGACGATGGCATACCGTAACAGCCCATCCCGGCGCCCCTTCTCCGCCACATCATTTGCGGGTGCTCCGAAAGTCGCCTCCAACGCAGTTATGCGTAAGCGGAGGTCTTGGATCTTTTCCTTGACGGCAACTGTTTCCTGCAGACGGGCTCGTCAGGATCGCATTTTGAGCGGATGGTCGTAAACGAACTTCATATTTCTCATAAATGGTGGAGATGGCACCCAGGGCGGCTTTGAGAGGACCGAATGCCTCCGCGGCCTCCTGTGCGACGTCGAAGAGAATGCCGCCGACCCCAAGTGCTGTGTTTGTCCAGCCTCCCTTCGCATCTGGTAGGCGTTAACAGAAAGCGGTCGCCACAACGGTATCGACCCGTACCCCTCGACGCCTCTGATGGCTCGCCTCCTCCCTCTCCAGTGTCACCAGTATCCCCCTCTGATGTGCAGGCACATCGAGATATAAACATCGGCCCAAATCGCAAGCATCAGATGCGCTCACTTGTGGGGTCATTCCCTTGCTCAGTGCCACCGGCCACAGCGTCTGGAGTCGAGACTTCCGTGACGGCATGCCTTTGATCTTTGATCTTGTTCTCCTGAGATACAATCCGCAAAGCTCTGGTGTCCTTGTCTAGCACCACTGCCGAATCAGGGCCATCCGATTCCAAATCGTGATAAGAACTGCTCACCTCCGGTGTCCGTGACCGGCTCTACTCGGAAGCCAAGTGGCCTAACAGCGACGATGGAAGGTATTATCCCCAGAGAGAGTTTGAGTGATTTCTCGGACACTTTTTCGGGTATGTTAGAAGTTAAGAGAGAGCCGTCGCCACAATAGTATCGACACGTACCCCTCGACGCCTCTGCTGGCTCTTCCCCTTCCTCTCCAGTGACACCAGTATCTGATGCGGAGGCCCATCGAGGTATGAACGAGCGTTTGAGTGATTTCTTGGACTTTTTGTCGGACATGTTGTTCAGCCGTGTTCTGGAGGTGGGGAGAGACCAAAGTAGTGGACCCACAACGCCAAAGCCGAATATCTCCACGATGCGCGAGGCGGCTCTGAAATTTTTCTCTCTCGTCTCTTGCGCTTTGCTCGCACCATCCAAAGCTCAATTATTGGAGTGGATTGATGTCAAACACCGACAATGTGGAATCTCTTGAGCGTGCATCCACTATCTACCAGTCACTGCGTGCTCTAGTCACGGAACTCAGCAAGAGACCCTAGTGATTCGGGGGCCGGGGCACCCGTGGCATCGAACTCCGTTCACTATTGGCTTCCATGGTATCCGGGCTGTGGAGGTTAGTTATCTCACGCGGCGGTCGGTTTGGATGGATCACTGGATCACGTTGACAAGGTGGGGTACGAAGGCACCGGGGGCAATGGGATGTTTGCTCGCTGAGAGCAGCTCCCGCCTGAGTCGAAGGTTTTCCATCCGCCTTTATTTCGAAAGAACCGATTCAAAACTTCAACATAAATCATCGTTTCTCCGACGGGAAAACACCTCACTGCCCGCGGTGAGGATGGGTTCCATCAAACTTCGCCTAACAAGGCTCCAGTCAGTTCTAGTTCCTTTGCGACCCTCTTCGCTCCTACACCTCCATTTCGTGTTCTGCCGCTCAGTCCCGGGATTTTCCACACGTCAATGTACCACACCCGACACACATATATAATACCGTCGTGCATGAAGGACCTAGTATCGTGGGGGCTAAAAGCTCCCTCATTCTAAAAATGGTTTGAGGGAGGCCAAACGTCGACCCCAGTTTCCTCAGGGCAATTGTCCAACGTCCAGAGATCGACTCGTAGATCTCATCCGCCCCGGTGTTCCAAAACCCTTCAATTGTTCGCCGCTGGGAATACCCGAATGAGCAGTCGCTTGGTTCCTAGTCCCATCTGGCCTGCGGATTTCAGTCGAGTGTGCCACAATCGTTTGGGCCTCGGTATATCCGACAAGCTGGTCGGGAATTTTTCTCACGACTGCTCATTCACTCCACGCCGGTTACGCGTTGCCCTGAAAAACCCTGTCTCTCATTCACATTTCCCCAGCGTGTCGATTGACCCAAGTTTGAGCCGCATCTGCCTCCCGACCTACAGGCGACCAACATGTCACATCGCGGGGACCAACGGCAAAGGCAGCGTTTCCGCTCTCCTCTCCTTCATCCTCTAAGCCTCCAAGCTCCCACTTTCCGCCGGCCGATTCAACACCCCACATCTCTTATCTATACGAGACTCAATTGTCATCAACAGCAAGCCTGTCGCCTCCAACGTGTGCGATCAGGACGCGACCAACCCAATACCCGATGTGCGGCTGTTGTTGCGTCTGCTCTGACCAACGTCGATTTGGATCACCAAGGGTTTCTCGGAAACACGGTGGCCGGGATCGCGAGAGAGAAGGAGGAGAGGGAAGCCGTTCGTGTTGGGGAGGCAAAGGTCTCGAGGTTGAGGAGCCTGTCAGGAACACCGCGTTGGGGACAATATCCAAGGTCATCTCGTCCGAGCCGTCGAGTCCGTTGCGCTCCCCTCAGGAGATCCTCGTGGTGCCACACCTGTCCTCATACTACTCCCCTGCTTTTCTGAACCGCTTAGAGGGAAACTGCCCCTTCATGGTTCGCACCCGTTATCAAATCTAAAAGCCGCCTCAACAATCGCCTCTGAACTCCTCATGCGCTCTTCTTGTTCGCATCTCAAGCTGAGTGGGAGGATTACCCCGGAGACGTTTGCCGCTGGACTCGCGAAGACGAACTAACCAGGCAAGTCTCGTTCCACACTTGCTCAACGGGAGGAACGTTCTCGTTGACGGAGCTCACAACCAGGGTTCCGCCCAGACGCTCGCGGATTTCATCGCCACCCTTTTCCCCGGTCTATCCACCACAAACGATTCGTTCAATTTGACCTATCCACTCGGGCTATCCCACTCTCCGCCCAAACAACCCCTCGACACACTCGCTCCACTCTTCTCCCCCTCCCTTTGTTTCGGTCATGTCCCAATGCGAGATTGAACGTCACGGCTCTCGAGTTCTCCCCTCCCGAGGACATGCCCTGGATGAAAGCCGAATCACCTTGGATGATCTACGATGTTGTCAAAGCTCATTACCCACGTGCCGGGTTGTGGGCACCCAGCGACGGAAAGAATGGTCCATCTGATGCGCTGGATTGGGCATCCGATGTCTTCGGGGATTATGGGCTGGCTATGCTTGCGGGTGGCCTCTACCTAGTTACCGGCTTATCAGTTCGTGGGACCGGGGTCACAACGTGCTTTGATACTCATCACCCTCAGTTCTGTGGTCTTGGCTTCCAGGCATTCGCGAGACACACTTTACTAAAGTGAATCCAAATTTTGTTCAGGTACAAAAGAGGAACTGCCGCGCGATTACTCGAAAGTAAAACAGGCCGCAAGCCATTGCGCAACACATGGATGCCTACTTTGCGCCCAGCTCATGTTCCAAGATCAACTTTAGGCGTCGATTCGGGCTCGAAAGGCATGTAAAAATTTGCGAAACCTTCGTTCCGCATTTGGCCTATCTGACCGGTCGTTAAGAGCCCGTTGGTTTCCTTCGGTTTGCGCGACCGCCTTGATTTCCCCAGCTTAACGAAAGGCAATACCACACTTTATTGGATCATACGGGCGTTCGTCCCTCCTTACGGGGACATGATACAGTACCCGAGGGCCACTTTGAGATGGGGGGAGGCTCTGGCCGGAAGTGGTCACTAAATGACACAACGAGCGCGTGTATATAATCCTACACGCTGAATAAATGTAGTTACAACCAGACACCGCACGGAACGAAAAAGGAAGATGAGATTCGTACGAGGTAAAAGAATCACTAACGGACTGTCGCTGGGTCACCTTGTGCAGGGCATCCTTCTCAGCGCTCCCATACACCATCACCTTGGGCTCCCCATCCTTGGTCTGGAGGAGCTCGCTTCGCTTGTCGAATTCAACGATGTTTCCGGTATCAAGGACCATCTTCATAGATCTGTCAGCACGAGACATGCCGAAACACAACGTTGATGTCGTTTACATTTTTATCGTAGTCTCTGGACAATCGTCAACAGCGTCACGCTTGATCCGAGGTTGGGACGGAGCGAATTTTGGATGACTGCGTCCGTCTCGTAGTCGATGGTTGAACTTGCGAGAAGGGAATTCGGTGAGAACAAGATCTCAAGCCACAGAAACCATCCAATTGGGGATTCACCTTCATCTAAGATCAAAAGCTTACTGTGACGGGCGATAGTCCCGGCGAGTGCCAAGATATGAGGTTGACCGATATGGTGGCCTCCGGTGTGATCCTTCCTTGTCACCCTCGCTCTGGATAGAGAACAGACCCGGACCCCGGTGGGCATCGTTGAGAGTATCATCGTCGTGTTGACCAAACGGATCCGAATTCCCTCTGAGTGTGACACTCAGGGACTCCAGAGCCAGTGAGATGATCGTGACGTTTGTCCTTAAAAAGTCCAGATTGTTCTGGCGCGTCGGGATGCCATAGTAGAGAACGCTTCTTTCTGTAAAGAATCATCGGCACATTCACCGGACTTGATGTGGAAGTCGAGAACGTGGAGAATTTCGGGACAGCCGGTGTTGTACTTGACAGACAAGTTCTCGAAAATGAGTTCCCCGCTGGCGGCCAATAGCCAGGAGGGACACCCTCGGATGTCTGCTCGGGCTCCTGCTCGGCGTTGGCCTACTCCCGGATTCGCTCCAAGCTGGACGTTCCGGTAATCAGAGTCACTTACCAATGCGAAAGATCAACAAATCGCACCTGTTTCCGCTGATTTTCAAGCATCTGACCCACCACAAGGTCATGCTACTGAACCCAACAGCCGTGTTAGGCGAGAAACCGGTGTTCGCGGCGAATCAAGCACGGATTTAGATCCACCTGTCCAAGTTTCAGAAAGCACGAGAGGGGCGTGTGACCCTGTCGATGCGGCGCAAAGCCTCTTGCCCGAATGAGTCCTGGGCCGAGTAAGTGTTCGAATAGGGTCTACAAAGCCCAATCTAGACTCTCCATCTGTGAACAGAACACGCGCGCTAATACCAACGACTGCGGCGGCGATGTGGGGCGGGACGGAGGAACGAGCATTACTCATCTCACGCTTGGTGGAGAGCTGAATGTTGATGCTAGGTCTGTCCTACCACAGCTCCGGTCACGAATACGGCGACACTGGGAAAAAGGAAAATGGGCGAGAAGACAACGACAGCAATGAATTTCTAGAAAGCCACCCACATCTGATCTCGCAGCATATCAGAAAGTACGGGAACGGGCGTTTTCAGTGGTAAAAACCCGAGGGCAACCACAACTTACCGTGCGTGGCAGAGAAGGCTTCGTCGGCAGTCGTCGATTTCTTCACGATGACCGTCTATGTGTCCCAAACGCCATCCCCAATAACGAAACCACAGCGCGACTCACGCAACAAGCTAATATAAGGAGACGTTCACGGAGACGATCGGGATGGAGAAGCCAGTTCAGCGGACGCACAAATTTTCGAGATCTCGTCGGTGCGTTTTCTCTCAACCGAGGATCCTGATAGGATATCAACTCCACGATCCAAAAATTTCCCAGTAGGGCCCATCGACTCAACCGAGAAGGCAGAACATTATCGCAATACTATAATTGTACATAATACATCAAAATGGCATGAGTTTCCCAAATACTCGTAGGTACCAGCAGAGATCGCGAAGAAAATACATGACTATTGTGACGCTGATGTCCAAAGCTCGAATGAAACATGGTGGAGAGTGGAGGACAGAAAGGGGGTGCACAAGTGGGGGGGAGGTTGGTGGTAAGTTACTCTAACTCCAGAATCACAGCCTCTGGTAGTTCGCGATGCAATAACGCATGAAACCGTCCGCCCCACATGCTTTCCTGCTCATCCGACCTCCATTGGGGAGGCAACCAAAAGAGTCGTTTCCCGCTGGGGCTAAGTATCCATCGACCATCCACGACTTGGTAGCCACGAGAAGGCTCCCCGGGGAATCTATCTGTGATCGATCCTAGGTATTCCAGCTTGGTGACGTCGGATTTTCTATCCTCGACAAGTTTCCACCGATCTGCTTCGCCTTTATTTCCCACACACCAGACTTCGCGCCCGTCTGGAGTGAACCAGGGAATGGGAAAGTAACTCTTATTCTTGGTCTGCGATCACAGTCCCAAGGTGCTGCCCAGTAGGCATGTCGTGAAGGTACAAACAGGACATGGGGTTCAAGCCGTCGTCTGACACCACCTCTACGGCGGCAATGCGGCGCAAGTCGGGGGACACTGATATAGCAGGGCTTGGCTGATCAGTATCCGAATAGTCATGATCGAATGTTGTGGTCTGAACACTGTCGGTAGCGTTCACCCTGAGGTTTGGAATATGATCCCCTGCAGGTAGGTTCCAAGTCACAATCTTTTTGTCGCTGATAACGACGATGCTGCTCCCAGTAAACCCCAGACCATAAACCCACATACCCGTGTCGATGGTCAGCTGTGGGGTGCCAGACTTGAGGTCCAGAACTGTGACTGTCTTGTCCCTCTTCCGCACGACCGCTGCCAACGCTTCATCCGGGGAGAATCCCAGAACGAAACCGTTGGCCCCACATTGGGAAGTTGGAACCGAAACTGTGGAGAGGGAGGTGGTGGAATCCGTTGTCTGCCATAGCTGGATCACGTAATTACTGAACGCGATAACCGACCCTCCGTTTGGGGAAATAAATGGTCGGCCAGCCTCAAAGTTGGATGTGAGTTTTCGATGAAGGACATAGCCGGTGTGAGACTCCATCCATAGACAAATGCCTGTATCTCCCCCTTCCAGAACCGTACCGTTGAATGCGAAGAAACGGCCATCAGGGGAGAAGGACATCCCCCAGGGCTTAGCGTCAACTGTATCCAGGAGGAATTTGGAATCTTGGGTATCCCATACGCGAACCCTCTCTTTATGAATGAGGGCGAACTGGGGGAGGGTAGGGTGGGCCAAGAAGGTTTTTGGGTTCTGACAATTGTCTGGGATAGACAGAGTCTCAACCTTGGTCGGCACGTGTGTTGAGGCGAATTCGGCTTCCCACATGGTGATGGACCCGAGCGTCATGGTAGCGAATCGAAGACATTCACCGTGAGTCCAAATCTCGCGTGAGACCAGACCTTTGACTGTGCGGGAACATACGTGTGTGCCGGAGAGAGCATTGTAGGTGTTGATGGTAGTATCATCCGAACCACAGGATAAAACCCCAAACATTGTTCCACACGCAGAATACGTGATTCGACTTGGGTCGTAACGGGGCAGATCCTCTGCGGAGATAGCACTGACTAGGACACCCGTCTGAAGGTCCCAACTGATGAGTTTCCCATATCGCGTTTCATGGAAACCAAACCACGTTAGGAGGCGACCGTCTGGGGAGAAAATGAGCTGGCGACCATGACCCCAAACACCTGTTGGGAACTCGAGGATGTTAATTCGCACGAGAGTCGCTGCATCCAGAACCTCCACCATTGGAGGGTTTCCACCCCAGGAAATTGCGATGGACCTACTACACGGTGACCACGCAGCAGCAAAAATATTACTGGGGAACCGTGTGGCCACAATACTTGGGTCCCATGAAGTCGGCAGCCCATGCACAATTCTTGTCAAGGGACGGGCGTGTGGGTCGTACAATCGTCGCACGAGCGACTCTCGGGGGGATAGTGGGAGGGCTGAGTGGTAGATGTGTGGAGAGGATGCGCTGATGACCTCGAAGAATCCGGTAACGAAACGGAAGCAGTCGTTGACGAGGTCAAGAGTCTGCGATGCCTGGATCCAGTCTCGGTGAATTTTGGGAGGATGTCGACCATAGAAGCTCAACACACCTTCAGCCATCTCGCAGCTACTTCCAATGCATCAACTGCTTCCCTTGCGGCACCGAGGACGCTAAGCACTTCCAACCAGGACAATAACTTTTTCTCCAGGAAATGATGGAGAGAGGAAATGACCACGGGCATGCGGGCGGTGTTTTCATCGACGAGGTGTTTGTGCCACGACTTGCAGGCATATTGCAAAGCGAGGTCCAGGTGTCGTTCGATCCTCTCATCCAAGTCGTCGACCTCGGAGTTCATAACGGCATCCGGGAGCTTGCACATATTCTTCTCCAGGGTCCAATCCATTAGTTCTAGGCAGCCAACCAAAAGTTCCTGATGATGACTGGGAGGAGACACACGAAACCTCTCGTCGGTGCACCGGGTTGGATCGATGATGAAGTCAGGGAATGATTTATGGAAAGGCCGAACGGGGGAACCGATGTCCTCCTGGAGAAGGAGCGAGCCGACCGACGATAGGTGGGGAAGTACATCTTCGATATCGAAGCCAAGGAGCGTAGCGACGGCGGATGGAGAGAGTGGATTCGTGGCGAGGATCACAGCTCCAAGGACAGAGCGGGCCATGCGGTCACCCTCTGGGTCATTGCCGTCGAAAGCCTCCCGAAGGATTGAGGTGTAGAGTGAGTCCAGGGTCGTGTCCGCCTTGAATTTGGTCTTCCCCTCGCGAGAGCTGTCTGGTGATTGCAGAAGCCGGTCCAGCTGCTTCTTGGGGTTGCCGGTCTTGTGATTGACGAATTTGACAGTTGCCACCGCGTAGACAAATAGTCCCGCTGCCCTCTCACAAAGACAGTCCAGCTGCTTTTCTGTCGGCCACCCATCCAGCCCACTTCGAAGATTTTCAATTTCTAGGAAACTCTGTTTGAAGAACAGCCGGATGTCGTTGTTGACGAGGTTCGGTTCGACGTTGTGGAGAACGAACACGTCCGTCGTTTCCGCTGGCAGATGGAGACGGAAGCCTTCCCGAATCCGTGGCTCTGGACAACCAGTAAGGAAGAATTTGACCCTCGGGATCTGGGATATAAACTGCCCAAGGACGGACAGGATCGCCGAAGCGGGCTCGTCGTCCTTACATTCGTCCAAAGCATCGATCACGATCACTGTCGAAATGGTGGACTTCTCGAGGGGTTCAACGATCAGTTTTTTCATTTGGTTACACAGGGGTTCATGGGCGATGTCCGGATCCGACTGCACCAGCGGGATGAAGATCGATCGAAATTCGGTGTACCTGCGTGCAAGTTGAATCGCAAGGGTCGGGAAGATGAAGTGGAGGTCGCTCCGGTCCGAGTAGTCTCGTGAACAGAAGAAGGAGGCCCCGAGGCGCCCGTCCGCAAACACCCTCTCTGCGACCGTCTGGGCGATAGTGCTCTTCCCCGTCCCAGCCAACCCATCCAGCCAGTAGGCGCGAGGTTTATCAAAATCCTTTGTCCATATTTCGATCTCGTCCAAGACACTCTCTCGGGTTCCCTTCAGGCACCCCTGGCGACCTCCGTGTTGGTATCCGGCCCCTTGAGCGCTATTCGGGCTCCCGTTCCGGAAACCGTCGAACCGCGATCCGATCCCTGCACCCGGAAACGAACACCAAATTCTCGCGACTATACCCGCTTACGTCGCGATCTCCCTCGCGCTC
>Ga0307515_10022959_pt1 | contig 10970 bp, 1 predicted proteins | sample 17_EM_MG_FD_194513 | JGI IMG/M metagenome (GOLD analysis project Ga0307515, IMG submission 194513) | Populus trichocarpa ectomycorrhiza microbial communities from riparian zone in the Pacific Northwest, United States - 17_EM | ecosystem: Host-associated > Plants > Roots > Unclassified | place...
CTCGCTAATTCTAAAGTACGCTAACTTTATAACGTCTACCTAGTTTATAACTATATCCTCTAGCTCTATAATTATAGCGCTTCGCAGCTATATTACTAGGACTTTTACCCTATTATAAAATTTAGTAGTTTTAAAAAAAGAGTTTTCTTTTTTTTTAAGTAAATTTTGCAATATAGAAATTATTTTCCCTATACTATTTTGGATACTCCCTATCTTATAATCCGGACGTTTTAATAACCTATTAGTAGGATTTATCTTTCCTAGGCGGTATATAATTTTAAAGTTATACTATAATAGTGCCTTTACCTATCTAGCTTATTAACTGCTTAATACCTTTATAGTTATAAAGTATTTTAGGTTATTATAGTCTATAAGGACTTTAATAGGATAATTGCTTTCTATATAATAATATCGCTAGTGCTTTATTAAAATAACTATTATAAACAGCTCCTAGTTATATATTATATAACGCTATTTTATAAGGGTTATTTATAAAGGATATTATTGCAGATACCTTAGGTTGCCCTTAGGATAACCCCTAAACGCCCCTTAGATAGTCGCCGGTTATATACTAAAGGTATATACCCGTAGTATATAGTCTTTACAATCCTAAAGGCCTTACCTCCTTAGGGATTTATCCCTTTTACTAATCTATCCTATTTCTACAATCGTGCCTTATAGCCCCCTATTTATAAAGTCCCCTTATATTTAAATCCTTCCTACTTTTTTTTAGAAGGGTAGTCAGCTTTAAGGACCAGATTATTAATTTATATCTTTTATTTACAACTACCGTCCTCCCTTAAAAATCTCGTAATAACTTAAATGGAAACTCTATAGGTACCTTATAGAAAGCTGTCGCGCTAAGGCAGAAAGGTCCCTCTAATAGTAAGAGATTGTAACAATATAACCCTTTAGGTAAGACAACGAAATAAGCCCTAATACCTAGATGCTCTAGGAGCTTAAAGACTCTTATATACCTACGGTTACTACTAAGGAAAATATAAATACCCTCTATAATAGTTATAACGCTACTAAAAAACAACCGGAACCCCTTTAGCCCTACTTAGGCTAATTAGAAGATTAAGCGCTAGAGGTAACTCTAAAATCTTCCCCTAAGCTAGAAATTCTAAAGGAATATACTAATATATCCGACTAGGGAACTAACTAGAACCCTTCCAGAAGACTACCAGCCTATAATTAGTATAGTAGTGGTATATAGACTACTTACAAGCTAAGTAGGCCTACCCCTTTAGGTAATCTAAACTAACTACTAACTTAAGACTTAAGCCTCGTAGGGAAATCTATACCAGCTATTAATATTAATACTACCTCTATAGCTAGAGCTTCCCTAAAACCGAGGTTAGCAAGTTAAGAGCCCTAAACCAATATTCTTTAAAATAGATATTAGGAAGCTATTATAAGGCTCTTAAAAGCTATATAGAAAGGAGCTACTAATAAATATATTAGAAACCTCTAGGGTTAGGTCTAAATCTAGCAGAGCTTAATCTAGGTTAGATAAAATCTTTTATAACCTAGCTAAGGCTAAGTGCTTTTTAGGGGCTACTTAGTACTTACCTAAGGAGGTATAGAAGACTTAAAGAGTTATCTATATTATAAATGGAAAAAGGATATAAACTAACTAGCTAAGGCCTCTAGTAGTTTAGAACTCCGCTATAGACCTAACGTCTAGCAGTTAGACGATTGGGTTTATAAGGTAGATAACTTCTTTAAGATGCTAATAATATAAGATAATACTAAAAAGCGTATATACTAGATTATTAGTAAGATTAAAACCCAATTACTAAACTAGATTGCACTTAATTAGCTTAATAAAGAGTAAATTACTATATAGCTATAACTATAAACCTTCCTAAAGAAATAGACTTAAAATCTATATATTATATTATATAATAATAAAGAGCTATTCTAGAATGGGATATAGCTTAACCGCTATAAATTCCACTAGTTTATAAACTTTATAAAAATTTATACTTAATAGATAGATCTAAAGCCCTTTAAAAATAAGGACAGTAGTATCTATAAAAGGGAGAAGATTAGGTTTATCTAGGCTAGAATTAAGCTAGTAATTTATAACGAAATTAAGTGCGTAGGAGCCCTATTACGGATTACTATATATATGGATTTTAAACGAGTAGTTCTAAACGCTAAAGATATAGTAAGGAACTAGACCTCTTTTAGTAGAAAGCTAAGGGTTTACTAAAAGCGTAGGCACTTTAGTAGTAATATAGGGTAGGCCTAACCTTTAAAGAAGCCGTTTTTAAACAAACTTTAAAGGGTTAAAGTTAGAAACCTTAAATAATAGGAAAGACTCCTAGGGCTAACCTAATACCTATTTAGCACCTTTATAGGAACACTCTAAGAAGTTAAGAGAAAACTCTAAAGGTAAATCTTATTAGAAAAATAAGTAGGGTAATATCCGCACTAATAATCTAAAAAAAGAAAAGCCCTAGTCGCGGACCTCTTTTAGCTATAACTAGGGTAAGATACGGAAGAAGAGACTCTCTGTATTTCTGTTAAGCTATAAATAATACTCCTTATAGATAAGATGCGTTAGTTCTAAGTATTATATAATAGTAGCGCCGAAATTAATCTTATATAATATAATTTGGTAAAAAAGTATAAACTTATTCTATTATAAAGGTAGTAAAAACCTATTATAGGCTTCCTAGATAAGTACTGGATTAAACTATATAGTGCTTATAAGCTTATAGTATTAATAGCTAATATATATAACCGTACTAAGGTAGTTGGCCCATAACTCTTCTAGGCGGCTAGCTTTATAAGTTATAACCTTATTCTTAGATACCCTTAGCTTATAGAAGTAGATTTTAAGATACGCTTTAAGATAGGAGCCTTTAAATAGTAGAATAATAAAGATTTAAAAGGGCGTATATTACTAATAAGCCTAAAGGATATCTTAGAAAATATAGCCCTAGGCGAAATAGTATACGCTCTATACCTAAAGGAGTATTAGATCTAACCCCTATTTAATAATATAAAGCCTAGTATAGGTAATAACCCCTTTATAATAGAGACCCTATAGGGAACTACTAAATAGGTCGCAGAGATATTATAGGGAGGCGGCGATCTTAAAGATCTTATAAGATACTTTAACCGCTATAGGTTACTTTAGCTTAAGTAATACATAGAGAGTATACTTTAATACCTTAAACGTTATATTAAAGAATTTCCTACCCTTTACTAGCTACTGTATATAACGGTTTAATATATAGTGGCAACTATATATAAGTAACTACTATAGCGCACAACGCTACCTATAAGCATTTTAAGGGAGCTCTAAGACCTACCTAATAATAATATAGAGGACAAACGCGACCCTAATTTATTAAATATTCTAGTAGGCCTAAGGGACTTACTAAGGGTATTTTCGGGCAGAAGAGCTAAAGTCCTACTATAAAACTTGGGGTATAATTATATAATTAATTTAGAAGAAGGTAAATAACCGCTAAACCTTTCTATCTATAACCTCTTTTATAAAGAGTTTAAGATCCTACAAGAGTACCTTAATGGTTTATTAGAAAAGGGGTAGATTTGGCCTAGTAAGTTACTAGTAAACGCGCTAATCCTCTTTATCCTAAAACTAAATGGAACTATAAGGCTATATATAGACTATCGCGGTCTTAATAAGATTATAATTAAAAACCGTTACCTACTACTACCAGTTAGTAAAATGCTGGATTAACTATTTAGGGCGAAGATCTTTATAAAGCTAAACCTATAAGACGCCTATTATAGGCTCTATATTAAAGAAGGGGATATATAAAAGACCGCTTTTAAGACCTAATATAGCTACTTTAAGTATCTAGTAATACCTTTTGGGCTAGCTAATGCGCCTATAATATTCTAATTGTATATTTATAGAGCCTTAGGGGAACTAGTTAACCATATATATATTATCTATTTAGATAATATCCTAATTTACTTAGAAGATAAGGATTAGCATAAGTAATATATCCGTAAAGTACTAGAATATTTAGATAATTAGGGCCTCTATACTAAGGCGTTAAAGTATATCTTTAATACTAAGCAGGTTAAGTTCCTAGGTTATATTATAATACCTATAAATATAGTTATAGACCTAGTACGGGTGTAGATAATTTAAGAGTGGCTAAGGCTAGAGAGCTATTAGGATATTTAAGTGTTTCTAGGCTTTGCCAATTTCTATAGGCGCTTTATTTATAACTATTTAGACATTACCTAATACCTATTTAACTATATTACGGAAACTTTTTAAGACTTAACCTAAGGAGTAAAAAGCTTAAAGGCAGTAAGAAAGAAAACTAAAAAGGGATTAACTAAATAGTATAAACTATAACGTCTTAGCCACCCAGACGAGACAGCCACCCACCCGAGACAGTGCACGGACCTCCTACGAAAATCAAAATCAATTTGATATCAAAATCGACCCCAAAATTAACCCCAAAGTCAACCTAAATCTACCCTATTATATAAATACACTATAATCCATTGGTAGTTCCTTCCAAACCTTCTTTGCAAAGGTAATAACCCCCCATAATGCAGCCTTTCTTTCCTTTACCCTCTTCTCTTCCTGTTCCTTGGGAAGCTTTTTATCGTTCTTCTTCTGTGCCTCTGCTACTAATAAAACTTGTGCCTTTCTATAGGCAGCTCTTATCTTACTAATACGCTCCTTCTTCTGTCTTTTAAGAAGCTCCTAATTTATTTGCTTAAGGATTATATTATCAGCTACCGTACTTAATGTAAACTGCCGAATATTATGCATAACTTAAGAACGTAGGGGTGATGCACCTTGTAAGAGCTGCCTAAATATTTCAGTAAGTCTCTCCTCTATAGAAGGAGACACGGGTATATTAAATTTGTGGCCATTCTTGTCTGTAAAGCTTATATAGGAAGGAGTTGTTGGCTAAATCTTTTTTAAAACAACCGAAGGGTTAAACGGTAGAAGGCTAGTTGCCCGCCATGCACTTACCATATTAGTTAATAATATAGCTTCATCTCGTATAGCTTGGTAATACTTAAGGAACATAGGCTTAGTAATATTAACAGCTCTATAGAAGGCGAAGTTATAGAGGCGTTTTTAATAGGCTTTTAATAAGGGGCTGAATATGCCAACATCTAGGGGTTAAAGTAGGTGTGTTAAATAAGGTAGTAGACAGAGAGGGATAATCTTATAAGCCTCGCAATACTTAACAAATTGCATTAATACGTGGCTCTTATATCCGTTAAGAATTAATAGGTAATAGATTCCTTAAAGGCGTGGCTCTATATACTAGTTAAAGTGTTTTAACCAATTAACTGCGATGTCCGAATTTGTCCACCCTGAATCGCTTACTTAAATTACTGTCTCGCGATTAAGTCCAGGTGATATCCAAGATCGTTGCATTTGCTTTCCTTGAAAGATAAGGTAGGGAGGTAATCGATATTAACCTCCTAATTGACCTCCTGATTGACTTCCTGATTGACCTCCTGATTGACTTCCTGATTGACCTCCTGATTGACCTCCTGATTGACCTCTTGATCGACTTCCTGATTGACCTCCTGATTGACTTCCTGATTGGCCTCCTGATATGCACTCAATAATAGACACCTAATCGCGATTGCCCGGCTCTGTAATAAAGGCTTAAGCCTCTAACTAAGGAACAAGCACCTTAACCTTATCGCCTAACCCTATTACAATTCCTTTCTTATCCATATTGTATTAATCGCCTAGGGGAATTACGTACTTGGTAATAGTAGCTTTATAGAGATTAAACCACTCTTTAATAATCTCTGGATCCTTAGTATCCTTTCGCTTTTAATTAAGGCCTCGGGCGAATTAAGCTTTAAGCTCTGGGTGTCGGGTAAGGAAGTTTTTATACTAGTGTTGGCCAAACTCTAAAGGACGCTTCTTTACAGTAAGGATACTTTTAGCTATAGATTTAAGGTGTTAAATTCGAGGTGGCCAACCCTAGGCTCCTATTATATTGATCTATTTAACTAGGGAGTCCTCCTCAATAACTGAGAGCTTTTGAAGCTTTTGGTGATACTCCTTGCTTAATTAGCGGCCGTTGCGACGATGGTAAATAGAAGGTAATAGATCGTATATTCGGGCAAGCAAACGGCCAGATTGATTAGGATTGGCTTCCAATAATTGAAGAACAATTTGCATTCAATCTTCTTGGCCAAGCGACAGCAATTAGGGGGTAGTAGAGGACATAGTGGTGATGTAGTAGAGGAGTATTTTGATGTTTTGATTTTGATTTTCGTAGGAGGTCCGTGCACTGTCTCGGGTGGGTGGCTGTCTCGTCTGGGTGGCTAAGACGTTAGTTATAGCCTAGAAAAGTTTATAAAAGCTCTATTACTACGGTATTTTAACCTAAATTAGCTATTAATAATAATTACTAATATATTAAATTTTACCCTTATTAATATTCTACTGCAACCTAATAGGCATCTAGATACTACCTAGCTCTACTAAAAACTAGTAGTATTTTATAGCAGAAAATTCGAAAGGCGTAAAGTTAGGTATTATACCCATAATAAGGAACTGCTAGCTATAGTTAACTGCTTTAAATAGTAGCGATATTACCTTAAGCACGCGAGCTATACCACTTGTACACTCTTAGATTATTATAATTTATGCTACTTTATAACTAAAAAGGAGCTTATACCTTAATAAGCTAAATAGGTAAAGGAGCTTACGCGATTTAATTTTAAGATTAAATATAAGTTAGGGGAAAATAACCCTACTAATAGACCGTTATAATGGCTAGACTATACTAAAGGCTTTAAAACAGGAGAAGGAAAATAGATAATAGATATTTTACTCCCTATATTATAGAATAAGCTTTAAATATAGGGTGCTTAAGCACCTATAGCTCTATATATTAAGTCTTAGGTAGTATAAACCCTATTAGCTTTTACTAATATTTTAGCTAGTATTTAGTCCGTAGCTAATAAGGGTCTAAATATACCTAAATAGGACATCCCTAATATATTCTTAGAACCTAGTAATATACTATCCCTAATTACTAAGCTATCCCCTTAAACTAATAGCGAAGCTATAGAGTAATTAGAACTCAAAGCCCTATAATAACTAAAGGACTTTAACCTTATAGCGGCCTTTCTAATATACGTGTATTAAATAGTTATAAAATCTATAGTTGTCGGGAATAAGGCAAGTTGCCGTCACGTACAGCAAACTGCCGTCACGTGATAGCAAGTTGCTATTACGTGTCGCCGCGGCACTAGTATAGTGAGGAGCCTTAAGTTCCTTGCCCTCCCTTATTCTAATAAATAAGCTTTATTAACTAACATCACTATAACCTACTTAAGTAGTCGTTATTGGTAAGTTACCCTATATAACTAACACTAATTAGTGGTTAAATATACAGTCAACTATAGAGCAGCTAGGTTTTTAAATAGAAGAGATAGTCTTATATAGGGGTGCTATATACGCTTATATGGAATAGATCTCGGCAATACTATACTACCTTAAACTTATAGAAAACTAATAATAGAAGTGTTACTAAGTACTAGAAGATACTAAGTTGCGTTTATTACGCAGAATAATCGCGTTTACAAAGATTTGGTTATACTTTAGGTTAGAAGTGTCACTAAACCTAAAGTCCTAAGTTAACGTCCAAAACGCGTCAAACGACGTCCAAAACGCGTTAAATAACATCTTAAATTGCCTACCTACCTTCAACGTATAACACCCTGTTAATTTTATACCTACTATGGTATTAACCTACCTAAAGAAGTATAAGAACGATATTAACCTAGAGACATAGAATAGAGATATTAGCCCTATAACCGTTGAGTAATAGGACCTAAATAGATTCTTATTACACCGTATAGCATACTATAAAGACAGCAAATATAATAATACTATACTATAGTATTGTATAAAGGAGGACTTTATTAGATGGATAAAGGAAATATAAACTCCTATAAAGAAGGATATTGTACGAGACTTCCGTAACTACTTGCGGGAGTATAGAGTATTTATACCTATAGATAGGGGTATTATTAGAGATAATATTTAGAAGCAGGTTATTAACGTAAAAGAAAAACACAAATAGACTCTATAAGAGATTAAGTACTAACTACGCACTATAAGGAAGCTTAATTTACGATGGAATTTAGGTAATATACCTCTAGAGACGAACCTACCTTTGCCTTTAACTCCTTCGTATCTAATTTAACCCGTAGCCTTAATATCGGATACTATACCCTAACGAGAGCAGGCATAGGATCCCATTGCTTTATAATTTAATAACCTTTAAACTCCACCGACTAGACCTACGTCCCCACTACAGCCTGTAATGCAACTCCTACCTCCTCTATCTTAATCTTAAATTGGAGGTAGTTTAAAATTGCTTATAGAGCTTATAAAGCTCTATTTGGATTAGAAGAAAAAGTTTAGTAGGGAATTATACAATGTTCTTAATTTAAAACTATATATCTTTTATAACTATTGCTAGAAGGTAAAAATAGAGTCTAATTAATACTATAACGCCTATTCCGTTATGCTTAAGGGCCAAGCTAGTACCTTCTATTATAATCGTTTAGCAGAAAAAGGATATAATTTTAACCGCATAATATATAAATTAAGATACCACTTTAAAATAGAAGAGAATAAATAGTAGTATATATTAGAATAGAGAGAGACTACCTTTCTAAGAATTGTTGCTATAAACCCAGGTATCCCTCGGCTTAATTATCTTTAAAAGCTTTTTAAATAACTTTAGACGATTTAGCGTGGTTTATCTAAATTATATTAAGAGGACTTTAGCCTATATAATTAAGTTATTAGCGTATACTAAGGTGTTAAAGAATATAACCTTACTTTTTTTAATCCTATAAATACTTATAAAGGAATATATGCTTAATTAAGATCTTTTATTAGTACCGCTCTACGCTCTTAAAATATGTAGTAATTTAACGCCTAACTTTAACCTATATTAATTAACCCGCCTAACTAATATAATTATAACTGGACTAATCGAATATATAGTAGCTGAGGTAGATAATACGGTAGAGGGTATAATTAATAACTATAAGGTAAAGGTGGAGGCCCTTATAGAGGTTTATTTTAAAGTAATTACTAAAAAAAGTGCTACGTTTATAAGAAACCGAATTGCTAGTTAACTAGGTATTCTCTTAATAAGCAAAAGGAGGTATATAATAAGTTTCGCTAGAGTATAAGAAACGTTAGAAATTATAAGATTACTATAGCCTACTTCTAAAGCTTCCTAGTTTAATATAAAGGCGTAGAAGATCTTAAGGGTAAGGTTAATAAGGCCGAATAGCTCCTTATAGATATAGAAATTAAGGACTATTTACCTAACTAATACTTCACTAAGTATGGTAAGGTAGATAGTATATAAACCGTTACTATTCTTAATAATTAATCTACGCTCTATTTTACTATAAAGTTAAATATCTTTAATAAGCTAAAGGAGAGTTCCGCGTTCTCCTTTAACAATAGATACTCGGCAAATATCTTCTATAGTATTATACTAGATATAGAAGCCGCAGGAGTATCTATAGCAGAAGAACCTTAAGTTTAAGCTTTTTAATAACTTAATACTTCTATCTAGATTAACTAATTAACGGTAGGCTAATATATAATATGTTTTAGCAAGGGTACCACAATCTCTTTCGGCATAATTAAGGTCTAAACCCCCTTAGGATATATCACTTTCTATATTATTCCTGCGAACACTCTGTTTCTATTCTGCATTAGGGATATAGATAAATTAGGCGTTAAGCTTAATAACCTAAAGAATATGCTTATATAGGGAGACAATTAGGTGCCTATTATACGTAAGTAGGGTTACCCTTAGCTGCTCCTTTAATAACCAGAAAAGAGTATTACTTAGAGCCATTTAACCGAGTTAGAGTTACGTTAACTATACCGTCGTTTTAGCTACCTATCCGTTTACTAATTGCTTAGGGTTTTTTAGCAAGTAGGCTATAAAGTTAAGGTTAAGGCAATTAAGCATCTTATAAAGTACTGCTATTACTACTAAATAAACTAGAAGTCACCTAGCCGATTTAAGTTTACCCTTAAAGATAACTACAACTTTAACTTCTATATTATTGTTAACGTTATATATTTTAGCGGCAAGCTAGTACTCTAAGTTATTAACTTTTTAACCTTCTTTTAAGCTGCACGATTCTTAAAAAATATATTAGCTAGAAACGCATGGGATACCCTTTAATTATACTAGATTAATATCTACTTAGAACCCCCTAATTAAATTATCTATAATATAGAAAAGAACTTTTTATTTATAGAGTTTTAATAATAGATAAAGGTAATAGTAATCGAGGTTAAGGAAGTCCCTATTAAGGCATATAATAGTATTAGAAAAGTAGAGCGATATTACATACTATTACGCCGCGCATATAAGATTATCTCCTTAAAACTAGAGGACGCTAGTAAAGAACTTACCTTGCAAATAGCTGTTAAAGCCGTTAATAATTCCGCTGGCCTAGATAGACTTATACCTACATTACTAGTCTTTAGCGCCTACCTTTAAATAACTAATAATTCTTTACTATTTCCCTTTATTATATAATAAGCTAAGGCTATTTATAAGGTAATAAAGGAGGTACGACGCCTCTACGCTATACGCTAGGTTAATAACGCACTAGGAATAAGAAATGGTCTAAATACCTTAACTACGCTTAATCTGCCACTCTAGTCTAAGGTACGCGTATAGCGTAAAAAGGGAGAATAGTTAGGCCTATATTAACTTATTATAATTAATAGTTAAACTTAAACTATTTAGATGCCTGTTAGGACGCCAAGGTCCTTAGGGCATGTAGTAATGTGACAACAGTAACGGGATGCAAAGAGTATCTGGTTCTTGATGAAGTAGAACTGTAGAACTGAATTCTGCTGTTCTCTGATGCGGGGCGACTACGTTTTGTAGGCGCCTCGCCTGCGCCTCGCCTGC
>Ga0307515_10022960_pt1 | contig 10969 bp, 12 predicted proteins | sample 17_EM_MG_FD_194513 | JGI IMG/M metagenome (GOLD analysis project Ga0307515, IMG submission 194513) | Populus trichocarpa ectomycorrhiza microbial communities from riparian zone in the Pacific Northwest, United States - 17_EM | ecosystem: Host-associated > Plants > Roots > Unclassified | place...
CTCGCGCAGCAGCTTCAGGCCCAGGGCGGTGGCGATGAAGGCGTCCAGGTCCTGCGAGCGGGAGACGAGCTGCACGGCGTCCTGCGTGGCCGTCGCGCCGGCCTCGGGGTAGCGCAGGCGCTGCAAGCCGGCCGGCACGGTCTCGCGCTGGTCGGCCGCGAAGCGCAGCGGCACGAGCAGATAGTTGATCTGCGCGGACAGTACCGGCGGCGTGCCGTCGCGGTCCACCGCGCCCCAAACCTCCAGCAGCACGCGCTGGTCATTGAGCTGCTCGACGAGCTCGGGGCTGAACTCGCTGCCGTCCAACGCCGGCGAGCGCTTGGGGCAGGCACGGAAGGCCACCGGCGTCGCGCCGGGGTTGATCCACTGCTCGTCGCGGGCCTGGTCCAGCTCGAACTGCAGCTTGTTCAGGAAGCGCTCGATGGCCGCGCGGTCGGGCATGGCGCCGCCGCTGGGCTCGCTGAGCAGCACGGTGAAGCTGTTGGGGGCGGCGGGGCAGTTGACGACGGTGGACTGGGCGCTGGCGGCGCAGAGCAGCAGGGCAGGCAGCAGGGCTTTCATTTCGTGGCCGCCTGAATGCAACCACAGAGGCCCGGAGCCACGGAGAAGCAGCCGCTTCGCATTTCCTCTGTGTCTCTGTGCCTCTGTGGTTGCATTTGAATTTCACTCCAGGTTGACGATGGCCTCGTCCACGGCCTGCTTGAGGCGCGGATAGGCCTCCGCGGGCGCAGCCACCTCGCCGCGGAGGCGCTGGCCCAACTCGTCGGGCTTACCGGCCACGGCCGCATTGACGAGGTCGCGGTAGCGGCGCAGTTGCGGCAGGGCCTTGCGGCAGCCGTTGTCGCCGATCAGGCCCACCAGCGTGCGGTGGGCGCTGATGTCGTAGTGCTGGTTGCGCTTGAGTAGCAGCGGCGGCAGCACGCGGCACAGCAGCTCGGGGTCGCGCACAGCCATGGCCTCCAGGCCGCGCGTGGCGGCCAGGCCGTGCAGGTCGGGCTTGCGCAGCTCCATCAGCAGGGCGGGCATGGCCGGCTCGCCAAAGGAGGCCAGCACGACGGCGCTGTTGTTGAGCTTGTCGATGTCGTCTTCCTCGGTGAGCTTTTGCAGCAGACCAAGCATCTCCTTGGTATAGGAGAGGTCGAGCTGGCGCTGCTTGATGGCCAGGTCCACCGAGTCCTTGATCCAGAAGCCCAGCACCAGCACGACGATGCTGGCCAGCAGCTTGGGCGCCTCGGCACCCATCCAGCCGAGCAAGCGGGCCGGCAGCGGCTTGGGGGGCGGAGCGGGGGCATCCATGGCGCGCAGTGTGTGCCTGCGGGTGCGTGCCGCACAACCCTAATTCAGCTAGCGGGCGCGCTGGCGGCGGTGGCCCTGGCGGCCAGCGCGCCATTGACGTGCTTGATGATGTCTTCTAGGCAACCAGTCTCGCACCAGCCGGACATCGTGGTGGCGATGGTGCCGTCCCCGCGCACCACCACGGTGTAAGGTACGCCATTCGCCTTGGCAAAGCCCTTGGCAGCGGCACCGTCCGGGTCATAGATGTGCTGCATCTGCATCTTCTCCGCCAACCCCCGGTGCAGTTGGCGGAACACGTCCCGCTCCTCGACGTTGACCGCGACGACGCGAACCCGCTCCTTCTTGGCGGCGAGTTGCAGCCGCTCCATCTGCGGCAGCTCGTTGCGGCAATGCGGGCACCAGGACGCCCAGAAGAAGACGACCACCGGCATGCCCTCGAAGTCGGACAGGCGCACGGTCTTACCGTCCAGCGTCTTGCCCAGCGGCGCGTCCGGCGGCACGCGCTCCAGTGGCGGTGGCTTCGGCTTGTCCTCGGCTCGCACGGAGCCAGCCAGCGTCGCCAACCCGGCCCAGGCCAGCAGGCCACGCCGGTGCAGTTCGTTGTTCATGTCATCTCCCTTGGTCAGGTGCGTCAGGCACCGGCCGACTGCGATCTTAGGCAAGCGATGGCGCTGCCTAGAATCGCGCATGCCCGCCCTCCATCGCGCCCGCGTCCGCCGCCAGTCCTGGTGGCTGCTGGCCGTGCTGGTGTTGGGGCTGCTGGCGCCGGGCATCAGCGCCGCGCTGGCGCATGCGCGGGGCGACTACTCGGCCTGGCAGGACATCTGCCGTGCGCCCAGCGTCAGCGGCAAGTCGGCCAGCCCGAAGCCCATCGAGGCGGCTTTGGACCTGCTGGCCCACGGTCATTGCCCAGCCTGCCACATCGGCGGCGCCGACGGGGCTGGCCCGCCGCCAGTGCCGACCCTGCTGCTGCGCGACGACCTCGTGGCCGAGGTGCCCGAGCGCTTCTGGACCGCCCCGGTCACCGGCCACGCCTGGCGGCCCGCCAGCGCCCGCGCGCCTCCCGCCCAAGCCTGAGTCCCCTGCCCCGCCACCGCCGCTGCGGTGGATGCCGCCGCACCCGCGCGGCCGACTCTTGCTTGCCCTGATCCATGAAACTCCACCCGCTCGCGCTGGCGGCCGCTCTTTGCGCCGCTGCCTGCGCCAACCCGGCCTTGGCCTGCGATGACTGCGACCCCGATGCGCACGTCGCCGCCGTCCAGGAACCCAGCCCGCGCACCGCCCTCGGCCTGGTCACCGTCAACGGCGCCGCGTCCACGTCGCTGCCCACCGTCATCCCGACGACGCTGGAGGGCGTCACCGCTGCCGACATCGCGCGCAGCATCAACACCACCGACGCCGAGGACGCGCTCAAGTACCTGCCCAGCCTGCTGGTGCGCAAGCGCTACCCCGGCGACTACAACCACGCGGTGCTGTCCACCCGCGCCTCGGGCACCGGCAACAGCGCGCGGGCCCTCGTCTTTGTCGACGGCATCCCGCTGGCCAACCTGCTGGGCAATGGCGCGGCCTTCACGCCGCGGTGGGGCCTCGTCGGCGCCGAGGAAATCGCCCGTGTCGACGTGCTCTACGGCCCCTTCTCGGCGGCCTACAGCGGCAACTCGGTGGGCGCCGTCGTCGACTACCAGACCCGCCGGCCCCAGGCCTTCGAGGCGCATGCCCAGGCGGGTCTGTACGCGCAGCGCTGGCGCTACGGCGGCGACGACACCAGCTACGAAGGCCGCTACGCGAGCGCCTCGCTGGGCGACAAGGCGGGGGACTGGAGCTGGTGGCTGAGCCTCTCGCGCCACGACAACCAAGGCCAGCCACTGACCTTCCCGACCCGCGCCGTCGCCACGACAGCACCGGCCGCCAATGCCGTAGCAGTGACCGGCGCCGTGGCCGGCCAGGACCGCTTCGGCCAGCCCTGGTGGCTGCTGGGCTCGGCCACGCAGATGCACACCGTGCAGGACCAGGCCAAGCTGCGCCTGGCCTGGCAGCCCACGCCCGAGCTGCGTGCGCAAGCGTTGCTGGGCCTGTGGCGGAACACCGGGGATGCGACCAGCCTGAGTTGGCTGCGCGACGCCACCGGCAACGCCGTGACCACTGGCGCCGTCAGCATCGACGGCAAGGGCTACACGCTGGCCGCCAACGAGTTCGGGCTGACCCACGACGAGGCCGAGCACCGCATCCTCGGCGCCACGCTCAAGCGCAGCGCTCCGGACGGCGTCAACTGGGAGCTGGCCGCCAGCCACTTCGACTACGCCAAGGACCGCAGCGCCCAGCCGCTGGCGCGCACCGGTGGCGCCGGCCGCATCACGCGCCTGGACGGTAGCGGCTGGACAACGCTGGCCGCCAAGGCTTCGGCCAATGGCTGGGAGGGCGGCGTGCAACGCGAGCACCATGTCTGGCGCCAGCGCGTCGACGACGCGAGCGACTGGCTGAATGAGGGCTCGCTCAAGCCATTCACCGCTTTCAACGGCGAGACCACGCTGACCAGCGCTTTCGCCCAGCGCGTGCTGGACCTGACGCCCGGGCTGCGCGCCGTGCTGGGCCTGCGCCACGAGAGCTGGCAGGCACAGAACGGCAGCAAGACGGCGTCCACCGGCCAGACGGTGAGTTATGCCGGCCGCCGCGAAAGCGCCCTCTCGCCCAAGGCCGCACTCGGCTGGGCCGCCAGCGACGCGCTGGACTTGCGCGTGAGCCTCGGCCACGCCGTGCGCTGGCCCACCGTGGGCGAGCTCTTCCAGGGTGGCCTCAGCGCCACCGGCGCCTACGTGGAGGGCGACCCTGTCACCAACCCCGACCTGAAGGCCGAGCGCGGCTGGACGCACGAGCTGTCGGCGCTGTGGCATGCCGAGGCCGGCGAACTGCGCGCCACCGTCTTCCACGAGGACACGCGCGACGCCCTCTACAGCCAGGCCAGCGTCATCAACGGCAAGGCAGTCTCCAGCGTGCAGAACATCGCCCGCATCGAGACGCTGGGGCTGGAGCTGGCCGGCCGTGGCGACGTGGGCAAGGCCTGGCGCTGGCAGGCCAGCCTGACATTTGCCGACTCGACCATCAAGGAGAACGCCGGCTTCGTCGCCACGGCGGGCGACACGATCGGCAGGCAGCAGCCGCGCGTGCCGCGCTGGCGGGCCAGCGCACTGGCCAGCTACGCGATCACGCCGGCGCTGGACGCCAGCCTCGGCGCACGCTACGGCAGCCGGCAATACGGCAACCTCAACAATGCGGACTTCAACGGCATGGCCTACCAGGGCTTCAGCCGCTACTTCACGACCGATGTGAAGCTCGCCTGGCGCATCAGCCGCCAATGGAGCGTCAGCCTCGGCGTGGACAACCTGAACAACGCCGAGTACTGGAACTTCCACCCCTACCCCGGCCGCACCGTGTTGGCCAACCTGAGGTTCGACCTGTGAAACACCTTGCTGCACTCACCTTGCTCGCTGCCGCGAGCGCCCAGGCCCACATCGCGCTGGACCAGCCCGAAGCCCCCGCCGGCAGCAGCTACCGCGCCGTCTTTAAGGTTGGCCATGGCTGCGAGGGCGGCGCGGCGACGAAGGAGATCGTCGTCACGCTGCCCGAAGGTTTGCGCGGCGCCAAGCCCATGCCCAAACCCGGCTGGACGTTGACAACCAAGCGCCGGCTGCTGAAGACGCCTTACGACAGCCACGGCAAGCCCGTCACCGACGAGTTGGCCGAGGCGCGCTGGGTGGCCAACGGCGAGGCCAACTTTCTGCAAGACGCCTGGTACGACGAGTTCCTGCTGCGCGTCTCGCTACCGACTGAGCCGGGGGAGGTTTGGTTCCAGGTACGCCAGGTGTGCACGCAGGGCGAATGGAACTGGGCCGAGGTTCCGAGCGCTGCCAATCCCAAGCCGCGTGCGCCCGCGGTGCGGTTGGTCGTGAAGCCCGCCGCCAAAGAGGCGACGGGGCACGCGCACTGAGGCGTCAGCGGGGCGTCAGAGCGGCTCTGCGCCGCAACCAGCCGGCGAGGCTCAACAGGCCCGCGAACATCAGCGGGCCCCCGGTGGGTTCAGGGACGGCGGTGAGGATGAGTTGCGCCGGCAACCCATGATTGACCTCCAGCGAACTCAACAATAGGTCGCCGCCGCCTCCTTGCAACCGAAATACGAGAAACGGCGCTGACGTCTCGCGCACGAAATCGGTCACATCAAACAACACCGTTTCGCCCACGGCCAAGCTTGCCGGCAGGCCCTGCACAGCAATCTCAGCGCCTTCAAAGCGCTCGTTGAACTGCAGTTGCCCTGAAACGGAGTCAAAACCCAGCACTCTGAGGAGCTGGCGTTGCTGCGGCAACGGCTGATAGAAGTTCACTGACAGCCAAGCCCGATCAAAAGTCTGGCCGAACGCGACGTTCGAGAATTTGACGAATGCGTTGTGGGTCGGGGACACCCACAGGTAGCTCTGATCGACATAGCTCTCGCAGCCTCCGCAGAGATCCCCGTCACTGATGGGGTTGTGCCGCAGCCCAGGCATGGGCGCCGGCGCCGGTGAGGGCGTCGGCACGGGAGCGGGGGGCGGCGCAGGCGAAGGGGTGGGCGCAGGCGACGGGCTCGGCGCGGGTGAAGGAGTTGGAGCTGGCCAGGGGCTGGGGGACGGCGCAGGGGGCACGGGCGCTGGCGCCGGCGGGCTGGGAACGGGCGCCGGGGTAGGTGCAGGCCACGGGCTGGGCGCCGGCACCGGGCTCGGTGTGGGAGCGGGACTCGGCACTGGCGCGGGCGGCGGGGCAGGTGCGGGCACGGGCGCCGACGGCGGCGCGAACACCGGCGGCGGAGGCGGCAGCGTGTGCCCCGTGCTTGGCCCGTTGCCTGGGGAAGGATTCATCGGCGGCGGCGGCGTGGGCACTGGCGCTGGCGTCGGGGCCGGAGGAGGCGCCGGCCATGGCCACGGTGCGGGCGCGGGCGCGGGAGCAGGAGGCGCCGGCGTAGGTGTAGGCGCCGGGCTGGGCGTCGGCGCCGGCCCGGCCCATGGCGGAGGGGCGGGAGCGGGTGTCGGCGCTGGGGCGGGAGCAGGCGGCGGCGCAACTCCTGCGCCGGACACGAGCGGCGGCGAAGGCGGCTGCGCTTGGCCGGTCGTCGCGCCGTTGCCCGTCGAAGGGCTCAACCCGGCCTGCGCCCAGGCGCTGCTACCGGCCACGCACAGCACGGCCACCGCGGCTGCCGTCGTCGTCTTCTTCATGGTTCCCCCTGCTTTTCGTGGCGCCGAGTCTCCCAACGCAGCAACAAGGTGACATGACAGCGACTGAGCCGAACGGCCCATGCGCATCCCCCGCAAACGGGCACCGCCGAGTTGCAATCCGTCGAATAAACGGCCTGCGGCCCGCGCTGATCGCGGCTTCGTCCATGCCCTCTGCGCCGATGATTCAGCCCGTCACCAGTGCATGGCCCCCGGCAACGTTGCGGCCCCTGGCGAGGCGGCACCGCGAGCCGCACGCGACCACGAAAGCACGAGTTCCGGCCCGCAACGCGTCACCCCCCGGTGTCGCCCGCGCCAGCCACCTGCGCTGTGATGAACGCCGCAGCCCTACGCTCACCGCAAGGTGAATGTCCCGGGCGGTGTGAAGCGCTCTTTCGCCCCGAACGGCCTTGGCCGCTCGGGGCTTTACTTTGCCCACATGCAAACGCTACTGGGCGTGCGCGGCGGCCTTCCGGGAACTGACCGGTAGCATCGCTACCTGTTGCAGCAGCAGGAGTTCTTCATGACAGTGCTCGCTCGATTCTGCGCGGCACTGTGGTTTGCGGCGGCGGTGCAGACTGTGGCAGCCGTCGAGGTCGTGCGCATTCCGCGCCCCGAGGTTCGGGACGACCGCCGGTCGGTCTACGCCGATCAATTGCTGGCGCTGGCGTTGGCGCGCTGCGGCACCGAGTACCGGATCGAGTATGCGGGTGTCACCATGAACCAGGAGCGCCAGGTCCTTGAGCTGGAGGCGGGGCGAATGATCGACGTGGCGCCCATTCCTGCCTCGCCCGAGCGCGAAGCCCGCCTGCTGGCGATCCGCATCCCCGTCAATCGCGGCGTGCTCGGTTGGCGGATTGGCCTCATCCGGCGTGGAGATCAGGCACGCTTTGCGTCGCTCAACTCACTGCAGCAGCTTCAGCAACTGCGGGTTGGCCAAGGCCAGGGCTGGCCGGACACCGAGATCCTGCGTGCCAACGGCATTCCGGTCGTGGCTGGCTCGGCCTATCTGGCGCTCTTCAACATGCTGCAGGGAGAACGATTCGACTACTTTCCCCGTGGGTTGACCGAGGTCTGGGATGAGCTGGGGGAGCGCTCGGACCGCTTCGAGGTGGAGTCGAACGTGGTGCTGCACTACCCCTATGACGCCTACTTCATGGTGAACCGCAAGGCCACGAAGCTTGCCGCCGACATCGAGCGCGGACTGAACCAGGCGATGGCCGATGGCAGCTTTGACCAGCTCTTTGAGCGCTACTTCGGCGAACGGTTACGCCGCGCGCGCCTGCATGAGCGCGTGGTGATCGATCTCACCAATCCGCTGCTCACACCCGGCACCGCCACGCCTGCCGAACGTCCGGAGCTCTGGTACGACTTCCGGCGCTGGCCGGCGAAGGCGAAGCCGAAGTAGGCAACTTCGACCTCACGCCGACAAGGCAATTTGCCTTTGAGACGCAAGTAGGCCGCCCACGCTCCCAGCCGGGCGCGCTGCCTCAGCGCACCGCCACGATCCCGCCCTCGCGCCCATGCGCCAGCAGGAACACCCCCGCCTCGCTGCGCTCCCCATCGCGCACCATCACATCCACCAGGCAGGCCTGCCCGGCATCCACCGCACGCACCACCCGCGTCTGCCGCGGCGGCGACGAACGACCCAGTCGTTCGACCAGCTCACCGTACACCGCCTGCCGGCCGACCCCGCCAGCCGCGCCCAGGCTGCCGTCCACCGCGAACTGTGCCGTCAGGCCCCAGGCGTCGCTGGCGTTCCAGCGCGCGTCGAAGTCGTCCAGCCGGCGCTGCAGCGCGGCCTTGTCATCGCAAGGCGACGCGGCCGCAAAGGCCTCGGAGGGCAGGCTCAGCACACCGGCAGCGACGATGCCGAGGGCGGACACGAGGGCGGTGAACAGGCCCAGCGGGGCCGAAGAAATGAAGCGCTTCATGGATATCTCCTTGGGGTCAATGGGAAGGGTCAGGGATGGGCCGGCGCCAGCGGAGCCAGCGGCTCCGGCACCTTGTTGCGGATGGGCGGCAGACTCTTCAGGTAGGCGAACACGGCCTTGAGGTCGTCGTCCGTCATCTGGCTGTAGACGGGAATGGGCATGGGCGGCAGCACCGGCCGGCCGCGGCCGAGGTGGCGGCCGGTGCGGATGGTCTGCACGAAGTCGTTCTCGCTCCAGCGGCCCAGCCCGGTCTCGACGTCCGGCGTCAGGTTGGCCGTGAAGCTCACGCCCCAAGGGCCGGAGAAGGCCGTGGCGGTCTGGGCCGTGACCACCATCCACGGGCCCTGTGGCGGCGCGACCGGCGCCGTGATGACGAAGTCCTGCGGGTGTCCTGACAGTGACCGGGCCATGTCGGGCTCCGGGCCGTGGGCGCCCATCTTCAGCGGCGTGTGGCAGTCCCTGCAGCCGCTGGTGTTGACGAGGTACTGACCGCGCTCGATGCGGTCGGCGGCCTGGGCGGTGCCGGCCAGCAGGATAAGGACGGGAATCAGTGCTTTCATGGACGGGTCTCCTGGATGAAGTGGCGTTGCAGCAGGGCCAGGCCCTGGCGGTCGAGGTCGCGGGTGCCCAGGGGCGGCATCTGCTGGTAAGGGTTGCGGGTGCCGGCGCGCCTGAGCACCTGTGCCGCGTCGACGGGCGCGGGCGGCTGGCCGACGTCCAGCGCCAGGCGCAGCGGCACCGGCACGCCACCATCGAAATGGCAATGGCCGCAGTTGCCGTGCAGATAGCCGCGCGCCGCGTGTTCGGCTGGGCCGCTGGCGATGAAGTCCGGTGCCTGTGTGGCCCAGGCGGCGGGCGCGTTCTTCAGCAGGCCGTCGCGCAGTAGCGCCGGCACGGCCGGGCCCAGTTGCAGGGCCGCGAAGCCCAGCACCGGGCTGCGCGCGCCGGCATGGCAGGCAACGCAGTCGCCCACCGAGGGCAGGTCATAGCGCCGGCCGCCGGGCAGGGTCAGCGTCTGGCCGCGGGCGGGTGCGCGCACCGCGTCGTCGCCCTGCCAGACATAGCTGGCAAATTCCCAGCGGCCATCGAAGCCAAGCACGAAGTGCCGCGTCTCCACCGGCCGGCCGTCGACGCTGAACTCCTTCCACAGCCGCGTGCCGATGGGGAAACGCCAGGCGTCGGGCTGGCTGGCGTCCACCTGGCCGCCGGGCGGCAGCGCGATCCAGCGCCGCTTGGCCGCGCCGTCCGACCACAGCGCAAAGCGCGGCTCGAAAGCGCGCACGCCGGGGCCGCCCAGGCCGGTCTGGCTGAGGCGCTCGGGCAGCGCTGCACCAGCCGCAGTGGCGAGGCAGAGCAGAACGGCGGTGGCGGCGAAGCGGTGCATGAGCGGCACTTTGCCGAGGGCGCCAAGCCCGGACATCGCCCCGACGGGCCAATGTGAGGAATGCCAAAGAGCCATGACTCAGGTCATGGCGTGGCCCATCGCGGATGGCCCGTCGGGGCGATGCCGGCGCAGCTGCCGATGGGAACACTGCCCAGCATCCGGCCTCTTCTTGCCGGCACCACCGAAAGCCCCCACATGACCACCACTCCCCGCCTGGACCTCTACGCCCACATCCACAAGGCCTTGCGCCTGTTCATGAGCGACACGCTTCAGCAGCTGAGCTGCATCGACATCGACGACTCGCTGGAGCTGGCCACCAGCCTTGCCCAGCTGGACGCGCTGCTGGACGCCGCCCGCCACCACATCGACAAGGAGAACCAGTTCGTCCATCCCGCCATCGAGGCCCGCCGCGCCGGCGCCAGCGCGGCCATCGAGGCGGAGCATGAGGAGCACCTGGACAGCATCGGCGCGCTGCGGGCCGAATCCGCCGCGCTGCGCGCCATGCCGTCAGCGGGCGCGGCGCAGCGGCTGTACCGGCGCTTCGCGGCCTTCGTGGCGTACAACTTCGAGCACATGGCTGTGGAGGAGAGCCGCCACAACCAGGCGCTGTGGGCGGCCTACTCGGACGCCGAACTGTTCGACATCCACGGCCGCATCATGGCCAGCATCGCCCCGCGCGAGATGAGCGAGACGCTGCGCTGGATGATCCCGGCACTCAATCCAGCCGAGCGCGCCATGGTCATTGCCAGCATGCCGCCGGCGGTTCAGCCCCCCGTGCTGGCCTCGGCGCGGGCGCTGCTGAACGACACGGCCTGGGCCAAGCTGTGCCGGGCCGTGGGTCAGGCCAGCGTGCCCGGCCTTGTCGAAGCGTGATGGCGTTGGTTCCACCACGCGGCCGCCTCGCCGCGTGAGTTCAGCCCCAGCTTGTCGAGGATGTTGGCCACATGCCGCTTGACGGTGTGGGGGCTGAGGTCCAGCGCGCGGGCGATGTGCTTGTTGCTGGCGCCGGCGGCGATCTGCGCGATGACCTCGGCCTCGCGCTGCGACAGGCGCTCGTCGACCGGCGCGCTCGGCAGCGCTTCGACAGCCACGGCCACGGTCGCGGGCCGCACGGCATC
>Ga0307515_10022962_pt1 | contig 10969 bp, 9 predicted proteins | sample 17_EM_MG_FD_194513 | JGI IMG/M metagenome (GOLD analysis project Ga0307515, IMG submission 194513) | Populus trichocarpa ectomycorrhiza microbial communities from riparian zone in the Pacific Northwest, United States - 17_EM | ecosystem: Host-associated > Plants > Roots > Unclassified | place...
CTCTTTTTTTATTCCTTTTCTACAAGGCTGTCACAGTTTATGTTCTTTCATTCCTTTCTTCGTGGTGTGATTTTGCATTTTTCTTAAAAAATTTCTGCACTTTGGCATGGTGCAATTTTTCTTATTTGTTTGCTTCTCTTATCATAAATTTGGAGGCTTTTATGTTATTGGGTTGTTGAAATGGTGTGTTTTTGAATGGGTTGTTGAGTTTTATTTATTTCTGTATTTTTATGATTTGGGATTTGGATTTGGAGGCAGATGGGAAGCATAGTGACAAGGCTAATGCAATAAGATCGAAACATTCTGTCACTGAGCAGAAAAGGAGGAGCAAGATAAACGAGAGGTTTGCTGGTTTATTTTTGTATATATCCCCTAGCATTTGAATATGTATGCAATACAATTCTGATTTTTTCTGCTCACATGATTCTGTATGTTAGTCATGCCTGTCTTGCTGTTGTTTGAATCACCAGCTTTGTTTTTGCTCGCACTTTCATTTCAGTGAAGGGAGATATGGAGTTCGACCAGTCAATATGAAAAATCATTGGTATTCAGGGCTTTTTTTTCTTACACTAGTTTAGTTGATGAATTTAAAACTCAAGGATAATTCGATTTAACTTTGATGGAGCCCTAGAAAGAAGGGCAGTTTGAGCTAACTTTCTTTCCAGTGATTTTGCAAAATGGTTAGGGAATTAAGTCAATGCATTACATTATGCAATTGAGCTGGGTTGAATCACTTCACTTGCTAACTGTTATTTTCAAGTCTTGAAGACACCAGTTTCCAGCACGATACTTATTTTGCAGCCAAATTATCCTAACCGTGTAATTTTGGTGGTTTTTTTAACTAAAATTTTGAACTTTGACTAGAAGTGGTTTCAGATACGGTACTAACTGATTGACAGTATTCAGGATTGCTGATCCATACGTTCAAACTTGCACCCTTTTTTATCAGCTTTTGGTCATGTTGCAGTATTACCAAATATAAGCACACTTATATAGTATGTCATAATCTTAATACTGATTGTGAGGCTTTCAATTTTTTGTGCGTGTCTGCTGGCAAGGCCATCTTTCATTATCGTGGATACCGGTATCTCAACAAATGGTCACAATTCAAGCGATGAAACTTTTTACTAGAAATATAAATCTCAGATGTTGCTTTACCATAAAATAAAGGATGCATTTGATTAAACATTCGGGTTATCAGTCAAAATTTCATTTTCTCGTGAACTGTAAAAATGGGATATAGCTTTATGAACCAGAGTCTTTTTCTTTCAGATTTCAGATATTGAGAGATCTCATTCCTCATAGTGATCAAAAGAGAGATACAGCATCATTTTTATTAGAGGTACACAACAAGCGACTCAAACTAGAGCATACTGCTCAATTCAGTAGACAAGATTTTCCATTCAAATTTGTTGACTACATATTAATGCTCCTTTGCAGGTAATTGAATATGTCCAGTATTTACAGGAGAAGGTGCAAAAGTATGAGGGTCCATATCCCGGATGGAGTCCTGAGCCAGCAAAGTTGATGCCATGGGTAAAGCTTTAATGCCTATTTATGTTGTATACTTGTGACCTTCATCCATGTATATCTGCATTAGTTAATGCCTATTTGCAGGTGTTGACATATCCACCTGTGATATTCTGCTACACTCTTCAAGTGAATTGGTGCCATGGTTTTATGACTTGAGAGAAAATTTGGAACTGATGATAAGATTTATTAAGGATGTGCTCAAGCATCCAACTTGTCTGTTATGATGCTTAACCCAATAAGTGCAGTGTGGTTTTTGTGTCTCTTCATGTTCTATATTATAAATCTGAGGCAGGAAGAATGTTCATCTAGACAACAATTAACAGTAAGAAATCTTCATGATATACTGAAAAAAAGAAAAGAAATCTGAGATGAACATTCGTAATCAAGTAATTGAAAATTGATGTTTTCTTCTCAAGTCTCAGAATGTCAACCCTGTTACCAGACTGTGGTTCTGTTTATGTTTGACTCAAATCCTGTTTCCTATGGATTAATTGACATAATACAATTTTCATAAAATTGTCTAAGGTAAAATTTGTAGTGGGGTAACTTCTTTGATATGCCTTTACTAAATTTGCTTAAAGCTTTTGGTTTTTTGACTTGTCAAAGTTGAGCAACAATCAGTGGTGTTTAGATTTGGGGCTCATTCTTTTTGGCGGTGAGCCCTTTCTCTTTAGACTTGTTCCATTGTGTTATTATTTTGTTCTAATTATACAGAGGGCTCTTGCTTCTGGACCTCCTTAAAATTACTTGCATTTTGGTTTTTGTGTTAATTGCTTTTCAAGGTCTGGTTGAGAAGTGGTATTAATTGCTTCTGTTGGAAATTTGCTGGTGGTGGAGAGAAATTGTGGATGCTTTTGAATATGGTACCTTTTTTTACACTTGGAAATTCTCAGCATTACTCACTAGATCGTCTTGAAACAGAGAAACAGCCACTGGCGCCTGCAAAGTTTTGTTGGTCACCCTCAAGCTACTAAAAATGGTTCTGGTCTAGGGGCAGCATTTCCAGGGAAACTTGATGAGAATAACATTACTCTCACCCCAGCCATGCTTCCAAGCACTCCAAATCTAATAGAATCTGACCATGTCACCTGTAAAGTGTTGGAGCATCAACCTGAGCTAGCAAATGCTCTTCCCATGCCTGCTCCTGCTCGAAGTGATGGACTTGTTGCACCTCCTCTTGAGCAACCAGTCTCTGATGCTCAATCAGCTGAGTGCCCCATCACCAGTGAAATGTTGAACCAGCAGGAGCTGGCAATTGAAGCAGGGACTATCAGTATCTCCAGTGTTTACTCTCAAGAGTGCGTGTGATCTTTTTAATATTTTTGAAGTCCTGGGTGTTTGGTCATAAGGTGGACATTGATATGGAATTTTGTGCAAACCAGGTTGCTGAATACCCTTACGCAAGCATTGCAGAGTGCCAGTGTAGATCTGTCACAGGCCAACATCTCAGTTCAGATTGATCTTGGAAAACGGGCAAATAAAGGGCTGGCCTCTGGAACATCAACATCTAAGGTACGAGGCTGGTAATTTAAAGTGGTCAATAAACAATAGGTCTTGTTATGTAAGTAGTTATAAACTAATAAACATTATGATTATGCCTGATCTAGCCAGTTGTGTGCCTTCCATTGCTTTCTAGGATCCCCAGGATTGCAATCAAGTGATGACCCACCTTAGGGATGCAAGTGAAGGAGAGGACTCGGATCAAGCTCAAAAACGGCTAAAGACATAAGACCAGCATGGGATTTATCAAGTTTGCGCTGGGGATATCTTTTTTGCTCCCGATATCAACCCTCGGGTTGTTGTACATGCTGTGCTTTTGGTTTCTCAGATTCTTAAATAGTTCATGGAATCATGTTAAGAGCTGTCACCTTAGATTATATGTTTATGCTCAGATTTGTGGTCGTTTGATGCGCCGTGGCCATATCGTGGTTGTAACGTACATATTGACTAATAAATAGATATGTAATGGAGCATTTTGGGGGCCGGTGGGGAATAGGCAGGTCTGTGTGTCAGACGCAAAATTTGATAATGCTGAGCATGATTATGAGTGAGATTCAGCCTCGTTTCTGATCAACAATGAACATTTCCATTGTTAAAATCCAAAATAGAGCCTGGATTTACATTTTAGCACATTATTTTCACAAGTTGTGGACTCCAGGGACATGCTTGCTAACACACCAAGGATTGCCTGGTTTCGATAAAAGAGCACTTGCACATCAAAGGAAAAACAAAAATGATCTCATCGTTCTTCTATGAGCGATCGAACAATTTCAATAATAATAATAAAAAAAAAAATACATATTTTAAACCACTGATTTTCTCCGAGCACAAAAAAATACTGATATTTTATGGTTGTAAAACCACCCTTTTCTTTTCTCCCTCGTGTGCATACCATTGTCACGTTACTGTGTGGTAAACCTGCTCAATGAACAATTTTGTTCTTTTTTTGGAAAAGTTATTAATGTACCCTTCAATATTATATGTTTTCAATCATATCTTTGTATAAAAAAAACCACTCAGTTCATAATATTTAATTTATCTATATTGTATATTATTTAATGAAGCCCTCCGTCATAACCAATCGTTATCCGCTGAGCTTGATAGATGTCACTACAGGATGGAGAAAGTGCTTTATATGAATACGGAGAGCGTACCGAAATACATAAGGTTTATCATAGTTTAAAATTATTTGATATTTTACAGCATCTATAGGCCTACAGTCCAAAATACGATGAGGGATGCCACCTGGTTGTTGGATATTTGTTTGTCATAACGACTCCTACAGAACAAGAGGCTCTAACATCTAGGCAAAAATGTCGTATGATGCTTCAACTGTTTGTAGCAGACACGACCCTTTCTCTGTGCTGACCTGGAATCTTCTTGCTGGTTTCCCCGTTTCCCCGATATGCATGAGCTGTCTTCATTATAAAGGCGAAAGCATCCCATGTAAGTCCTCCAATCTGGTACGATGGATCCAACAGTTGTGTTCCAAGTGCCACATATATATCACTTTCGGATCATTAATTGTCTAAATGGAAGCAATCTTTAAGCGAGCATGTGTAATCATGCAGTAATTCTGCAGACTGTTCTACAAAAAATTCTTATAAAAAACAGACCAGCACGTCTTAATAATTCAAGTGGAGAAAGAAAAAGATCTATGACTGGACGATTGAAACATACAACCGATGACCTTCAACAGATGTTTTCATGTTCTCTTCACAAGTACAGCAGGAACAAATTTCATCTTCGAAGTACAGAAACTGAAAAAGAAAAAAGCATCTAATTTAAAACCATGAACTAATTAAGAATCGTCTAGAAACATTTACCTTTTGTATTGACCAGTCATCCGCAAGATGGGAAAACGAGTGCTGGAAGTAGGATTGCAACATAGAAATCATGCTTTACAGGCAGTCAAGCAGCACCTTTCTGTTAATTTCAGAAAGCAGCTCTGCGACAAGCTTATCTTATTTATTGCCATTCACATTTCCTATAGTTTTCATCAGAAAAGCATAATCATAAGCTGTTTCTTCACATTGACTATAGCAACCGCCTTCACCAAAATGCCCTCCAGTCATATTTGTTTTCAGAATGACTGAACGAGAACAATGAGAACATGCAATGTCTCGTGTTCTGGCCACCCATTTGGCAGCTTCCCAAACTCCAACCCTGGGAAACGAGCACTAAACACTTAGTTGATGGATAGAACACACATATGCAGGTCTATTTATGAATGAGTAAATGAGTAGAAATTAAAGATCAACACTCGTGATTATCAATTAAGAAAGTTCAAGATATGAATTTGCCTTGAGTCATGAAAAGATGCAGTTACAAGCATTGATGGAAGGCAAGCATCACGAGGAATGTTATCATAAGGAGAATAACTTAAAATTGATTCAAACTGCGACTGTATCTGAGGATTCCCAAATTCTTCGTAGTCCAGCAAGGTGAGAGGCAAACTTGGATCCAGCAACGTGTTGCATGCATCAAGAAATGGAACCTGATAGAAATGTTAGCCAACTATCAGTGCCACTGTATCGATGATGTAACTATGTTAACAAGAACCAAAATGCCCCTCTAAAACCCCAAATGGTTTTTAATAGTATTTTTTCTCCATATCCATTTAATGAGGGCTAACCTTCAAAATGGCAGCACGAAATAAATTTGGGTTCATATTGATAGCTGCCCCAACAAGAAGACCCCCTGCACTAAATCCAATGGCACCTAGCTGATCTCTATGAACATAGCCCTCAGAAACTAGGTAGTTGCCGCATGATATGAAGTCATATATTGAATTGCATTTGTTCAACCCACTGCCGTATTTATGCCACAAAGAATGACCGCCACCACCCCTGCCCGTCCAGTACATGTCAATTCTTCAAATATGACAGATAGAAATTTTATCAAGCATTGCCATGTAATTTTTTTTCATTTAAGAAGGAAATTATCAGATACAATTTGATCCAATCTTGGAAGCAAAATGGTTGCCCAATTTTTTAACAAGGACCAACATCATGTCATCAATGAAGAAATCTTCACGTACATGTACCACTAGGTCTTGGAAAAATAATATTCTTTGTAAATAGAATATGAATACAAACAGTTATATGAAAGTTGACATCTAACTAACGTGTAGCATGTTTACTTTAATCTTACGCTTAAACTAACTCTAGTTAATTTCCATTCAAAAGGTGACTTTGTGATCAATGAGAAATAAAATAAACTTCACAAAACAAACCTCACATCAGCAAAGGCCAGCACCCAACCACGATCAAGTAAACTCAGGCGGTCTGAGCACCAGCTTTTATCTAGAACTTCTCCATATGCTCCATAGCCCTCTAATAGTCCAGGAGATTGACCCCTCTGCCAGGCTTTTCGGGAGTACAAAATGGTCAGAGGAACCCTGACACCATCATGGGAAATGACTTCCTTTGTTTTGCAGCAATATGCACCAGAAAAGTCTTTCCATCTTTGCAATTCAATATTCAAGTTATTTTTGTCCTTATAGTTTAGTGGGTCAAGATGTTCAGAAGTATCTAGCTCGTAAGCCAGTGAGCATGATCCACAATCACCAGGAATATCTCTTACTTTCTCTTGTTGCACAATCGAAAATATCTGTTCTGACATGTTATAGTCAACAACCACACCAGGCATCTGCATATTTTGAAAGAAATGCTAGAAGAGTTACAGAGTACCCTTTCCTTATCGTACCCCTTTCTTTTCTTACCCCTTTCTTTTCCTTTTTTTAAAAAAATAAAAGTAGGGACATACTTAAGAGGTATAAGGCACTGTCATTACAAATAGAATATGACACTGTCCAAAGAATAGAACAAAGAAGAAAAAGAAAACTGAATCGCAACTCAAGACTTTCTGATCCCATTGGATTGCAGCTAAAGTAACTCTTCTGAACACCACTGTAGGTCTACTAAATATAAGCACAGGTCTACCAAGTAGGATACTAGTAAATCATAATGAATCAGTTTAATTCCTCCATCTCATATTTTAAGAAACTTACATCCATCCAATAAAATTACCCAATCTAACAACTATGGCCTTGTAATAGTTTCTGGAATGTTATTCAATCCAACCCACAAGGGTTAGCACAAAGGCATAAGATTTGGCCTAGGATACAGGAGGTCTTGAATTCAAGTCCTACCTTTGGATAGCTTGTACTTTCTAATTCTGTGGTATACTAGGCATGCGGTATCTTCATAAAGTGGGAAAAAAAGAAGAAAAAGTAGCCCTCATCGACCCTAGAAATGACATGACTTGCTACCGCTAATTCCAAGCTGTGGAGAACCAGTAGTGGTGGCCCAAAGGGACCACAAATACCCCACAACTTGTACATATAGATATAAGAAAATAGTTTCTGGAATGCATGTTGATAAGGGCCAGTAACTGGGCAGTGGAAAATATTCTTCTGGTTCTGAGATAAAAATACTCGACATAACAAGAGAGAGGCATTGAGCTATAAAGCATCACATGTTAATAAATTCAACATGTGTAATTAAGCTTGATAGAATTTATACCACTGGAGATGACAGCACCACACGGTATACTGGGTTCATGAAGTCATGGTTTGATCCTGGAACGATGTTACATTGACTTGAGGGCAGGGGAAAAAACCATGGATCAAGATTCTCAATCTCCAACTGATTCTGCAAAACAGCTAGGGATAATTGGCAAATGGACATGTAAAAGTCTTTCTTTCTGTGAGAAAAAAAGTGTATTTAGCATCCATGCCACCATCAGAAGTAATAATTCAAACCAGCTCACCACAAGGAAAAACTATGCTGAAGGTATATAATATAAGATTGTATGTGGTATCTGCCAAATTTTGCTGATTTCTTACAGAAAACAGCAACAGTGTTAAAGATCTCAAGACAATGGTTACTCCTACAGCAAATCCCGATATTCCTCAGATTGCATAAAAACACGAGCACAAAGAATTTGCAAAAGTTTCAAGCAGTAGCCCTTCCCCGTTAGCTAAAATATCATGAAACATCCTCCCCATTGCTACATTTTTTTTTAATATAAACAGCCATTCACTTCCTGCCTATAGATGCTGAAACACAATAACTACATGTGAGAAACAAAGGATTGATGACATACTTGTTCATTAACAATCCCTTTTCTTTTCTTTTTTCTTTCTTTTTTTTTATAACAAAAGTAACATTTATTTCTGTGTTTTGAAGCCAAAAAAATAAAATTGAAAAGCTCTAACAACATGACTAATGGCATTGGTGATCCTGTAGACCAATCTGGATTTAATAGTGCAAAAAAAATGAAATATGAATTATAACACAATAAATACAAAGCAAATAGAAACCCAAAAAAAATTCCATTTGAGAACTCCCTGGTAAGTCAGAATTTGATAAAAGTAGAAATTTATGTACCACACTGTTAAACTTGATTGGCAAATTGACGGAACATAATGCAGGAAAGCTCTTCTTATTGACAAAGAGGACCAAATGTCCATTAAAAATGTCCATGTCTTGAAAGCTCATATCTTCACTTGGAAGGATGAAATTCTGTAAGATAACATTACTATGTGAAATAATAGTGATAATAGGAAGAAAAAAAAGAGAAGATATTCATTATTTGATAATTAAATGAGCCTGACCTGCCAATCAGAAGATTGTATATCTCCAACTTGGCATTGAGCCAAATAATAATTTCCATCTAACCGGTCCTCACTTTCACTTAAAGGAGCATTTGTAAGAATATAGAACACACCATAGTGATGTTCCAAAAAATATCGCACTCCAGAAACACGCTCGCGTACTCTTTGTAAACCATCCAGCGGGTTGGTTGCATCTATCACATAAACCTGTAAAATACAGAATAGGAAGTGAGCCTCAACATGTCAGATACAGAGATGAAGATATCATTGGAAAGAAATGCAAAATGAACTAAGTAAATTCCTTCCTCGGATGAAGTTCTTGAATTTGAGTTCACAGTGATAAACTTGCCATCTTTTGTGCTTGTTATATCCACACAAAAACTTGAATTACTTTCTGTAAATACTGGGACATCATCTATCTCATCTGATCCTAGTTTTGTGAAGAGAACCCTGAAAAAAAAGAAATTGTGAGGAAAAAAAATCCATTCCATGAGAAAAAAAGGTTCCAAGAAATATTAAAATAATTTGCCTGTAAGGTCGTTGATTCTCATCCGATACTGTGTAGAACAAAGTAGTGCTATCTTGAGCCCATGCCAAACTAACAACCCCATCAACTTGTGATCGTGAAACAATATATCCATTGCTGAGGTCCTTAACTTGAAGTAAGAATTGTTCATTGCCAGTAATGTCAAGTGTGTATGCAAGAAACTTGTGATCTGGTGAAACCCGACATGTACCCACATGCACATAACCTGCTATAGTAGACATATCGACATTAATCACTGATATGATGAAATGTAGAAGCTCTGTTATTAATCAATGCACAAATATTACTCTAACCCTAAGTAAATGTTTTTGATTTACCAACAAACTCAAAGATTTAGTCAGTTCGTACAGTAAATCCATGCACGCACGCACATATAGACAGGGTTAACAGTCTGATGTAAGCGTCATGTGACCTGCACATTTGGGACGCAACCACATAAGCACACAATCAACAATGCCAAATTCTGTTCCACTTATTGACCTGTTTTATTAGGATTTTTACAGTTTAAAAGATACATTTCTCTTGGCCTTCTAAACAAAGAAAAAAACAGGGAAGAAGAATGACCAAATGGAAGAGTTAACGATACATTTCCCTCTCTATAAAGCCATGATGGGATTAAGCTACACTGTCAAAATTTCCCAAGGAAAAGGGGGAAAAAAAGGAAGAGAGAAATATCCAACTCAAATGAAAGGGGAAAAAAAAGAAGCTTGCCGTATTGTTCAGCAATTTGGTTCCAGTCAAGCAAAACTTGCTCCATCCCAAAATGTCCCTTGGCATAATTGAGAAGTGTCTTTAACAAACCACTTTCCTCAGTTTCCAACCTTCTACATAGAACTGGGTATTCCTTCCCCTCAGGAATGTACTGGTAGTACAACCTGCTCAAATGGAAAAATAAAATTACAGAAATTCACTAATTCCAGGAAAGGTTCCCTCCAAATGAAATAAAAACACAAATGTGAAGAAATTAACAGCATATGAACCATACCACCTGGACAAGTTAATTTATAATGCAAGGTTATAAAGTTAGTCATAACAGTTAAAAGGATAGGTGCAAAAGGGAAAAACCAGTGACCCCAGCGCTCAGGAGGAGTTGAAATCTGAGTAGGCAATCGATTTTTCATTTCCTCAAGCAAAGTCCTCTGCAGGTTTTGAGTGTCAGCCATGAAAGCTTGAGCGTAAGAGTTTTCTTGGTTGAGATAATCAACAAAGTCAGGGTCTTTAGCGTTTCTCATCCAATGATAAGGATCTTGCCACGTTCTGGTATGAGCAGAGATATTGAAAGGTCGTTTCTTTGGCACAGGAGGGGATTGAGAAGGCAATGGGAAAGTGGGGGTGGTGCAATGAGAAGAGAGAGGGGAAGAGGGTATGATGGGAATTAAGTGAGAAGTGAGGGGGAGAAAGGAGGTTTTGAGTGAGGGTTTTGAGACTAGAAGAGAAAGAAGCGCCATGGAGCTTGGAGATCCTGCTGTGGACAAACTTCGGGCATCCCTTTGTGAAATCAATGAAAAGCTTTTAATGATATTGGGGGGGCTAAGAGAATGAAGCCCAATATACAAGACTGGAGGCTTTGGCCCATAAAACAAATGGGCTCCCTGCGAACCAAATGAATAAAAAAAAATTGTTGAAAACATGGGAGTTGCAGTCTTATTTAATGCAGAAAATAATTATTTTTTTTCCATGCGCTGTCACGACCCTTTTTCAAATTTTATTTTTATTCAATTACACTGTGTGTTTATAACAAATGAAATGGCTAATTTTAATGAGTTTTT
>Ga0307515_10022964_pt1 | contig 10969 bp, 5 predicted proteins | sample 17_EM_MG_FD_194513 | JGI IMG/M metagenome (GOLD analysis project Ga0307515, IMG submission 194513) | Populus trichocarpa ectomycorrhiza microbial communities from riparian zone in the Pacific Northwest, United States - 17_EM | ecosystem: Host-associated > Plants > Roots > Unclassified | place...
CTAATTGACCACAAACGAAGGTAGCATTTTGTTTACTGTCCTTTGATAGCCGAAATAAAAGGCATGTGAACAGCGCAGATATTTGATTGAAAAAATAAAAAAATAAAAATATTTTTAGAATAATTTTAGAGTGAATATATATATTTTAAAATAAAAGTTACAAGGGAAATATATATTTAGAGACAATATTTATTACTTTTTATTTTTAAAATATCTTTATAAAAAACTCTCAATTTTAAAATTATCTAACTAAGGCATGTAATTATAAAAATAATTTTATCATAGTTTTAAAAACTAACTCGGGAGTTGATCCAGGGTAAAGTCCGGGTCACTGGTTAAGGCCCGGATCGGGTTAACTCGAGTCAGCGTAAGAATAAAAATGCTTATTATTATAGTTTAAAACTAGATTCAGGGGTCGACACGGGATAAGACTCAGGTCATGAGTGGGGTTGACTGTTGAATCAAGTCAACGTAAAGATAAAACGATTATTATCATAATTTTAAAACTCAACTCAAGGGTTGACCCGGGGTAAGGCCAGGGTCATGTGTTGACCCGAGTTAACATAAAATAAAAGTAATTATTATTAAAGTTTTAAAACTTGATTCAAAAGTTAACTTGGGGCAAGGTCTGAGTTACGGATCACGAGGGTTAATATAAAAATAAAAATTATTATTATTATAATTTTAAAATCTAACTCGAGAATTGACGAGGAAAAATCTCAGTTCATAGGTCAAGAGTCCCAAGACCTGGCATTTATAGCGTTTGATGAAGATACAAAAATTTAATTGGTTGAAATGGACGGCATGATCTCTCTTCATGTTAACGACCTTTCTGGAAATAATTTGGATGAAGTAGATTTTTGGAGAGATCCTAAGGATGATAACAATTTTCTATTGTAAAAAATAAAATTAAATACTTCTACGTTTTAACTCTTTCAATTTGTGCCTTTGAGAAAAGAGGTTTGGGATGAATTTCGTTTTTTTTTTTCTTTAAGTTTGAATTATGTCAATTATTTTCATGTTATACTACTAAATTATTCATATGCTCCCATGTTTTAAGAGTGATATAATTTTAGTTAATCAATTATTCATATATAATCAATTATTTAATAATTTGACTATATTATCATGATATCATTTGTATGTAACCGTTGTAATTGTAGCTATTTTTTTTTTTTATCATATTTAACTATTACTAGTACTGTTTCAAATCTTGGTACATTTTAGTACTACTTGAATGTACAGTAAACTTAAACTAAGGATATGGAGCCCGTTGTTGACCTATTGTACGTGTTTTAGAGCGTCAAGTTTGGAAGTGGGCTCGCGTCACTTAGTGCAAAACCATGAGGACGGTAAGACAAAAAACAAAATATATATACGACAGGTTGAGCCGAATTATTACAGGTTCCTACTAAGTTTGAATAAAGATAGTAATAGATCTCATACAAGGATAAAATACTTAACCCAAAATTTGTATAATTTTTCTATTTTTTTTCAAATTAGTATCAATTTTTTTTTTTTATCTATTCTATATACCATTATCACTTAATTCTCTTTCCCTTTTCAAATTATTTTCTTCATTTTAAATGTGATTCTATCTTTGTGTTTAGTAAACTTAGTATTTTAAACGAACAATGATTTTTTTTAATCTAAATCCATTTATTTCATAAAAAATAAAATCAAATGAGTTATTTGAATGCACTTAAATGAATATTGAAAAGGATATATCATTATATTAAAAAGATTAATTCTTCTTTTCTTATAAAACCTAGGAATAGAATGACTCAAGAAGTATCTATCATTATAATATTGGCTTTTATAATCTAATAACTCTTCGAAAGTTGTAACTTCGATTTGGTTTTTAAGCAAATAAAACATATTAGTATAATAATTGGAATATAAGCAATATTCGAATAGTTAATTACTATGACTTTTTTTGCTTATTGAAAGAGAAAAAAAATCCTTTTCCATTAATTTAACCTGGAGCTAGAAGAAAGTGAAGAATTATGTTTTAAAATAAACAAATATTAGAAAAAAGAAAATATGATTAAATAATAATTATTTATCTATAATTAAATAAAAAAAGCATGAACATTATATCGAAACATTTAATTCAACACAAATACCTTTTACGGATCTTATTGGTAAATGCTAAATATACCAATTTTTTTTTTATTAAAAAGACTTAATACTCCATATATAGAAATGAATTATTATTTTTATATGACAACATAAAATATATACCAATAAAAATATGTCAATTCAAGTACTATACCTTTGATCATGAAAGCTACTGGAAACTTAATATAATTCACTAAAACAATTAATTTCATTTTTTTATTATGTGCCTATTTATGCATTAGATAAATCCTTAAATAATATAAAATAATTAACCTTCTTAAATCACCCTCTACTTTATTGAAAATTAATTTTGACTATTAAATTATTTATACCAATAAATTATTAATTTCAGTAAATCACATGTAAGTTAATCATTTTTATAAGGGATCCTTGGTATTTTATCTAAATATAACAATTATTTACATGGATTGTAAGGAAAAATAAAACTCTTTTTATTTTTTCTTTTATGAAAAACAAAAAACGATATGAAACTTTCTTATAATATCATACGAAGAATATTGTTTTAATTTTCATGCCACAATTTTTTAAAGATTTGTTTGTTTTAGTAGTGTGTATATATATATATATAAAAAAACAAAAAAATCTTTATATATATATATAAAAGTGCTTTGCATTTTAATATTAATATAGTCTATCAAATATATAGAAAATACTAAAAATATTCTCTAAAAATAATCATACAGGAAAAAATATAATACATGGTTAAATTCGGCGTGGCGTATTACTTAAAACACAATCACTCCAGTAGTAATGAATTTTTTATCACAAGATGTAGATTTGCTTAAGAAAAAACAGAGGTCAATAGAGTACTAAGAAGAGCAAAAAAGTTTATTGCTTGCCTTAAATATAAGGAATTAGATTTACTTGTGAAAACTGTAGTAGATTTAGAACAGGTAGGGAAATCACCAAGTTCAGTATTTGTTTTTACGTTTAAGAAGCATTTTAAAAAGAAATTATCTTTTTTTAAATTAATTTTTTTATAATTTTAAATCATTTTAATGTGCTATATAAAAAATATTTTTAAAACAGAATTACTTTTTCTGTTTAAATTGATTGGATTTTATTATTAAAATATTCAAGTTGTGTTAAATCAAGAAAGTTATTGTACAATAAAAATATATAAAAATTAAATTTATTAGAAATTTCATTGGTCTATTAAATTTTTAACTAGATATTTCATTAACTAGCTATGGGACGACTAGATCTGCCAGATTTTTTTCATCTAAAAATGGTAAATAGTTAAATATACTAGTTATAAAATCCAAGACTTTCATAATTTATCTATATTATAGATTTAAATTTAATATTATCATTTATGGAAGTATAAAAAATCGAGGGTATTCTTATCTATAATAATAATAATAATAATAATAAGTTGTTTTGGAGTGAAAATTTTCAAACTAAATAATGAAGACTTGTTAACTATTAATTCAAATGTTGAATATTACATTAATTCCTTCTTCTTTTTTTGTGCTAAATGCATTGAGGCGCCACATATATTAATTCAACGATTAAAATTGTGATTAAGGGATCCATTACCTTCATTAAGTAAAAGTGTTCTGGATTTGATATATGCATAGCATTTTGTTACTGCATGACACAGAAGAAATGTAGACAATGAGGACAAAAATATATTTGGTAGCAAAAAATTCTAAATTTCAAACTTGTTAAATTAATAAATAAAAATGATTATAGTTTTAAAGTTTGATTTGGGGATTAATATGGGGCAAAGTCCAGATTACATGTTGGAAGGGTCAACTTTATTTTTTTAAAGTATTAAAAAGATGTTGTTTTGACTTATTTTCAACAAAAAATCAACAGGTTTTTTACTTGAGTTTTAAAAGAGTTTCATCTCAGGTTGATCATGTTGCGGGTGAACTCGGGTTTTTAATGAGGTCAAATTAAATCAATCATTCCCCTATTTTTTTTTAAAAGCAGACCAATCTAGGCTTCAGGTTGTCTAGATCTTGAGCAATTTGTCAAGCCGATCCAAGTTTTATAACTATGATTATTATACTATCATTAATTTCAACACTCAATGTAAATTAAAGTAAAAAATATAATATCTAATTATTTTTTTTAAATACGCAAGTTTTACAATAATATATATTAAGAGTAAAATAAATTTTTTCCGTATTTTATTATGTATATTTCACCATCAACCAAATAGAAATTCTAATTTACCAATTTGCCCCCCAAAAAATAAAAATATATGTGCTACTTTTAAAAATTCGTGTCTCTTCGCGATGCCTATAAATTAATGTCCCTCCCCTGATTAACTAGACAACCCTCCTGTCTTCAGCTCTTTAATTCTTTTTCCCATTTTTGGTGTCAAATTATATTTGCTTAGTTGAGAACCTGTTTCAATCGATCACCGCCAGCAACCATGGCCATGATCGTGTTGGTGCTGACAACTCTATTAGTTATATTCCTTATTTCATTCTTTAAGATTGCATATGATACCTTATCGTGTTATTTTCTTACACCAAGACGCATCAAAAAAATCATGGAGAAGCAAGGAGTGCGTGGCCCCAAACCCCGCCCTCTTATCGGCAACATCCTAGACGTTGCCGATTTTGTATCTCAGTCCACTGCCAAAGACATGGATCACATCACTCACGACACTGTCAATCGTCTCTTGCCACATTATGTTGCTTGGTCTAAACAATACGGTATGCACATATGTCTCACATTCGAGACGGGACTCAAACCAGAGACTGAATTGTTCAAAGAACTTTGTTGGGTTTCTCTCTTTTCTAAAAAAAGGTTTGATTTCTCTTTTTTCAGGGAAAAGGTTTATATATTGGAATGGGGTGGAGCCAAGGCTGTGCATAACAGAGACTGAATTGATCAAAGAACTTTTAACAAAGTATAGCTCTAAAGCTGGTAAGTCATGGCTGCAAAGAGAGGGAACCAAACATTTTATCGGTCGTGGTTTGTTAATGGCTAACGGAAGTGATTGGTATCATCAACGCCATATTGCTGCGCCGGCATTCATGGGAGAAAGGCTCAAGGTTAATACAGTTCACAACATGTTTCATATTCTTGGTATTGATTCATTTTAATGATGGAAGCACTGAGAGATTTGCTTTTTCTGGTTATGAAGAGCTACGCAGGGCTAATGGTGGAATGCACAAAGAAGATGCTCCAATCACTGCAAAATGCAGTAGAATCTGGCCAAACTGAGGTAGAAATTGGTGAATACATGACTAGAGTGAGTGCTGATATAATTTCAAGAACCGAATTCGACAGTAGCTACGAGAAGGGGAAGCAAATATTCCATCTCTTAACAGAGTTGCAAAGTCTTTGCCATCAAGCAACGAGGCACTTGTGCCTTCCCGGAAGCCGGTAAGTGTTCTTCAGAGAAGTATATATATCTGATAAAAAGTTGTGTGTAATTTACATTACGTGGTCGGTTTTTTCTTCCTTTGACAGATTCTTCTATCACTTTCAAGTTAGTTCTGGTTCTTTAAAATTTACTTGGGATTCCTTGTCTGCAACAAGTTGCATTAGTGGATTCATGATCATGTGACGTTAAATTTTAATGTATTCCCCTGACAGGTTCTTTCCTAGTAACTACAACAGACAAATAAAATCCAAGAAGATGGAGGTGGATAGACTACTACTGGAGATCATACAAAGCCGAAAAGATTGCGTAGAGATCGGTAGAAGTAGTTCTTATGGAAATGATTTACTGGGGATTCTTGTGAATGAGATGGAGAAAAAGAGAAGTGATGGTTTTAATATAAACCTTCAGTTGATCATGGATGAATGCAAGACATTCTTCTTTGCCGGACATGAAACAACTGCTCTTTTACTGACATGGACGGTCATGCTTCTAGCCAGCAACCCTTCTTGGCAAGAAAAGGTGAGAGCCGAGGTGAATGAAGTCTGCAATGGTGAAACTCCTTCAATTGATCATCTTTCCAAATTCAATTTGGTAAGTGACGATTTACCAAGTTTTTCAATATCCATTCCATTTTCTCTAAAAAGTACAAAACAGCGGGCGTGGTGGTAAGTAAATCCAGGGGTGTGAGGCTAATTATATTGAAACCCAACACAATGGGTCCAAAAAAAAAATTATTTTTCTGTTTTATTATTAGGAAACCCATTGAACTAAGCTTCATGAAGAATTTAATTGTAAATTGAGTCATGAGCTGTTAATACTCATAGATATGGAAGTTGTCCTGTCTCCTGATAAGATAGCTGTCGTTCTTAACCTTACAAAAACTTTTAACTAAAAGTTGTACAAACCAAATCCTACTCGTAGCAGTAATATTATCACTGACTAACTTCTTCCTCAGATAAGCTAAAGGATTTTGATTTTAAATATTTCTCATTTCTTTTAAAGGAAGCAAATCTTTTCTGCATTCAGGAGAATAAACAAAATGGTTTTGTACTGTTGTGCTTTTAGTTGGTGGCACTCAAATACGTAAGACAATGACCAGTCCAGGTTCATTTTGAAAGAAAATTAAGTGGCCCTCTAACTTAAACAAGGCCTTAGAGTTCATGGTTCACCACTTCAGAATTTGTTCTTCTCTGCTTGGATAGCTTGAAGGTATATTTTAATGGAAGAAGCTAAATATTGATTAATCTTATTAACAGCCTAGCTGCCTACTAGTTATGAATAATATATATTGGAATCATCCAGAGAGAGTCAAAAAGGAATTTGGTATTGTTTAGATTCAAGTATCCACTCAGATGGGAATGGTCAACAAAGGTTCTATAGTGGCATGTAAAGTGTTGTATCTTCACTGAAAGCGAAAAATCACCTGCATTCCAAAAAACTTTCGGCCTCAAAATATTTCTTCATGGTCAACTAATAACTTGTACATGAACTTTTTGGCATTTTTGCAGTTAAACATGGTTATAAATGAGTCTCTAAGGCTCTATCCACCGGCCACTTTGCTACCTCGAATGGCCTTCGAAGATATTAAGCTAGGTGATCTTCATGTTCCAAAGGGGCTACAAATATGGATTCCGGTTCTGGCAATTCACCATAGCGAAGAAATATGGGGAAAAGATGCAAATGAGTTCAATCCTGACAGGTTTGCCTCCAAGCCATTTGCTCCTGGACGGCATTTCATCCCTTTTGCCACCGGACCGCGGAATTGTATAGGCCAGTCTTTTGCTATGATGGAAGCTAAAATCATATTAGCCATGTTGATTTCCCGGTTTAGCTTCCATATTTCTGATAGCTATCGCCATGCTCCTGTTGTCGTCCTCACAATAAAACCAAAATATGGGGTTCAAGTTTATTTGAAGCCCTTGAATTCGTGAAAACGATCGATTTTGAAAAGCCAGAGTTTGTTAGGTCTAGATGCGACGAGGGAGTTTATACTTTATATATATATATATGTTAAGATTGATCAGCTCTTATAATTATAGTATATTCAAGAGATAGATAGATGTCAAATTAGTAAAGTTTGTACTCTAATTTTGTAAACAATATTTAAGGTGATATATATCTAGTTACCTATAAATAATATTAATAAAAAAAACATTGTGAAAATTAATACAAGTTCTGTGTTCATAAGCCTCATCAGATGCTCATACGAAGTGCTAAAAGTGTAGAGGGAAAGGGCCTTCTTCTTCAGCAATTGATGCTTACATACTCGTAATTATAGCTTGATTCTTCCCTTCTTTTCTCTCCAATTAGATTTTGATTTAACCAAGTGCTCCAACTTTCGACACTGATAAAACCAAAAAGGATGCATCCTTGGCTTTCTGACCAGCCACTCTCCATATTCCTACTCCAATCTGTTATTCTGCTCCTTCCACTACCCATTTTCTCCAATTATTTTTGCTGCAGCTTTTTCCCTTTTCTTTTCTTTTTTTGTCGCTGTCTTTTTCACTTTACACGAAAAAATTCCTATACCTAGCTATCGCACGAATACATTATAGAATGTTATGCAGCACATATTTCTTTTAAAGGAAGCATTTTTTATCGATATTAAACCCCTTTTTAATTTATTTTTTAATCGGTCGGTCGCAATCATGTGTTACGTAAACTTGGCTAGCAAGAGATTGCAAACCCTAATTAAGGTAAGATTTTGGAAGAATGTTTGTAGTTAGTATAAAAGACTGGAGTACGTATAACTGATCAAAGAAAATTAGTATGATATAAAAAAATTCGTTCAATTTTTCTTTATATTTTATATTAAGTCTTCAATTTTTTTTTCTATAAGTTTAATTGCTCTCAGTTAATTTGTTCATTTTCTTCTAGTATATATTTCCGTGTAAATTGATAGAAATACCCTCACTTGAAGAACTCAAGCCGTGTCTAATTTTTTTAAAATATATATAAATCTGAAAAGAGTCCTGATTCATGAAGAAAAAAAAGTGATATTGTGTTAAAATTCATTTTTATGGTTTTTTTAAATAAATTAGGGTAGGTTTTAGTGTTCATATTTTCGTAGTGTGGATGAAAATATCTTATACAAGCATAGATCAGAGAATGATTTTATATTCAGGTATAAATTGAAGAACAAATTACTTATAAAAAATAGATTGAAAAATAAATATAAATTATAAGAATAGATCATTGAGCTATTTCTTCGAAGAGTACTATTGTAAGGAACATAATTTTGACAGGATACGTAACTTTTCCAAAATCAAAGCACAGACTGTCCGAGCTCGATGCTATTCAAATTCCAGGAACTTTCATGAGTACTGTTGTTGGCATTTCACTAGATTTGATTGATTCATCTGAATCTTGAAATTGAACAGAGCTAGTAACCAAATTCCAATCCGTTCCAGGCTTAAAACACTGTATCAAAAGATCATGAGGAATCTAAATTTGCGGATTGCTGCAGAAAATAACGTGAAAACAAGAGGATGAGAAGAAAATGGTAATCATTTTCACAAAAAGCGGTTTGAAAATTTGAGAAGATAATGTAAGAAAGGCAAATCAGAACACCTGATCAACTAGCCGAAAGAAGAAAGAACTTTTTTTTTTCTCGTAAGCTCGTTGAATCATGCATGGCTGTAAATTTTGAGCCGTCCTCACGAGTTTTCGGTGCCATCTTGATTCTAATCAGAAGGGTCTAGATTTTTAAAGACTTTTAAGAAGTATTGTTCAGGTTTAATTTAAAAGTATTTTCTTTTAATTTAAAAAATCACTACCAGAAAATTATCAAATATCAAAGGCAATACCAACAAAAAAAATATCATCAGTAAATTACAATGACATTTACTGATCACGTTGTTTCCGTCGATAATAACTGACAGAATTACTGATGGAATTCAAAGAATAAAAAAATTAAAAATGCATTCCCTTGTTAATTCTGTCGGCAAATCTGACGTGTCAATATTTTTGACAGAATTATCAATGATAATTTACTGTCACTAATTTCCATCATGAAATCCATCGGTAATATTAAAGTTATAACCAGCATCACGACTCCCCCTTCCTTCCTTTTCTTTTTGCAGAAAAAAACACTCTTCCTTCTATTTTTTCACAAATCTAGTTCTCATCATCATAAATTCAGTCACCCTAACACTCAGTCTGTCAATATCCTTATCCTAGTTTTTTTTTTTTTTTTAAGATTCTCCACATTAAGTAAGCAAACTTGCCTATTTTTTTTACCCTTAATGTTTTGGCATTTTTACGTAGTATATGTAGTTTGTTTGTTTGTTTACTTGTTTATGGCTTTTTCCTAGATAAATGTGTTGTATAGATGTATGATTTGAACAAGTTAGAGTTTGCTTGAGATTTTAAAAAATTATATTTGTTTGTCAGTTAATGAAATTGAGTTTGATTTTGTATCTTAGATGTGTTATAATAAAAATCACTGATGGTATATTTTTCAACGATATTTTTTCATTAGTTATTTTGTTGGTAATTGTATTTCTGACTGAATATGTTGGAGAATAATATAAATCATATCTTGGAATCTTACCTAACAGCTTAAGCTATTGGGTTGATATGGTTCTTTAACATGGTATCAGAGCCTTGATGACCAAGCGATCACGAGTTCGAATCTCACCATCCCTATTTATTTGATAAAAATTAAGCACAAGGTAATGTGGGTCTGTGCAAGTTTCAAGTTCAAATGGCTTTCACTTGAAGGGGTGTGTTGGAGAATAATATATATCATGTCTTGGAACTTCACCTAACAGTTTAAGCTATTGGGTTGAGATGATTATTTGACAGAATTTGGCTTTAAACACATACGAGATATTTTTTCGGTGTTTTGCTATTTTCTGGTAGTGAATATTTTATTTTTAGTTCATGAACTTCAATAAAATATTTTACAAATACTAATCAATTCACACTATCGTTCAATAATTTCAATCAACACTATCCTCACCTCATTGTCATTGTCGTCACTACCTCCGTCATTGCCACCACCCTTTCACTTCAACGCAATTTTTATGTATTTTCAGTGTCACCACTGTCACCTTATCATCACAACTCCAGGACTTCACCATCCCTCTCATTACTCTATTATTATTGTTGTTGCTGCTGCTGCTGCTTCATCATTATATCAAATCACATCATTCTACTACTATTACTATGTTTTTCACATTATCATTTATTAAATATCATAAAATATTTTTCATGTATGCTATTTTATGAAAAACAAACGCACTTAATAAATATAAATTATTAGATATGTGACTTCTTTATGTTGGACTCATACTAATTCAAGAGGAAAAAAATGGATAAACGTGCACCACGCGAAAGAAATTTTGTTAAGTACCAATGAAGAAAGATATCTTCACTTTGGAAAAGAAAATGGAGAACATAAAGTGTGAGAATTACAACACTATAGTTGTCCTTAAGGTTCTTTCTTCAATGAAGACAAATGCACAAAATAAAATA
>Ga0307515_10022965_pt1 | contig 10968 bp, 7 predicted proteins | sample 17_EM_MG_FD_194513 | JGI IMG/M metagenome (GOLD analysis project Ga0307515, IMG submission 194513) | Populus trichocarpa ectomycorrhiza microbial communities from riparian zone in the Pacific Northwest, United States - 17_EM | ecosystem: Host-associated > Plants > Roots > Unclassified | place...
TTTACTGCAATAGTCACTGAGATAGGAGGAATGTTATTAAACCGGCTGGGCTGGCTATAAATCGGTCCAAGATCCAAGTTACGAGTTGAGCGAATTGACCCAAATAATCGTGTATGGACAACACTAAAGCAAAGGCATAAGACAGCATGTCAGGCATAGTTCCTATGACGAGTTTATTAAAAATGTTCAAAAAGAATTTGGGACTGCAAGAACAAGGTCAATTTGCACAAGTCTTCAAAAGATTTGGATTAACCCAAGTTAATTTACCGTATTTGTAACCTAATCCTTGACCGAGCCGGTTCAAGAATCAAATCATATAACCATCGCCCACAGAACCTTCCCGGGAAGAAAAAAACGTTGAGAGTTTTCTTGGACTTTTCTTTGACGGGTCAAGCTTGGCAGATGGAAGTAAAAGACGTTGGGAGCCCTTTCCCATGAAAAGAAGAGTCGTTCTTAGCTTTTTCTCTGAAGGGTCAAGCTTGGAGGATGGGATAACAATTATTCTAGACCCAAAAAGAAAAACTCCTTGCTTGAAAACCACAAGAATTTAGTTCTAATTCTGTGCAATGCTACCCTTGAAAAATAATTATATTGATGGTTTTAATGTGTTGATATAAAAAATTAAAAATATTTTAATAAATTTTTAAATAAAAAATAAATTAAACTACAGTATTAAACACAAGCTAAATAATTAAAAAAAAAAATTCACTAATCGATGATAATTCTGTGCAATGACCAGGAAGATGACTGTCTTGCCCATCACATATCCTTCTCCATGTCACCTGTGATGCTACAAAGCACTCATCAAGAACTCGGTTGCTCAACAACAAAAATTTACAATAAAATACTAAAAAGTTGAGAGATTATTAGGTAATTTTTTTAATTAGATATGCGGTTAAATTGCGTGTATCTCAACTAATCTTATAAGTTTTAAAGATAATAATAATATAAGCTTTCAGTAACCCTGAAGTTTGTGAGATTCAAACTGATTATCTCTAGATAGCAAACCCAGAACCTAACCAATTAAATTATACCCCTTAGAATTAGCTAATTTAATTTGCTATATCATTGGATGAAAAAATAAAATAAAATACATTAATATAACTTTATGAAATGCTTACACTATAAACCGAGATATTATATTTTATCTACGTGTTATGTGTTTATTGGTCTAATTGATAGTATAATTATTAAACACCATTAAATTAAGGTAACCCATCGATGCTCATAACAGGTCAGACAACTGTGATGTATAGGTGATATCGTAAAACTACCTCTACCTAACCATTTTTTTTAAGAAAAAAATTATGAAAAAGGAAAAAAAGAAAATATCTACCGGCATTGTAGTGTCGGTCCAATAAGAGGAGCGCGTGTGAATAATCAAGCCAGAGAAGCGTGACTCATTCCTTCTTTGTCTCCAGGTCATTATCGTCAATTCGCTATATAATTTCTAGTATAAATCAATAACCTGGAGCCCCAATTCTCTCACAATTTCAATCAAAACAATCCCTAAAATTCTCTCAAATCTCTATCTCTCAAGGTATGATCTGATCCTCAATTTCTGTTTAATACTCTTTGTACAATCCTTAATCGATTCATTATTTCGTGATCTGTTTGTTGATTGATGTTATCGATTTCATGAGTTTTTTTTTTTGGATCTCTAAATTTAGTGAGATTAAAGGATCTGTCTTTGTTTCGGCTAAGCGTATAGATTTTGTTACTTTAGGTATTTATTCTTCTTTTATTGAAAAAATATGATCTTTTATGATTTATTAGTTATCGGTTTTTCTTCTCTGTTTTTACAATCATTATTTTTTATTTATTTCTTTTATTGATTAAAAAGTTGTGATCTTTGAGGGTTACTTAATTGATTTGTGAAAGGTTTTGTTAAGAGTCCTAAAATAATCAGTATTTTGAAAATTCTAAAATATTTTTTTAGGATTGATCGATATGTGGTTCATCTGCTTGATTGACTTGATCTTCTGATTGATTATATCTGTGCAAGATTTTGAAAATATGCTTGATGGGTCTTTTTATTTTGTGATGAGATTATGAGATTGATCGATAAGTGATGCATTTGTGGGGTGTGATGAAGAAGATTTTTCCTATTTTTGAAATTGGCTGATCTTGTCCGTGTTTTGTTATGTGATCAGATGCAAATTTTTGTGAAAACTCTCACTGGCAAGACCATCACCCTTGAGGTGGAAAGCTCGGATACTATTGATAATGTGAAAGCCAAGATCCAGGATAAGGAAGGGATCCCCCCAGATCAGCAGAGGTTGATCTTTGCTGGCAAACAGCTTGAGGATGGACGAACCCTTGCTGATTATAACATCCAAAAGGAATCCACTCTCCACTTGGTTCTACGTTTGAGAGGTGGTATGCAGATTTTTGTTAAGACCCTCACTGGCAAGACAATCACCTTGGAAGTTGAGAGCTCAGACACAATTGACAATGTCAAGGCCAAGATCCAGGACAAGGAAGGTATCCCTCCGGACCAGCAAAGGTTGATCTTTGCCGGAAAGCAGCTCGAGGATGGCCGCACCCTTGCTGATTATAACATCCAGAAGGAGTCCACCCTCCATTTGGTGCTCCGTCTTCGAGGTGGTATGCAGATTTTCGTGAAGACTTTGACTGGGAAGACCATTACCTTGGAGGTAGAGAGCTCTGACACCATCGATAATGTCAAGGCAAAAATCCAGGACAAAGAGGGCATCCCCCCAGATCAACAGAGGCTTATCTTTGCTGGCAAGCAGCTAGAGGATGGGCGCACTCTGGCTGACTACAACATCCAGAAGGAGTCTACTCTTCACTTGGTGCTGCGCTTGCGTGGAGGTATGCAGATCTTTGTCAAGACACTCACCGGGAAGACCATCACCTTGGAGGTGGAGAGCTCTGACACCATTGATAATGTGAAGGCTAAAATCCAAGATAAGGAGGGCATCCCTCCAGACCAACAGAGACTCATCTTTGCTGGGAAGCAACTTGAGGATGGGCGCACTCTTGCTGATTACAACATTCAGAAGGAGTCCACCCTCCACTTGGTTCTTCGCCTCCGTGGTGGTATGCAGATCTTTGTGAAGACCCTCACTGGGAAGACCATAACCTTGGAAGTTGAGAGCTCGGACACAATTGACAATGTTAAGGCCAAAATCCAGGACAAGGAGGGGATTCCACCAGACCAGCAGAGGTTGATCTTTGCCGGGAAGCAGCTTGAAGATGGAAGGACCTTGGCTGATTACAATATCCAGAAGGAGTCCACTCTGCACCTCGTGCTTCGCCTCCGTGGTGGTTTCTAAACAGTGATGATGCTAGTATTTGTGGTTCTGTTGGTGGTAACTGGCAATTGTTAAAGGGAATCTATAATGTTCTCGGAACTATTTTAAGTATGCTGTTTGGTTATGGTTTCTGTCTGGTTTAAGGAAGTCATAAACTCGTCTTTGATTTACTGCAATAAATTTCCTCTTTTTAATACATTCCTGATTGCCTGTGAAATTCACCTTAAAATACCGTGTTAGTAGTAATAAGTACTGGCTGATAGTCAGGCTCTCTTCGATTACTGTTCACCAGTGAACCTTCGCTTGCATTTACCTTCTACACGGTTCTCCATGAAAATCGTCCGGCGATGGATGATCCAACAGCTTAACAATAGCAGCCCCGCTTGGGGATCGCCACAACACGAACCTATCTTAGAATCAACAGCATCAGTTTTACCAGGACTATACGCGTTACAGCCATGCCCCATTTTAGAATCAGCTACAACGACAGTAGCATACATAGTACATGACAGAGGAAAATAGACAGGTTGAGCCCGATTGCCATGCCAAAATCTCTCTTTCAGAAACATTCTAAAAGATAGCTTTAACTGTAAGTTTCAAAACCCGCAATATTCATAGGACCTTGCAAGCATCTCCCTAATCAAATTAAACTCCCCCTGCTAAACCCAGGTTTCCCCTTCCAGCACCATCTGTATCACCTCTTTCCTTGCCACAACTTAAATTTACTTCTCAGGAATCAAACCCCAGCCTAAAAGGTTGATTCCATCAATCTCACCAGGTTTAGCACTTATCTATTGCCTATTATCCTTCTCACCCCAGGCTTTCTTTATCTCCTCATCACAGGTCACTTTTGGGAGCTTAGAGGCTTGAATATTGATGATTGGAAAAAGTTGTTACTTGCCATTTTGGCAGAAGTAAAGCATGAGTTTCTTGACAAATTGAAAGCATACACCTTTCAAATAACACAGTGAGCAAAGAAGTCGTATATGATAGACATAACCTGACATACAAGCATTTGTTAGCAGATTGGTTCTGCAGCTGGTGCCTTAAAATTGTATTTACCAACAACTACCACAGGCTCTTACAACTAATGGGAAATCATGTAGGTGATAAATTAATTAGGTGGATGAACTGGTCATCTGAATCTTCAATCCCGCCGTCTCTTTCACCAAGGCAATCAAGACTTGGAATCTCACAAAGACCACCATCACAGAAAGGTCACAGACTATAGAATGTTGTACAGTAGCGTTTGGGAACATGTTTGGAACACCGTTAGGCAAAAATTTGAAAATTATTTTGTTTAAAATTGATTTTTTTATATATTTTTATTATTTTGATATCAAAAATAAATTTTAAAAAAATAATAAAAAAATATTATTTTAATACATTTTAGAATAAAAAAAATTATTATTATAATATCAAAAACTACATTATTCTAAGAACGCTATCAATAATCATATTGATGGATTATCAACAAAATTAAATATATATTTTTTAAATATTTATGTGTATATACACGGGGGAAAAAATAACAATAACATTGTTTATTGTAATAATTAGCTATTGATAACAAGAGTTGATAATTCTTTACATTTTCCTATTTAATTTGGAGGGTATTGATAATAATATGTCCCTCAAAATTTTTTAAAAAAACTTTAACTCTAAAATAAATATTCAACAATAGATAGGCCAGATAGAGAAGACCATGGCACTTGAGTGGTAATCATGTGTTCTTCATACTCAAAAGCAACCTCTCTTCCATCAATTTTGCAAGCTCTTGGTTTCTCTGAAGCAAAGACCCTCATTTCTCCGCTTCCCTTGATGCCAATCCGGACTGTGCTCTTGGCATCATCAGTATAAGCCAGTGACTGGATAGCACCGCCAGTGTTGAGCATGTTCACCAAACCTATAGGAGCAAAATGGACTGATTTTCCAGCTAGGATGGTGACTGGGGACACTGTAATAAGCTCAAAATTGAACGGCTCCAGTGCAATTTCAATGTTCTCGTCTGGCTTGGAGAGAACCAACTTCTTAGACTGGGACAGGTACATTGCAAACATCTGTACTCCTTCGATGGAAACTGGGTTCTTGCCACTGCTCCATTCAATGTCTCGAGGGTTGGTCTTAGCAGTCACCAGGTGAGAAAATTGGGATGCACATTGGTTGCGTCTTGTCTCGCGGCACCATCCTCCTCCTTGGCAGTTAAATGCTCCGACAACTCCAGTAAACTGTGGTGATTAAATCACAGGAAAAGCATTAGACGTTTAGATCAGCCCGCCAGAACTAGCAAGTGCTACTGTGGTGGTAGTTCTTTGACATGGCCTAAAATTGCTTACCTTGTTGAGGTTCCAAATCTTGAGCATGGTATTGCCATCATGCAGAGGATCCTCAAAGAGGCAATCCCTGGTTGGAAGTGCATGGTACTCACACCGGAGAATTGAACCGTCGGGCAACACCAGCCTCTTGAGCAACGGAAAGTTGTGCTTCCCTACAGCATCACTGACATAAATTGGACCTCCAGAAATCGCCCTAGAAGCGGCATGGAATTCAGCACAGGGATGAGTAGACTGGAACATATCCCAATCTGGATGGATGAAGTTGCCCATCCATAGGCTGTTATAAGCACAGTGCACCATATGGCATCCTTGAAGCCAAAATGTGCCATTAGGATCACCAGATGGATCTGTACACCAAAAATCATCACCTGTTGAAACAACACAGGAATGTTACTCTATAATATGAACGTTAATTGGGTCCAAATCAAATATCGTAATATGATCCATGGGCTTAATTACTGTAATTTATCTAACATTTCGATAATCATAAGAAGTTTTAAGCAACATACCAACACGACCAAGAGAGATGGCCTCTGTTCCAAGGAACATGAAATCGTTGCAGTGTTGCATGCTAGCTATGACACCATTTCCTTTGAAATGCTTCCTCACAGAGGCTGTCAATGCCTTGAAATATGCCTTAGCCAGGTCTACTCTGCCACCATAGTTTTCACACACCATTTCCATCAACTGCAGTGCGCATGCATAGCAGAATATTAATTAAAAATTATTATGGACGTGTGGGGTATAAAATATATTAAAATAATATTCTATTTATTTTTCAAATTTATTTTTAATATTAATACATCAAAATAATATAAAAATAACAAAAAAAATTAATTTTCAATATTTTAACCACGCTGATAAACACTACTTTAACAAATCATTATCTTATCAAAAACATGTTAAATGAATCATGAATGTACATGATATTTCTGTAAAGTTCTAGGGCTGCACAGTCACTTTCTTGTCTTGTTGAGAAAAAAAACCTAGGTATTTTTGAAAAAAATAAAAACACTAACATGGTACAATAACACCCTATTTGTTTTCATAACTATACCGTGTTTTTTTAATTAATTTTTTTAATATGTTAATATAAAAAATAAATTTTTTTAAAATAAAAAATATACTATTTTAATATATTTTTAAATAAAAAAAATTAATTACTATTAGCTAATACAATAACAAACACCAACAGAATTATTGCACTAAGGTGCCGACAAAAAAAGTCAAAGCAGCCGAAGCCAATTTTTTTTTTTTTAAGACTAATTTGGGTTAACTGGGGTGAATTTATTTATATTTTAATTAATTTTATAAATTTTAAAATTAATAATAATTTAAATCTTCAATATCCTGAAATTTTCAATAGTAATTTTCCGGATAAAAGGATTAGAAAAAAGACAACACACAGGTGAGATTTGGTCCCGCACGATTAGAAAAGCATAACTCTTCTAACACACAACTAGCTAGCTAGCTAGCGCTTTCGATGTGACACAAAACGAACTTTATTACGACGTTACCCAAAAATCAGGAGTTAAATTATCAAGTATTTTGGCTCGAATCCAAAATCTCTGTTCTTGGAAATTTCTATTTTTTGACTGTATTTTATAGATAAAAAAAAATTGACAGAATAGTTATTTTTATAAAATTTTATTTTTGTAGAAAAATGAAAATAATGTAATTTTAATAAAAGTAAATGAATAAATAACCTGCAAGGTAACCAAGTTGTCCTCCCATTTAATCTAAAAAAAAGGATGTATGGATGCGGTGGCTGGGTTATTAGAAACTTACATGAATAACGTCCACCTTGACACCGTCAATCCCAACCTTCTCCAAGTGTGAATGAAGTCCTTCGTACATCTGATCTACAATCTCCGGCGGCACCAGCCCGACGCCGGTGCTCACAATCTTATCGACAGCCAGATCCTTCATCGTCATCTCCAATCCCGGCGACAATTTTGGCTGAACAACTTGTGCTGGAGGCAAACCAGGGACATTAGGCCTTAGCCCACCCCAATAGCCACAGAAGGCATGCCACACATAAACATAGTCCACACTGTTAAATTCTTCCTTCAAATCCTTGATAAAAGCCCCCATGCCTTTCTCGGTGGCACCATTTGCCAAACTCTTAGGACTGGCATAGTCCCTGAATTTGTAATTCTCTTCGAACTTCAATAGTCGGCAAGGCATCTGTTCACCTGCAACAGTAGCATTCATGCCTTCTTTTGTGATGGGGTCTTCATCATGACTAATGGATTGCCAGCCATCATCAATCAACACAAGACCAGGTGGGCACCCACCTTCAACAAGACCCTTGACACCTTCCCAGATACCTTGAGGGTGCACGGTAAGATAGAATGCATCCCATGTGCACCAACCAAACTTATCCACTATACCGGGAGGAGTTTTCTCCTCCAGAAGCTTGAAAGTACCCAGATGCATCCTCACCACCTTCATGGCCTCCTTCACCAGATTGTATGGATCATCACCTGCATGCATGTAAACAACACTCCGGAATCCGGCTCCACAAACTTTTGTGGACCCACTTTCCACACAAACATCAACGTTGTCGTCGTCGCCCGGCTGGAGAGAAGCTCGGAAAGGCCCTTCAAGAAGAGGAAGAAGGAGAACGTAGGGTCGGCCTGAATCATCAGACTTGTCAAGCATGACCATTTGAGTCTCATGTTCAAGATCTCTTCCATTGGAGCCAACCCAGTGGGTTGTCCACCAAACCTTGAACCTGAATATGCTCGCGAACTTTATGTTCCTCAGTTTCCCAATAGGGACAACATGCCTGTCTTTGGATTCTTTCGAGTCAAACCCCACAAAGGATCCGGCACCAGAGGATATTGATTTTTCAGTACAAAGGGAGGGAGAGAGGGTAATGTTATCTGGGACATCAGAGAGAAAGATGTGGCCATTGGCAGCAAAGTTTGATCCCTCAAGAGATATCAAAGACTTGCTATTGCCATCAACCAGCCCTGAAGCACCAGAACTGGATTTGCTTAGGCTCGATCCCATTGTTGAACAAGAGCGTACAGCCTTCAGAGAAAGAGAGCTGGCAATACAGAGAGTAGAAAGTAGAGTAGTGTTTAACTATGGTAATCAGAAGCAAAGAGCTGATGAAGTGTGGTTATATGTAGAAGACTGTGAGACTGAAAAGCTAAATGGAAACTATTGTAAAAGGAGATGGTTCTGTATGATCTTTAAAGGAAGTTGTAGATTTGTGGGTGGTTTTGATGGATATCTTGAACTTGTTTTCTGTTATGATGAACACAAATGGTGATTGCCTTATTTATAGGATTATCTCTGAGACACAAATTCTGATTTGTGGAAGATGAAGCGGTGGTTTCCTATTAATTAATTAATTAATTAATTAATTGGACCAATAATAGTACTCATAATAATAATATACTTTATTTAAGGTTATCCAATAGTTATCTTTGAAAAATAGACGGTGTATAATTTTTCTTCTGTCCAAGCTCACACTTCCATTTTGCAGAATAAATATATTATTTTTAAACATGTTTATTAAACCCGGTTTAATAAATTAATTTTAAAAAATATATAAAACTAATTCGGATTGAATATTTAATTGAATTGTATAAGATATTAATCTCAATTAAGTCTTTAAGATCCCAATTGACTTAACTAACTCCATCCGGATTAATACTAAAAATAAGATAATATATTTTTGTGAGTCGAACTGATTACTTACAGGTGATCTAGTGAGTCATAAACCGGTGTCGGCTACCGTTGACTGCTTTAATTTTCCCTAAAAGCTGCAGCTTCCATTGAAAGACCTCCTTCTTCCCTGGGACAGCACATCCTTCCAGGCTACTTTGGCACCTTCGATCCCATTCCAAAGCGACTTCTCGTTGCAGCGGATCCTGTGGTCGGGCTCCGGCGGCTGACGTGAGTGCCCCTCCGAACCGTTTGATGAATTTGATTTAACAACTACGAGGTAATGTTTTTAAAGTATTATTTTTTAAAAAATATATTAAAATAATATTTTTTTATTTTTTTAAAATATTTTTAATATCAGTATGATTTAAAAACATTAAAAAAAATATTAATTTAAAAAAATATTAAATTTTTTTAAAAATATTTTTATAACACAAAAAACAAACAGATAAAATCTCACGCAAATAAACTAATTATATGAAACAAAACAAAAAATTGCCTTTCTGGAAACTATTGTTAACAAATTCCCTCGAGTTTTTTTTTTTAATTACACGTGGATTATCCATCAAATCATGCACTATAGTTTCATGCTTTGTTTTCTAATAATACTTTTTAATTAAAAATATATTAAAATAATATTTTTTATATTAGTATATTAAAAATATTAAAAATCATTTAGAAAATATTAATTTAATATTTTTCAAATAAAAAATAATTTAAAAAACAAAACTTATCACTATGAATAGTGAGTAATGTTCTTAAAGTTAAGATTTTTATAAAACAATTCTTAAATTAATATTTGTTATTGTCGTAATATAGACAAGACATTGACTGTTAAAATAATAAAAGGAACAAAACAAAATAGAAGATAGAGAAGGAGTTGTGTCTGGTACAGAAGATAAAGTGAATACCTCTTTATTTTATTTGATTAATGAATGATATGACATAAAAAAATTCCAAAAATACTTTAATTTGCAATGTTTAAAATAATAAATAAAAATTATTATTTTTATTTTACTTTATAATGAATATTAATTTTTTTAACAAAGACAAAATGATAATAATTTTTTTCATTGATCATCAAAATCATCTTAAAAAATGTGTAATCATCATAAAAATATAATTTATTTCCAAGAAGATAATATAATTTAATTCTATATACTCAAATGTTAAATTATTTTTTCAAATATATTTAATAATTAAATATATAGATAATCAAACCAATCATATATAAAATTAACCTGGTTTTGTCTTTTGTCTCTGTTACTTCTATCTCTGATGTTTAAAGAGATGAAAAATTGACTGAAAATATTCATGAGGTAAAAACAGAAACGTAAATTTATCTCAATTTTTTACAACATAAAAAAAGAAAAACAAAATTTTGCAAAAAAATTAATTTTTTTTTATGTTTCAGATCGTTTTGACGTGTTGATCTCAAAAATAATTTTTTAAAAATAAAAAAATATTATTTTAATACATTTCAGCATGAAAAATTATTTTAAAAGCAACATCAACACTACTTTTAGACATCGTTTGCGTCTAGCCCATTTCCTTCCTTTTCCATCTCATAATATTCTTCAGCACCATGAACCTTCTAGCAAGTTCTTGCGTGGTTGCTTTCAAGTGGGACACCTATGGTCTTTCTTCTTCTTTTTTCTCCTACAAGCTATTAT
>Ga0307515_10022966_pt1 | contig 10968 bp, 12 predicted proteins | sample 17_EM_MG_FD_194513 | JGI IMG/M metagenome (GOLD analysis project Ga0307515, IMG submission 194513) | Populus trichocarpa ectomycorrhiza microbial communities from riparian zone in the Pacific Northwest, United States - 17_EM | ecosystem: Host-associated > Plants > Roots > Unclassified | place...
GAGCGTCCTTCTCCTCCTCCTCCCCTTCGGATCCATTCCGTCCGATCTTATCGCCATTCCGCTTTCGTTGCTGCCTCCGATCGTCCCTTTTGTTCCCTCCCCCCACCCCTTCCCTCTTCCCCCTTCATTCCATACTCACTCACACCCCATTGTACAGGGTAAGATGCGATCTTAAGGACCTCCCCATCTCAAAGGCGGGTAGGCACCCATCCTGTTCAAATTGCAAGGAGCGTGGTCTCAAATGCGTGTACGTTTTGATCCATCCCTTACCTCCATTCGTCCCTAATTGTTTCCATCCGCTCCACAATCATAGGGATGAATACGGTCAAGTCAAGTCTGTCAAGCTTCTCAGACGCGGACGTCGGTTACAACAAGCAGAGTACGTCTCAGTTCCTAGTCAGGCATCTACTTCCGGTGGCTATGTAGTGCTTATCCCACACACCTCCTTTGTCATCCAGGGCCCTCTACGGCAAGGTCAAAACCTGCGAGGACGACGACTCCCTCCTCACCGGACCTTCACCGCCTCCGAACGTCACTCCGATGCCAACACCTGCCTTTTTTGACTCTTTGTTTTGGCGACGGTTCCATTTGCAACGTGCGCAACCTTTCTCCAATTACATCAAACACCCAACGTGTTTTCATGGTGACCTCACACGACTCACACATCTTTGTTCTTTTTTTTTTCCCACACAGGTCCCGTCATCGAACCTCACGAATTCGTCGCTCGTTTTATTGCTTCTCAGAATGGAAAGTCCGACTCGCTTGGTATCACCGGTAGACTCCTAGCCATGTCGCTCGTCGTTTGGGCGTCGAGTTTCGGAGTCGACGAGAACGGCCAGTCGTTGGACCCCTTGGAAGACCACATATACCAGTACCAAGAGCACAAGGTTGATATTCACGACCAGTTCGATACCGATGCGAGCGCCAAGCTCCGCACCGAGAGGAGGACCAGGACCAACGAGATGGTCAAAGAGATGCTCTACCTGATCGACGTTCACGGTATACTCAGGAAACCCAGTTGGGATGGTGTCCGCATTCTCCTCATGATCTTGCCATTGGCCCAAGGTGAGCGCTTTTGTTTCCTTCCGGTCCTTCCTCTTTGTTCTCCGTTACTAACACAATGGCGGCCTGACAGATGTTCAATCAAACTTGGAACGATTGGTACGTGTTTTCCGTTCCATCTCGGAGCTTCCCACGCGCCCCTTTTTTTTTTCTCCCCGTACCTGGGACACGGAGGCTGACCTTGAATGTTTCACACAGGCAATGTACGAATCGACGATCAACCTTATATACGCCTTGACTAGTATCGCTGCGGTCTCCTCCGTTAATAGCGGAAAGGGAGAATACGTTGATGCGCTCGTCCGCGCCCGGATATTTTGGTCTGGTATTCTTCACGATTGGATGGTCAATGGACTGCGCGGCGGCCGGATGTTCTTGTGAGTTTCCCCTGTTCCCCAATTCATTGCGGAGCTTGACTGATAACGCCTTGCTCTCTTTCCTCTTTCCTTTTTCGACTTTGATCCATTATAGGACCGACTTTGATCTCGGACTGTTCGAGGAGACACTGCCTCCGCTTGATCCGTCAAATTCCCGCGCCGACGCTTCCCACCTCGAGGCCTACTCTATGGTCTACCGATACTTCACTCTCCCTCTTCAGTTGGCTTCTGCTTGCCGTTTGGTTCATACTGCGGTCACTGGACCGGAGGCTCGAAGGAAGAACGCTGTTGACGAGGAGAAGTTGCAACGGGCGTGGGGAATTTTGGACAAGGCTTGGTCCGAGATCGACCAGATCCGGTCCTCTGACCTTTCTGGATCCGCCTTCACGTCTCACGAGATCGAGGCCTACATCTCGTCTTGGAAGATCTTCATGTTCGAGTGCAGTAAGCGCCGCAGTGTATTCCCTCCCCCCTTGACGCGCACTGACGCTCATGCCACACAGACAACATTATTCGGGAAGCCCTCAAGCAGCGACTCGATAAGTTTGGTCTCATTACTGACCGTTCACTCGAAACTCCCAGTCAAGACTACCGTGGAGTGATTCAACGCTTGTACTCCATTGCTCAATCCAAGTGCCACTACTTGGTTCGCGCAGTCGGCTCTATCATCAAACAGCACCTCGGCACTTCCTTCTTCCAGTACGATGCCTTCCAGATCCGCGATGGTGTTTTCTTTGCTGCGTTGCTCCTGGCGAATGACGGCATCGGCTCCACGGAGGACATCAATCTCTGCGTCAGTGCCCTGCGGGAGATGAGGTGGGCTTACTCCAAGAGCGAGGAGCGAGAACAGAGCGTTCGTATGGTGTGGCAGGCCAAGAGCTCCGGGTCTCGGCATGAACCTAACCCAGCGATCCCCTCATCGTATCCTCCTTCGTACCCTGCGCCAGCTGTGGGGCACTACACGAGGCCTGCGATGGTCCCGGTCCTTACCTCCGTCTCATCTGGCTCGAGTTCCGACGAACCCCACTGGCCCGCGTCTGCTGTCTCGAATTCGGACACCAGCTCCCCAAGAAGCTTCCGTAATGGACTCCGTTCACCTACGAACGAGTCCGCCGCGAGGCATCTTCACGTCAGTGGAAGTCCACCGCTCCCCGCCACGAGCGAAGGGTATCCAACGCCAACGCACCATTACGTTCCGCAGCCCGAGGTCTCACACACGTATTTCGACCACTTCACGTACCCTCACCCTCCTACCGGTAAGGGATCACCTTTCGAACCAGACGCATCACCGACTGTGTACTATCCCCAAGACTTTAACAATCCGACCGTCACGAACTTCTTCCCGGATTCGTCGTTACCCTCGATACCAGGTGCTTCTGCAAGTTACCCCACCACCCAGTTCTACTATAGCGGCAATTAATTCTCTGAACACATCTGCATGCACGATATCTCCCACCGTTGCTCCTCTTCTCCTGGATACCACACATGATCCTCACTCTCCCTCACGATTTCTCTGTTCAGTAATTACATGTCTCTCACGCGGGGTACTGGGTAACCGTTAATGGATCTTTTCATTCATTTTGTTTTTGTCTGTTTTTTCTTTCTTTTTTCCTACCTTTTTTCCTTGTTCACTACTCCCTCTCCTCGCTTGTGTTGTTGTGTAGGTTCACCTCCTGTAATCCCACTTTCTTTTCAGTGTACTTTCTACCCTGGTTATGATGTCGATTCTTTCATTTTAACCTTGCCCACTCGTCACGTCCACCATCTTATCCCCTGTTTTCGTGGGCCGGGATCCGCCATCTTACTTTGGGGTTTTGTACGATAATAGTCGGTGAGCCTTATGGATGTACGATCACACTCATTTATATCCCCCCGTTGCTTCTTACTCGCTCATGCGCTTTCGGTGGAAAATGGTGTGATATTGAGAATGGACACCAAAACGCGGTGTAGAAGAGGAACGGACTCGTCCTATCGGTAGATGATGTGGCCTTCTGTTTGTTTTTCCCTCTCTCGGAAATAGATGCCCGGCATTCCGGATGAGTTTGCCATCCCATAACTTCGGGGATCGCGAATCGCATGGCGCGATCTCGTAAGACCAAGATTGTGATCGTGAACCGAGTAGAGACAATCGGCGTAACTTCTTCTCAATCCAAAGTTCTGCGCAATTCTATCAAGCCAACTACAGCGCCTGTATTTGAATTTGGAAGCATTGGGGGTTTTTTTTTTCTCACCAACTGCGCGCGGGCGCAACGAGCGGCCACCGGTGACCGCCAATCTCCTGTCGCGGAGAAGGGTGATGCTGAGGATCAGGGGTGTCGAGAGAAACTTACATAACGCCAGCGGGGACCGAAAGGATTGGAGGGCTGTCGTTGGATGTCGTTATGGAAGATGGAAGGCTGAAAGGGACGTGTGATTGAATGGCAGAATGGATCGTGGAAGGTCGAGAACGAAGGGGATGAGATGAGAGAGGGGGAGAGACCCCATGTGGTGCGACCCTAAATTCGGTAGATTGGAACTAGTTATTAACGCGCTCACCCCACTTTGGAGGAATGATCGCCTATGTTTCGTGGATATAGATCGTCCAAAGGAGATCCTATCATCACCTGGGCCCATGACAAGATCAAGTCAATAGGTTCCTACAGTGCTAGTCCCCCTTCTTCCGTCCCGAGACGTTTGAGGTCCTGGCTTCTTTTGGCAGGAGTGGTCACATGGGACGGGTTGTTTGATTGTCAAGTGCCATAGATAGATGGACGTGCGAGCGTTTGAGGGGGGGAAAAAAAAAGGAGAGAGAATTACAGCCAATGGGAGATAGGCTTGCATCGGAGCCAGAGTTCCGTTTCAGAGGTGCCGTATGGGATGCACATGATACACTCGTGGAATCGGCCAGATGACACCATGGTTGTCGTCGGAAGATGATGGCGTGATACATCGACGGATGGACGAATGGAGTCGTTCGGCGAGGCCGATAATGACAGGTGATGATAAGGACTTTTCGTTTTGGAATTTGGGACGTTCCCGGTTCACGGCAGCCTAATGTCGAAAGTGAATGTGGTCACGAGTTGAGGGAGCTCTCGGAAGCGCGATATAGAGATGAATAGATATAATGCGATACGAGATAGGGATGCTCCCCTGCCCCCTCTTGCCGCTCGGATGTCCGATCCGTGCTGGTTCATGTTGCCATTGACGGCCAAATCGGTTGCTGTTTTCTTTGGTTCCGCTCGTTGAATGAAAGGGGCGGCGGGATCAGAGGGTCTTTCAGGATCAAGATCCGGCGCAGTCGGCACGGGAAGGGGGTCGTCGGCGGGAACACAACCCTTGGATACTCGGCGAACACGACCGGGTAGCGGGGTAGCGGCCGTCGCCACTGAACCCACTCGTTCTTCTCTTAATCGAGCTGATCTTTTGTCTTGGGTCGATATGGGCAAATGTGGAACTGGCTTTCCTGGCATCTGTCATCAATTTTATTCAATGATTTCAATGCGTTCCACAACTGTCCTTCTTCAAATACATACTCCCACTCCGTTTCGTTCTCGCATGGATCAGAATGAACCTTACTTACCTACACACATGGCGTGTAACCGCCCGGTCCTTGCCCAATAGGAGGACGGGGGGGGGTATGGAAAACCTATTCTGGGAGATGAAAAATTTGACCCACGTCGTCCCCTCGTATGTCTCGTATGGTGGGTTTCACAGGGACGGGAGAGTTAGGTTCGAATCTGGCGCCGAGGTCCAGAAGAACGGTGAAAGAGAACCCCCGTAAAGTGGATCTAAGGGGAGTTCTCTCCACCCATTCAATGTGGGAGAATCAAGGGTGTTTCGTATTGGCGAACGCCGCTGGTTTCGCGGGCATTGTAGGTTATATTGAGTCTGTTGTGTGTGAGGGGGAGCTCGGTACCATTCCAAGCAAGGAAAAGCGTAAGGCCCTAGGGTCTCGCCCAAGAGGCCGTTTCGGGGAGACTGGTGTTGATGAGATTGGGCGGCCATTGGTAGATCATCATCCTGCGACACGGGACCACTGACTTTGGTATTTTCTGCCGCGGAAACTCCGAGCGGTGTCCCATCCCGTCGGTGCTTGCAAGGTGTGTGGGTCAGAATGCGAGCCTATAGAGGGGGGGGAACAACAAACGAAATATTTGATTTTCTCGCCTCGGTTTTTTTTTGTTTTCCGGTGCGGAGTTCGGCTGGCGCCACAAGCGCGTCGATGTTCACGTGCTCAATTGTCACGTTAACGTCACGGCGTCGCGTCCCTCCACCAATCCGCTGAACCCGATTCCCCCGTACTTGCCTCGGTCTGGGAGTTTTTTCCTATCTGATGGTGTATTTGCCTCCACCTCAATACGCTTCAGCTTCGAGACCGTCCTATGCCGAAGCATATAACAAAATTCTGGCTACACATCGACGGTCACCGCTGACGTCAGCTTCGTCGATTATCATATTGGTCGCGCCTGATGTGGACGCGTTGTGTGCTGCCAAGATGCTTGCACAATTGTTTAAGCAGGACGATGTTATGCATAAGGTTGTCCCTGTTGCCGGCATCGCGGATCTGGAGAGGACACGCGATGAGTTGATCACTCAGACTGAGGTGGGCCCTTCATATCGTCCTTCCTGAATGGTAGGATACCGACATTGGTTCCAGTTGCACACTTTGATTTTGTTGAACATGGGTGCTATCTTGGATCTCCCCTCGCCCGAGTGGTTTGGCGACTACGATCCTCAAGTGATCGTCCACATCATTGATTCGTCCCGTCCTCAAAACTTGGCCACCTTGTTTGGCGCGGGCGAGAACGGCGATCGGATCATCATCTGGGATGACGGAGGAGCTGAAAAGCTTGAGGAAGAGAGGAAGGCTTGGGAAGCGATTATGGTCAGTTTGTTTTGCTTTCGGTTTTGACTCAATGAGTTTCTACGTTTGCGAGCCGACGTATGGATTTACAGCTTGATCCGGAACCTGGTTCAGACGAGGATTCGGATATGTATTCCGATGATGGCCCGTCGGGTGATGAGGATGAGGATTGTGACGTCGATGCCGACGGGGATGACGAGGAATACGGGGAGGACGCTCGGACCGGGAAGCGAAGATCGGTTGGTGGGTCAGGCCAGGGGACTCGGAAACGAAGGCGGATAGAAAGAGTAGGTTGACTAAGCTCTCCCTAGCCACCGCAAGCTTACGGTACTCAAGCGACCACACAGGCTATCAGGTGAACAGCGAGAGGCTTACGAGGCTCGGCTGGAGAAACACTATATGAGTGGAACATGGTACGGCCAGAGCGCGTCGAGCACCGTCTATTTTCTGGCGACAGTTCTAGAACGTGTCGACAATGATTTCCTATGGTACGGAACAAGAGTGGCCAATGTCATTCCACATGACTGATACCGAGGGACATAGGTTGGCTATTATGGGCCTGACATACCAATATACGACCTCACGAATATCACGCGCGGAATACGACAAGTACCACCCGATATTCTACGACGAAGTTTTCCGACTGAACCCGCCTGTAACCGCTGGATCATCGGCGACAACATCACTACATCCGGACGACTCGTCGATCCGAGCAACGGATGAGCTCCGGTTCCTTCTCTTCCGGCACTGGAATCTATACGACGCAATGTATCACTCCAGTTACGTCGCGAGTAAATTGGGAATCTGGAGGGAAAGAGGAAAGAAGAAACTGTCTGGTCTTCTAGCTAAGATGGGGTCGGTTGTCCCTTCTATGAATACATTCGTCCTATAACCTGACGACCTTGTAGGTTCTCCATTCAACAAACGCAACAGTCATACTTCCATATGGACATGGATCTGAAACGGCAACTACAGGGTAAACTCGAGGCGATCGCTCCCGAGTACGGCATGGTCGAGTTGACCTACCCGTCTTTCATGCGGCTCTACGGCTTCAAGTCCCATCCCCTCTCGGCCGCTGATGCCGTGGAGGCTGTTTCGGCCTTACTTGACATTGCTGGAGGTGTCAGAATGGAAGTTGAGGTCGAGGGGGCACGGAACGGGGGGGAATGGTTCGGTGGTGGGAAGGTTTGGGAGGCGCCTGACAAGGTTTCAAGTGAAGAGCGAGGGAAGATCGCGCTCATCGAGGGTGTCAATCATCCCAATGCGGGATCGACCAACGGCATGACGCGACCGCAAGGGCTAGACCGGGAAGGGGACGAATCTGGAATTGATGGAAACGGGGGAGGTGAGCTCGAGTGGTGGGTGAGGAACTTCTGGACCGCGTTCGATGCTTTGACCGAGTAAGCACGATTTTTTCATTTCGGCCTCTCCGCTCAGCTGTTCCCCTCCCCCCACTCCCGTCCCAATTTCGCCTAGTACTGAAAGGGAAACCGCGACGCTTGCTGATCCCTTTCTGATTTCGCTCCCCCCCGCCTTTCTTTGGCTGTTTCCATCACATCATGTCAAACGCCTCTGCGGGTTGATGGTGTTCATTTCCACTTCGTGAAACTCGTGGTGCAATCTACACACCCACCCCCTTCGTTGGTACCCTCCCTGCCTTTTTGGTCACCCGTTTTTGGGTTTATATCGCGCTTCCCATTGCTCTGCTTTATTTGGTGCTTTGAACTAACGGGTTTTCCAGCATTAATCGGCTCCGGGAGGCGCTCTTGCTTTCAATGGCACTTCATCGGGCGATAATCCGACAGGGCTCTTCGATTATCGACAAGCAAGACATCAAGTCCATGCGGGGGCATCGGGTAGTAGTGCTGACTCAGGGACCTGACCTTGCGTTATTTGCACATCCTGGGGTTCTGTCCAGATTGGCGCTGTGGCTGGTCGACGCGTTGAGGGACAGGACGCCTGGGACGGTTTTGAGTGGAGCGAGGAGTAAGAGGAAAAGTTTGCCGTTCGTTGTGGCGTGTTTGGATGAGAGGGCTGGGACGTATGTTGTTGTTGGTGTGACGGCTGCGTTGGATTTTGGGGATACGAGGAAGAAGTAAGGGTTTTCTCCTCCGCTTCCAATTTTTTTGTGAGGCCTCTGACGCCTTCTCCCCCCAGTGAGTTTGGTCTTGCATTCTTGGATGCTAAAGAAAGATGCAACGCTCGGACTCGACACGGTTCATTCGACACTAGCATCCTTGAGATTAACAAAGATGACCTCAATATCTTTTTGGAGACCTTGTGCGAGGGTAGGTAGACCATTATCATTTTTCTTAGGAACTCGCCTTGTACCATACACGCCGGAGTCGTTTGACGTATACACGCGATATTTCAACGTTCAACGTTTCAACCCTTACCTCCATTGGAATTTACAAATCAACGCCAAAGTTCACTCGCGAAATCGTCCACTGATTGGGACAAGGGGTGACAAAAAACGCAAATTTCTCGGACCCATCGTGTTCCGGTGATGCGGTCCGGTTATGGTGTCGAGAGATAACCTGACCGCCACAGGTCCCTGGACACATGAGTTGTGACGTAGGACACACTGAAGCAACGGCAACAAGTGATATGGTGGTTGCTGAAACCCAGTGTCACCTGCAGGGATTCCGGTGTCGTCGTGAATCGTTCAAATGTATCCCCAGAACGTGCCGGTAATCTAGCCTGTGGGGCGCATACGCCTAACTCGCCATAGGCTATGACATCCGAACGATCAACATTCCAGACTCAAGGGCGGTGTCAGAGCCCTGCCGCTAGAGCAAAAAAACCTTCACCGTGGGAGGGACACAGTAATTTCCGTGAGTGAATGGGTCATCCCTATCCGCGAAACGATGCGCCACGATTCCGTCTTGACGCTGTTTTTGAATTGAATAATCGCTCGGTATGCACCATTCAAATCCGTCCCGTCTATCGTAAAGCTAGCGTACACACACACCACCCCGCGCTCCGCAATACGGGGAACGTGTCCTGGCTTGACGGATGGCGCGCGCTAGTGTGGGGGGTGTTTTCACTCGCTCGAACCCCACCAGAAGAACGGCATACCCATTCCACCCCTGTCGCAATAAAATCGAGGCCTTTATTGGAAACCCCGATGTGAGACATTAAAAACACGCACCCCTCAGAGTGCCTTGAGAAATAATCGAAATCGATGTTTACTGAATGGAGGGTCGGTCAACGAGACGTAAAATAATAGCCCCCTTGCGTACCTGCTGTTGCAAGAATCAACTAGAGAGGATTCTGGGTCACATCAAACGATCTTCTTTCTCATCGACTGGTGACGTACCGCTCGCTCATCGAGACTGGTTTCTCGACCCTCCTCTCGAGTTACGTGGGCCATGCCATTAACGATCACTTGTCGTTCTGCTGGCGAGAATCTGATACTGTACCGCCCTGGATGACGAGTTTTAGAACCGATGCACCGGCTAGACCAGGGTGCGTCATACCTGTGTCAGTGAAAACCTAAGTGACGTAGATGAGTTTTTGGATCACCCGTGAAACTCCGGTGCATACCTCTCGTCCGAGACCCCTGAAAGCCCTAGAAACACTTGCCATCTCCTTACCACGAGCATCCCTCAGCGTAAAGTCCCAGGCCAAGAAACCTTCGTCGATCTTCGCCATTTGGTGATACAAGTCTGTCTCAGGTTCTGGTTGGGGATCGGATACTAACGACAAAATGCGTTTCGGCCCTTGTCGAATGAACAGGTCGTAGCAACGTCTCCAGATGTGCCATCGTTGTTGAACTTCAGCGAAAGTATCAAGGACAGGTTCGTCCTCCGCAGTCGCTCGGTCTGACAAGTTCTTGAATCGCTGGACGAACATTCGGGAGTTTATCCAAGAGAAGGGCCTACGGAGCTATGTCACAGGTTTAGTTTTACTGTCGAGCCCAGAAGCAGGACTGACCGACCCAGAGGATTGGTGTACCCTTGTTGTCCAATATGAGAGCACGAAACGGCCGGTGGGTGCGGAAAATCTGACGGGAGAATACCGAAAACAGTCCTCTTGGCTCTTCAGCAATGTAACCGAGCGGTTCACCATCCTCAGTGGCTCCACAAGAGCGTCAGTCGCTTACGGAACGGATCACGAGAATGGAGACAACACACAAATGGCGTATTTGTTCGCTTGCTCAAAACCGACAAATATGTTGAGCATCTCAATCTGGCTGGGAATCGTGGGTATCAGAGCGCGTTTCGCCCATTGGTGAGCCCAGAGGAGGCTAACCGAGTGACTACCAGTGATTCATGGGTCATGAGGAGACGTCTCAAACCTTCTGCTGGGTCGCCGTGAGCCGACCGTACAGTTTTCTGCCACAGTGGCGACGCTTCTGATGAAGGCTGGTCCCCCTGAGGCACTTCTTCATGAGCAGGCCTAGACCCTGAGGCGCGGGTTCGGTGATTTTCATTTTCAACGTGTTGTCTCCTCCGCCCTACCCCGGGACTTCGTTGTGGAAACCGAGACAATGCATATGTCCGCCTCGTGGCACGGAAAGCTGGCGCAAAAAGCTTGGGGTTCTGCTGAGGGCAGCGGAATACGGTGGTTGTAAGCATCTAAGAGGCTGGGGATTGCGTTTGCCACACGGCAGCGCGCCGGGCTCGATCACATAGGGCACCTTCCTTTTTCGGTATTTCGTCCCCACGGCTGCTCATCCACCTTCAA
>Ga0307515_10022967_pt1 | contig 10967 bp, 10 predicted proteins | sample 17_EM_MG_FD_194513 | JGI IMG/M metagenome (GOLD analysis project Ga0307515, IMG submission 194513) | Populus trichocarpa ectomycorrhiza microbial communities from riparian zone in the Pacific Northwest, United States - 17_EM | ecosystem: Host-associated > Plants > Roots > Unclassified | place...
CCGCCTGCAAGGGCGTGAGTTCAATAGTTGAGGGATACTCTGTTTTGAAGAACATACGTCGTTCTATTATCGCCGCTGTAACTATTGCAGCCTGTTCTTCCATGCTTCCGGCGGAAGGTTTTGCTGCAAATGGATGTGGCGGTGCTTCATGGTACGCGCTTCACTCCAAAACTGCTTCCGGGGAACGTATGAACCCAGCCGTCTTGACTGCCGCACATCGCTCGCTCGCATTCGGCACCAAGGTAAAGGTCACCAACCGTAACAATGGCCGCACCGTCGTCGTTCGCATCAACGATCGCGGTCCGTTCATCCGCGGCCGCGTGCTCGACCTGTCGCGCGCAGCAGCCCAGAATATCGGCATGGTGAGCTCCGGAACTGCGAAGGTCTGCTACCAAATAGTCAGCTGAGGCTAAAGCCTCTGCGACTGGCTGCGCCGGAAGCGGCGCTTGCTCTTGCCGTCAATCGCGGTTACCACCCGGTTGAGACTTGTGAACAATCCATCGTGACTACCCGCGTCTGCGCGCGGTCCGTTCACACGCCACGGCAACAGGAGACATGTGAATGCGATTGGGCGGCCGCCTCGAAGGGGCGATTTCTGTGCTTGGGGATATCGATGCCCGCAAGCGGCCCGTCGCTGACGCGCTGAAAGACTGGGGCCTTGCGCACCGCTTTGCCGGCTCCGGCGACCGCGCCGCAATCGGCAATATCGTCTACGACGCGCTGCGCATGCGGCTTTCCCACGCCTGGCTGATGGATGACGACAGTGCCGCGGCAATTGCCCATGCCGTCATGTTCCGCCAATGGGGCTTCACCCCTGAAAGCCTTGCAGCCGAGCTTGCAGGCGACAAGTTTGCGCCGCCGGCACTTTCGGCCGAGGCGGGCTCTGCTTTCGAGAGCCGCTTACTTGACGATGCTCCGCCGCATATCCGCGGCGATATTCCCGAATGGGTCCAATCCTCCTTCGAACAGGCGTTTGGCGCCAGATGGCTCGCCGAGGCACGGGCGCTTGCCGCCCGGCCGACGCTTGATTTGCGCGCCAACATCCTGAAAGCCTCCCGCGACAAGGCCGTCAAGGCGCTCGAAAGAGCCGGCGCGCATGCGGCGAAGATCGCCCGCTACGGCATCCGGATTGCCGCCGGCGAGGGCGCCTCGCGTCTACCCAACGTGACAGCCGAGCTTTCGTTCCAGAAAGGCTGGTTCGAAGTTCAGGACGAGGGATCGCAGATCGTCGCCGACCTGGTGCTCGCCAGGGATGGCGAACAGGTTCTCGATTATTGCGCCGGCGGTGGCGGCAAGACGCTCGCCATGGCGGCCGCCATGCACAACAAGGGACAGGTCCATGCCTACGACGCCGACCGCAAGCGGCTCGCGCCGATCATCGAGCGGCTGAAGCGCGCGGGCACACGCAATGTCCAGGTGCATGACGACGCCAGGGCGCTTTCCAGCCTTTCCGGACGCTGCGACAAGGTGCTGGTCGACGCGCCCTGCACCGGCACCGGCACGTGGCGCCGCCGCCCCGACACAAAGTGGCGGCTGACCGCGAAGAACCTCGACGAGCGCACCGCCCAGCAGCAGGACGCGCTGGTGCAGGCGAGCGGTTTCGTCAGGCCGGGCGGCGAACTGATCTACGTCACCTGCTCGGTGCTGCCTCAGGAAAACGAAGAACAGGTGCGCCGCTTCACCGCTGACAATCCTGATTTTCAGATCGTCAGCGCCCTGCCCGCCTGGGACGGGCTGTTCGGCAAGGACGCCCCGCGTCCACACTCTTCCGACGGTCTGACGGTGACGCTGACGCCCGCCTCCACCGATACGGACGGCTTCTTCTTCTGTCGCATGCAGCGGAAGAGCTGAAAAGCATGAACACCTTTGGAGGCGGCCCGGCAGCCGGCCATGGACCGGCCTTCAGCCGTGATACGCAAACAGCTCGATTGGGTCGTTGAAGCCGCGCACCGGATATTCGCCGACGCGTTCGAGGTCGAGGCCGACGGGTTGCTGAGCGGAAAAATGGCGAGCAGACCGTCGTCCCGCTTCCGCGCCTGGTGGCGCCGGCCAGAATGAGTTCGCCGGCATGCGGTCCGACATAGGTTTGAGCAGCGTTCGCGCCAGCCGGTTCTTCATGCGGATTTCGCTGACCAGCGCCAGAACCGGTAACAGCTTCGACAGGCGATCGATATGCGCGTCGTCGAAACCTCCGGGCCGATCGGTTGCAAAGGCCACGATATGCTGGCTGCCGAGCGTATGGTAGAGCGGCCACGCAACATAGCCGGTGAGGCCTTTCGCCCGCATCCCGTCATAGACGGCATGCTTGCGGCCGAGCGCCGGATCGCGTTCGAGATTCTCGCGGACCTCGGTGGCCCCCTCATGGATTTCGTTGGCGGGACTGCCGAAATATTCCGGGCGCTCCCTGACATCGTAGTCGATCCTCTTAAGCTGGACCACGCGCATCCCGTCGGCCCACATCATCCGGGAGCCGACCCATTGCGGATGGAGGATCATGAGATGAAGCGTCGCCCACGTGACCGGAATGCCCGCCCGCTGGAGCCGGAGACACAGCTCAGCGAAAATATTGTCAAGGAAGCGCTCGTCGCGTGTTTCGTTTGTCAGCCAGTGCAGAACGTCGCCGTCGGAATGCGCGGTGAGGTGATCGATGTTTGGCGGCTCGTTCATATCTTGCTCCTGAGCGGCGATCCGGAATGACCAGAAGTCGCGGCAAATCCATTGTTAATCGAGGGGCTGCGGTGCCGGCTGGACCCAACCTCCCGAAAAGGCGCGGTCGCCTGAGCGAAGGAGGCGGCCGGACTCACTGCGCTGCGAGGAAGTTTTTCACCGCGGCGATCGTCGCTGCGGGCGCTTCCTCCGTCAGCCAGTGGCCGGCATTCGGCACGATGACTTCCTTCACGTTCGTCGCCGCGTTGCGCATCTGGATCGCTACGTTGGCGCCGAAGGCCTTCTCGGCACCGATGGCGAGCACGGGCATCGTCAGCTTTTTCTCCATCGCCTTGAGATTGTCGGCCTCGTCCTTCTGGTCGATCGCGAGGAACTGGGCGAACGCGGAATGCATCGCGCCGCGCCTGGCGTAGATCGCGGCATAATGGCGGCGGGTCGCTTCGTCGATCTTCGACGGGTCGCCGGCGAACTCGTCCCAGAAACGGTCGAGGTAGATGCGCTCGCGGCCGGCGACCAGGCGCTCGACGTCCCGGCCGCCGAAATTGAAGTGCCATAGAGCGGGCATGCGCACGATCCTGTCCCACGGCGGGATGCCGGGCACCGGCGAATCGATCACGACCAGGCGGCTTGTCTTGTCCGGATAGCGTGCCGCGTAGGCATAGGCGACCATCACGCCGATGTCGTGGCCCACGATGTCGGCACGGTCGATGCCGAGCTTGTCGAGGACGACGCGGATGTCGCCGGCCTGCGTCCACTTGTCGTAGCCGCCGGCGGGGTGCGAGGACAGGCCCATGCCGCGCAGGTCGGGCACGACGACGGTGTGGTCCTTCGCGAGCTTTGCGGCCATCGGCGACCACATGTCGCCGGTCTCGCCGAAGCCGTGGATCAGCACGACCGCGGGCCCGTGGCCGCCGACGCGGACGTTGATCGTCGCGTCGGCGTTTACCACCTTCGAGCTGCGGAAGTCGGCCGGGAAGGGCTTGAGCGCGGCGTGCGCCGGCAGGGCGCCCAGCGCCAGGCTGATGGCGAGGCCAGCCGCCACTCGGCGGAAGCGGCGGGAGAACGTGGATGAAACGGTTGCAGACATGCTCGGCTCCTTGGCGTGATGGGATTGCAGGGTGATGGGATTGGTGCGTTTTATAACGAACGTAACAAAACATGCAATAGACTTTTTTGACGATCGTGATAAAACGCGACCGTGAGCTATTCGCTCTCGCCATTAACGGACGGATCTAGATGGGCAGGCCCAGGGAATTCGATGAAGACGCGGTGCTCGAAGCCGCAATGCAACGCTTCTGGAACAAGGGCTATGAGGCGACATCGATGCGCGACCTCGCCGACCACACCGGAATGACGACGCCGAGCCTCTACAATGCGTTCGGTGACAAGAGAGCCATCTACCGTCTCGTGCTCGATCGGTATGTCCGTCTGACGCTCGAAACCGGCTCGGCGATCTTCGCAAGCGATGATCCGCCCCTGCGCGCCTTGGAGCGCTTCTTCGATGCGAACGTTGAAGAAGTGCTCGCCGACGGGCTTCACAAGGGATGTTTTGTCGTGAACACGGCGTTGGAGGTGGCGCCGCACGACCAGGACTTCCGGGATGTCGTCACCGAGGTCTTTGGTGAAATCGAAAAATCTGTCCGCGACTGTGTCGCGGCTGGGCAGCACGACGGATCAATCCTGACCTCGCAACCTGCAGCCGACATCGCGCGGCTCGCCCTGAGCACCATCCTGGGCATCCGGGTTCTGGCCCGTACCAATCCCGACCGAGACCTGCTGACCGGGGTCATCAGGCCGTTTTTCGTGCTGCTCAGGACATGATGAAAAAGGTTGAACGACGCGCAGCGCTTTAGAGCAATTCCAGGAAAAGTGCGAAGCGGTTTCCGTCCGGAATTGCGTAAAAACAAAGAGTTAAAGCCGTTCGGCGCTTCCGTGAAAAGCTGAACGGCTCTAGGGCGCCCGCAACGGATATTGATGCCGCGGCGGGATGAAGTGATGCAGGACGGCGATCGCCACCAGGAGCACGCCGCCGAGCACGACGACGAGAAAAAGCGTCAGGCCGCCGAGATGCGAGCCGAAGGCGACAAGCGGCACGGCACCTGCTGGAGGATGGGTGATGCGAAGCGCCAGCATTCCCGCAATGGCCAGCCCGACCGCAATCGCCGCCACCCACCAGAGACCTGGAAACAAGAATGCCGCGACCCCGCCGATAACAGCCGCAAGCACATAACCACCGATCACATTGGCCGGCTGGGCGAGCGGGCTTTTCGGCTGGCCGAAGATCAGCACGGCCGTCGCGCCGAACGGCGCGATCAGCAGCGGAATACCCGTCACGATAGCCAACCCGCCGACGGAGATCATGCCGATCACCGCCCCGATTCCGGATTTCAGGTGGCCATGCAACGCGCCTTTCGGCTCATGGCGATGGATGAAGTGCTTCAGATGGCTTCGCATGGGGTATGGGATCAATTGGAGGGATGAGCAACTGCCGCTTACATAGCGTGGGTTCTGCCGATTTTTCAAGCAAATGCATTTCAAAAAGGCAGCATCGCTGTACATATCCATCCTTAAAATCATTCCAAACTAGAGTGTTTGACACCAGTTTGCTTTTGCGCGAAGAGACGGAGCCCGATTAGACGGAAGATCCGTCACTGGAGAGGATCATGAAGCTCAACAGCAAATTCCGCGCAGCCGTGCTGGCGATTGCCCCCGCCGCTCTGCTCGCCCTTCCCGCCCATGCCGCGACCGATGCCGCCGCCGTGGTGAAACATTATGCCGACGTGGCGTATGCGAAATACGAGGACTCGCTGACGACGGCCAAGACGCTCGACGCCGCGATCGACGCCTTCCTGAAGGCTCCGACCGATCAGACGCTGCAGGCGGCAAAGGATGCCTGGATCAAGGCGCGCGTGCCCTACCAGCAGACCGAAGTCTATCGTTTCGGCAATCCGATCGTCGATGACTGGGAAGGCAAGGTCAACGCATGGCCTCTCGATGAAGGCCTGATCGACTATGTCGACGCCTCCTACGGCACCGAGAGCGACGAGAATTCGCTCTATGTGGCAAATGTCATCGCCAACAAGACGATCAAGATCGACGGCAAGGATGTCGATGCCTCCAAGCTGACACCGGAATTCCTCTCCGGCACGCTGGCCGAGGCCGGCGGCATCGAGGCCAATGTCGCGACCGGCTACCACGCCATCGAATTCCTGCTCTGGGGCCAGGATCTGAACGGCACCGGGCCTGGCGCCGGCAACCGCCCGGCAACGGATTACGACCTGAAGAATTGCACGCACGGCAATTGCGACCGCCGCGCCGAATATCTGAAATCCGCATCCACCCTGCTCGTTTCCGACCTGCAGGAAATGACCGACAACTGGAAGCCGGATGGTGCTGCGACGAAGAATGTCGAAGCCGATCCGAAGGCCGGCCTTGTCGCGATCCTGACGGGCATGGGTTCGCTTTCCTACGGCGAGCTTGCCGGCGAGCGCATGAAGCTCGGCCTGCTGCTGCACGATCCCGAGGAAGAGCATGATTGCTTCTCGGACAATACCTACAACTCGCATCTCAACGACGCGATCGGCATCGCCGCCGCCTATACGGGCAACTACACCCGCGTCGACGGCACCAAGCTCGCCGGCCCGTCGCTGCACGATCTCTTGGCCGCCAAGGACAAGACGCTCGATGCCGAGATGGAAGGCAAGCTCAACAAGACGCTCGATGCGATGCATGCCATGGCAAAGCGCGGCGAGACGGTCGAGAAGTACGACCAGATGATCGGCGAGGGCAACAAGGAAGGCAATGCTGTCGTCCAGGCCGCCATCGACGGACTGATCGACCAGACGAAATCGGTGCAGCGCGTTATTGCCGCACTTGATCTCGGTACGGTTCAGCTTGAAGGTTCCGACAGCCTGGATAATCCTAACGCTGTCTTCCAATAAGCAAAAAGGCGGGCCGCTTCGAAGCCAGGAGCGGCCCGGACCCTGAAATGTCGCATGCCCCGGCCCGCCGATTGATCGCCAGCGCAGCGCTCTGCGCCACACTTGCCGGTTTTTCCGCCGCAATCGCTGCCGGTTTCGACCTGCCGGCAAAACGCGCCGACCTTTCCGACCCCGATCTGAAACGCGTCGCCGACGTTACGCGGCCGGCGACGGATTTTTCCAAGGCCGAACAATACGAAGCGATGCAGGCGGGTGCGACGACCTCGATCGATCCTGTCACCGAGGACAGTTTCTCGCATATCTCGGCCAATATCCCCTTCGACGAAGAGCAGAACTTCAAGCTCGGCAACGCTCTCTTCCGCAAGCTCTGGGTCTCCGCTCCCTCCTCGACGCAGGCCTCCGATGGCCTCGGGCCGCTCTACAACGCCCGATCCTGCATGAACTGCCACGTCAATGACGGCCGCGGCAAGCCGCCGGAGGGCGGCCCAAGCGCCACCTCGATGTTCCTTCGGCTCGCGCGTGCCGCCAAAACGCCGGAAGAGGAAAGGGCGATCGCGGAGGCTGATGTCGTCAATTTCCCCGATCCCATCTACGGCCATCAGCTACAGGATCTCGCCGTTCCCGGCCTTGCCGCCGAAGGTAAAATGGCAATCAGCTATGACGAAGAGGCGGTGACGCTCGGCGATGGCGAGACGGTGTCGCTGCGCCGGCCGCATTATGCGGTTGACAATCCTGCCTATGGGCCGCTCGATCCGACGACGACGATTTCGCCGCGTGTGGCTTCCGCCATGATCGGTCTCGGGCTGATCGAGGCCATTCCCGAGGCGGATATCCTTGCCCATGCCGACCCTGACGATGCCGATGGCGACGGCATCTCCGGCAAGGCAGCAATGGTGCGCGACCACCGCAGCGGCAAGATCGCGCTCGGACGGTTCGGCTGGAAGGCGCAGAACGCCACGGTGCGCGACCAGAGCGCCGATGCCTTCGCCAACGATATCGGCATCTCGACACCCGATCAGCCGGATGCTTACGGCGACTGCACCAAGGCGGAGGAGACATGCCTTGATATGCCGACCGGCGTGCAGAAACGGCTCGGCAGGCAAGAGGCGCCAGGCCCCATTCTCGACCTCGTGACCTTCTATTCCGAAAATCTCGCCGTTCCAGCGCGCCGCAAGGCAAGTTTTCCCGAGACGCTGCGGGGCAAGCGGATCTTCTATGAAACCGGCTGCATTTCCTGCCATGTGCCGAAATTCGTCACCCGCCGGGATACGCCCGAAAAGGCGCAATCCTTCCAGCTGGTCTGGCCCTATTCCGACTTCCTTCTGCACGACATGGGCGACGGGCTTGCCGATGGACAGCAGGTCGGTTTCGCAAGTGGACGTGAATGGCGCACGCCGCCGCTATGGGGTATAGGACTGACCCGGACTGTCAGCGGACACAGCTTCTTCCTGCATGACGGCCGTGCGCGTGGTCTCACCGAGGCTATCCTCTGGCATGGCGGCGAAGCTGAAAAAGCCCGCAACGCATTCTCCGCCCTGCCTAAAGATGATAGGGCGGCCCTGATTACATTCCTGGAGTCACTCTGATGCGCCTTTGGCACCCCCTGCTCTGCCTCACTCTGATCGGCCTCGCGACTTCAGCGGCCGCCGAGACCGCCGCTCCTCCGGCAGGGCTGAACGAGGATGCCGTTCCCGCCGTCATGCAGCGCGCCGTCGACGAAGTGATCCGTCCTGGTTATCGCAACATGCAGCAATCGGCCGCCCGGCTGACGACGGCGATGAAAGACCTTTGCGACGGCGGCACGCAGCAGACGCTCGACAGGGCGAAATCTGCCTTCGACGATACGATCCGCTACTGGTCGATCATCGAGATCGTCCAGACAGGCCCCGTCATCCAGGACAATCTGTTCGAGCACATCCTGTTCTACCCCGACCGGAAGGGCGTCGGCCTCAAGCAGGTACAGGCGTTGATCGCCAAGGCCGACCCACAGGATGCGACGGTCGATGCGATCGCCGGCAAAAGCGTCGCGCTGCAGGGCCTGACGGCACTGGAATACGTGCTTTATGGCAACGGCTCCGACGATCTCGTCAAGCAGAAGGGCGGCTTCCGCTGCCTTTACGGCCAGGCGGTTGCCGGGAATATCCAGCGCGAGGCCGGAGAAGTCGTCGCCGCCTGGGAAAAGCCTGATGGCGTGCAGGTGAGCTGGAAGCATCCAGGCCCGCAGAGCAACGATTTCATGAACAACAAGGAAGCCGTCACAGCACTGCTCGGCATTCTCGTCCATGGCGCCGAGAATGTCCGCGACCAGCGGCTGGAGCAGTTCTACAAGGGCAAGGATACCGCGCCTCGCCCACGCATGGCGATCTACTGGCGCTCCAAGAATACCTGGAAATCGATGGCCGCCAATCTGGACGGCCTGCGGACGCTTTGGCAGAAGGCCGGCATGGCCGAGCTTCTGCCTGAGGATAAGCAGCCAATCGCCGCTTCGATCGACGAGGATTTCAAATCGCTGCTCGACAGCGTGCCGAAGCTCAATCCCGACATCGACGTCGCCAGCAGCGATGCGGAGAAGGCCAAGCTCGATGCGCTGCTTGCCGAGAGCCGCGACCTCGTGACCAAGATCAGCGACGAATATGGCGCGGCGATCGGCCTTTCGGCCGGTTTTTCCTTCTCGGACGGGGACTGAACCGATGTGGCGCACTGCAGCGATTGACCGACGTAGCTTCATCAAGACCGCTGGGCTGAGCTTCCTTGCGGCCTTGCCGCCAAGGGCGCTGATGGCGCTGGAGCGGGCCGATGCGGTCTATGCTTCCGGCATCCGTGCAGCGGATGGCTCCTTTGCCGTCGCGACGGTGACCGAGCGCGGCGAGATCGTCGATCAGGTGGCGCTTCCCGCTCGCGCCCATGGCATGGCCTTCAGCGCCGCCACCGGCAAGACCGTCGCCTTCGCGCGCCGGCCCGGCACCTGTGCGATGATCTTTGATCCCAGGAATAAAGGCGAGCCGATTGTCATCAGCTCCCGGGAAGACCGGCATTTCTACGGTCACGGCGCCTTCTCGCCTGACGGGCGCATGCTCTATGCCAGCGAGAACGACTTCGACGGCAATCGCGGCATGATCGGCCTCTATGACGCCACCGACCGCTTCACCCGCATCGGCGAATTCGAAACATATGGCATCGGCCCGCATGACATGACGGTATCCGATGACGGACGCCTGCTCATCGTTGCCAATGGCGGCATCGAGACGCATCCGGATTTCGGCCGCACCAAGCTCAATCTCGGGGCGATGCAGCCGTCGCTTGTTCTGATCGATGCGGCAACCGGCGCTCTGGTCGAAAAACACGTGCTGCCGGCGGAATGGGCCGAACTCTCCACCCGCCATGTCGATCTCGACGGCCAAGGCCGCATCTGGTTCGCCTGCCAGTATGAAGGCCATCGGAAGGATCTGCCGCCGCTCGTCGGTCATTTCGCCAGGGGCGAGGATCTCTCCTTCATAGACCTGCCGGAGGAGACGACGCGCAGGCTCGCCAATTATGTCGGGGCGATCGCCGTCAATCGCAGCGAAAGTCTCGTCGGCGTTACCTCGCCGAAGGGCGGCACCTCGGTGATGATCGACGCAAGAACGGGCAAGGTGCTGGCCGAGACGACCGTTCCTGACGCGGCGGGCATCGCGCCGGCGAGAGACGGTTTCGCCGTCTCCTCCTATGACGGCGATTTCCTCTCGACCCGCAGCGACGTCGCCTGGGATCAGCACATCGTGCGGATGTCCTAAGAACAGGATTCCTAAGTCGCGCGCGAATAGGCCTTCTGCTCGGCGCTGATGCTCGTTGCCGCGGCCCTTGCCGCCTCATGCAGCCATTCGTTGCCGCGCGCCTTGAGATCCCGGCGGATCGCCGCAACCGCCGTTGCATCGTCGGAATGACAATTGGCGATCTCGAAGCCCATCAGCTCGAGCATCGTCGGCGACAGCAGGGCCTCAGGATCATGGTCGATCTCGACCTTGCGGCTGTTCGGCGAAAGCCGGCGCACGAGGATACGGCCGGAAATCCGGTAGTGGGGATCGGCTGAGCGCAACCGTCCGCCGGCGATCTCGCCCGCATGGATCGCCAGGTCCTGCGGCCTGTGGCGAAGCGACCAGGCGGAGGGCACCAGTGCCTTTGCCTCGCGCAGCACCGGTCCCCCCTGCCATTCGGCATAGGCGACGAAGCGCGGACGGCCGAGGCTGCCGGTGCCGGCGGTCCGGGGCTTCGGCACGAAATGTCCGCTTCCTGGTGGCAGAGCGCCCGCCAGCGCCTGGGCATAGGGCGCGGAGGCCGTCTCGTCCTCTGGCAGCATCCGGAATTTCTCCCAGAATTCCC
>Ga0307515_10022968_pt1 | contig 10967 bp, 17 predicted proteins | sample 17_EM_MG_FD_194513 | JGI IMG/M metagenome (GOLD analysis project Ga0307515, IMG submission 194513) | Populus trichocarpa ectomycorrhiza microbial communities from riparian zone in the Pacific Northwest, United States - 17_EM | ecosystem: Host-associated > Plants > Roots > Unclassified | place...
ACCCATACCCGCCATACCCCCTGGGCGTCGGATGCTGTGCGGAATCCCCCGGCGTGGGCGCCGAGAAGCCCGGGGTCGGCGCATCGAGCGGGCCCGCAGGCGTCGGGGCCCCGCCGGCATAGGAAGCGTAAGGGGCGGGGGTAGGCGCCTGGTAAGCTGCGGGGGTGGGGGCCTGGTAGGAGGGTGTCGGGGGGTGGTATGTGTTCGAGTTGGAGTTGGAGGAGGTGGTGGTGGAGGAGGGGTGCGCCGCGCCGCTGTTGTGCGAGGGGGTTTTGGACCCGGACGGCGCGGCGCCCCACGCGGGCCCGCCGGGCGTGCGCCCGCCGCTGCTGAAGCCGCCGTACGCGGTGCGCGAGCCGTCACTGCTGCCGTAGGCCGTACGGGACCCATCGGTGCCGCCGTAGGCCGTGCGGGACCCGTCGTTGCCGCCGTACGCGGTCCGCGATCCGTCGTTCGCCGCGCCCCAGCCCGGTGTGCGCCCGCCTGACCCTGACATTCCCCATGCGGGCGTGCGGCTGCCTGAGGGTGCGGGCGTGGCCCAGGATGGTGCGCGTGGCTGCGCTCCACCGCCGGCGCCGCCCCAGGCGGGTGTGCGGCCGCCGCTGTAGTTCGGTACGCCGCCGCTGGGCCGCGAGCGGTTGGCGAATTTGCCGCCGAAGTCTATGCTTGTGCCTGTGATGGGGTCTTTGACCGCGAGGATGTCCTTCTTCACCGTGATAGTCTTGTTCTTGGTGTGCAGCTCGATGCGGGCGTCGTCGCCGTTGGTGTCTTTGACGATACCGAGCAGACCTTTATGCGGGCCCTTGCGAACAGTGACGGTTTTGCCGATGAGCTTGTCGCGGCCCATGGATCGGGGTGGTGGCATGGAACTTCCATTTGCACCAGGCTGTATCATGGACGGGTTCATCTTCGACAAGTCTGGTCCCGCAGCCTGAACACGACCACCCTTGGCAGCCATCGTTGTGACGTTGGTGCTGCGGACAACGAAAATGCCATAGTTCTCTGCCTGTTCTCTATTCTGGACAAAAAGGAAGTTCCGGTGGATGTAGAGAACACGGCCTTGGCGCGACTCTCCTCCGTGCTCTTTGATAGTATCATCGTGGTGGATTTCGGAACCGTCCCGATCTGTAGCCACGGCGTTTTTGCGCTTCTCGAGCTTGTTGGCGATTTGTGATGGCAAAACAGTGCGGACCGAGCCCGCTTGATCAAGTACGCGAAGGGTCTCACGGTCGACTTTAATGACACATGCAACAGTCGCAGCACTAGAAGATCAGGTTAGTGATGAGTATTCTTGGACAGCAGCCAGGGGTACATACTCAAGCTGTACGAGATCATAAAGGTCAAAATTCGAGTCGTCTCCAACGGTTCCAGAGTCAGCTGCCCGCTTCAAATCTTTGCTGAAAACTGTAATCTCTTGCTGGTTCGAATCGGTGAGCAGCGTAACCCGATCATCTTTAATCTTAACCACCAGGCCCACTTCATCGACGTACTTGCTGCCCCCAATGACCTTGACGTGGTCACCATCCCGAAACAACTTACGAAGAGTCTTCACGGGAGCATCAATTGTTCGACCTCTTAGTTCGCCTTCTGTGACCCTCAAAGTGACGATGTCTCCTGATACGGACACAGTCGTACCAACAACGCCCTTTTGTTCGCCTTCGTAGACCTCAACATTATCGCCAGGCACGTAAGAAGAGCCTGAAGTAGCCGCTCTGAGTGTGGCAGCCAGACTGTTGAGATCTAGCGTCGTCGTGCCGTCCGCGGCCACTGACCCGAAGTCCGCCGTTTCATCCATTTTGGGATCAACGTTCTTCGTCATAAGGTGGCTTATCTTGACGTCTTTGATAAGCAACCCATTGATATAGGTGTCGTTCCTGTAAATATAATGCTTCGTGGTGGCCAGAGAAGATGAAACCTGTTGCAGGTATTTCATATGTTTCTTCTTAGCATCAGCCTCGTTGAAAAGCTTCCGTGGGGGGCGTGGTCCAGCTGCAGCAAAACCTCCTCTTTTCCGCTTGTTGGCGTCTGGAACTGCGTTGGCGTCCTCGTTGAGGCCATAGTCGAGACGAGGAACCAATTGTACTGAGACATCTAGACCGTTCCCTTCCACTTCGTAGACTTTTGCAAGATCACCAGCATATAGGGGTGGTCTTTTCATTCGCACCCACTGGCCCGGTTTCAATGGCTCAGATTTCTGCTTTCGTAGGAGATCCGGCCTCTCCTTGACGTCGACATTGATAGGGGCATTCGCCCGAACATAGACGTTTGATAGATCCTCAAGTGCCTCCATCAGATCCTGCTTACTATCCGCTTCCACATAGATGTAGCCAGTCATCGTGCCTCCACGCTCAAAGGCCGAGTATATCCTGAGCGGATCTCGAGAATTTGCTCGCTCTTCAATTCGCTTGGTGATCGCAAATATGACCTCCCTCTCTTTCGTCGGCCTTACCCTAACTCCCCAGATTGCCGGATCATTAACAGTGGGAAGCGTTAATGTCTGTGGAGCCCGAGAAGACTCCATGCGTACAGCATTTCTGTGGCCGTATTTTTGGTTGAACAGGGCTGCTTGTTGCTCCGCATCCATATTCGCCTGGGCTTCGCGCTTCCTGTCGAGTTCTCGATGGCGTCGGTCATCCAGATCAGCGCCACCTGGCTCGAGGAGATCATCGGGGTGAGTCTCATCCGGGAGTTCATCGTCTTCTTCGATTTCCTCTTCGTCCTCGTCGTCGACTTCGGCTTCGACATCGATGAACTGCATACGAGCATCTCGCTTTCTGCGCTTACGCGACCGTCCCTAAAAAGAGTCAGGAAGACTGTAAATTCCAGGCAAACGGAAAGCCCACCACAACTTCATCCTCGTCGTCGTCTTCCTCTTCTTCGTCATCATCGTCGGCTGCGCCATCGACATCCGGCTCATCTTCAGCCTCCGCATCGTCTTCATCGTCTTCATTCCTACGTTTCTTAGCAGGTGCTGCAGCCTGCTCATCGTCTTCATCATCGTAGTTGTCCTCCTGCACTCTCCGGCGCGCCGCATCTGGGAGGCCGGATGATCCGTCACCCTTCTCTTCCTCATCAATCTCAGGTTGTGGATTGAAATCATCGTCTTCAGACTCGGAGCCGCTGTGATCGTGGAGACCCGACATGATGGCGGATCAGCTGGAGGAGGCGTTTGGGAATGAAGGTGCGGAGGAAAGAGAGATTGAGATTGACTCGGAGGTGTTATTAGGCGGAAGCCGAGTAATGTGACTTCATGTGTGATCCGAGTTGACTAGAGAGTGTGTGCGTTGTAGTTGGAGTGATGTGAATTATGAGGGCTTTGTCTATTCTCCGGCGAACTTTCGACAAGGACATTCACGACGCTGCGGCTCTCTCCGTCAGCCACATGTCTTGGCCATCAGATCACCACTTTGCGCCTCACCACTTACCTCGCCAACCCAGGTAGACAAAAAAGGTAAAATGCCATCAATTTCCCCCTTTTTTTTTTTTTTAAAAAAAAAACCCCCCTGCTAATTCGCCCCAGTTTAATCGTTCCCTATATCGAATGTCTCCAACATCAAAGGAAATATTCTCTAGTATTGCATTTATCGAGCCAGGTTAATGCCTTCTACAGCTTCGTCTTGCCCTTTATATCTCCCTGCCCATCAATTCTTACAATAGCTCTTCCCCATGTCTTCCGCGCCTTCCGATCCTCCATAGCGCGGGGTATACTCTCCAAACCCACACATTTCTCCTTATATATGACAGGTTTGACGCTACCATCCTTAACAAACTTCATAAAGCCATCCCAAATGGTCAATCAACATCTAATGCTTAAAAGATTATCTATAGTCACTCACATAACCCACAACGGTTGCTGCCTTCAAAAGAATCCTATTAGCCTTGACTTCCTCAATCTTGCCACCTCGCCCAGGACATCCTATAATAACCACGCGTCCCCTATATTTGAGCCACCGCATCATAAACCATATCCACACCCTCCCCGCCTTCCGTCAGCTCCTTAGCCCTCCCTTCCCATCTAAACAGGTTATACCCCACCACCTCATCCGCACCCAAACCTCTCACGATCTTAGCTTTCTCCTTATCCCCCACCATCCCTATAACCTTCGCTCCGACCGCCTTCGCAATCTGCGCCGCGATCACACCCAGCCCGCCTCCAGCACTAAGCACTAGCACCGTCCCCACCTTCCGTAGCTTCGCGGTAGGGACGAGATCACCCAACTAATAGCTCCGCTTGCCCCAACCGCACGCGCTTTCGTGTTGCTCCATCTGTCAGGAACCCTCCTCACGTTTCCTTCATCCACGCAGATATTCTCCGCGAAGGATCCTAGGCCGGACCCAAGTACCTATGTGCCCGGTTCTAGAGAGGAGAAAGCTGGTGAGGAGGTTACGATGCCCGCGAATTCGGTGCCGAGGATGAAGGGCGAGATGACGTGCCGTCGGTTTTTTGGTGCCTTGGGCGTAGAGGAGGTCGACGCGGGTTAGAGCGGCGTGGGTTGTGCGAATTTATACGGAGCGCGGGGCGTACGGTTTCGGGAAGGGGGTATCTGTGGGCTTAAGGTCTTGAAGGTTCTGGGAGAGGTTAGCTGGAATATTGAGTGGTGAGGGGTGGAATGTACCGTGACGAACTTGTTAATTACTACGGCTTTCATGTTAGGAATGTGGTGGACTAATTGAAAGCTTGGAAGTAGCTGGCATTGTAACACCGAGAGTCTGAATATTTTGTAGATGTCGATTTGGGAGTTTCGAGAGGCGGGAGATCGACAGCGGGGAAGTCTAGCCGAGGTTGAGGCGCACCTTCAAATGCTGACAATCGGATTTCGTCTTCCTTGCTTCCTTGATATAAGCTATCAACCTTGCTTGAACTGAGATCTGAAGCGATGCGGCTTATGCGTATTGTTGGTGGTACTATTGGAGGCCCTCCTCTTAAAACGCCTTAGAAGCGTCAACGCTTCAAAAGTATGCCCTGCTTAGACCAAACGCATGGTAACACTATAATGCAGCGAGCAATCTCTCTTCTGCAAGGCTCCCCAATAGCTTTTATAATATATTCCCGTAATTCACATGTATCCAGGCTTGCTCCAGCCCTTTATGATTGCTCTGGCCCTAGTATGCTTATGGGACAACGCCATCTTTGTTAAACTGACCCTCTTCGTACTCAATTCGAGTGATATATTGTCCTGGTACAACCACCAAGCCGACATATCTGCTCGTCAATGCTACCTGGGTGGCTGGGTTGCCAGAGTCTTGGATTGCCTTTTTAACGGCTGCTTCAGATGGATGGCGGTATTCGTGAGTTAGAGCGAGAATGATGTTCCGATCCTATGAGGATGTTAGCTAGGTATACTTATAGCTTGCGCGGATTAAAGGCTGACTCTGTCTGTGCATTTCATCTGCCCTGCGAAGATGCGGCTGTCAGTGGTATAGATCCGGAGAGTTTTACCGATGAATTGGGTCAGGTAGGAGGTGGCTTCTTGATTATCCATAGTAGCTGAGTTAATAAGAGGCAGCTGCCTAAAATCCTGCGGGTGCTCAAAGCTAGGAATATATTCGTGGAGTTAAAACTGGAGTGGATGAATTAGAAAAGCAACGGTGGATTTGGTTCTTAAGCAGCTGCTAAGCGTAAAACCAAAGTGTATAGAAATTTTCCTGCAAGAAGCCTATGACTATAACAAAAAGGTTCTTAAAAGATTTATTCCTTGCTGTGGTATAGATGGTTGTAAAGATGATGCCAAAAGCGTTCGGGAGAGATGTCGGGAGGTGCTCGGAGATCAATCGGATCTCAATCTCTGTCATCTCGCGAATGCCATATCCTTTAACTTCCTCTTACATCTGACCAACATACTAACGACTTATAGGCCTTTCTTTCACTAGTCTCTTATTGCTGCAATTAGTGTTGATATATCTATTATAGATAAAACTTACACGCTTAGAATAAAGGTTTCTACGCTTCAATTTCTGTCGACCGGAATTTGAGGCTATTATTGTCCTAATTGGCGCTGCCAATAGGACCAGTCTTTTGGGTGCCAATTGGCGGTCAACAATTTCACTTAAATATTTTAGCCTCACTCATTCCATTTATATTCTTTACTTCACTAATTTTATTTACTTGTGATGTAATCATAAGGCCATGGCTGCATGAACCCTAATACCTCACGTCTAGGGCAGATTCCTGTCTTCCATCTCTTCTGACAACATCACAACCTCATCCAACCTGTTATTTGGCTGTGATACCAGTAGCTCTAACCTGCAATGGCTCAGCATTGGACTTTTAATGGAAGTATACAAAACCTTCAAATCTTCCTTTACGCGCCTCCAGGACACAGCCCCACGGGTCAGACGCCTGTGTCTCAAGACTCAGACCCCCCGCCGCCTAGAGGGCATGAAGCGCAGTGTGAGGAAACAACACCGGGCATCAAAGAAGAAGATACTCAGTGTCACGGACCCGAAGGATCTTTCTGCGATAAAAAGCCCTCTCCCAGCGCCGCGAGTACCAAGTCCTCATTACCTAATGAGCAAACCATTCACGATAATTGTGACGGTGTTCGGGACGATACCAGCGATTATCTAAATGTCTTTATGAGATCGCTGCCATGGGGTGAACCGACTAGTGCTCAAAATCAAGTCCCTCCGCGATTGGAAGCCGACAACGAAGATGAATATGGTGAGATCCCAATTAATGATCCTTTCTACAATCACCAGCCAAAAAGCAGCGCACCAACCTCAGGTAATTTCTGCGAAATCATCGCGACCAATAACGAACGTAACCAACCTACTTTTGCAACAACTTCTCTTCATCACTTAGACATCACATACGATGACTTACAGTCGGACACGAGCGGCGACACCTCAGTTTCTTCCGAGCTGGATTCGCCATGCCCTCGACGAGCCTCTGCCATTAGACCGAGGAAGAAGACCGGGCAGTCAAGCTCCTACTTTGCGCGTATAGGAAAGGACGATATCCCGTATATCCCCCACAGAAAGATCGTCATCGCGGAACCACCAGTCAGAAGATCTCAAGTAACTCACAGTGAGTTCACGTCTAATTTAACGGAAAATCTGCGCCGCATTGAGTGCGCCCCTAACCACAAATGGACTCATAATGAGAAGGAACTGCTCTGCACGGTGCGCCGTAAGTTATCTCATCTCTAATCCACCAAATTCCATTGCTAATATAACGTAAGGCTGGTACAATACAGAAGGTGGATGGGATAGCATAACTAAGATATTTAACTATCTTACAGGCAACACTCTAAATAAGAGTGTAGTGGTGAGCCAATGGTATGATCTTTTGCACTATGGACAAGACCCCGCTTGGAGCAGCGTCTATTGTCTCACGCCATTTGAAGATCCACGTGGTCACTTTCAAGAACCTCGCAAGAATATTGAGATCTGTGCGGCAGTGCTCGATATAGAGATCCAATATCGAGAGGAGGAAGAACAAGTTCGGGTAGGAAACGCCGTTATTTCTAAATCGCCTCGCGTGCAGCGCAAGTTTCATCTTCTTGCCTCACGCACACTACCAAAACCTCCGCCAAAGCTATCTAATAGTGCTAGCTTTCCAAAACAATTCTCTGTAATGGAAACTCCAGTCTTAAGCAATCCCATATCTCCTAAAAGCTTAATAAGTTTTCATGACAGGGCAGACGATTTTATTGAAGGTGCTCTAAGCCCCGTTAATTATCTGACCAAAAAGCTTACTTCTACAGAGCCCACTCGAAAGGTTCAAGCCAGGAGCCGCACTATTCCCACTCTTGTATATCGATGCTACGATGAGGAATCCCAAAGTCTTTTGGACTCAAGGCTGGGTTTCCGCGCCTCATTATATGGTTCCCGACCAAGAGGAGTTACAAGCGCTCTGTCAATGGATGACGAACTATTCGAGGTGTTCGCTGAAAATGTGCGGTCCTAAATTTGCCTTGTCGTCACAACAGCTAACCACTTTATAGCACTTCTGGCACCACAAGAAAGGTTGCTCACCCTTTCTATCTGTGACAACCTCAATTCTATTCCTATGCATTGTAGCAGCTAGATCAATACATGCAGGAAGGCATCCACGCATCGCCGTCATTGATACTTGTGGACTGGAAGGGATCTCATGGCCGGCTTCGAATATTATATCCACCTTAAAACGCAAGGGGGAGTTCATAGGAATGAGGTGATCTCAAGACTCTATTTATTAATATAAAAGCTTATATTTTGCAGATACCGGGGCCAGTACGAATGGCTAATATGGGGAGAGATCCCATCGCGTTGTATGATATCTGACTTCGACTTCTCCGAGCTTGGAATGCTGGCCTCTGATAATCCCTCCGTACAAGAAATACTGCGGCTTGACGTGTTCAAGCCAAAGTCAAAGGGATCCACTATTCACTCACAATTCCTACAGGAAGCATTACATTTAAACCGCGAAATTGCAGCTGGTATGGGCGCGATTACTAATTTATTTGGACTGGGTTATGCTACTACTGATGATCAGATGGGCAACTTTGTTGACAACCTAGTTGGTAGCTTCGCGCTAGATGCTCCAACAAATAGCACAGTAATGGATGACCTTGGAACAGTATTTATGGAGTCGCTAAGCAATTATTCAACCCACCGGCGCTGCATGTCCGAAGCGGACCAGGATGGGCTAAAAGATTCTTTTCTAGCAGCAGTCGCTCAGAGCTCGGCCGCCATAAAACGCAAAAGAATCTCAAAGGGGAGACAGAGCTTGTCAAAGATGAGAAGATTCTCTTGAATGCATAATTAGCTTTATTTTGCCGTCTACGAGTGCAGTTCTGCTACAGTTGCTTGTATGCGACAGCTTTTTGCTTCTTCCTTTCTTCTGAACGTTGCAACAGCTTGCAATTAGTCCCGTTGTGGTTGTTGGGACTTTAGGTTGGGAGTGGTGGTTATTAGAAATGTTATTAAGCTTCGCGAGGATGCAGCACGGCGCGATACCTACTTTTGTCGTCACAGAGGCTAAAGTTCTCTCAACTCCAATAATTTAACTGTAAGACGAAAATATTATCCCTCCTTAGCGCAGCAAAATACTCCCTGCCGACATCCTCTAAAGGCCTTTATGTGTATGCATCCTTCTGGGGACGGGAAGTGGCGGACGCCCGAACTAGGAATTTGGTGTATGCCACGGAGAGAGGCACCGATATGGCCAGTAAAGGTAATGATGTGGGCGGGTAAGGGTATCTAGTTGCGTTACTTAATGATTGGAAGCCCGCGCGGCAGCAACCTGGCTGTCGCCTATGCTGTGCAGCGCATGCTCTGTACGGTGGTATCATCATAAATGATAGAGTCTATAAAGATATCCGGGTTTGCTTCTGCTACGTAGGTAGAGGCGGTTGTGCTGGATGTGGGGTAAGTTTGATGTCAAATAGAACATCGTGGTTTACGTTGGATTGGTTCCCCTGGCCAGGACGTAAGGATTCCAGGAGCTCTCTAACATATTCGATGATAATCAAGGGAGAGAGCGGCAGGCTAACTTTGTATGAATATTGCAGAGCCTTTGGCCACATCAGATTTAGTGCCTTGTAGGGCTTTAGTTAATTAGCAGTAGGCCCTTTAGTACGACGTTTCGATAACGTCTGCTATACTTGCGATGCATTTACCTCCTGAGGTAAGTGCGAGATGAAGCAGTACTGGCAATCCTATAAAGCAGAGTAGATAGCTGTATATTATTGTCTTATATACATTTTTTTTGGCTGGCACGCTTTGCATAGCAAATATACAAATACATGTTATACATCTTGGAGCGAGTGACCAGGGCTTTGTTGAGCCACACGCCCTTTGCTAACTGGTAAGCACCCTGGCTCTCCATATAAGGCTTTCAGCCACTTCCTGTCCTCAAGGTCAGCAGGAATCAACAAACCCCCGCTAACTAATTCCACAAACCAGTCTGTACTGCTCGCCCAACTTCGCGCACAAGAAGTCGCAAAGACATGCGAGCGAAAGCAGCACCTTTACAATCCTGCTAGTCATCATGCAAGACTCAAAGCCCTCACGGATGCTCTCGTGCCTCCTGGTTTGTGTTTACTTCGACCTAGCAGCATCACGCCACTAAATATTTTCCCTCTCCCATCACACTCCCTCTACAATCCCCTTGCCCAGAACGCTCAACCTCCCTTTCCTGAATCCCAACTTCCTCTCCACGTCCTCTTCCCCTTCTCCTTTCTGCCTTAACAGCAACGCCTGCCGAACAGTCGAAACATCTACAAACCGTCTCCCGGGAAAGCCCTTCCGGCCTACATTCAAAAACTCCTCCTCCGCTTCCTTCTGCAGCCTCTGCCTTGCCTGCAGCACCATCAACGCCGGATTAGTGCGCGGGTCCGGGAAAGCAGACGGCGGAAACGGAGACGTGGAGGAAGGATACGGTGGCGAGGGATTTGAGGGCCTGGTCGCGGAAGTATTTCGCTGTGGGTCTAGCGGTGAGGTGGAGGTGGGCGAGAAGTGTGGGTTTGGCTGGACGGCGCCGAGAGAGCGGAGTTGGGCGGCGAAGGCGGGATCTTCGGCGTCGAGGTTTATGGCTGGGAGATTAGGAATTAGCACCGAATGATGGCTTTCGTCTACAGGGGGGAAAGGATGAAGAAGAGCTGTTGGATTGGAAGGACGGTTAAGCATACCTCCGTTCCTCGATTCGCTCGCCTGGGCTTTGGGATGGACGGTTGGGCTGGGTCTGATAGCTTGACCTGGTGGCGGGGCAAACGGTGCTGCGTTAGTGGGCCTGGAGACGTGGGTTGGATATTTGCGCGCGGCAGAGCCAGCTGCTCGAGCACCTTTGGAAGCCGAAGAGCCCATTGCTGTACCAACTGGGATATTGAGGTTCAATATGTGGATGTTATCTCTTATCTCGTTCACAGACCTTCATCCGAGGTTTAACCGCACACCAAAAAAACGCGTTATTAATGATATTAGACCTCTATAACTTTACTAAACGCTAGCTAATATATGTAAAACCTATATAGATTAACAACAGC
>Ga0307515_10022969_pt1 | contig 10967 bp, 10 predicted proteins | sample 17_EM_MG_FD_194513 | JGI IMG/M metagenome (GOLD analysis project Ga0307515, IMG submission 194513) | Populus trichocarpa ectomycorrhiza microbial communities from riparian zone in the Pacific Northwest, United States - 17_EM | ecosystem: Host-associated > Plants > Roots > Unclassified | place...
GCGACATGGTCACCCGCTACGGCATGACCGACGAGCTGGGTCCGATGGTCTACGCCGAGAACGAAGGCGAGGTCTTCCTCGGCCGCTCGGTGACGAAGACGACCACGATGTCCGAAGAGACGATGCGCAAGGTCGACGCGGTGATCCGGCGCATCATCGACGAGCAGTACTCGACAGCGCGCAAGCTGATCGAAGACCACAAGGACAAGATGCACGCGATGGCCTTGGCGCTGCTCGAATGGGAGACCATCGACAGCGACCAGATCGACGACATCATGAGCGGCAAGCCGCCGCGTCCACCGAAGGACTGGACGCCGTCGGCCTCCAAGCCGAGCGGCGCGGCCCCGCCGGTCACCGACGGCGCACCGGCCGCGGCCTGAACGCGGGCCCGACGCCGTCAATCGCAAAGCGGGGCTTCGGCCCCGTTTTTCGTTGATGGCCATGCGGCATCACATTGCCGCATTTGCAAAACGGCCTACCCAGGCCTACCCAGGCCGATCAAGAACAATTGCTCACAATGGCCCAAGGGCCGCCCCGGCCGCGACCAGTCGTGGCCCGACAATCGATCCCCATGAGCAGAACCTACTTCGGCACCGATGGCATCCGCGGTGCGGTCGGCCAGGCACCGATCACGCCCGACTTCATGCTGCGCCTGGGCCACGCGGTGGGCCGCGTGATGCGCCGCGCAGCGCCGAAGCCGACCGTGCTGATCGGCAAGGACACGCGGATTTCGGGCTACATGATCGAGTCGTCGCTCGAAGCCGGCTTTGCGTCGGCCGGTGTCGACGTGCTGCTCACCGGGCCGCTGCCGACGCCAGGCGTGGCCTACCTGACCCGCGCCTTGCGGCTCGACCTCGGGGTGGTGATCAGCGCATCGCACAACCCTTTCGGCGACAACGGTGTCAAGTTCTTCTCCGCCGGCGGCGAGAAGCTGCCCGACGACTGGGAAATGGCCGTCGAAGCCGCGCTCACCGAGCCGCCGCAATGGGCCGACTCGGCGGGTCTGGGCCGGGCGCGCCGGCTCGACGATGCCAGCGGCCGCTACATCGAGTTCTGCAAGAGCACGGTGCCGCACAGCCTGTCGCTGCGCGGGCTGAAGATCGTCATCGATGCGGCGAACGGCGCCGCCTATCACGTCGCGCCCGATGTCTTCCACGAACTCGGGGCGACAGTCGTCAAGATCGGCTGCCAGCCCGACGGGATGAACATCAACGCCGGTGTCGGGGCCACGTCGCCGGCGGCGCTGGTGAAGGCAGTCGCCGAGCACCGCGCCGATTACGGCATCGCGCTCGACGGCGACGCCGACCGGCTGCAGATGGTCGATGCGCAAGGGCGCTTGTACAACGGCGACGAGTTGCTCTATGTGATGGTCGCCGACCGCCTGGCACAGCGCCAGGCCGTGCCCGGCGTCGTCGGCACGCTGATGACCAACATGGCGGTCGAAGTCGCGCTGCGCAACGCCGGGATCACGATGGTCCGCGCCAAGGTCGGCGACCGCTACATCCTCGAAGAGCTCTCGGCGCGCGGCTGGCAGCTCGGCGGCGAAGGCTCGGGCCACCTGCTGGCACTCGACCGCCACACCACCGGCGACGGCATCGTCAGCGCATTGCAGATCATGCAGGCGGTCCGGCGCAACCGGCAGCCATTGGCGGCGCTGCTCGAAGGCGTGACGCTGTTCCCGCAGACGCTGCTCAACGTCCGCCTGCGCGAAGGCAGCGACTGGCAGCGCAGCACCGTACTCGAAGACGTGCAGCAGACGGTGCTGCGCGAACTCGGCGGCGCCGGCCGGATCCTGATTCGCGCCTCCGGCACCGAGCCGGTGCTGCGCGTGATGGTCGAAGCTCGCGATGCCGATCTCGGCCGCCGCTGCGCGGAGCGCCTGGCCGCGGCCGCTGCTCGCGCCTGAGGCGAGCCCGGCAAGTCTTACGGGCCTTATACGGCTGCTTCGGCGGCACCAGGACGCGGTCGATGACGTGCACTTTCGACTTGTGACCGATCGATGAACGTTGCATGACAGACCGAAGACGAGTGCAGTGCCTCTGGTGCACTGTCACATTCAGGTCATCAAGGCTTTCTACAGTCGCGGCAGTTTCGAGCCAACGAAAGTGCCTTCATGACTCTTGCCATCACCCGCCTCGCCTCATTTGGATTCGTTTTCGCCCTGACGGCCGGTGCGGCCGTGGCCCAGGACGTCACCGGCGCTGGCGCCACGTTTCCGGCGCCGATCTACGCCAAGTGGGCCGACTCGTACAACAAGTCCAGCGGGGTTCGAATCAATTACCAGTCGGTCGGTTCCGGCGCCGGCATTCGCCAGATCCGCGCGAAGACGGTCGACTTCGGCGCCAGCGACATGCCGTTGACCGATGCCGAGCTGGCCAAGGACGGCCTGGTCCAGTTCCCGACCGTCATCGGCGGGGTGGTGCCGGTCGTCAACATCAAGGGCATCGCGCCCGGCCAGATGCGCCTGACGGGCGCGGTGCTCGGCGACATCTACCTCGGCAAGATCACGAAGTGGAACGATGCCGCGCTGACCGCGCTGAACCCCGGCGTTCCGCTGCCCGACGCCAGCATCGCGGTGGTCCGCCGCGCCGATGGTTCGGGCACGAGCTTCATCTTCACCAACTACCTGTCCAAGGTCAGCCCCGACTGGAAGGCCAAGGTCGGCGAAGGCACGGCGGTCAATTGGCCGATCGGCGCCGGCGGCAAGGGCAACGAAGGCGTGTCGGCATTCGTCCAGCGCTTGCCGAATTCGATCGGCTATGTGGAATACGCCTACGCCAAGCAGAACAAGATGAGCTACGCGCAGTTGCAGAACAAGAACGGCGCTTTCGTCAAGCCCGAGGACGCGGCTTTCAAGGCTGCCGCGGCGGGTGCCGAATGGACCAAGACCTTCTTCCAGATCCTGACCGACCAGCCGGGCAAGGACAGCTGGCCGATCACCGGCGCGACCTTCATCCTGATGTTCAAGACGCAGGAAAAGCCCGCCAGCGCAACGGCCGCGTTGAAGTTCTTCGACTGGGCCTACGCCAACGGCGACACGATGGCCGACGAACTCGACTACGTGCCGCTGCCGGCCAGCGTGAAGGACCTGGTCCGCAAGCTGTGGGTCGACAACCTGAAAGACGCCGCCGGCAAGGCAATCGCCGCCAGGTGACGGCAGCTTCGATCCGCTGACCCATAGCCCATCAGCCCACCGAGAACGAGCCGAGGACATCGTGGCCGCTACACTTCCCGCCACTTCCCACGACGACTCGAGAACGATGGAGCGAGCGATCCCGCGGGGCCAGCCGCCGGCCAGGCGCCGCCGAGCCCCCTGGGCCGATGCGCTGTTCTCCGCCATGACCCACGGCGCGGCGCTGCTGACGCTGTCGCTGCTGGCCGGCATCATCGTTTCGCTGATTATCGGCGCGGCACCCGCCATCCGCGAGTACGGGATCGGGTTCCTGTGGTCGAAGGACTGGGACCCGGTACAGAACAAGTACGGCGGCCTGGTGATGATCTACGGCACGCTGATGACCTCGTTCATCGCGCTGCTCATCGCGGTGCCGGTCAGCTTCGGCATCGCGCTGTTCCTCACCGAGCTGTCGCCGCGCTGGCTGAAGCGGCCGCTCGGCATCGCGATCGAGTTGCTGGCAGCAGTGCCGTCGATCGTCTACGGCATGTGGGGCCTGCTGGTCTTCGGCCCGATCCTGTCGACCTACGTGCAGGCGCCGTTGCAGTCGCTGTTCAAAGGCGTACCCTTGCTGGGCGCGCTGGTCAGCGGGCCGCCGGTGGGCATCGGCATCCTGTCGGCGGGCATCATCCTGGCGATCATGATCATCCCGTTCATCGCGGCGACGATGCGTGACGTGTTCGACGTGACGCCGCCGATGCTGAAGGAATCGGCTTACGGGCTGGGCTCGACGACCTGGGAAGTGGTCTCGCGGGTCGTGCTGCCGTACACGAAGACGGGCGTCGTCGGCGGCATCATGCTCGGCCTCGGGCGCGCGCTGGGCGAGACGATGGCGGTCACCTTCGTCATCGGCAACTTCAACCAGCTCGATTCGCTGTCGTTGTTCGAGGCCGCCAACAGCATCACCTCGGCACTGGCCAACGAATTCGCCGAGGCCGGCGAAGGCCTGCATCAGGCTTCGCTGATCTACCTCGGGCTGATCCTGTTCCTGATCACCTTCGTCGTGCTGAGCTTCTCGCGGCTGTTGCTGATGCGTCTGAAGCGCGGCGAAGGGAGCCGGACATGAGCTTTGCGACGCTCGACCCCGGCCGCCTGGCGCTGCACCGCCGGCGCAAGCGGGTCAATGTCGTCGCGCTGGTTCTCGCGCTTTGTGCGATGGCCTTCGGCGTCTTCTGGCTGATCTGGATCCTCGTCGAAACGGTACGCCTGGGCTTCGGCGGCCTGACGCTCGACGTCTTCACGCTGTCCACGCCGCCGCCGCAGGCCGAGAGCGGCGGGCTGGCCAACGCGATCGTCGGCTCGCTGATCATGGTCTCGATGGCCACCGCGATCGGCACCCCGATCGGGGTGCTGACCGGCATCTACGTCGCCGAATACGGCCAGCGTTCATGGCTCGGCCACCTCACGCAGTTCATCAACGACATCCTGCTGTCGGCGCCGTCGATCGTCGTCGGCCTCTTCATCTATGCCGCGGTCGTGGCGCGGATGCGCAGCTTCTCGGCCTTTGCCGGCGTGCTGGCGCTGGCGCTGATCGTGATCCCGGTCGTCGTGCGCACGACCGCGACGATGCTCGGCTTGATCCCGAACGCCTTGCGCGAAGCGGCCTACGCCTTGGGCACGCCGAAGTGGAAGGTCATCCTGCTGGTGACCTTGAAGGCGTCGCTGGCCGGCGTCGTCACCGGTGTGCTGCTGGCGCTGGCGCGCATCGCCGGCGAGACCGCGCCGCTGTTGTTCACCGCGCTGTCGAATCAATTCTTCACGATGAATCTCGGCGAGCCGATGGCCAGCCTGCCGGTGACGATCTTCAAGTTCGCGATGAGCCCCTACGAGAACTGGCAGAAGCTGGCCTGGGCGGGCGTATTCCTGATCACCTTGGGCGTGCTGGCGCTGAACATCGCCGCCCGCGTGCTGTTCCGCAACAAGCACTGAGAGCGAAAAGCTGAAATGGACCGACCCGTCGAATTGCCGGTCACCGAGAAGGTCAAGATCTCGGTGCGCGACCTGAACTTCTACTATGGTGGCTTCCACGCCCTGAAGCGGATCAACCTCGACATTCCCGAGCACAAGGTCACCGCCTTCATCGGCCCGTCGGGCTGCGGCAAGAGCACACTGCTGCGCACCTTCAACCGCATGTTCGAGCTGTACCCCGAGCAGCGCGCCGAAGGCTCGATTTCGCTCGACGGCGAGAACATCCTGAAGACCAAGATCGACGTCTCGCTGATCCGCGCCAAGATCGGCATGGTCTTCCAGAAACCGACGCCGTTTCCGATGTCGATCTACGACAACATCGCGTTCGGCGTGCGCCTGTTCGAGATGCTGCCGCGGGTCGAGATGGACGAACGCGTCGAGTGGGCGTTGAAGAAGTCGGCGCTGTGGAACGAGGTCAAGGACAAGCTCGACCAGAGCGGCGCCAGCCTGTCGGGCGGCCAGCAGCAGCGGCTGTGCATCGCCCGCGGCATCGCGATCAAACCCGAGGTGCTGCTGCTCGACGAGCCATGCTCGGCGCTGGACCCGATCTCCACCGGCAAGATCGAGGAGCTGATCCACGAGCTGAAAGCCGACTACACCGTGATGATCGTCACCCACAACATGCAGCAGGCCGCGCGCTGCTCCGACTACACGGCGTATATGTACCTGGGCGACCTGGTCGAGTTCGGCGCCACGTCGGACGTGTTCATGAAGCCGAAGAAGAAGGATACCGAGGACTACATCACCGGGAGGTTTGGATGAACGGCAAACATCTATCGACGCAGTTCGACGCAGAACTCAGCGGCATCTCGAGCCGCGTGCTCGAAATGGGCGGCTTGGTCGAATCGCAGGTCGCGCAGGCGCTCTATGCGTTGACGCAGTTCAGCGGCGAGACGGCGACCCAGGTGCTGCGCCAGGAAGAGCGCGTCAACCAGATGGAAATCGAGATCGACCACGACTTGTCGGCGATCATCGCGCGCCGCCAGCCGACCGCGCGCGACCTGCGCCTGCTGATCGCGGTCAGCAAGACCATCGCCAACCTCGAACGGGTCGGCGACGAAGCGGCGCGGATCGCACGCACGGTGCAGCGGCTGATCAACACGGGCGTCTCCAGCCGCCTGCGCCTGCCGGTGTCGGACCTGCAGTTCGAAGCCGACCTGGCGATCGCGCAACTCCGCAAGGCGCTCGATGCCTTCGCCCGGCTCGACACCGCCAAGGCACTGGAAGTGCTGAAGCAGGATGACCAGATCGACCAGGAATTCGATGGCCTGCTGCGCAAGCTGATCACCTACATGATGGAAGACCCGCGGACGATCTCGTCGAGCATCGACCTCGTGTTCGTCGCGAAGGCGATCGAACGGGTCGGCGACCATGCGAAGAACCTGGCCGAGGCGATCATCTACGTCGTCAAGGGCACCGATGTTCGCCACACGTCGGTGGAGGCGGTCGAGAACGTTGTGCGATGAAAGCGAGCCAACGATGAGCAGCGTGCTGGTGGTGGAAGACGAGTCGGCGATCGCCGAGCTGATCTCGATCAACCTGCGCCATTCGGGCTACGAGGTCACGATCGCGACCAGCGCCGACCAGGCGCAGGTGGTGGTCGACCGCGAACTGCCCGACCTCGTGCTGCTCGACTGGATGCTGCCCGGCCAGTCGGGCCTGCAGCTCGCCAAGCGCTGGCGCTCGGATGTACGCACGCGCGAACTGCCGATCATCATGCTGACCGCGCGCAACGAAGAAGCCGACAAGATCTCGGGGCTGGACGCCGGCGCCGACGACTACCTGACCAAGCCGTTCTCGACGAAGGAACTGCTGGCGCGGATGCGCGCCGTGCTGCGGCGCAAGGCGCCCGAAGCGCTGGACAGCGCGGTCGACGTGGCCGGGCTGCGGCTGGACCCGTCGACCCGCCGCGTCACCCGCCGGATCGGCGAAGACCTGCGCGAAGTGAAGATCGGCCCGACCGAATTTCGCCTGCTGCACTTCCTGATGACGCACACCGAGCGCGTGCACAGCCGGGCCCAGCTTCTCGACCGCGTCTGGGGCGACCATGTTTTCATCGAAGAGCGCACCGTCGATGTCCACGTGAAGCGCCTGCGCGAGGCACTGGCGCCGATGCAATGCTCGGCCCTCATCGAGACGGTCCGTGGCGCCGGCTACCGGCTGACGGCGCAGATCGGCAGCCTGGTCGCTTGAGCCGTTCTTGAGCCGTCCTTGAGCCGTCCGTCCTTGAGCTGTCAATGACCTGGCTGCTGTCGCGCACGCTGGCCGTCCTGCTGGCGGCGCTGGTCGGCGGGCTGCTCGGCGCCGTGGCCGGTGGGCTGCTCGGCTCTCCCGGGCTCGGCAGCGTCATCGGCGCCGCGCTGCTGGCCGCTCTGCTGGCCTTCGTCGATGCGCTGCGGGGCCATCGCCTGATGGCCTGGCTGCGCGGCCCGCAGCTGGTGCCGGCACCGCGCGACACCGGCTTCTGGGGCGAGGTCGCCTACCGTTTCGAGCGCGCGATGCGCCTGCGCGACCTGGCGATCGAGGCCGAGCGCGGCCGGCTCGACCAGTTCCTGTCGGCGATCGAAGCCTCGCCGACCGGCGTGCTGCTGCTCGACGGCAACGACCAGATCGACTGGTGCAACTCGGTTGCCGCCGACCACTTCGGCCTCGACCCGCTGCGCGACCGCCGCCAGCGGGTGACCAACCTGGTTCGCGCGCCGGCCTTCGTCGCCTATCTGCAGAGCGGCCAGTTCGAGCAGCCGGTGAGCTTCGTCGGCGCCGGCCGGCGGACCTTCTCGGTGCTGGTCCAGCCCTACGGCGACGGCATGAAGCTGGTGCTGTCGCAGGACGTCACCGAACGCGAGCGCGCCGATGCGATGCGGCGCGACTTCGTCGCCAACGTGTCGCACGAGATCCGCACGCCGCTGACGGTGCTGGCCGGCTTCGTCGAGACGATGGCCTCGCTGCCGCTGACCGAGGTCGAACGCGCGCGCGTGCTGGTGCTGATGGCGCAGCAGACCGACCGCATGCAGGCCTTGGTCGCCGACCTGCTGACATTGGCCCAGCTCGAAGGCAGCCCGCGCCCGGCGGCCGACCGCTGGCTGCCGGTGGCCGCGCTGATGCAGCGTGTCGAGGCCGACGCGCTCGCGTTGTCGGCCGGCCGCCACCGGCTGCTGGTCGCCGGCGGCGAAGACGCCGAGATCGCCGGTAGCGACACCGAACTGCTCAGTGCGATCGGCAACCTGGTCAGCAACGCGCTGCGCTACACGCCGGACGGCGGCCGCATCGACGTTCGCTGGTCTTGGCGCGACGACGGCGGCGCCGACATCGACGTCAGCGACACCGGCATCGGCATCGCGCGCGAGCACCTGCCGCGCCTGACCGAGCGCTTCTACCGCGTCGATGGCAGCCGTTCGCGCGAGACCGGCGGCACCGGCCTGGGCCTGTCGATCGTCAAGCACGTCGTGCAGCGGCACGGCGGCGAGATCGACGTGCACAGCGAGCCGGGCAAAGGCTCGCGCTTCCGGCTCTCGTTCCCGGCGGCGCGCGTTCGTCAGCGAGCGCCGGCCGCGGTGGCGGCCTGACGGCGGTAGATGGCCATGCCTTCGTCGCGGTCGCGCGGGCCCTGAACCAGCGCCATCGGCGCCCAGCCGGCAGGTGCCGGCGGCCGCGCTTTCGCGCGCTCCAGCCGGGCCATGAATGGGCAGTGGCTGTCGGTGACGCCGGTGCGCGCATCGACGCGGTAGTGGCCGAAAACCTCGAGTGCTGCGACCAGTGCCGGGCTCAGCGACGGGCCGTCGATGCAGGCCTCGCGCGGCACGTAGACGGCGATCCGCTCGACCAGTGGCCGCGAGCTGCGCGCATAGTCGAGCAGCGGCAGCCACAGCGTCATCAGCAGCAGCCAGCACAGCGCGACGCCGCCGGCCGGCAGCACGAGGCTCTTCCAGACCGCTTCGCGGTGCCGCCCGGTGCGCCAGCGAACCAGCCACAACCAGGCCCATGTGGCGAGCAGCGCGTAGCTCAGCTCGATCGCCTCGAACTCGAAGACGAAGCCGGGCAACAGCTTTGCGACGTTGGCCGCCGGTTGCGCCGGCGTGCCGGTCTGCAGCGCGATGTAGACGACCCAGATCGTGATCGCGCAGGCGCTGAAGAAACACATCGAGAACCAGTCGATCGCCGCCGAGGTGCTGCGCTTGAGCGTCGGCAGCGCAAAGGCGGCGAGCACCGCCATGCCGGGCAGGGCGAGCATCAGCGCGCGGTCGGAGCCGTTCATCGCGATGTTGGCGACCATCGCCACCAGCACCGTCACCAGCGGCACCGACAAGTGGCGGTGCAGCAGGTGGTACCGCCAGCGCCACAAGGTCCACAGCACCAGCGGCCAGGCCGGCCACAGGAACCAGGCCCATTGGCGGGCAAGCAGGAATACGTCGCCCACCGCCAGCGCCGTGGTGCGCACGCGCCAGGCGCCGAGCCCGGTGGCCAGCGCCACCGCCGCCACAACGCCGGCCAGAACCCATGGCGCGAAGCGGCGCACCTGCGGGTAGCTCGACCGCAGGCAGACCACGGCGCCGCCGGCACCGATGGCCACCGCCATCGTCGGCGCGCCGCTGCCGGCCAGCAGCAGCAGCGCGACGACCACCGCCCCGCGTGGCTGCCAGACGCGAAACGGCGCCACCGCCAGCGCCCACATGAAGAGGCTGACGCCGAACAACTGGGCCAGCTCGGGTGTCGTCTCATGGCCGAGCTGCAGCAGGCCGAGCGTGGCGATCAGCGCCAGCAGGGCGCCATCGGCGATGGCCCGCGCGTAGTCCACCGGATCGGCCTCGCCGCCGAATGCGAACGCGACCGGCTGCGCGGCTTCGGTGCGGGCGAGGTGGAAGCAGGTGTACCAGACCAAGGCCATCGCCAGCGCCAGCAGCAGGGCGAACGGCAGCCGGGCGGCGACGTCGCTGTCCATCAGCGGCGACAGCAGCATGATGAAGGCGGCACCCAGCCAGTGCGGCAGCAGCGCGGCGTCGCCCGCCACGCCGCCGAGAGCCGGCGCCAGCCACGGCGTGCGGCCTTCGGCGATGGCCGCCATCTGGCCGAATGCCACCAGGTCGGCGTTGCGCCACGGGTCGCGGTCGAACACGCCCGGCAGCACGTAGGCGGCGCAGAAGATCAGCAGCGCCACGCGCGGCAGGCGGCGTGCGCCGCGCTGCGTCACCAGGGCCGGGTTGGGGCTGTTCACGGTTGGAGGGCGATGATGCCCGAGCGGGCCAACAAAAAAGGCAGCCTAGGCTGCCTTTTTCATGGCTGCGACAGGACTCACTTCTTGAGGCCCACGCGAGCGAACTTGTTGCGGAACTTCTCGACCCGGCCGCCCAGGTTGTCGATGCTCTTCTGCGTGCCGGTGTAGAACGGATGCGTCTCGCTGGTCGATTCGACCTTCATCAGCGGCAATTCGCGGCCGTCTTCCATCTTGATGGTCTCGCGGGTCTGCAAGCAGGACCGCGTGACGAACTTGAAACCGTTGGACAGATCCACGAAGCAGACTTCGCGGTACTTCGGGTGGATGCCTTCTTTCATATCGTGCCTTCAGTGCAATGTCGGCAGCCACGCCGAGCTTGTCAGCGCACTTTCCGGTTGGCGGGGAAAACCGCGAATTATAAGGATCAGCCGCCGCGCCTCATCATGTCGAAGAAGTCGAGGTTGTTCTTGGTGGCTTTCATCTTGTCGAGGATGAATTCCATCGCCTCGATCTCGTCCATCGGGAACAGCAACTTGCGCAGGATCCAGCTCTTCTGCAGGATCTCGGGCTTGAGCAGCAGCTCTTCGCGGCGGGTCCCGGTCTTGTTGATCAGGA
>Ga0307515_10022970_pt1 | contig 10966 bp, 1 predicted proteins | sample 17_EM_MG_FD_194513 | JGI IMG/M metagenome (GOLD analysis project Ga0307515, IMG submission 194513) | Populus trichocarpa ectomycorrhiza microbial communities from riparian zone in the Pacific Northwest, United States - 17_EM | ecosystem: Host-associated > Plants > Roots > Unclassified | place...
TAAAGGTAATTATAGATTAAGGTATAGTAAAAGGTATAGGTACTAAGGAATATCTTACTTATTACTCTTTTAAAGTTCCGTATATCTTATAATATTAAATACTTCTTAACTTAATACTAGTATTAAATCTTTTCTTAAGTACGTTTATCTCTTCTTTAGTTTATTTTATTTAGTTTTTTTATACTATATTTTATAAGGACTAAGGAAGTAATTTTCCCTATTTATAGTTAGTATTAACCTATACTCCTCTAATATTTAAATAATTATATAGGTGCTAAAGCTAGTATAAGGGGTTTTTATAAAGATATTATCCGTAAAGTTCTTAAAATCTCCTTAGAATAATTCCTAGAGTACTAAGTCTAGCTAGTTATATATATTTTATATTATATATAGTTAGTTAGCTTATTCTTAGTAACTTCTATTAAGTTAATTTTATCTTTTTATTTAGCTACTTTTTCCTCTTAGTCTTTCTCTATTTTATATATTATTTAGGTAAGTAAGGGTGTTTATAAGGTAAAGGTAGGGGAATAGTTAGGGAGGTGGTTAAGGAGGTAGTTAAGGAAGTAGTTAAAGAGGTAGTTTGAGTTAGTTAAATAGGGCAAGGTATTTTATATAGTAGTCTTCTAAAATAGATAGAATAAAATATCTAGTAGTTATTATAGATACTAGATAAGTACTTCTAAATAGCTTCTTTTTTTATAACTAAAATAGGCTAATATAAAAAGGAAATAAGTATAACTATTTTCTAATCTGCTATAAGGTAGATAGTATAACTATCTTTTAAGCTATCTATGTATTTCCTAATCTATATACGCTTACTAATTAGTATTAGTATACTTTAATAATATATAGAATATATATATTATAATAATATATACTATACAGTGTTATAAATAGATATTAATTCTTTTAAATCTATACGTTATAAAGGATAAAGCTCTTTATATATTCTCCTATAACTTCTATTAACTAATTACAATTTTCTATCCCTAGCATAGAAAATCGCCATTAGCTCGCTTACTACTAGCGCCTTAGCCTCCCTTATAATATATTTACTATTGCAATACAATATATTCTAGCTATATTAATAATATCTTAATCTATTTATCTTCTCTTTTTAAGTATTAGAAGTATATCTAAATAGTTCTTAAACGCCTATAAGACGCGGGCTTATAATATAATATTAAGAAATATAAGTTCTACGCGTCTAAAGTTATATACTTAGGCCTAATTATATCCTATTACGGAATTAAAATGGACCCTAAAAAAATTGCTATAATTATAAACTAGGAAAGTCCTAGTAGTATATAAGATATCTAGGGATTTCTAAAATTTACAAAATTTTATTATTAATTTATTAATTACTTCTTAAAAATTATTTAGCTATTAATAAACTTAATAAAAAAGAATATAAGATTTAAATAGACTACTAAATATAAATAAGCTTTTAATAACCTAAAATATCGTTTTATAACTACTTTAATACTTACCTACTTTAATCTTAACCTTAAATATATTATTAAAACAAACTTATCTAATTATGTATTAAGAGAAGTGTTATCGCAATATAATAAGAATGGCGAGCTACGCCTAATAGCCTTTTTCTCCCGGAAACTTACCTTTACTAAATTAAACTATAAGATATATAATAAGGAACTGCTTATAATTATAAGATACTTTAAATAATGGCGTCTAAAACTTAAAGGATTACTATTCCTAATATGCGTATTAACGGACTATAAAAACCTATAATACTTTATAACTATAAAGCAATTAATATAATACCAAATTTATTGGGCCGAATACCTCTTATAATTTAACTTTAAGATTATATACTAACCTAGTAAACTTAATTAGAAGCCTAACTTATTAATATAATAATTATAGGACTTACCTATAAACGCCTCTAATAAATAGATTACAAATTAATTATAAATTCTACTGCCCCCTAAACGCTTTAAGAAACTACGCCCTATATTTCTAAATATGGAGCTTAATAGAGATAAATTAGAAATTAATAAGTGGAATATAGAAATTAATAAACTAATAAAGTATAAATATAAGAATAACCCCTAGATAGTAAATATAATAAAAGCGATTTAAATAGGAAAACGGTAATATAAGGATATTATACTTATTAAATATAAAATCCGTAATAATTGGTTATACTATTAATAGAAGATAGTAGTCCTAAATTCTAAGCCCTTGCGATTTAAGATACTTAAATGTATATATAACTTTTTTATAGTAGGATATCCTGGCCATATAAAGATATATAAGATAGTTTAGTAAGTATATTACTGGTCTATAATATATAACTATATATAAAAATATATCCGAGTATATAAAACGTACATTTATGGAAAGACTTCTTATATAAAGAAATAAGGAGTACTTTAACCGCTACCAATTCTAATATAAAGATAGCGAGATATCTTAATTAACTTTATAGTTAACTTACTTAACAGTAATAGGTTTATAAATATTATAGTAATTATTAATTATCTTACGAAAATACGATATATAATTTCTGTAGACTTAATTAATGCGATATTAGTAGTTAAATGTTTTATTAAGTACGTCTTTAAGCTATATAGACTTCCTAATTTAATAATATCCGACTATAGAAGCTAGTTTGATTTAGACTTTTAGTAAACCCTATATAAATAATTAGATATTTAAATATAACTCTTAACTACATTTTATTTAGAGATAAATAGTTAAACTAAAATTATAAACGCGATTATAGAATAATACCTATAAATATACTGCTCCCACCTATAAGATAACTAGGAAAAGTGGCTGCCCTTAGCTAAGTTTACTGCGAATAATATAATATAATTAATTAATAGGCATAACGCCGTTCTATACAACCTATAGATAAAACCCCCAGCTTCCCCTTCTTAAAACCCTAGCCGACCTATTTACTTTACTAAATGCGATATACTAAGAAGTATAGATATAATAATAAAGTAATTAAAGTCCGTTAAGCTCTCTAACCCCTAACTACTATTTAATAGAATAAACTCTACCTTTAAAAATTAGAGGATTTAAGTATAAGGAAAGCTCTGTATTAACTATAACTATTTTCATTTTAAAGAAGTTAAAATACTCTACCTCTTTAGTTAAACTACTAGGGACGCCTAACGGCACCTTTAAGCCAAGTTTGAGGGCGAGTCTCCTATTTAATTTATATCTATTAATATAATAATATAGCACCTAGCGGCTATTTATATTAACCTAAACAAAGTATAGGATACCTAGTATAATTATAATTGTCTAATAATAAAACTAAACTAACTATAGCTAGAATATATTACATTATAATAGTGAATATATTATAAGGAAGGCTAAGGCGCTAGTAGTAAGCAAGTTAATGGCGATTTTCTATACTGGGGATAGAAAATTATAATTAGTTAATAGAAGTTACGGGAGAATATATAAAGAGCTTTATCCTTTATAACGCGTAAATCTAAAAGAATTAATATTTATTTATAATACTGTATAGTATATATTATTAACATATACTAACACTAATTAGTAAGCGCGTATAGATTAGGAAATATATAGATAGCTTAAAAGACAGTTATACTATCTACCTTATAGTAGATTAGAAGATAGTTATACTTATTTACCTTTTATATTAGCCTATTTTAGTTAAAGAAAAAAAGAAAAACTACTTAGGAATACTTATTTAGTATCTATAATAACTACTAAATATCTTATTTTATTTATTTTAGAAGACTACTATATAGAATACCTTACCCTACTTAACTAGCTCAAACCGCCTCCTTAACTACTTCTTTAACTACCTCCTTAACCGCCTTCCTAACTATTCCCCTACCTTTACCCTATAAATATCCTTATTTACCTAAATAATATATAAAATATAAGATGTTAGGAATAGAGAAAGACTAAAAGGAAGAAGTAGCTAAATAGAAAGATAGAATTAACTTAATAGAAGTTACTAAGGATAAGCTAACCAACTATATATAATATAAGATATACGTATATATAGAGATATATAACTAGCTAGACTTAATACTCTAGAAATTTTTTAGGGAGATTTTAAGAACTTTACAGTTAATATCTTTATAAAAATCCCCTTATACTAGCTTTAGCACCTATATAATTATCTAAATATTAAAGGAATATAGGTTAATACTAATTATAAATAAGGTAAATTACTCTCTTAGTCCTTATATAATATAGTATTAAAAAAACCAAATAAAATAAACTAGAGAAGAGATAAACGTACTTTAAAAAAGTTTAATAATAGTATTAAGTTAAGAAGTATTTAATATTATAAGATATACGGAACTTTAAAAGAGTAATAAGTAAGATATTCCTTAGTACCTATACCTTTTACTATACCTTAATCTATAATTACCTTTACCTTTATACTATCTGCTATACCTTAACCTATAATAATAATATAGTAACTCTATAAATAACCTATAGATAAGAAGAACTGCCCTATTACTATAACTAGCTATAAAAAGAAAATTATAAATATAGCTAAGATATATACGGAGATATAAAAATATAGTAGTATAAATAAAAGCTTTAACTATAAATTAACAATATTTTATAATATCTATAATTAAGTAAATATACCCTAAGAAGCTTATTTTAAAGTATTCCCTACTATACTAAAAGAACTAGCTTTAGACTACTTTTATATAAACTAACTATTCTACCTACTATTTACTAAAGCCTATAAATACCTTTAGAATTTCTTTAAAGGACTAGGATTTTAATATAAGAATCTAGACAAATAGAATACTATTATACTTATAATAGTAATAGTAGGAAATATAGATAAGTCTATAAGTAAATATCTCTAATTACTAATCTATAGACTTTATTAACTATAGTATAGCCTTAAACCTACCTTATAAACTATAGACTTTCTCTATAATAAAATTGTTACTTCTTATTAAGGAATATTAGTATATAGATATACAGTCTTTAACCTACTAGATAACCTTAAAGAACTTATTAATAAACTTTAATTATCTATTATAGTATATAGAAAAGAGTATATAAAAAAGATATAAGCTTTCTTTATAGACTAACGATTTTATAAAAGAGATAATAACTATAACTATAGTAACTATAGTAACTATAGTAACTAATAGAGGCTATATTACTTTATATATAATAAAGAAGGATATTACTTATAAAAATATATTAAAGAGGAGTAAGAAGAGTCTAAAGCTAAATTTAGAACTATTAATAGAAATAAGTTTAATAAATTTAATAACTAATTTAAGAAATAACTTAATTAATATATTATAGACTATAAGGATAATAATAATAACTTAAAAAAAGAACTTAAGGAAGATTTTTAAGTATTAAGTATTAATATAAGTTATAAGGTAACTAATAAGAACTTATAACTAAATATTAATTACTTTTATATCTTTTTTAGCTAAGTAGAATAGTATAAAGTAATTTTTATAGCTACTACCCTAGCTAATAAAGCCTTTAGCTATTTAGTTATAACTATAAATAATATAATACCTCTTATAACTAACTAGGACCCCTTTACCTATAATATAACTATATTTACGTCCTACTATACTATAAATAATTTTATAGGTATAATAATTAATATAGGGGCATTTAAATAATCTATAGTAGGATATAGCTAATTCTTAGTATTTTAGAGACTTAATACTAATATATAACTTAATACTACTATATAAGGCATAGTTAATATATAGTTTAGTATTAAATTAACCTTATTAATTAAATTAGCTAAAATAACTACCCTAATTAGTATAATTAAGTTTTATATTATTAAGGTTAATACCCTATTTTTACTCTACTTAGTAAATATAAACTACCTATAAATATACTTTAATAACCTAAAAAATATACTAATTACCCCTTAAAGCGAAGTACTAATTATATACCGCTTTTCCTACTTTAGAAAATATCCCTATATAATTACCTAACTAAGTTATTTAATTAAAACCCTTACTATTTAACTAATATTAAATTAAAATAATTATATTATTGCTTTAGCTACCCTTTAGTTAAGCGTTTTATATAAATACTTAAATACTTAGGATATAATATTAATAGTAAAACCTTAAATTATTTTATACGCTATTACTACTATTATTAAAAATATAGAAAGTTACCTAGTAGATTTAGATTTACCTTATATAATAATATTAACTTTAACTATTTAATTATAGTTAATATTATATATATTAATAGCGCACCCCTTTTATATATTATTAATAAAGAAATATAATTTTAAACTAGTAAATAGCTATAAAGTATTAACGCTAAGTATATATAGGATATATTATAATATACTAGATTAATATATACCTAAAACCCCCTAATATTATTATATATAATATAGGTAAGAACTTTATAAGTAAGGAATTTAAATAATACGCTATAATATTTAGAATAGCTATAAAAAGCGTACCTATTAAAGCCTATAATTTAGTTAAAATAGTAAAATACTATTATAGCCCCCTCTATTATATATACTATATTATTATTATAAAACTATTAGATATTAGTAAGGATATAGCTTTATAAATAGCTTTTAAAATAATTAATAATTCTATAGGCCCTAACAGCCTTATATTTACCTTACTAGTATTTAAAGCTTACCTATATATAATAGAATCTAATATACCTAATCCTATAGTTATATAATAAGCAGTAGCTCTTAAAATGGCTATAGAAGAAGTTAAAAAGCTTAGAGCTAAGCGCTAAGTAGTAGATACCCTTAATATATATAACAGACCTAAGATAACTATAATTTATAACCTACTACTTAACTTACCTATATTAGTATAAAGAGAAGGACTTATAGGCTAACTTAGTCACTAGTCTAGTCTATATAACCTACTTAGTATTAAAAATAAAACCTATACTATATAACTTCCCTATAAACCTACTAACTTCTATAATATAGTTATAAAACTATATTTAGTAGACCCTAAGATTATAGAGGATATATAGTTAGAAAATAATAAGAGTGAACTACCTTAAACTAAGCCTAGACTTCTACCTTAAACTAAGCCTAAACCCCTACCTTAAATTAAGCCTAGACCTTAATATATTAAGCGTGGAAGAGGTAGACTATATAAGTACCCTATTAAAGCGAATACTGTAAATATTTTAATATATCTATAAGATAAGGATAATAATTAACTTATAAATTCTAATTAGTTTATAGTATTACGCTAGAAGGAAATTAAGGGATTATTTAAAAAAGGAGTTTTTAAACTAGTTAACCCTAAAGATATACTATAAAGCAATAGAGTATTTAACTCTAAATTTATTAATAAGATTAAGAACCTTACTACTAATAAAGCCTTTAAAAAGTTAAAACTAGTTATATAGGTATATAATAACCTAGAAAAAGACCTTATATTAACCTAATTACCTATAATCTAACGAGTTAGCTAACGCCTTATTCTCTATATTATAGCTATAACTTAAAATAATAGTATATATCTTTACTTATAAGATATCTTATAGGCCTATATATAATTAGCTATAAAACTAAATTAAGACTTCTATATTAGAGCACCTCTTAAATTTAGTATAGCACTTAGAGCCTTATAAGGTATAATTTTAAAAGTCGTTAGACCTTTATATAGCATCTCTAAGGTAGGCAATTATTAGTTTAAGACTTACTATAATTACTATATTAAAGAACTAAATATAAGCCAATCTACTTATAACCCCTACCTACTTCACCTTAATAACCCTATAAATTTTGGAATAGTTAGTCTATAGACTAATAATACCCTCCTACTAGCTAACTTAGTTTTTATAGCTTTAGAATAGGAGAAGATTAAGGAAACTAAGTTCCTAACTAAGGAATACAAGTAACTTACGCCAGAGTACCTAATTAAGTTTAATAGAGGCATTATCTAATAATAAGATTACATAATTACGCTTATATAAGAGCGCCAATGCTAGAATTTAACCCTTATTAATATTAAGGAAGCTATTATAACAACTAGTTCTAGAGGTATTATTTATATAATACTTATACTTAAGGACTAATACATCGCCTAATAAGCAATAGGAGCCTATATTATGTCTATATGCTAGCCTAAAGCTTCTTTTAATTTATCCTACGCTGCCTAGGTAATTAACCCTAATAAGAAAGACGCAAAACTACTTAATAAGAGAATTTAGTGGCAAATTAATAACTTAATAAGAGGCTTAAGCTTTATTAAACTTAATATAAAGACACTTTAGCTACTTATATTTACTAATTCCTTATTCGCAAATAATAAGGACTTTTTATTATAGATTAGATATATCCTAGTATTAGCAGACTTATTAAATAAGGCGAATATTGTCTACTGGTCCTTAGTTAAGTGTAAGAGAGTTACTAGAAGTATACTAGCCTCTAAATTATATACTATAGCCTATAGTTTTAATATTAGAGCTGTAATTAAGGCCACAGTTAAATTATAACTTATTATTAGTTTACCGCTTATCCTTTATACTAATTCTAAGTTAATTTATAAATGCCTTATAACGCTAGGAACTATATAGGAGAAAAGACTTATAATGGTTGTTATATGCCTACGCCAGTCCTATAAAAGACGCGAAATAGCTAAAGTTAAGTAGATTAATAGAGATAGTAACCCTATAGACGCTATAACTAAAAGTAAACTATTATTAGCCCTTAAGCGACTTATTAATATAAACCGACTTAGTTAACTAAGGTATAAGTATAGTAAGGAGGATATATGCAAGCTTAAGAGGATAAGTAGTACCGCTTAAAGTTATATACGATCTCTATATTAAGTAACCGCAATCTATAGCAATCTGCCTGCACCTATAATAATACTTAGCACTATTATAACCTGCGCCGTAATAGTAAGGAAGGAAAGAGAAGTGCGTATATAGATTTTCAAACTGCATAGTTATAGGATACTAGTTCTTCGCATTTTCTAAAGTACTTCTAGTATAGCTAGAATATATTATATTGTAATAGTGGATGTATTATAAAGGAGGCTAAGGTGCTAGTGGTAAGCGAGTTAATAGCGATTTTCTATACTAGGGATAGAAAATTGTAATTAGTTAATAGAAGTTATAGAAGAATACGTAAAGAGCTTTATCCTTTATAACGTGTAGATTTAAAAGAATTAATATCTATTTATAATACCGTATAGTATATATTATTATAATATATATATTCTGCACGTTATTAAAGCATACTAATAATTAATATACGTAGTAATAAATATATTAAGGAATTTGCGAAGCGTATTATTAATATATTACTAAAATATACTAAAACCGTTTTTTATACTAAATAGTATTACTAGGTATTTAAAAAGTCCCTATTATATACGGAAAGCCGTATACTTTTTATCTCCTTTATAAATACGGATTTAATTAAAGGTAGTAACCATGTTAAGTTTTATAAAGTATTACGCTTTTACTAAGTAGTTAAGTGTTTCTTAAAGTAGAGGAATTAGATATTAGTTTTAAATTATAATTATATTTAAGGCTTAATAATTAATACAAAACCTTAAGCCTCCTTTAGGTTTCTTATTAAATAGTATAGGTAAGGTAAATAGCAATTAACTAGGGCAAATAGATCCTTTCCTTAGGTGCTCTTTAAGGTATTATTATATTATAAGCAGTTCTTCTTGCGATATACCATATAATAGGCTAAACTTTAGCGTTATACTAGGTTTAAGTTCTATCTTAAAATTATATTTATTTTAATATAGGGGTAATTAGTTTATAAATTATTTCTTAAACGTATTAATTGAATTATAATATTCTTTAGGTATAAGAGGACGTAGGTTAATATATTGCTTTAGTTCTAACGCCTTTTTAATATTTTCTATTGTTATAGTAAAGATCTTATAGTTTCGTTTTCTTACTAATAAATAAAAGGGTACTGCTTATATTATATAAAATTTAAGGGGTTTTAGTATAGCGTCTTAACATTCTTTACTACAGTTAGCAGTTATAGCCTTATTATTTTGGTTTAGAGTCTATAGTAAGGGCAGTTTGTATTATATTAAATTTAAATAATCTTATATATATTTATAGGGCAGGTAGTATTTTAAATAATAGCTTTAATAGTAGGTTATATAGAACCTTAGTATTTTTTTAACCTAGCTAATTAAAGGATTATATTATTTTAGCTATCTATATCTAAGTATTACTTTATAATATTTTAGAAGTATTATAAATAGGGAAACGTATTTAAGGTATTTACCTATTTATAATTTTACAAGAGCGTAGTACGTTAGTTCGCTATATATTAAGGGTTTACTATTAAAGCCTTATAGGCTATAGGGCTTATTAAGTTTCTTTAAATTTAGGCGTTAGGTTTTTACGTAGTTTATATTAATAAAGCCTATACTAGTAGCTCCGCTATTTATTAGAATTTATACCTCCTTCTATTTTTTAAGTATTTAAATAAAACCTTTACCGCACATGCAACCTTACTAAAAGGTAGCGCCACACTTCTAAACTTACGCATACCTATCTTACCATCAAAGACAATCGATTTTCTAACTTTTAAGACTTAATTCCTACTGCCTAGCGAGCTAGAGGTGGATTTATTTGTCGTTTTACCCCCTTTCCCCTAACAGAAAATTCTTCTTAGGGGTGGTCCTAGCTTATAAGCGAGGCACGGATAGGAACACTAAAACTAAATACCAAAACCACGAAATATAGAGGCTAGATTTTCTACTACCTCTTAGCCTAATCTCCCCAGAAATCTTCTAGTAGGATTAGTAAGGAGAAAAGGTATAAGGATAGTAAAAACTAAGAAAACCCCCCTATAAGACACAAAATGCCAAGGCCCGGTAGGCCTAAAAAGAAACCTATAGAAATAAGTGATAATGAGTTTATATCTACATTTACTTTTTCTAGCCCTTCCCCTTCTCCTGGCCTATTTAGGACAGGAGAAAAAAGAGGATATCCTTAGTCTTCTACT
>Ga0307515_10022971_pt1 | contig 10966 bp, 6 predicted proteins | sample 17_EM_MG_FD_194513 | JGI IMG/M metagenome (GOLD analysis project Ga0307515, IMG submission 194513) | Populus trichocarpa ectomycorrhiza microbial communities from riparian zone in the Pacific Northwest, United States - 17_EM | ecosystem: Host-associated > Plants > Roots > Unclassified | place...
TAAGAAATCCCTCCTAAGGTGCCTTTTGGGTTGCCTTCTAAATGGTGCTCTAAGCTGGCCGTAAGTCCTGCTTACGGTCCGTAAAATGAACTGTATAGCCTTTTAACGGGCCGTGAATGCACCATACGGCCTTCCGACGGGCCGTAGCTGAACCGTAAATGCTCCGTTAGTCTCGCTCTACCTATTTTATAACCTTTAGGTTAAGCTTATTTGTGTTAATTAGGGTTTTAAGAGCTTAACACGGCTTTGCCTTAGTTATGGCGTCTACTAGGTTGTCTCTACTACTGATCTATTTAACCTCCGTAATCTCACGTTGTTTATAGGCCTAATATAAGCATATTAAGTCGACTATGAGCCTCTTCTCTTATATTGTACCTAGTTTAACTAGGCAGTTATAAAGGGACTTTAAATTAGTGTATAAAATTAGGGGTAACTGTTCCAGTTATAGAATCTTCTAAACCGTTAATTTAATTGCGGCTGCTATATTAAATCTATAAGTTAGTATATATAGTTTAGAAGTTAGTACACTATGGGTTACTTATTTATACTTAATTAAAGACTAGTATAGTATATTTGCGTCCTAATTATGGTCCGTAAGTATAATTACAAAGCTAATTTATAATAATAGGTCTTTGTTATTAGTAAAAGATGCGTCTATAAATACTAGTAGGCTAAGGGAATTTAGGTCTAGTAGTACAAAAGTAAATCCCCTTACTACATTGTTGATTTGCCACTAGATGCGCTTATTAAGCTACTTAATATTTTCTTTTTATAGATCTACTGCCTGGGCCGTAAAGAATAGATTATAGGCAGATTTAGGTTAACAGACTATAGTAATATAGGCGCCTCTTACACGCTATACAGCGTATTAGTCCTTTATATTTACGGTCTTATAGGTCTCTCTACGGGAACTAGTAAGGTCTATAGGTTTTACTATAACGGGCTTTAGGTTTTAAGCTTGGCGTTCCTAAGTTAGCTTAATTAGGTTACCCTTTTGTATAATTAAGCTTCTATTAAACTTAATTAGAGTCTGCTTAGTTAACTACTCTTACGGCTTTACTAAGAACCTTGCCTTTTATAGTTTAATTTCTTTAGTATCCGTAAAGGTTTGGTCTGCTAGGAAGAGGGTATTATTGGTTTAAAGTCTAATAATGCCGAGGCCGTTTAATGGGGTGTATAAGAGGTAGGGGTTGTAGGTCAACTATTCCATTTTAAGTTTACTAATGTAATACTAGTGGTATGTCTTAAACTAATAGTTTCCGGCTTCTGGTACTCTGTAAAGAGGTTTTATAACTTATAAAATTATTCCTAATTATAGGTTAAGCTCGTGGGGTAGTTGTATAAAGATATCCCTACTTAGGTAGGTATTAGACTGCACGTAGGCTTATGAGATGTCCCGTAAGTAAAGGGCTATAGGTTTAATTTACTATAATCTAGGCGTAAGTGCAAGTATAATCCGTTAACTGACTTATTAAATTATAGGTGATTGCGTAAGAACTAAACCCTTTCCCTAGTCATTGTAAGCTTATATAATGAGCCTTAATTTCTTAAAGGCTTTATTAGTACCAGGGTGCTTAATTTTATTAACGAAGCGTAAGTTGAATATATAGACGCCTTGCGGAACGTCTTTCTCTATTATAACCGCAAAGACGCCCTTTTTAAGTAGTCTATTAATCTCTTTATATTATAAGTCCGTAAAAGGGGTTTCTTATACTAGAACTAATATATCCGCAGGCAAAGATTGCCTTATAAATATTCCTGCGGAGATTAGGTAATTCTCTGTTATAGGGTTCTTAGTTATAGGGTGCTTTTAGGGGCGTCCTTAACCGCGCTTTATAGTAGGTTTAGTAGGTTCTGTAGGTTTCTAGGGGACTTCTAGGGTAGGTAAGGGTGCTTCCAGTTTGTCTAATTTAGCGGTCGCTTCTAGTTCGTCTGGTTTAGCGGTTACTTCTAGCTTATCTGGCTTAACGTTATTAGTATTTTCGGGCCGAAAGTAGGGTTTTACGGACGTGCTTCTAAAGTTAGTTGTTACGGCACTGGCAGAACTTGGCAGAACTTAACTGGCAGAACTTAGCAGAACTTCGCGGTCACGTGACTAGAGGACCGCATAAAAGAACCCTACTTCAACCAGCACTGCTCTTCTTCTCCTTTCCTTTCTTTAGCTTTAGATCCTCGTTTATAGACTACTAATTATACAGGCTTGCGCGTCCCTCTTGCTATACTCATGCCTTAATTAACTAAGTCGCTAATATTATCTAAAGCTTAACTACCCTTTCTTCCTAAGAAGGAACTTAAATATATCTACAGACCACGAACTAGAACAGAACACAGAATTAAACCTAAAGAATATTACCAGAACCAAAAGAACAGAAAAGAATAATAAGACCTATAGAATACGCACAAACTAGAACCCCTGCAGAATCCTACTAAAGGTTACCCCAATAACCGTACCACGATGCTAAGAAATACAGCAGCCGGCAAAGCAGCCGCAGGACCCTCGAATACCTCCAATAGTAAAATAGCAACTAACTCGAACTCCTAAGTAGAGCTTACAGCAGCTAATGCTAAAATTAAATAACTTTAAGAGCTGCTTAAAGCCAAAGAACCCCCTACGCCTAGTAAGGAATCATTAAACACCTAAAGACTTGCTACGGTCCTTAAGGCTCTAGCCCAACGTATAGCATTAGCATCGTCGCGGTCCGTAAAGGTTGCGGACCCCCTATTGCTTACAGACGGAACCGACCCTATATTTAACAATTAGAAGCTTTAATTATAGGATAAGCTTAAAGTTAATACAGACCACTTCCCTACTACTTAGGCTAAAATGGCCTATGTCTTTAGCCGTACCGGTAGGGACGCATAGACGTACCTACGTCCGCGGTACATATAGGACTTAGCAAAGCCCTTCCTCTCTAAAGAAGAGATAATCGTCTACCTATCTTCTATTTATAAGGACCCCTTTAAAGTATAAAACGCCCGACTTAATTATAAAAGCCTAAACATAAAAACAACAGAGACCTTCTTAGCCTTTTAGACCCGCTTTCTGCACTTAGCCGGCTAGGCTCAAATTCCCTAGGAAGATTTAATACTAGACCTATTTAATAAGCTTACCCTAGACCTGCAGCGAGCCGTACTATTAGTTTTTACTACTATATAGACGCTAAAGGAACTTACGGACTAGTGCTTAGCTATTAACTAAGGCCTCCGCTAAATTAAGGTACGCACCAAACGGTATAAAGCCAGAAACCCTTTAAATTAAACTATAAGTAATACAAAAACGGCCCGTAATACCCTAGCACAATCAGCAACCCCTACAGCACTACCCGTACAGCCCACCGCCAATTTAGCAGCTAGCTATGCGGCCAGCCCTACTATAGGTCTAGTAAATGCTCGGCCTATATATAGCAACCCCCGTATACAGGCCCTTAGTGATTAAGGAGCTTGCTTCTCTTATAGACAGAAAGGTTACTATATAAAGGATTGCCTAATAAACGCGAAAGCGGACGAGGTTTTATTAATCTAGGAGGATAGCGCGGAGTTGGAAAAAGAGGAACCTTAGAGAAAGACTCCTCTTTAGGGTTAAAAGGGATTAATATGTTAGATGTTAATCTAGGTTGGCTAGTTAGTAGAAGAAGCTGTACTATCCCTTATACTTTATTCCGTAATAGATACCAAGTTTTAACCTTTACTTTAGCTAACTCTAGAGCAAATGCCTTTGCCTTAATAGACACCTAGTATACTATAAAGCTAGCTGACTTCCTAAATATACCTATTAAAGAACTGCCTAAACCAATTCCTATCCGCGGGTACAATGGGCGGATAGGACCACCTATTACAACTATCTTGTGGATTTACCTCCGTGTTAACGGACAAAGGCAGTATAACGCCCCCTTCCTTATTACGGACCTAGGTAGCCATAATATAATTTTAAGGCGAAAATAGCTAGCCTATTTAGGCTTATAGCTTAACGTATAGAGTAAACGGCTTACCTAGCCTAAAACCTTACCCCTAACCCCTTCCTTTATAAAAGAAATTAGTATTATAATAGAAAACCTTATACGGCCCCAGATTAATACTATTTACTAGGCCAATGCTATACGTAGGGACCAGGCCTTTAAGAAAGATATATAGCTTAATTCGTAACAGATCCGTATACTACGTCGCCCCTAGACTACCCATATCACGCCACCCGCATTAAAGACCTAGAAAGTTAGTAGTGACCTAGAAAAGCCCCCTATAGAGAGCTTAGGCCCTATATAGCTATAAAGAACAACAAGGGATATTAGACGTTACACTAAACTAATAGATTAAAGGGATAACCTATAGAAGATAGAATAGGAGCTAAGAAAGATTATAAACCCTAAACCGCAAAATACGGTCCAGAAAACAGCTGTAAGGAAACCAGTAGACCTCCCACCAGTTAATGTCTACTATATTAGTACCGTAGGATTCTACCAGAACTTAGTTCAGCCTAATACCGTCGCCTTTATAACAAGCTTATATAAAATTAATTAAATAATTAAGGAAAAGGGAAATAAGCTTAGCAGATAAGAAAGCGAGCTTATAAATAAGGAACTAGTAGAATAAAAGCTGCCCTATTAACACTAGAAATTCAAGGACGTATTCTCTAAAGTAGCGTCTAATATACTTCTACCTTACCAACCGTATAACTATAAGATTAAGATTAAGCAGGGTAAAGAAAATACCCTTAGCTTTAGCCCCCTCTATAAATAGTTTATTACCGAATTGTAGGCTATAAAGTAGTATCTTATTAATAACCTAAATAAGGGCTTTATTAAGCCTAGCTAAGCCCCTTTCGCCTCGCCTATTCTCTTTATTAAAAAGCTAAATAGAGGACTCCGCTTCTGTATTAACTACTATAAGCTAAACAATATAACCCGCAAGGATCGCTATCCGCTACCTCTACTTAATAAGACTCTAGCCTAAATAAGTAGAGCTAAGGTCTTTACAAAGCTTAATATCCGCTAGGCCTTTTACCGAATTAGGATAAACCCCGGGTCTAAAGATCTTACTATATTTTAGACCTATTACGAAACGTATAAATATAAGGTACTCCCTTTTAGACTAACTAACGGACTAGCTACGTACCAGCGGTATATAAATAATGTAACCGACTACCGGTGCTGTGCCGAGACACAAGGCTGTAGCCTGGAAGGCTCCAAGACAGCATTGGCACTACCCTCGTATATCTCGCATACCTCGTATATGGCTCAAATGAGTCATAGATCAAGTTATAGACCCTACGGTCAAGACTCTACATTTGTGTATATAGTTCACCTGATTTCCATAGATTTACAATTAAGTCGCTCACTCAATTCTTTATACTGCAAAGCTTACAGTTATGAGCCCGGATCGCACTACCTGCTGACCAATTAATCTATTACCTTATTTAAGAAGTCACTACTTCTATTACCTTTGCAAGTGTCTTGAGCTTCTTCACCTATTAAACGAACGGACGATCGACCTTAGTCGACGATTGTACCCGACCGACGAACGAACTGTCGAATCAAATCAAGGGTTTGAAACGTCAAAATAAGGTTTTCGCTAAGCCACCAATTGGACCCTGCCTGACCTGTTAAATTCTAAAAATGACGACCTCTACCAAATTAAAAGTTAACCTTATCCTTAACCAGCCATCTGATTGGATCTAATGGTTCTTTATTATACAAAATACTGCTGAGACTAATAAGGTATGGCAGTACATTAACCTATTTAAGAAGAAAGACAAGCTTCTAACCCTGGAACCACTAAAATGACCTATACCTGCGAACGTACTACCCACTGCTATATTGATAGCTTAGCTAGACCAACGCTAGCTTACCGCCTATAATTAACTCTACGCTGAATATAAGGACGACCTACGAACATATGAGAAGCAAGAACAGGCAATAAACGGTATTAACAACTACATCGTTTGATCGACATTGGTTGCCTACCTTCCTCTTATTGACGGCCTTAAAATGGTACACGAACGGCTATAAGCACTTAAGACTGCACTAGCCCCTACTACCTTAGGTTAAAAACACGAGGTCCTTAATTAATACACGGCTTTAAAATCCTATAATAAAAAGCAGAGCATTGAAAAATGGTTAAATAACTGGCGGAACGTCTACAAGCTTATGGAGTAATTGGAGCTTCCAGACGTTTAGGGATTTAGGGTATACTACGATTTCGTTTAAGCAATTAAGCCAATCTCTTCTAGCTTTGTAGGAGCCCTAGAAGTAGACCTTATTAGAAAAGAACGGAAGAACGAAGACGCCCCATCTATTATTGAACTGATTAAGGAATTCAAGGAGCACTACCGCATGCAGCAAGCAGCATCTTCTGCTACCGCTGCCAATAACTCTGCCTTTACAACGCTTTAAAATAACTCAAATCCCAATTTAGATTCTAATGTTAATTCCAATTCTAACAGCAATCTAAATTTAAATTTAAGATCGCATAGGGAATGCATATACGGCCTCAAACATCGATTCGGCGACTGCTACTATATTATTAAGCAGAAGCGCCCTTAAGGATGGAGACCAAGGCCAGATATCTAAAAGATAGTAGATAAGAAGATCTCGTCTATATCCTCAATTAGACGCGCAGTTAATCGGATTCAAAAAGAAGCACAGGAAGTAAAGGAGAATAATTAAAAGGACGCAGAATCTATAATTAATTTTAATTCTAAAACCCCACCTTCTAAGACACCGACTAGCTATGCTGCCGTGTTCAGTACTGGTTAAATTCCGTTCGAGCTCCAGAACACCTGGATACTCGACCCTAGTGCAGATACCCACGTCTGTAACAACAAAGAAGACTTTACCTTCTTATACCTAGCAGTAGAAGACGACTACCTGATTGCTGGCGGAAATTTTAAAAAGATTCAAGCTTACGGAACAGTAACCATTACTGTCAATACACCTACTAGGAAGTTAAAATTGAAGCTATCCCATGTAGCACTAGCACCTACCTTTTTTATAAATATTATAGCACTATCGAGAGCTACTAACAACGACATCCATTTCGACTTAGGACGAAATATACTATACCGTCTAGTAACTAGCGAAACAGTATGCTATGCAAAACGACTAGGGGGCTATTGGGCACTGATGCACAGAGAGCCTACGCCTTTAAATACCCTAGACTTAACTTAATCAACATTCTCAACTTCAAAAAGAAGACATTAACTAAGCAGAATGGCCCGTAAACTAGTCGGAGCCTCAGCTACCAAATGGTATAAAATACTTGGCTATGCAGGACCTGACGCTATTGAGCAGCTTCCTAAGCACGTCAATGGCGCAGAGCTAGCCGAAGAACGAGCACCGCTTAAAATCGAATATAAAGTTTGCTCACTAGCAAAGCATATATAGCAGATCTCTCAAAGACAAGAACACGAATTTCCAGCCACTCAACCATTTAAACGGCTTGTATTTAATATTATCAGCCTCGGAGAACTAGGCTATAACGGCGATAGATATATTATGCATTTCTATTACACGTATTCTAAATTTAACTTTATATTCACCTCCAAGAATAAGGATAAAGCTACTATCCTACCTACTATCCGAAAGACCCACTATTTAATTAAAATACGGTTCTACTAAGATATTGTCTTCTTCTGGAGCGATGACGAACGAGCTTTTAGACAGATAGGAGATACCCTACAGACATAGTGCGCAGACGAAGGTATTACTTTTAAATGCCGAGCACCGTATACCAAGGAATAAAATAGTGGAGCAGAACGATCTAGACGAACCCTTATGGTACAATTAAGAGCTATGCAGCTAGAAGCTTCCTTACCCCTATCTCTAGGACCAGAAGCTTTCCTTGCTGCTAGATATGCGCTTAATCGAACACCAAATAAGCAACTAGGATGGAAAACTCCGTACGAGATCGCCTACGGCAAGCCGCCATCACTTACCTATATGCACGTATACGGTTGCAAGACCTATACGCTAGACAAAAGAGTTAAAAGGGGGGACAAGCTGGCTCCTTATGCGTTGATTGGACACCTAGTCGGCTACAATTTAACTAATATCTACTGTATCTGGATTCTAAGCCTCCGCAAAGTCATTTAAACTAAAGACGTTACATTTAACGAGACCTCGTTCTATAACCCTAAGGGTTAAAACATGTAACCGACTACCGACACTGCGTTGAGACACAAGATCACCGCTTGGAAGGCTCCGAGATGGCGTTAACGCCACCCAATATAGTGGTTGCAGATCAATATTGGTGGCAGATTACCGTTCCCATTTCAGCTATCTATTACCCCATTACTTCTACCTTCTTCGTGTATATATAGAGCCTCTAGAGCTATATTCACAATTAAGTCGTTTATTCAATCCTTTACACTGCAAAGCTTACAGTTATGAGCCCGGATCGCACCACCTGCTGACTAATTAATCTACTACATCATTTAAGAAGTCACTACTTCTACCTTTGCAGTGTCTTGAGCTTCTTTACCTATTAAACGAACGGACGATCGACCCCAGTTAACATACGTACCCGACCGACGAACGAACTAACGAATTAAATCAAAAGTTTGAAACGTCAAAATAAGGTTTTTGCCAAGACGCCAATTGGACCCTGCCTAACCTGTCAAATCCTAAAAATAACAACCACGAGCGAATCGAAAGTTAACCTGATCCTTAACCAGCCTTCTAATTAGATATAGTGGTTCTTTATTATTAAAGACACAGCCACAACTAATAAGGTATGGTAGTATATTGACCTATTCACAAAAGACAAGCGTCCAAAGCTAGCATAACTAAGTCGTCCCACACCAAGGGATATACTACCTACGGCTACATCGATAGCAAAGCTAGACCCAAGTTAGCTCACCGCCTACAACTAGCTCTATGCTAAATACAAAGACGATCTTCGCATATACAAGAAGCAAAAACGGGCTATAAACGATATCAGTAACTATATCGTTTAAACCATATCGGTAGCCTACCTTCCACTTATTAACGACCTCAATACGGTACACGAACGGCTTAAAGCACTTAAGACTGCACTAGCCCTTACCACCTTAGGTCGAAAACGAGACGTCCTTAATTAGTATACGGCTTTGAAAGTCTATAATAAAAAGCAGAGCATTAACAAATGGTTAAACAACTGGCGGAATGTCTACAAGCTTGCGGAGCAATTAAAGCTACCAGATGTATAAGGATTTAGGCTACACTATGACTTTATTTAAGCTATTAAATCTATCTCTTCTAGTTTTATAGGAGCACTAGAAGTAGACCTCATTAGGAAAGAACGGAAGGATAAAGCTGCCCCATCTATTATCAATCTAATTAAGGAATTCAAGGAGCACTACCGCATGCAGCAAGCAGCATCCTCTACTACCCCTACCAATAACTCTGCTTTTACAACCTTAGGCAATTCCAATTCTAATTTAGATTCCAATAGCAATTCTAATTCAGATTTAAAATGGAATAAGGAATATATATGCGGCTTCAAACATTGATTTAGCAGCTGCTACTATATTATCGAGCAGAAGCGCCCTTAAGGATAGAAACCAAACCCAGACATCCAAAAGAAAGTAGAAGAAGCAATCTTATCTACGCCTTAGATTAAACGCATTGTTAACCTTATCTTAAAAAAAGAATAGGAAGCAAAGAAGAACACAGAATCTATAATTAATTTTAATTCCAAAACCCTACCTTCTAAAACCCCAACTAGCTATGCTGCTATGTTCAGTACTGGTTAAACTCCATTCAAACTCCAGAACACCTGGATACTCGACCCTGGTGCAGATACCCACGTCTGCAATAACTAAGAAGACTTTACCTTCTCCTACCCAGCTGCAGAAGACGACTACCTAATTGCTGGTGGAAATTGTGAAAAGATACAGGCTTATGGAATAGTAACGATTACTATTGATATACCTACTGGGAGCTCAAAAATGAAGCTATCCTACGTAGCATTGGTACCTACCATGTTTACAAATATCGTAGCACTATTAAGGGCTACAGATAACGATATCCATTTTGACTTAGGACGAAACTTGCTATACCGTCTAGCTACTGGCGAAATAGTATGCTATGCGAAATGACTAGGGGGCCACTGGGCACTAATACACCGAGAGCCTATAAATACCCTAGATTTGATAACTTAATCGACCTTCTTAACAAGAAGACATTAACTAAGCAGAATGGCCCGCAAACTAGTCGGAGCCACAGCTATAAAATGGCATAAAATACTTGGCCATGTAGGACCTGACGCTATTAAACAGCTTCCTAAGCACGTCAATAGCGCAGAGCTTAAAGAGCTAATTGATGAACGAGCACCGCTTAAAATCGAATGCGAAGTCTGCTCAATATCAAAGCACACACAGCAGATCTCTTAAAGACGAGAACACGAATTTCCAGCCACTCAACCATTTGAGCGGGTAGCATTCAATATCATTACCCTTGGAGAACCAGGGTACAACGGCGATAGATACGTGATGTACTTCTATTGCACGTATTCCAAATTTAATTTTGTATTTACCGCCAAGAATAAGGACAAAGCTACCGTCCTACCTACTATTCGTAAGACCCACCGTTTAATTAAAATACGATTTCACTAAGACGTGATCTTCTTTTGGAGCGATGACGAACGAGCTTTTAGATAAATAGGAGACACCTTGTATATATGGTGCGCAGACGAAGGCATTACTTTTAAATGCCGAGCCCCGTATATAGAAGAACAAAATGGCGGAGCTGAATGATCTGGACGAACCCTTATGGATTGATTAAGGGCTATGCAGCTAGAAGCATTCTTACCCCCGTTTTTAGGACCAGAGGCGTTCCTTGCCGTAGGATACGCACTTAATCGAACCCTAAATGAGCAACTAGGATGGAAAACTCCGTACGAGATCGCCTACGGCAAGCCACCATCACTTACCCATATGTATGTATACGGCTGTAAGACCTATACACTGGACAAACGAATCAAAAGGGGAGATAAA
>Ga0307515_10022973_pt1 | contig 10965 bp, 8 predicted proteins | sample 17_EM_MG_FD_194513 | JGI IMG/M metagenome (GOLD analysis project Ga0307515, IMG submission 194513) | Populus trichocarpa ectomycorrhiza microbial communities from riparian zone in the Pacific Northwest, United States - 17_EM | ecosystem: Host-associated > Plants > Roots > Unclassified | place...
TCTCTCTTTTTGTAATGCTTAAGTTTTGTTTATATTAATCTCTTGTTTATGCTTTTCATTTCCTTTCCTTTACTTAGTTAACTTATATCTTATTTATGTTCTTATCTTGTTTATTTATGTTTCTCTTATTCATTATGTTTAGCTAAGTTTATTATGTCAAGGTAAAAAGGTTACACTAATGGTGTAAGAATAAATATAGTGTAAACTCAACATGGACTTTAATGTTTAATACTAACATGTTTTATAGTTGTTATCTTGTTCACTTTTAATACTTTGCTTGTTAAATGGTTAATCTAAATTTATGTTGTATAACCCTTGGTACAAAAAATACTTGGCACTTTCATAGCCCAAACCATATAGTATAACCGACACCTGTGCTATGAAAGGATCTTGATTTGTTGTTAACACAAGTTCTAATCTTGAATGCCTGACAACATTTACAAGTATTAGCATTATTCAAATGGGATAACTAATGTAATCATGTTAATAATTTATAATCTGATTGGAACCTCCTTTGTGTGTGGTTTCCAGTTGAATAATAAGAGTTTATACTATACTTGTTTGAAATACCGTTAGTGGATCCACTAACCTTGACAATTGTTTTTATCATTGTTTAATCCTTATATCAATATCACATCTCAAAGCTCTCTTTATTATTATTATTATTATTATTACTACTAGTAGTACTACTACTACTAGTACTAGTACTATTATTATTGTTGTTGTTGTTGTTGTTGTTGTTGTTGTATTATTGTTATTTATAATTTATATAGTTAACTTCCATGTAGTTCGACCCCGGTCTTGCTTGATTATTTATTACTTCGACACTCCTGCACTTGGGAGAAGACATCAACTCTTTGGTCTTGTCAGGCATGGACGCTCCCAGGTCCAACATAGGGTTGGCCGGGGATGCGTTCAGACACAACATGGGGTTGGGCGTGGACGCGTCCAAACCCAATGTGGGGATGGCCGAGGACACCTCCAGCCCAACGTGGGGTTGGGCGTGGACACGTCCAGGTCTAACATGAGGATGCTAGTGGTCGTGTCCAACCCAATTTGGGGTTAGGCGTGGAGGCTTCCAGGTCCAACATGGGGCTAGCCGGGAACGAGTCGAGGTCTAACATGGGGTGGACGCAGTCGCGTCCAGCCCAACGTGGGGTTGGGCATGGACGCGTCCCGGTCCAACATGGGGTTAGTCGGGGACGTGTCCAGACCCAGCATGGGGTTAGACAAGGACGCGTCCAAGGCCAACCTGGGGTTGGACGCGGACGCGTCAAGACCCAACATGGGGTTGGGCGTGGACGCGTATAGGTCCAACATGAGGTGTACGCGGTTGCGTCCAGCCCAACATGGGGTTGGGCGTGGACGCGCCCAGGTCCAATATGGGGTTGGTCGGGGACGCGTCCAGACCGTACGTGAAGTTGGGCGTGGACGTGGAGGCATCATGGGGACGTGTCCAAGGCTAACATGGGGATGGTCGCGGTAGCGTCCAGCCAAACGTGGGGATGGGCGTGGAGGCATCAAGATCCACCATGGGGCTGGCCGGGGACACGTCCAGGACCAACATGGGGTTGGGCGTGGACGCGACCAGGTCCAACGTGGGGTTGGGCGTGGACGCATCTAGGTCCAACATGGGGTGTACGCAGTCGCCTCCAGCCCAACGTGGGGTTAGGCGGGGACGCGCCCAGGTCCAACATGGGGTGGCCGGGGATGCATCCACGTCCAACATGGGGTGTACGCGGTCGTGTCCATCCCAACATGGGGTTGGGCGTGGACGCTTCCAGGTCCAACAAGGAGTTGGATGCGGTCGCGTCCAGCCCAACGGGGGGTTGGGCGTGGACGCAGCCATGGCCAACATGTGGTTGGGCGCGTTCGCATCCAAGCCCAATATGTTATTATCACTAAAGAAAAACCATATAGTTGATTTGAAGGATAAAATTAAAAGTTATTATTATTTGTGCCATAAATATTATCATTTTTATTATAATTGATGGTATTAATATTAAAAATAATATTATTTGTGTTAGAAATATTACTATTTCTATTATAGTTCAAAGCATTAATATCAAAAATATTATTATTTGTGGTACAAAGATTATTATTTTTATTATCATTGAAAGTATCAATACTAAAAAATATTTTTATTTATGGCCCTAGCGCATAGGCAGGCATCCCAAGCGCCAGGTCTTGCCACGTGGCGCGCGGGTTCGGCTGTGCACTCTGGGCAAGGCAACCCATGTGCCAAGTGTCCCTATGTAGGGGCGCGGGTCTGGCTTACGCCCAGGGAAAGGGCAAGCCAGCCCCAGCACCAAGTGGCGCTCGGACCTGACTTAGCACAAGGGTAGGTTAGCTCGAGTGTCAGGTGTCCTCACTGGAGGCGCGGGCCTGGCTGACACCCAGGGCAACCCCACCAAAACTTGAAGTGACTATTTTCTCCCTAACTATCCATTCAATGTCAAATGCATTCCAATGAAAAGACAACTCCACCCCTCACCCGCTGCCCTTGCAACTCTTTGTGGCAAGGGCTAGGCTGCCATTACACTGCTTCAATCCATAGTGCTTTGAGTCTAGGTAAACAGTAAGAAGGGCACTAAACCCTTTTAGTATATTGTATAATTTATAGGGAATCTTAAAAACCCTATAAATAGTAAAGTATCTATTTGCTCCTTAAATAATATCCATATATTATTTAAGGATAATTTTATAAATTTAATCAATCAAGTCCTTACTTGATTTTTTTAGGTTTAGAATTACCCTGTATTAATTATATTCTAGTCCTTAATTTCTAAAATATATTTTAATCAAGTCATACTTAATTAGTTATAAATATCTCTTATACCTCATCTTATGAGAACAGTTGGTTCCTTTCATAAATGAAAGAACGTAATATGTACCAGTCTTTATGACTATAATCATTTGGTATAATTATGAGATTCTTATTGCATCAAAGCATTGTTCTTAAAATGTTCTTAGTCGATGCTCTCTTAAATACTATACATTCATTAGAGCTATAAAGACTTATACATATTATATTTTTTTTTATGACATGAAGCAATTGTTCTTATAAGTTGAGGTATAAGGGATACCTAGAACTAATATGTAGATTCTTGTTATAAAACATGTACATTGAACTGACCTGCATGAGAATTCCATATGGATCACTTATGTCTATGGAAAGGCTCACGTGATGATTGTGTAAGTGATCCTTAGACTTGATACCATTAAGTTATCTTATATAGAGAATATTATGCTTTGATCCTGCTACATGTTATCTTAATTAAGGTAACAAAAGCGTGGACATTGGGTGTAGCATGAACTATATGAAGATACTTAAGTGATCAAGAGAGGATTCATCATCTTAGGTGAATTGGGAAAAATATTTCATCTATTCTCAAATAGTATTGATTGAGAAATCATTGGCCAAGGTGGAATGAGATTTGAAAAGAGTTTCAAATCTTATTCAAATGATCAATGACTATTATACGAAGAACAAACATGATATAACATGATAAGCATACTTCATGCTTTAATGTTAAATCGAAATATTATTGATGAAAGGATATTAATTACACTAAAAAACCGGTCACTGAAAGATTAAGTCAAACCATTAACGAATTTTCTAATATTTAGGAGATGTGACACGTTCTAGACGATGCACCTGATCTTCAAATATAAATTAATCAATTGATGAATTGATAATAAAAATAAATTAAATTGTTTAATTTATTTAATTCTATTTAATTAGAATTATATTTTATATTTGGACCAACATATTAGAAACCTAATAGGTCATACACATTAAGAACTATTATTCAGAAATTAAACTGGAATGATTTAATTAAGTATAACTTAATTAAAATATATTTTAGAAATTAAGGTCTAGAATATAATTAATACAGAGATTATATTTCTAGACCTAGAAAAATCAAGTAAGGACTTAATTGAGTTAATTTCTAAAATTTTCCTGAATTAATATATGAATATTGTTCAAGTGGAAAATTGATATTTTGCTAATTTCTAGACCTAGAAAAATCAAGTAAAGACTTGATTGAGTTAATTTCTAAAATTGTCCTGAATTAATATATGAATATTGTTCAAGAGACAAATTGATATTTTGCTAATTTATAAGGTCTTTCAGATATTTCTATAAATAGTAAGGTATGCCTCTTACTTTTGTATGGTTATTTGTTAGATAAAAAAACTAATCAAGTCACATAATAAAGAGCTAACACTTTAGGCATAACAATCCATCTCTCTTAAATGGGGATTTAGAAGATTTATCACTGGTGGTTCATATAGATTACCACTAGAAGCCGAACAATTGGACGACTTATTATTTGCGACAATTCAACTTTTAAAGAATTATTCAAAGCTGAAAATTCAGGCAATAAATCCCTAAACAACTCTAAGAAAATTTTGTTTTATTATTTCATTCAAGAACCCAAGAACTCAACTCCTGCATATGACTTCATTCCATCTTTTTCTGTGTTTGCCGATGTTGTTTTACTAATTTCTTGTTCTTTTTTTTGATATAGCTGCCGATGCACTACTATGGAAGTGGCAACATGTTTCTTTTGGTGTCATTATTGTTGCAACAATATCATGGTTCATATTTGAGCGATTTGGATTACCATTCATAACAATTGTTCTGTTGTCTTGCTGATCTTGATTGTTAAGTTGTTTGTTCGTGCCAACTTAGTTGTTATTGAGAAGAAAGGATTTGAATTTGAAGGTCTGATCTATTGATTCAGAAAACCAGTACATATATACATGGAGAAGCACTATTTCCGTGCAACTTCCAAACACAGCTACCTAAATGTATGCCTTAATTGACAACTGATTACATATTTACAGCTAAGCATGATATTAGGAGATATGACAGAATAAGGCAACAGAATATTTGCCAACATGATTTCAGCCAACATGATTTCAGAGATATTCACCTAATACCCTCCCTCAAGTTGGAGCATATGGATTTCGAGTGCCCAACTTGCTAAGAAAGTATTCAAACTGCTTCTTGCTCAATGCGTTGGTGAAGATATCCGCCAATTGAGCATGAGTGGGTACGTACTTGGTAGTGATGTTGCCTCTGAGAATTGCATTGCGGATAAAATGGCAATCAATTTCGATATGTTTTGTACGCTCATGAAAAACTGGATTGGCAGCAATGTGAAGGGCTGCTTGATTATCACAATAAAGTTTCATAGGACGTGGATGAGCAACTCCGAGAGACTGAAGCAAAGTTTTTAGCCATATTAGTTCACAAGTGGTGGTAGCCATGGATCGATACTCAGCTTCAGCTGAAGAGCGAGATACAGTGTGTTGTTTCTTGGTTTTCCAAGAGATAGGTGAATTACCAAGAAGTACAAACCAACCTTTAATGGAGCGTCTAGTTAAAGGGCAGCTTGCCCAATCAGAGTCACACCAAGCATAGAGCTGCAGATCACAGTCAGCACGGAGCAAAATTCATTGGCGTGGATTACCTTTCAGGTACCTGACAATACAAAAAGGTGCCTCCCAATGTTCCTGACGTGGATGTTGCATGAAATGTGCAAGCATATGCACACAATAGGAAAGCTCCGGTCTTGTAACAAATAAATAAATTAAACGTCCCACTAAGCGACGATAGTGGTCTGGGTCTAAAAGAGGTGGTCCATCAGCCAATGGAAGATGATGATTTTGATCTAGAGGAAAAGCAACAGGTTTAACGCCTAGGATGCCAACTTCAGAAATGATGTCAAAAGCATATTTCCTTTGACAAAGGAAAAGACCAGTAGAGTAGCGAGCAACTTCAATGCCCAAAAAATATTTCAAAGAACCAAGATCCTTCATATGGAAGCAGGTGTTTAAGTAATGTTTGAAGGTGTGAATGGCAGCACAATTATTTCCTGAAATAATCAGATCATCAACATAGACCAGTACATGGAGTTGTAGTGTACCTTTGTGCAGAGTAAACAAAGAATAATCAGAATGAGATTGCTGGAACCCATATTGTTTCAAAGCACCAGCCAATTTAGCAAACCAACATCTAGGAGCTTGTCTTAAACCATATAGGGACTTTCGAAGACGACATACTTGGTTTAAAGTAGGAGATCGGAAGCCGGGGGGCATCTTCATGTACACCTCTTCTTCAAGATCACCATGCAAGAAAGCATTGTGAACATCCATTTGGTGAAGTTCCCAGCTTTTGGCAGCTGCAGCAGCAACAGCAAGAAAGGTACGGACAGTGACCATTTTGGCGATAGGAGCAAACGTTTCATTGTAGTCAAGCCCTTCAACTTGATTATTGCCCAAGATCACGAGTCTTGCTTTGAATCTCTCAGTGGAGCCATCAGAATTATACTTAATTCGATAAACCCATTTGCATCCGATAGCTTTCTTACCAGAAGGAAGAGGTTTCATAGTCCAAGTGCCATTATGTTCTAAAGCATGTATTTTATGTTTCATGGCTTGTCTCCACCGTTCATCTTTCACGGCCTCAGCAAATGTTTGAGGTTCAGTTCCTGCAGTGATAGCTGCCAAGAAATGTCTATATGAGGCAGAAAAGTTATCATAGTTCACACAATGAGCTATAGGGTATGGTGTACCTGAGGATTGTGATGAGCAAGATGAACTCTTCGAGAGGCTTAACGTATAGATGGTGTTTCATAGTCCAAGTGCCATTATGTTCTAAAGCATGTATTTTATGTTTCATGGCTTGTCTCCACCGTTCATCTTTCACGGCCTCAGCAAATGTTTGAGGTTCAGTTCCTGCAGTGATAGCTGCCAAGAAATGTCTATATGGGGCAGAAAAGTTATCACAGTTCACACAATGAGCTATAGGGTATGGTGTACCTGAGGATTCTGATGAGCAAGATGAACTCTTCGAGAGACTTAACGTACAGATGGTGTGTGTCACAAAATCTTGCAGGCGAGTGGAAGGTATCTTGGTGCGTTGGCCTCGACCCAAATATTCCTCATTTACAACAACACTAGAACCCCCCTTATCATATGTAGTCTCATGGCTGCTGTCATGAACTACTACTGTGTCAGAGGGAAAGACAATTGAGGACTCGAGTATTGATGCATTGCCTTCCAGATTATCGTCTGTCCCAGTTTCCCTACTGATCTCTTGCCCAACGTGAGGAACAAGATTTTCATGCATGTGACTATGCGGAACAGTGCTTGGTCCCTCATTGTCATCCATACTAACCCAATCTATTATAGGACCCGAGGTAGAATCAACATGCGCAGAAAGTGGGCTTTGCTGGCCATCAGTGAGATAAGGAAATTTGTCCTCACAAAACACAACATCTCTTGAAATTAAAAATACTCCTAATTCAAGGTCATAAACTCGCCACCCCTTCTTACCATAAGGATAACCCATGAAAACACATTTGCGGCTGCGGCTAGCAAATTTATCTCCTTTATGTCCTTGGTTATGAACATAACATCCAAACACACGCATATGTCTGAGTTGAGGTGTCTTACCATATAAGACTTCATATGGTGTTTTCCCATACAGAATGAGTGATGGAGTCCGATTTATCACATATCCCGCAGTCAAAATGCATTCACTCCAAAATTCGATAGGGAGATTTGCTTGGAACCGCAGAGCACAAGCCACATTGAGTATATGCCTATGCTTGCGTTCCACACGTCCATTTTGTTGTGGAGTTCTTGCACAAGAAGTTTCATGCATAATACCATGCTTATGGAAATAATTGCCAAGACAGATGAATTCAGTACCATTGTCACTTCGCACCGTTTTCACTTGTTTGTTAAATTGACGTTCCACCAAAGCGATAAAATTGCACAAATTCACTGAGACTTCTTTCTTGTCAAGCAGCAAGTATATCCACGTTGCTCGCGAATAATCATCAACAATGGTTAAAAAATATCTTGCACCACAAAGTGCAATGGTTCGATAGGGTCCCCATAAGTCACAGTGAATTAACTGAAAACTTTCCAAAGTTTTATTATCACTAGCAGGAAATTTATCCCTTGTTTGTTTTGCTCTAAGACAAACATCGCAAACTTGATTACGTAAGCTACTAATTTTACCAGCACCAACATTTGGAACCAACTCTAGAACCTTAGATGATGGATGTCCCAGCCGCTTGTGCCACAAATTGAAGGATTTCTCATTGCCAGTTTGTACTGTTGCCACAGTTGCCCTTCCTCGCAAGTGGTAAAGCCCCTCTCGTAGCTCACCCGCACTAATCACCATCCTCGAAATGCGGTCCTGTATAGCACAAATTTTATTAGTGAACTGAGCAACACAATCAGATTCATCAATCAACTGAGATACCAAAATGAGATTGTATTGCAAACTTGGCACATATAAAACATTTGTTAATTTCAACTTGTCACTCAGCACCACTGTTCCTTCTTTTGTAGCAGTTGTTTGTTGCCCGTTTGGAAGCCCAACAGGACATTCTACCATGTCTCGGACATGGGATAAGCAATCTAGCCTTCCTGTCATATGATGAGAAGCACCCGTATCGATAATCCATTGTATGGAGGAACACTTACCAGTGAGTTTCTCAGTTGCCCCTGTCTTGGTATTGTTTAGAATGTTCAGTAATGTCTGCCATTGTTCATCACTGAGGCCATTGGTATCGCTTCTATCAGTATATGAGACTTGAGTTGCATTGGCTTTGACCAATCCTCCACGTCCTCTGCCAACAGGAGTCACCAATCCTCCACGTCCTCTGCCAACAGGAGTCATGCCTCGCTGTCCTCCCTTTCCTCTTCCAGTCCCACGAGCACGATCTCCCCACCAATCCGGATATCCAATTAGCTGAAAACAGCTATCAGATTCATGTCTCGTGCGATTACAATGGTTGCATACCACATTTTTGTCCTTTCCTTCATTTTTATTGCGTGATTTGAACTCTGCTTGCACTGCAAAGCTCATCACCTCGCCGCGCTCTTCCTTTCCACGAGATATGATTCTGACACGTTCTTCCTGAACTAGTGTTGAGTAGAGTCTGTTCAGATTTGGCAATGGGTCCTGAGCCAACAGATTTGATCTTACAGTCCCATAGACTATTTCATCAAGTCCCATGAGGAACTGATGAGCTTTCTCTTCCTCACGCTTCTTTTCTAAGGCCGCTCCAAGGTTGCAGGTACACAAGCCGCACTTGCACATCGGCATTTGTTCAAAGTTTGCCAATTCTTCCCATAATTTCTTAAGCTTTCCAAAGTAGGCAACAATTGTCAATCCTCTTTGTTTGCATTCAGCAAGCTCAGCCCTTAGTTGTTGTATGCGTGGTCCGGTCCATTCACCATGGAAAATCGTTCTTTTATGTCTTCCCAAAGATCTTGTGCCACCTCCATATGTGACATAGTTGATCTCAATGATGGTTCAATGGTGTTCATTATCCAGGACACCAGTAAAGAGTTGTTGGTCCACCAGTCTTCAAGGTCCGGTGATTCCTCATCTGGACGCTCAATAGATCCGTCCACAAAGCCAAATTTTTTCCTTGCTCTCAATGCAATCTTGAGAGCACGAGCCCATTCATCGTAATTTTCTCCCTTCAGTTGAACTTGTGTCAACAGACTTCCAGGGTTGTCATTGGAGGTTATGTCATAAGGAGAGATAGTTTTCCTCAAGGTAGCCATTTCTCTGCAATGGCCAGGATATTTTATTAAACTAGATACAACTCTAATACCATGAGAAGAAAGGATTTGAATTTGAAGGTCTAATCTATTGATTCAGAAAACCAGTATATATATACATGGAGAAGCACTATTTCCGTGCAACTTCCAAACACAGCTACCTAAATGTATGCCTTAATTGACAACTGATTACATGTTTACAGCTAAGTATGATATTAGGAGATATGACAGAATAAAGCAACAGAATATTTGCCAACATGATTTGAGAGATATTCGCCAACATGATTTCAGCGATATTCGCCTAATAGTTATGATAAACAAGTATGCTTAATTTCTTCTCCCTTTTTTTGAGCCTGACGACATTCCTTGAAATTTGTTCATTGCGCATGCGGACAGCTTCTAGTCTGTCCTGGAAATCGATATAGCAGATATGAAGAGCGCGTGGCTGGATATTGTGGGATGATCCATAATAAACTATCACGTCACAATAAGATGGTGGATGGGAGTGTTATTAGTAGAAGAATCCCAGAGGGTTTATTGTCCATGAACCTGATGTACATATAGGGCTCCCCATGGAGCCTGCTTTACAGTCCAGAAGTTCCAAACTCAGAATGACAGGCTGCTGAGCATAAGATTCTTTTGAAATCATCTCCTTCACTGCTTCAATTACTGAGACCATTTCTTGTCGCTCAAATTTAGCAGCCACACTTCTGTTCTCGACGCTGTGAACAGAGCAAGCACATTACTTTTAGCTTGTAATAGTATATTGGCCGCTGCATCGTTAATATCAATTTTTTAAAAATATTAAAAATATTAAGAAAAATTTTAAGTAACTTAAATATAGTTGTAATATAAAACTCAAGAGTATTAGGTTTGATGGTCATACCAGACTTAAAAAGCTTGAGTCTAACATTCAAGTCACACCTGAGAGATTTGGATCTAGCTGCCAAGCAGACTCAAGAGCATTGGATCTACCGGTCATGTTTAATTAATGTTTTTTATATAATTTTAATTTTATTTTTAAAAAAAATATATGTAAACTACCATTAAAGTATCCTAAACAGAAATTCTAATTAAGTTTTTTTTATTTTTTTCTAAAAAAACATTTAAATTACCCTTGAAGTATTATAAACAGAAATGCTAACTAATTTTTTTTATAATGATTTTTATTTTATCTATAAAAAAAAACATTAAAACTATCCATGAAGTATCATAAACATAAATTCTAATTAATTTTTATTTTATATTTATAAGAAAACATTTAAACTACCTTTGAAGCATCATAAACAGAAATGCTAAGTAATTTTTTTATAATTTTTTTTATTTTTTCTATAAAAAAATATTAAAAATATAATTGAAATA
>Ga0307515_10022974_pt1 | contig 10965 bp, 5 predicted proteins | sample 17_EM_MG_FD_194513 | JGI IMG/M metagenome (GOLD analysis project Ga0307515, IMG submission 194513) | Populus trichocarpa ectomycorrhiza microbial communities from riparian zone in the Pacific Northwest, United States - 17_EM | ecosystem: Host-associated > Plants > Roots > Unclassified | place...
CGAAACAAAGACAACACCACCTCTATAAAGAATGGATAATAGAGGGCTGAAGCTAACCAAAAGACTATGCCCAAGAAACCTCATAACTATAGCAAAAAAGGCAGCCAAAGCCTCAATAAACACACATATAGCCTAACAAGGCAACTAAAAACAGAAAGACAATCAACAAAGAGTAAGGCATCTTCCGAAGAAACAAAGAAATTTAATACCCCAAACTAAGCAGCAGGTAGAAGGCAAAAACTGAGCGCAAATTTTCAGGAAGGGACAAACAAAAAAACCCAAAAAGAAAGTAGAGAAAAATGCAGACTAAAATTCACAACACCCATTTTCTTTCCATTGGAACACTTTAAATAGTTTATTAAATTTATAATGATCTGATTTCTACGCATATTAAAAAATCAACTTCATGATCAATTCTCTATAATTTCAGCATTACTAAAACCATCCAAACTAATAAACTATTAGTTATTTAAGTCATTTTAGTTATGAATTTACCAAATATTTTGAGAGTTACTTGTAAATCATGTTATATATCTTTAAGCATTTTTGTATAATATAATTTTATCAAATTCACTTTTACCCAATGTATAATATAAAATATTCCTGGCTTTAACATCCATAAAAAGTAATTTTTTAATATTTTCTGTATATTCACTTATAGTTTTAAAAATCTCAATATCATTTTTAATTTTAATAGGTCCATGAAATCTATTTTGTACGGATAGCCACAAATTAAAATCAATAAATTAATAATAAATTATTATAAAACAATTTATTACTTGCTCTTTGGTGCTAGCAATATGATTGTAATATTGTTTTTCAAGCTTACTCAATCTCTTATTCTTGATAACACAACTAAGAATAAATGGCGAACCACAATTTGTATGTTACTCTTTATAAGAATTTTGACTGAAGAAATGTAAAAGAGAAGAGTTTTAAAAAGACTAGAAGTTTCTTTATTATCAAAATCATGTCAGAATTGTCTGTGTTTTATAAATGATTCTAACATTTAATTTTAACATAACTTTTAAGACAAAAGGTTACAACTTTCTAGTTTAAAAGTACATAATTTTATTTCAAGTAGAGTTTTAACAAATACAACTTTTAATTCACACCCTAACAATCCCCCCATATGATAAAAATTATTTGATCATAATAAAATACAAAGTAGACAAAAAAATAGAGATTAGTAGCGAAAAGTCATTGCATCGAGCATGATAGTTTTTAGCCTTGAACCTTCCATAGTTAAAACTATTGGATTTACTTGGCTAACCAGCGAACATGATGTCTTGAGTTGTTTAGCCTTTTATGTGAAACCAGATAATAGAGATTACACAGTTTATTTTCTTACAATTTTGGTTCTCACGATTGTGTTCATTTTAGCCTCGAATATGTCTTGATTTTAGAGAGCGTTAGAGAATTTGCATTTTTAATTTTCATAGAAGTGGCCTTGTTTCACACTCACATAGGTGATTCTTATTAAGAGTATCATGTAATATCTCACTTGAATTTCTCAAGCTATAAAAGTCACTAAAAGCTTAGCTTATCCTGTTTTTGCTGCAGATAACACTTTATATCATATGAATGGGTAAGAGGGATATTATTGAATTGACACATTATTTGGTTGCCTCTTTGAACCTAAATTTGGGATCTCTAACAAATTAGGTTGGGTTGCTATCATGACAGTTCATTAAACAGTGTCTTAATCTCATTTCCCTTGATGATTATTGACTTGCTCTATTATTAAGCATTTTATTAGCAAATCCATGATATTATTATTTAACTTTATATGGTCAATAAAGAAAATTTCATTTTAGATCAACTATCTTACAATATTGATAATTGTGTCAATACTTGCAGTTATATATATATATATATATATATATATATATATATATATATATATATATATATCCTTAATAAAAGTTTTAGAAGTTATTCTACTTCTTTATCTAAAGTTATAAACTCAAGCTCCTTTATGGATATGGATATACATGTTTGTTTAAAGAATTTTCATGAGACTATAACTTCTCTTATAACAAAGATAAATCTATTTATGGATTTTGAATTTTTAATATCGGATATCCATTCAGTATCGTTATACCCTTCAAGTATAGTTTCATATCTTATATAATACGGTCCATATTTTAACTTTTTTTGGTGGAGGAACCGTAATTTTTTCTAAACACCCCCACACTTTAATGTATTTGTAGGATGATGATTGAGCATTGAACAACTCGTACGATATCTTGCCCAATTTCTTATAAGGTGTTTTATTTAAAATATAATTTCTTGATAAAATATCCTACCCCACAAGTTTCGAGGTAATTTTGAACTTGTCAACATAGCATTATCATTCAATTCAATATTTGGTTCTTGTATTCAACATCATTCTCAATCTTTTTTTATCATCTTGATTTTAATGCTAAGTTGATTTTTAATCTTGCTTTTAAAATGTTTAAACATTTCTAAGGCCTTGTTTTTGCTTCTTAGCAAATAGACATACACAATATCTTGGGCAATCATTAAAAAATTAATAAAATAATTTTTATCATCTCTAATTTGCACTAACTTTAAATCACAAATATCAATATGAATTAACTCTAGAGACTCGCTACTTCTATCTATAGAATAGATTAGAAGACTCTAACCAATTAAACAAAAAACAAAGAATGTTTATAAATCTTTTTGGCTTTTTGTTATAATAGTCATCACATTGAGCTTAAATAACCTATCACTTGAATATACCTTGCCCACAACCATCCCACTCTTGGTGAGGATATACTTATTAGACTAAAAAACTAACTTAAACTCGTTATTGCTCAACAACGAGCCATAAACAATACTTTTTTGAATATTAGAAGCTAAACCATATATTGTTCATAGTCGACTTTTCCTAGATATCATCCTTAACATCACCTTTTTTTTTGGGTTGGGATTTTGCACATTAATGACTTGTTAGGTGTTGTGGTTGAATCGTTGCTTTGCTATATTTTGAAAATTTATTTTTGCTTTAAATTAATTTTTTTGTGTTTTTAGATCGTTTTAATATGCTAATGTCAAAAATAAATTAAAACAATTATTTTGATGTATTTCCAAGCAAAAAGAACTTTGAAATGCAACCGTTACCACACTTTCAAACTATCATTAAGGAGTTGTCCAAGAATAATTATTCTCCATTAGCGGTAGTTGCATACTAAAAAAAAAAATTATGTCAAAACATACATGATAGGTGGTTCCAATATCAATACAAGATGTTTATAAATCGGGTCTGCCATCTATACCACACTTTCCAACATCATGCTTTATATTTAAGTTCACACCACTCAAATTATTTTGGTTTTTCATGAAAAATGTTTATAAATTGGGTTTGCCATCTATAGCACAAAGATTACTAGGTTAACAAGTACATAGAAATTATTAACAATAGTTTTATCCATCTATTATCTCAATAACAAGATTAACTTTGCAATTATATATCACACTTATATAATCTCAAATAATATTAATTATAATGAATCACAAAAATTTAACACACTATTTCTGCGAAAAACCATTTAATAAACAATTTAACTTTGCAATTATGTATTTATTTATTTGTTTTTCTATGAGACAAAATGTAATTTTCAATAGAAACTATAACAATACAAATAATTACAAATATTTTTCTTTCGAAATCAACATAAGAAAACAATATGCACTTTTCTAAAGTTATGATAAAAACAAATTTGATTGATACTTATGTTATTCTAGAATTAAAGCAACAATAGCATCTAAGAGGGGTGAATTATGTGTTGCACTAATTACGTTAAATAATGCAAATAAACACACTAAACACAATAATCAATAATTTAATCGAGTGCTTAAAGTAAATAGATAAGAAAAGAGAGACTGCAAACTCAGTTTTTAACGTGGTTCGGTAAGCTTACATCCACACCTCAAGTACTAACCGTACTTGAGTATTGTACTCTTTTACTAATCCAAGTGAAATATACAATGCCCTTGATAAATCCACACTGAGAAATTATACCACTTGAAGATTTTTCTCTTGGTGACAATACATCACTAATGCTAGGAGTTTATCCAAACTCACAAGTGTTTACAATTATATTTTTTTTTGCAACAAGATTTACTCTCTCATAGAGTAGATTGTACAATTGAAAACTATAATCTCTATAACTCACTAGATAGCACTCAGGATGATTGAAAGTGTGTAAATATAATGAATGTGAGATACTATACTCATGTGTTAGAATACAAAGATTTAATTTAGCACAATTTAAAGTACGTTATGGTTGATGATTTCTATTTGATTTTCTTTTGAAATAGCTTTTATGTTATATATGTTCGGAATCTCTCTTTTATTTGTTATAAAAAAAGTATATGTATATTTTTTTTTAAAAAAAAAAACTAGTTGTTTATAGTTGTTGAGATGTCTCTAACAGCTAAAGTAGTCGATATGCAACTTAAACAAAAGAATTCCAGATAAATGGAATTGCACTTAACATATATTATTTCACCATGCAACAAGTACACAGATAACAGACGACAAGGAATTTAACATAGTTAGGGAATTTAACAGAAAATATATACACTTTACTTTTCCTACTAAAATTTAACTACTGAAATTTAACTATTTTTTAAAATTAAACTATTTTTTAATTTTTTTAACAGGTGACAAGGAATTTAACATAGTCATAATCAATTTGTTCTTGATAGATTATTGACACGACCAAAAGATTGATGTCTTCTCCCAAGTGCAGGAGTGTCGAAGTAATAAATAACCCGGCAAGACTGGGGTCAAACCACAGGGAGGTTAATTGTATAAATTATAAATAACAATAACAACAACAACAATAACAATAAGAACAACAACAACAATAATAATACTAGTAGTAGTAGTAGTAGTAATAGTAGTAGTAATAAAGAGAGCTTTGAGATGTGATATTGATATATGGATTAAACAATGATAAAAACAATTGTCAAGGTTAGAGGATCCACTAATGGTACTTCAAACAAGTATACTATAAACTCTTATTATTCAATTGGAAACCACACACAAAGGAGGTTCTAATTGGATTATAAATTGTTAACATGATTACATTAGTTATCTTATTCGAATAATGCTAATACTTGTAAATGTTGTTAGGGATTCATGATTATAACTTATGTTAACAACAAATCAAGTTCCTTTCATAGCACATGTGTCGGTTATACCATACGGTTTGGGCTATGAAAGTGCCAAGTATTTGTTTTACCAAGGGTTATACAATATAAATCTAGATTAACCATTTAACAAGCAAAGTATTAAAAATGAACAAGATAACAAATATAAAACATGTTAGTATTAAACATTAAGGTCCATGTTGAGTTTATATTATACTTATTCTTACACCATTAGTGTAACCTTTTCACCTTGACATAATAAACTTAGCTAAACATAATGCAAGAAAGAAACATAAATAAACAAGATAAAAATATAAATAAGATACAGTTAACTAAGTAAAGGAAAGGAAATGAAAGGCATAAACAAGAGATTAATATAAATAAAATTTAAGTATTACAAAAGAGAGGAAGCAAGAACATGATCTGATCTGAACACCAGATGCCTAAATGCATGGCAAATGCCTCCTTTTATAGGTCAAAATTTGGAATTATTGATTTGATGACTAATTGATGAGTGGGTGACCACATCTTGACTTGGTGACAATCCTTATCTTCTTGTCTGAACAAAAAGTCATTGATAACGTCAGAATTCGAATAGACTTAAATCATGAAAGTTCTAGGAAATTATCTCAGCTTTCCAACAAAAAAAAAAGATGAGGTCATTTGGACTTCTAGAACTTGAGATATGGGCTGAACACTGAATAGTGTCTGGGCTACAGGACAGGTTCGGACTTCTCCGTTGTTGCTACAATTTGAACTTGAAAACGGCCTTTTTAAATCTTGGACTCCCATGAAAGTTTTAGGCCTATGTCTTAGCTTTTCATCCATATAAAGTAGACGTAAATCCAAGATCTACAACTCTAGATATGACCCGATGACCGAACAGTGTTCCAGTTTGGACTAAACCAACATCTCTTTTCTAAGTTTGACCCTCTCTTTGTCCTTTCAATTTCAATACTTAAACTCATCAGTCAATCCTTCCATTTATGTAATAGGCCTGCATTTAAGATGAACATTTACCATAAATTAAAGGTATCTTATATTATTAGATATGTTATTATAAAACATGCTTTAGTTAAGGAGTTATTAATACTTTAAGTGCAAAATGATGATATAAAACCTTGATAAAAATGCACTTTTAAGTACTAATCAATTATCTATTTCATGTATAACAAATATGCATAGAACAAATATATTAAAAATTAAATTGTTTTAAAATTGTTAGAACACCTTAAATAGTTTATAAAATTATTGTTCCATTTTACTATAATAATCAAGTTTCCACATAATATAAAACATGCATATAAATTAATAACTGAAATAAAAATTAAATTAAGATAATGATCATTTCTTTAGCTTTAAAACAATTTATCATCTGTTTTCTAATGCTAGTAGTGTGATTGCAATAGTATTTTTTAATTTACTTAAAATTTTATTTTTGATAGCACAACCAAAAATAAATAATGAACCAGAATTTATATGATATTTTCTATAAAAAGTTTGATAAAAAAAATATAAAAACAAAAACAATGTCTCAATTAGAATAATTTTTTAATGAGCACTCTTAGTTTGTTTGTTTATATATATATATATATATAATTCCTTTAGTTTTAGTTTGTCGGTTATGAACAGTGATGCAGCACAAGAATACAGTTCTTTTAGTTTGTTAGCGAATCTGGAAAAGAATAAAGTCATCTGTCAAGCTCTGTTCACTTTGGTCTGACATTCCTTACCTCTCCCCACCTGAGCTCTCTCTTTTTCCCTCCTCCGCTCTAGGAAACCGCCACCTCCGCCTCCACCTCCACCTCAACCAATAAGGCTTCAAATCTCCACCAGGTGCTTCCTTTTCTATCATGTTTTTTATTTTTAAAATTTACGTCTGCGTTTTCATTTATTTAATAGAAATTCTTATCCAGAGAGAGAAATTCAATTTTAATAAGTAAATTAAAAAGATATATATAATCGGATCCGATGAAATCGCTGCTTGTGAACGCAACTCGAAGAAAGGCGCAATCAGCCGATTCTACTGTGGGTGGAGCATTTAGTATGGTCAGGGTTATTGTGCTGTCTATTCAAAGAAAGATGTGCTTGTAAATTTGTTAAGTTGATTCTTATTAGTCTGCTCTTTAGAGTTGATGATAACATGAAATATTCATTGTTAATGCTCATTGTTTTCTTCTTCTTCTTCCTAGATTAAAACATCCTAGACAATCTCTTTGGGATGGTTTAGTGTTTCTGGCCTCTTCATCTTCTATTTTTGCTGTGGTATTTAGTCTGCTGATATTCATTGGGGATTGAAAGGCCTCGTTTTATGACTTTGTTTTGTTTTCTTCTTATTTCTTTATTCTTTTGTGGCAATATCCTCTTTTAGTGAAATAAATATATACATAAATAACAGGAGGGGAAGGAGAGGGGGTTTTGATAGTAAGTATTTGCTTAGAAGGGAATGTTTCTTTGGTTTAGAAGCACCATGAAGATTCAGGCCCAAATCTTTGCTTAGAATGCCCGAAATAAATATATCACATTCCTCTTTTTTTTTTGTGTTTTTTTCTCATCTTTTCATGTGTTTCTCATGAGAAGCAAACTTGAGGGAACATAAAGTGTTGGGAAGTGATTTTTTGTTGGAATTTCTTGTGTAATCTCTTCTTTTGATGATGACCTCTTGGATGGCTGCATGAAGCTTGTTCCGCTTTAAATTTCAAGGTTAATCTATTGCTGTGAGCATACGTCGAGTTGCAACTGAACTTAAATGAATGGTGTTGGATTTGGGCCTTCCATTTGTTTTAACTTCTATAGGGTTGAAATGATAGTGATCTTAAAGTAGAAAAGCAGTTGAATGTTGAATGGTGTATGGTTTCCTAGTTTCTCAGCATAAAGTTGAATGTTTTGTTGACCTCTCTACATCAAAAATCATATAGACAGCTACTGGTGGCACTTGTAGTGGCCAATGCATACTGTAGAGTATATATTGCAGTGTGAGATAAGGTTAACTCATTGCATTTTCATATATTGAAAGGATTTCTCTTCTTTTCTTTGTCAGTTATATATAGCACATGCCTATAAGTGTTCTTACTCGGAGTAAATGCTATTGTAATGTTTTCGCGGACTCCCCTGCTTTGCAACTAAGTCACTAATTATCTTGGAACATAGCCATAAATGAAAGGTTCTTCCAGTTCAAGAAAATTAACCATGAAGCTAGTAGCTAGAATTTTTAAACAGAAGGGTGGCCAAGCAAACTCCTATACTTTGTACCTTTGGAATGATGCAGGGAAAGGATGTCTATGTATTTTGATGTCTTATCTTACCTGACCAACTCTTGCTTATCTTGTTATTTGTTTTTACTTTTTGCTAATGATTCCACACATTTTTGATATTGGTGTGGTTTATGAGTTCAAGGTTCTTGCTCGCTGCTGCTACTTCTCTATACTTGCCTGGTCATTAAAAATGAAACGTGATGATTTGCATATGCAGAATGGAGACATTAAAGAGGCATATTCTGTTTTCTGGTCAGGAGGGATTACAAGAACTCAAGAAATTTGCCATCATTTTGAGGAAAAGATTTATACTACCGCTACCAATCAGGTATTTGCCTAATGCGAGGTTCTATAATTACGATATCTTAATAAGTAAATGAAAGATATATATAATCGGATCCGATGAAATCGCTGCTTGTGAACGCAACTCGAAGAAAGGCGCAATCAGCCGATTCTACTGTGGGTGGAGAATTTAGTATGGTCAGGGTTATTGTGCTGTCTATTCAAAGAAAGATGTGCCTGTAAATTTGTTAAGTTGATTCTTATTAGTCTGCTCTTTAGAGTTGATGATAACATGAAATATTCAATGTTAATGCTCGTTGTTTTCTTATTCATTTTCCTAGATTAAAACATTTAGACAATCTCTTTGGGATGCAGTGGCGGAGCCACATAGGTATAAAAGGGGGCAATTGCCCTCTTAATTTTTTTTAAATATTTTTTATATTAAAATATTGATATAATAATGTAGTGAATGGTTGATATTGAAATGTTGTTATTGCAGCTCATTTCCTTTCTTTTTTATTCTTACTTTAATTATACAAATTTTTCTTTTGCTTTCCCTGCCTCTCTCGTATATATATCCAGCTCGTTACTTGGCTTTCTCCAATATACAAATGTTTTTTCAAGTACAGTTAAGTAATTAACTTTTTTTACTTTTTGCTTTATATTTTAGGTAATTTTTTTTCATTTTTTTTATTTGTTTTATTATCTAATTTTAATTTTATTCTTTTATAATTAGTTATTAAAAATATTAGGGTTTATGATAATTTGAGGGTTTTGATATGAAAATGTTCAAAATAAATATTTAAATCTGCTAATTTAATCAATTACATATTTCTTTTTTTATTATAAGGAAATAAATTAATATTAATGTAAAACTACTATTCTTGGCATCTCTTGGATTTGTAGAGTAGTTTATTGAAATTTAATATTTTCACATGATTTGTTTGTAAGTAAAATATTAAGTAGAAAACATGTTTTTCAAGTATTGTTCCTCTTACACAGACACTAGACATTGTTCCTCAATTAAATATCTAGAAATGATTAAGTATAATTTAATCAATATACTTATTATATGCATATAGATATATAAGTTTTATGAAGCGGTTTCAAAATATAAAAACTCGAAAAGAACAATTATAATGTAAGTTTTTTTTATTTTAAAATATTTTTAAATTAATTTAACTTGATATAAATTACTATATTATTTTGAATTGATTTATAACACATATCTACATAATATAATATTTGTTAATAATTTGCTTTTTCGTTTAAAAAACTTTTGCTCTGCCACTGTTGGGATGGGATATTGTTTGTGGCCTCTTCGTGTTCTATATATTTGCTGGGGGTATTTAGAGTACTGCTGATTGAAAAGCCTTGTTTTATGACTTTGTTTTGTTTTCTTCTTCTTTGTTTATTCTTTTGGGGATGTGGTGTTCTCCACTTTCTATTTACACTATTTGCTCCCTGAAACATTTATTCTTTCAGAAAAGTTAAATACATACATAAATAACAAGAACAGCAGGGGGAGGGGGAGGGGGTTTGACAGTGAAAGAAATGATAGTGATGTTAATGGACCCATGTTGATTATTAATTTCTTTTCTTTTCTTTTTTTATTTCGATCACAATTCACAGTGAGTCAGAAAGATGAACATATGATGACATGATTCTGGCTTTTCTTTCTGTCTGTGGATCGACCATTCACTTAATTATTAGAACAAGGACCTTAACGCTCGTTTCCTTTTCACAGTTTTGTAGAGTGCGGCACTATATAAATCCTCTTGCAAGGGGCAAGTTGCCTCGTAAATTGCCCATCGACTTCTTCGAGATAAGCGATGGAAAAAAACTTCACGAAGAAACTCAACAATACTGTATAAGAGATTTCCCGAGAGGCCAAGTGTGGACATTTCGTTGTAGAGTCCCACCAGGAGGGGGTTCGAAACCAGCCCTTTCTGGGGATTGGTTTTCATTTGTTCGTTCAATAGAAATTGCCTTGGATAGAGAGAAGGATCAAGCTGGTGGATCACAATTCACAATCAAGGTCAAGAAAACAACTTCAACAACTCGGAACTAGTCCATTCCATTTGCATGCAGAATCTTGTGAGCCCTTGAAAGAATAAATTTTAAATCAATTGCAGGTCACTACAAGATTTCACAGTTTTACCGACGGAAAAATTCCGTCGGTGTATGATTAGAAGTTCGTCGGTGATTTTTTTACCGACGTCATCCCCGACGGAATACGTCCGTCGGCTTTACCTTCGTCGGT
>Ga0307515_10022975_pt1 | contig 10965 bp, 10 predicted proteins | sample 17_EM_MG_FD_194513 | JGI IMG/M metagenome (GOLD analysis project Ga0307515, IMG submission 194513) | Populus trichocarpa ectomycorrhiza microbial communities from riparian zone in the Pacific Northwest, United States - 17_EM | ecosystem: Host-associated > Plants > Roots > Unclassified | place...
CACCAGCTCTCGGGCGGCATGTCGCAACGCGTGGCGATCGCCCGCGCACTCGTCAACCGCCCCGAGGTGCTGCTGCTCGACGAGCCCTTCGGCGCGCTGGATGCCCTGACGCGCGCCCACCTGCAGCAAGAGCTGCACCGCATCTGGCAGGCCGAAGGCATCACGATGATCCTCGTGACGCACGACGTCGAAGAAGCGGTGTACCTCGGCGACAAGGTGGTGGTGATGGAGCCGAGGCCGGGCCGCATCCGCCGCATCGTGCCGGTGGAGCTGGCCCACCCGCGCGACCGCGTCGGCCTGCCCTTCTCGCGCATCAAGGAAGACGTGCTCGCCGAATTCGCCGGCGAAGCCGAGGCCGCGGCCAACGCCCGCCATGCCAGCCGCGACGACTTCGACAACGAACGCGCCGGCACCCGGTTCCCCCTGCCCGCCGGGCTGCGCTTCGCCCTTTGACGCGCGCTTTGTCGCCCTTTTTGACACCCACACCCCGCCACACGAAAGAGCCCACCATGTCCGACAAGAAACTGCGCCTCGGCGCCTTCATCATGGCCACCGGCCACCACGTGGCCGCCTGGCGCCACCCGGGTTCGCAGGTCGACTCCGGCGTCAACATCGACCACTACATCGAGGTGGCGCAAACCGCCGAGCGCGGCCTCTTCGACCAGGTATTCGTGGCCGACAGCCCGGGCGTGCAGCACCGCGGCGACGACGAGTCGCTGAGCCGGCAAGGCCGTGTCTCGCATTTCGAGCCGGTGACGCTGTGGGCCGCGCTATCGGCGGTGACGAAGCACATCGGCTTCGTGGCCACCGCGTCGACCACCTACGAAGACCCATATCTGCTAGCGCGCAAGTTCGCGTCGCTCGACCACATCAGCAAGGGCCGCGCGGCGTGGAACGTGGTGACGACCGCCGCCGAGAACGTGTTCGGCAACTTCGGCCTGGAGGCCCACCCCGACCCTGCGCTGCGCTACGAGCGCGCGCACGAGTTCGTGGAGGTGGTGAAGGGCCTGTGGGACAGCTATGACGACGATGCGTTCTCGCGCGACCCCGCTTCGGGCGTCTACTTCGACCCCAAGAAGCTGCACGCACTGAACCACGTCGGCAAGCACTTCAAGGTGAAGGGGCCGCTGAACATCGAGCGCTCGCCGCAAGGCCACCCGGTGATCGTGCAGGCCGGCTCGTCGGAAGACGGCAAGGAGCTCGCGGCCGCCACCGCCGAGGCCATCTTCACCGCCTGGACCAGCGAGGCCGAGGCCCGCAATTTTTATTCGGATGTGAAGGGCCGCATGGCCAAGTACGGCCGCCGCCCCGAGCAGCTGCTGGTGCTGCCCGGCATCTCGCCGGTGATCGGCCGCACCGAGGCGGAGGCCAAGGCCAAGTGGGCCGAGCTGCAGAAGCTGATCCACCCCTCGGTCGGCCTCAACACCATCGCGCAGTTCTGGCCGAACGACGACCTGCGGCGCTGGGACCTGGATGCGCTACCGCCCCACTACCCCGAGCCGCCGAAAGGCGTCAACAGCCGCGCCCATGTGGTGATCGAACTCGCACGCCGCGAGAAGCTCACCGTGCGCCAGCTCTACGAGTACCTGGCCGGTGCGCGCGGCCACTGGGTCGTGATCGGCACGCCGAAGACCATCGCCGACCAGATGCAGTCGTGGTTCGAGAACGGCGCGGCCGACGGCTTCAACGTGATGCCACCAGTGCTGCCGCAGTCGCTCAACGAGTTCGTCGACCTGGTGGTGCCGGAGCTGCAACGCCGCGGCCTCTTCCGCACCGCGTACGAAGGCACGACCTTGCGCGAGAACCTCGGCCTGAAGCGCCCCGCCAGCCGCTATGCCAGCGCACCCGCCGCGCGCGCCGCCTGACCACCCAACGGGAAACACCATGACCATCACCTTGGATGAACCCACCCGCACGGTCGCTGAACCGACAGTGGCCCGAACATCGCCACCGCACTGGGCGGTCCACGACCTCGACGCTGCGCTCGGCGCAGTGGTCACCGACCTGGACGCCCGCCAGCCGCTGCGCGCCGACCAGGCCCTCGCACTGAAGAAGGCGCTGCGCGACCGCCACATCGTGCTGCTGCGCGGCCAGCAGCTCGACGACGCGCAGTTCTTGCGCCTGGCTCGCAGCTTTGGCGATGTGTTCCAACCGCCGCAAGACGTGCCGGTGCTGGCCTCGGACCCGTACGGCGGCAACACGCCGGCCATCGTGAAGGTGTCCAACGTCGAGAACGGCGTGCTCGGGAACCACGAGCTGAGCGCACATTCCGACCACCACTGGACACCGGTGCCGTCGTCGGGCTCGCTGCTTTATGCATTGGAGGTTCCGCAATCAGGAGGCGACACCACCTGGATCAACCTGGCCGCCGCCTACGACGCGCTCGACACCGCCACCAAGCTTCTGATCGACGGCCTTCAGCTCATCACCTACAACCCCTTCCTGCGCCGTCTGAAGCCGCTGGCGTCGGGCGTCTTCCCGCGCTACCGCACGCCCGACATCGAGCCGCTCACGCCGTTCGAAGCGCACCCGCTGGTGCGCACGCATCCCGACTCAGGCCGCAAGATCCTGTACCTCGACGAGTCCACCGAAGTTGAGGTGGTCGGCGTGCCGCCATCGCAAGGTGCGGCCTTGGTTGAGCGGCTGCGCGCGCACCTGCTGCAGCCCCGCTTTGCCTACACGCACCGCTGGCAGGTGGGCGACATCGTCTACTGGGACAACCAGGCCACGCTGCATTCACGCAGCGCGTTCGACGCTGCGGACCGGCGCGTGCTCAAGCGCATCAGCCTGTCCGGCAGCCGGCCGTTCTGAGCGGCGCAAGCCGCAAACATCAACACCTTAAAGGAGTCTGTGATGAGTGCTGTCCTGAACCACCCGGCCGACACGGCTGAACTCGATCTCTTGCCTTTGGCCGGCCGCATCGGCGCCGAGGTGCGCGGCCTGCGCCTCTCGGGCCGGCTGTCTGCGTCAACCTTCGCGTCCATCAAGCAGGCGCTGTACCAGAACAAGGTGCTGTTCTTCCGCGGCCAGCAGCACTTGGACGATGCCGAGCAGCAGGCCTTCGGGCGGCTGTGGGGCGAGCTGGTCGAGCACCCGACCGTGCCGTCGAAAGACGGCACGCAGATCCTCGAGCTCGACTCGCGCCACGGCGGGCGTGCGAACTCGTGGCACACGGACGTGACCTTTGAGGTCGACTACCCGCAGGTGTCGATCCTGAGGGCGGTGACGATCCCGCCACGCGGCGGTGACACCGTGTGGGCCAACACTGCGGCAGCCTATGACGAGCTGACGCCCGCGCTCAAAACGCTGGCCGAGAACCTGTGGGCCGTGCATGGCAACGACTACGACTACGCCGCGACGCGCGTCACGCCCGACAACCATGGTGCCAAGCACTACCGGGAGGTCTTCACCTCGCGCCTCGTCCAGGCCGAGCACCCGCTGGTGCGCGTGCACCCTCAGACCGGTGAACGCACGCTGGTGTCAGGCCACTTCATCAAGAACTTCATCGGCTACAACACGCAAGACAGCGACCACCTGCTGGCGATCTTCCAGAACCACATCACGCGGCACGAGAACACCGTGCGCTGGCGCTGGGCCGCTGGCGACGTGGCGATCTGGGATAACCGCGCCACGCAGCACTACGCGATCAACGACTACGGCGACGAGCACCGCGTGATGCGCCGCATCACCGTGGCCGGCGACGTGCCGGTGTCGGTGGATGGCCAGCGCAGCCGTGTTCGTGTCGATCAACCGCGGAGCGCGCGATGACAGCCGGCCTCGCCACGGTGGCCGCGCCCGACGTGCGGCTCGACCACGACACCGCCGATCTGGCCGCCACCTACGACCGCGTGGGATTCCGCCAGTTCGAGCACGGCAAGCAGCTCGTGGCCCTGCTCAATTTGAAGAAAGGCGACCGTGTGCTCGACGTCGGTTGTGGCACCGGCCTGCTCGGCGCCTGGGTGGCCGATCAGGTGGGCGAACGCGGCGAGGTGATCGGCATCGACCCGCTGCCGCTGCGCGTGGTGCTTGCCGCGCGCAAGCACACCCGTTTTCACACCAAGGTCGGCCGCGCGGAAGACCTGTCCGAATTTGCCGACGAGAGCTTCGACGCGGTCTACCTCAACAGCGTCTTCCACTGGGTGCCCGACCAGCCCAAGGCACTGGCCGAAGCGCTGCGGGTGCTGCGGCCGGGTGGTCGCATCGCACTCAACAGTGCCGATGCGCTGCGGCCGCACGATTCGAACGTGTTACTGCGCCAGGCGCTCGACGAGGTGGGTCTGCGCAGCGTGGGCCACGCCGCCGGCGCACACAACCACCGCGTGGATGCCACCCGCCTGGCCGAGCTACTGGCGCAGGTCGGCTTCAGCGGCATCGAGGTGGCCTCGCACACCTTCGTCGACCAGCTGCAAGACGTGGACGAGCTGATTGCCTGGAGCCGCAGCAGCTCGTTCGGCAACTGGCTCAGCGACTTCGAGCCCGACCAACGTGGGCGTGTGCGCGACCGTCTGGCCGAGCTGCTGGAACTACGGCGCCGTGGAACCACCATCCCCCTGCAGCGGCACCTGGTCTTCGCGAGCGCCCGGCGCCATCGGCCCAGCGCATAAGTGCACCTGATTAGTGACGTACTTCAGCCACCCTCCGTTCGCCCTGAGCCTGTCGAAGGGTGCGCGGTGCACTGCGCTGGCTTCGACAGGCTCAGCCCGAACGGAGATTGGGGTGCAGCTGAGGAACGTCGCTAATCAGGTAAGCCCTTGAGCCCATAGGCGCTGAGCGAGAAAGCACAGCAGGTTTTCGTCCTTCCCATGCGGTGGCCAGTCTGCCTAGACTGCAGCTTTGCCTCGCATGACAGCATGAGCCTTGCCCTGCATGACACCGCGGCTCGCACCGCGCCCGCTTCGACGATCGAAATCCGCCGCTTCGACGCGCCCGTCGGCGCCGAAGTGATCGGCCTCGACCTTCATCGGCCGCTGCCCGATGCCGACTTCTCGCGCATCCACCGCGCCCATCTCGACCACCACGTGCTGGTGTTCCGCGACCAGCGCATCACGCCGCAGCAGCAGATCGACTTCAGCCGCCGCTTCGGGCCGCTGCAGATCCACGTGCTGCACCAGTTTTTGCTGGCGGGCCACCCGGAGATCCTGGTCGTCTCCAACATCGTCGAGAACGGCAAGCCGATCGGCCTGGGCGATGCCGGCCACTACTGGCACTCGGACCTGTCGTACAAGGAAAAGCCCAGCCTCGGCTCGCTGTTGCACGCGCAAGAGTTGCCTGAAGAAGGCGGCGACACGCTGTTCGCCAACATGCACCTGGCGTGGGACACCCTGCCTGACGCGCTCAAGCGCCAGGTGAGCGGCTTGCGCGCCGAGCACTCATACCTCGCCAAGTACGAAGAGCTGCGCCAGCGCAGCCCATGGCGGCCCAAGCTCAGCGACGAGCAGGTGGCGCAGGTCAAGCCGGTGGAGCAGCCGGTCGTGCGCACGCACCCCGAGACCGGCCGCAAGGCCTTGTTCGTCAGCGAGCATTTCACGACCCGCATCGTCGGCTTGCCCGACGATGAAAGCCGCGACCTGCTGGCCCAGCTGTTTGCCCACAGCGTGAAACCCGAGCACCTGTACCGCCATCAATGGCAGCCGCACGACATGGTGTTCTGGGACAACCGCTCGCTGATGCACCTGGCGGCCGGCTGCCCGGACCACATGCGCCGCCGCCTGAACCGCACCACGATCGAAGGCGACCTGCCCTTCTGACACCTGATCCCTGACACCTCATTCTTGAACCCGGAGTTCCGCATGTTTCCCCGTTTGAACGGCCGCTCGCGCCGCGGCCTCGCTGCCCTTGGCATGGCCTTGATTTCCCTGACCGCCCTGCCCGCACGAGCCGAAGGCCAGCTGCGCATCGCCGAGCAGTTCGGCATCGTCTACCTGCTGCTCAACGTGGCGCAAGACCAAGGGCTGATCGAGAAACAGGGCAAGGCCCAGGGCATCGACATCAAGGTCGAGTTCGTCAAGCTCTCGGGCGGCGCCGCCGTCAACGAGGCGCTGCTGTCGGGCTCCATCGATGTGGGCGGCGCCGGCGTCGGCCCCTTGCTCACGCTGTGGGACCGCACGGTCGGCAAGCAGAACGTGCGCGGCATCGCGTCGCTCGGCAACTTTCCGTACTACCTGACCAGCATCAACCCGGCCGTCAAGACGATCGCCGACCTCAGCGACAAAGACCGCATTGCGTTGCCCGCGGTAGGTGTGTCGGTGCAGTCGCGCATCCTGCAACTCGCCTCGGCGCGGCAGTGGGGCGATGCGCAGTACGACAAGCTCGACAAGCTGCAGGTGGCCGTGCCGCACCCCGAGGCCACGGCCGCCATCGTCAAGGGTGGCACCGAGATCACCGCGCACTTCGGCAATCCGCCGTTCCAGGAACAGGGCCTGGCCGGCAACCCCAACGCGCACATCGTTCTCAGCAGCTACCAGGTGCTGGGCGGGCCGGCCTCGGCCACCGTGCTCTACGCCACCGAGAAGTACCGCCGCGACAACCCGAAGACCTACAAGGCTTTCGTCGATGCGCTGGCCGAAGCCGCGAAGCTTGTGAAGGCCGACCCCGAGAAGGCGGCCGACATCTTCATCCGCACCAACAAGTCGGGCATCGACCGCGCGTTGCTGCTGAAGATCATCAAGAACCCCGAGGTCGAGTTCAAGCTCGCGCCGCAGAACACCTTCGCACTGGCCGAGTTCATGCACCGCGTGGGCGCGATCAAGAACAAGCCGACGCGTGCACTCGACTACTTCTTCGACGACGCGCAGAACGCGGCGGCCAACTGAGATGAATGCCGCCGCCACTGCCCTGCTGCGCGAGTCCGACGCCGGCCGGCACACGCCCGTGCCGCGCGACACGGCCACGTCCATCGCACCGGCACTCCACAGCGATGCGCTGCTGCAGGTCGACGGCGTGACGCTGGAATACGCCGCGCAAGACCGCGTGGTGCGGGCCACGCACCGCGTGAGCTTCGACGTGCACCGTGCCGACCGCTTCGTGCTGCTCGGCGCCTCGGGCTGCGGCAAGTCGTCTCTGCTGAAGGCCATCGCCGGCTTTCTGCCGCTGCGAGAAGGCGAGATTCGGCTCGACGGCCAGGCCGTGCGCGAACCAGGGCCCGACCGCATCGTCGTGTTCCAGGAGTTCGACCAATTGCCGCCGTGGAAGACGGTGATCGCGAACGTCGCCTTCCCGCTGCTGGCCGCGCGCCGCTGCAGCAAGAAAGAGGCTCGCGAGCGGGCCCTCGATGCCCTCGCCAAGGTGGGTCTGGCGGATTTTGCAAGCGCCTATCCGCACGAACTGTCGGGCGGCATGAAGCAGCGCGTCGCCATCGCACGTGCACTCGCCATGCAACCCAAGGTGCTGCTGATGGACGAACCGTTTGCCGCGCTGGACGCGCTCACGCGCCGGCGCATGCAGGAAGAGCTGCTCGCTCTGTGGGACGACGTGCGCTTCACGCTGCTCTTCGTCACCCACTCGATCGAAGAGGCCCTGGTGGTCGGCAACCGCATCCTCGTGTTGTCGCCGCGGCCGGGCCGTGTGCGCGCTGAACTGAACGCGCACGATTTCGGCCTGCACAGTCTGGGCGGTGCAGACTTTCAGGCGCAAGCCCAGCGTATCCACGGCCTGCTGTTCGACGAGCCCGCGCAGGTGACGGCGCCATGACGGCCGCGAACCCACCCATTCGCCCCGAGTACGAGCGCACGCTCGAACCGTTGGCCGACGCGCGGCCCGAACGTTTGCTGCCCTGGCCGCAACGCCTGTGGCAACACGCCGCCCTGCGCAAGACCGTGATCGTGGCGCTGCTCGCGCTGCTGTGGGAAGTGGCCGCACGTCTCGCAGACAACGAACTGCTGCTGCCCACCTTCACCCAGTCGGCACAGGCCTTCGTTGCAGGTGTGGCGAGCGGCGAGCTGATCGACAAGGCCGCTGTCTCGCTCTCCATGCTGTTGCAGGGTTACGCTCTGGGCATCGTGGCGGCGTTTGCGCTGACCTCGCTCGCGGCATCCACCCGCATCGGGCGAGACCTGCTGTCGACGCTGACATCCATGTTCAACCCACTGCCGGCCATCGCCCTGCTGCCGCTGGCCCTGCTGTGGTTCGGCCTCGGCAGGGCCAGCCTGCTGTTCGTGCTCGTGCATTCGGTGTTGTGGCCACTCGCGCTGGCCACCTATGCCGGCTTCCAGGGCGTGCCGGAAACGCTGCGCATGGCCGGGCGCAACTACGGCTTGCGCGGCCTGCGCTACGTGGTGGCCATCCTCGTGCCGTCAGCCTTGCCGGCCATTCTCTCGGGCCTGCGCATCGGCTGGGCCTTTGCGTGGCGCACCTTGATCGCCGCCGAGCTGTTCTTCGGCGCATCGTCCGGCAAGGGCGGCTTGGGCTGGTACATCTTCCAGAACCGCAACGAGCTCTACACCGACAAGGTGTTCGCCGGTCTCGCCAGCGTGATCCTGATCGGGCTGCTGGTTGAAAGCCTGGGCTTCGACACGCTGGAGCGCCTGACGGTGCGGCGATGGGGTGTGCAGCGCTGAAGGGTGCGTCGCAGCCGTGTCGAGTCCAATGGCGACGTCTGCGGGTAGTTGACGCTCTGCCGCTGTCAAGCGCTCCCTCGCTGGCCCGAGCGACAGCAATAAACGCACGGCGGTTTCTGGAAGCCTCAAGGCGAGTAGGTCGATCGGGTCATCTCTTGAAGGACTGCTGCTCCTGGCAGTCAACTGGTGCTCTCGACCCCTCAGAGACATTCAGCTTTGCGAATTCGAAGCCTGGGAGCAGCCATCCGGCGCCAGCTCTTCTAGAGGTTCTGCCTCGCGCGCGTTCATCGGCAAGACGGTTCATGACAGTTCAGCATCCATTGCACGCCGAAGCGATCCGTTAGTTTTCCGTAGTAGTCGCCCCACGGCTGCATGCCGAGTGCAGTCGTTACGAGACCTCCGGAACTCAACGCACTGAACAGCCGATCGGTCGCTTGCCTGCTGTCCATCGCCAGATGGTGTGCGGATCCTCGCATCGGCTCGGCGTCATCGTTGTCCGAGGCGTAGAAGACGACGCCATCTCCTTCGAACTTGGCGTGCATGACCTTCCCGCGCATTGCCTCGCTCTTGGCGGGTATCCCGTCCGCGTCGTGCCGCAACATCTCGACAATCCGGCCCAGGCCGCATGCCTCGTAGAAGCGCAGGGCCTCCTCGCATGCGTCGGTAAAGAACAGGTAGTTTGAAAGCAGCATCAAGCGCTCCTGGTAGAAGGCATGGAGGCGCGATAGGTCCTCCTCGCAAAACCTTTGACGCAAGTTCGCCCAGTCAGCCCACGAGTTGCGCGTTGGTCAACGCCACACCTCCAATTCCCCAGGCGCCGTCCACCGCGTGAACCACGTTCACCCAGATGCGCTCCCTGGGCTGCTTCTCGCCCGACATCGAGTGGATGATCTCGGTGGCCTCTTCGATGTACCCCGATTGAATCTCGCGGGTGTTGAATGCGAACGCCGGAACTTTCCACTCGATGAATGCAACGGCTGCCTCCTTCGATCCAGAGAACGTGTGCTCCTTTGGCACGACGTTGATCGAGCCAACAATGTTCGGCGTAATGGCTGCGCTCCCAGTCAGCCCGTGCCACTTGAGCATGGCATCGGAGAGCCGGGCGAAAGCCAGCGTTTCTTGGCCCTTGGGGAGAACGCCTTCGGTGAGAGTGAGAGTGAGTGGCATGAGATTTCTCGAGTGAGAGGGTTGCGGCGTCAGAAGCGGCTTCGCTCGCCAATCGAGCTTCGCGTAACGACCGTGATGCGACTATAGATAACGAACGTTATTCGGTCAACTACAATGTGGCCTGGCTGACGGAAGATTTCAATGTCACGAGCTGAACAGAAGGCGAACACGCGTCAGCGCATTCTTGAGGGATCAGGACGTGCGTTTCGCAAGGGCGGATACGCGGGAACAGGAGTCGACGCTCTGGCCAAGGAGGCGGGCGTCACGTCTGGTGCCTTCTACGTCCACTTCGGCTCCAAGGGCGACGCCTTCCGTGAGTCCTTGAGACAAGGAATGGACGATTTGCGCGGAGGCATCCTCTACTTCCAAGCAGAGCATAGGCGCGCTTGGTGGCCGGAGTTCGTGCGGTTCTATCTCAGCGCAAAGCGAACCTGTGACCTGTCAGAAGGCTGCACGCTGCAGACGATGCCGACTGAGGTGGCACGCTCCGACCAGGAGTCGCGCGCTGCCTTCGAAGCGGCATTGCGCGGAGTAGCACAGGCTGTCGTAGATGGCCCTGCCTCGCCACGCGCACCTAGGAACCTTGAAGCAGCGTGTTCAGCTTTGGCTTCCCTGGTAGGCGCGGTGACGCTCGCACGTGCGGTTGGAAGCCCGACCTTTGCAGATCAGATTGCGAATGCGGCCGAGGCGGCGCTGCTGGGCCCGGTTCGATGAAGGTAGCTTCGCTGCCCCAAAGCTGCCTCCCGTGATTGCCCGCAACTGGCCGGGACTGCGCGTTCGAGGTCGCGCTCTGAAGCTGCCGGTCGCCGTAAAGGGAGTCGAATGACTGCTGCCCTGCATCGTCGATGGCGCGACTCGAGCCGTTGCTGTCATAGCCACTACCGTATCGGGTGACAGCCAGGTGCCCGAAGCGGGTATCCAACGTGCTGAGTTAGAACTCGACATATTCAGCGTGGGCGGCCGGTGAACTTGCTGGCGGCTTAATAAACCCGCAGCACCTCAAACTGCTGTCGGATTGGAGCGACCTGTATGGACACCTCATCACCCTCGCATTTACCCAGCATGGCCCTGCCCAACGGGGCCTCGCTGCTGATGACCTGAACGAGCTGAGCGTCGCTGATCAACTTCATGCTGCCCCCGTCCGGGCCGAGAAAGAGCTGTTGCTGCTTGTCGTCGGAATCGACCAGGCAGACCAGCGCGCCGAGCTGTATACCTTTGCTGGCGTCGTAGGGGCGCGGGCGGA
>Ga0307515_10022976_pt1 | contig 10965 bp, 2 predicted proteins | sample 17_EM_MG_FD_194513 | JGI IMG/M metagenome (GOLD analysis project Ga0307515, IMG submission 194513) | Populus trichocarpa ectomycorrhiza microbial communities from riparian zone in the Pacific Northwest, United States - 17_EM | ecosystem: Host-associated > Plants > Roots > Unclassified | place...
GGACTATAACTTTAAGTTACTTAAGTATACGCTACTTAATAGTAGTATAGGCTATATAAAGCTGTATAGGATTAGTTTAATATATAGGCTTATTAATCGTATGGTAAACTACTTAGAAGACTTTAGAATAGATTAGTAATGTTCTAATACTATAGTAGAGGCCTTACTTAACGTCTTAATTGGCAAGTACCTTATATAGATATATTACAAAAAACTAGACCTTATCCTTTTTATACTACCTCTTAATTCCTGCCTATAAGAAATAGCCTTTTACCCTCTTATTAAACCCTTATTGCTCTACTGCGTGGCTTAAAAAGTTACTAAAGTTATTCTATAGATTAGCTTTAAATTAATAAGCACGCAGCTACTACTTTAAGTTATAGAAAGAAGCTTTAATTAGATTAAAATCGGGTAAGTAAGGAGGAAGATATTTAAGCCTAATACCAGCAGTATTGCAGAGGTGTTAAACTTCCTAGGTTTAAGTAAGCAATAGTATTAAACACCTATCCTTTATAGACACTATATACCTTATTGTAATAAATTAACGTATTATCTATTACTAAAACTAAATAAGGCTATAAATAAGGCTGCATACGAGTAAGAACCTTATTCTTTATCCACTTAATAAACATTAGTCCATTAATAGCGCCCTAGTATATTAACCAGCTAGGCATATAGCCCTAATAGGTATACACTGGCAGTAAGCTCTATCTTTTAAATCTCTTTAATTCCAATATTCCTTTAGCAGGCTTATTAATTGGCGCCTATCTATACTTCCTATCTGACACGTCCTTAAAATAACTAGTTAATTAATTAAATAACTCGTTTAGGTACTTTAGCGGTCCGGGTTTATTAGGGTAATAAATAAGGATTTGGATAGCGGAAGGAGCTCTTGCTGCACCCGGCCTAAAAAGACTAAAACCAACCAAAAGAACCCTGAAAAACACCTAGAGAATCCCCCTAAGATGCATGCATCGCAGGGGAGGCACACGTTAAACGACGGTGGTTCGCACTCGCGCGCGTCCACTAGAACCACGCCTAGCAATGGCCCTCCATAATAAGAACGGGCGAATACCACACCACAAAGCGGAAAGACCTCTATTAAAAAGGCATCTAATAAAATACAAAGCCTATTAGACGCGTTTAGTATCCGTAGTTACGGGGGAGCAACTGTTAACTATAACGAACTAATGCAGCTAGCAGAATAGCTCCGCCAGTTTAGTAAACCTTAGGCGCCCCTCTAGCAAACCCTTAATTAAATCCTTTAACGGCTAAGCAAAATTAAAAATAAATAAAACCCCTCCTTACCAGCGAACCGTACCTAGGCCGCTATAGCTATATATCTACAGTATAGGGAACCTACCCCCCTAAAGACAATATCTAGGTATATAATTATAATATAACTAAATATAGAAAAAGTAGAGGGGCTTAGGGGATAATTAGAAACAGAAGTCCTTATAGAGATTCGTAAAAAGGTCTATAACGCTATTATAGTCCAACACCTTAGGAGCGGAGACATTAGAGTTACCCTAAGGGACCAACAGGTAAAGGAATAAGCCGTTAGGGTAAAGGACAGGCTAGGAGAACGTATTAGCATAAAAGTGCTCCGTAAAGATTACCTAGTCGAAGTCCTAGCGGTTCCCCTAAGCCTTAGGGTAGAAAAGGGACGCCAGGCAGATAATACAGCAACTATATATAAGATAGTAAAACAAACGGAACGCCTTATACTAGGACTTAAGATTACCTAAATTTAATGGCTTTAATAGGAAAATGTAAACTAAGCATATAATAAGAATAATAAAAGAATATAAGGGTCGCTAGAGACTTGCTAGGGAAATGCTAGTTAAACGTATAGCTCCCTTATTGTCAGCACATATACACTAGGAATGCAAAAACTCCTTATTTAAAAAGGTATTATTATAAATGGCCTTATATACGACGTAAGGCTCTATAACTACAGACTCCGCCTAGAATAATGCTATTACTACGTATAATAGGGGCACACCTAATCCACATGCGCAGTATAGGTATGCTACGGCCACTATACAGGCCCCTATAATATAAGACACTGCTTAAACTAAGACTAAATAAAATGTGTAAACTGCCACTAAAGTACACATAAGGCATAAAAGAGAGAAGACTGTATTAAATACAGGAGACGGAAGGTAAGGGCTTAATAGCTGCGGGAATAACTGTACGCTAGGTTATATAAATAGAAACAATAGGTAATAAGCTAGGGGGGCGCAGGTGCCTTTCTAGCGTTTCCTACCTTTAATACTAGGGGGCTAGGCTAGCTATCCCAAGCCTTAACGGGCTAGAAGCGACGCTATGTAATATCACCAGACCGTATAGGGATATAAGGGTTATAGGGAATATAAGGGAGAGGACGCCCTATAGGAAGACCCTTATAGACAGCTATAGCAAGCTTAAGACCGGGATAATTAAAAATTAGATTTAACGCGGTAAATATAACATTCGTAGCTAACTCTTAAAGAGTATATAGCTAACTAGTAAAAACAGGGGAAGAACCGAAGATAATAATAGATTTAGATATAGAAGCGCTAGTAGGAATATAAGATACGGGAATAGAAAGCTCTATATAAAATAAGTAGTAACTAGGGTATAGATATAAGAGATAGAAGTTTTAAATATCCTAGAGAAAGTAGAAACAGAAGAAGCGAGGAATAATAAAGAGGCGAAGGACCCTCGCCGGGGGTCCGCTACCTATCCATTATATAGTATAACTATAGCAACATAAACCACTGTCTTGTAAGGCCTTTACTAGATAGTCTAGACCTAGAGAAATACTATATCCTTACTATATAAGAGCCGTACTATAATACCTACATATAATTAACATACTGCCCTTAAGGATTCCAGCTCCTATATAAACTAAAAGCAGCCATATACGTATGCTTTATAATTAGCAAGGCTATTAGCCTATCCTTATGGTTATAGCAGGCAGTTAATCTAGATATTGTAGTTATAATAATCTAGATATATAGAGGACCGGTACAAATTATTAATATATATAACCCTAGGGTTAAAGGGGTCCCATAAATAGAGAATATTATATCGGTAATAAGCCTACTTAAAACCGAAGGCACAGAGTCTATCCTATTAGGAGACATAAACCTCTACCACCCGCGGTAGGGGGGTATCTACGTCGCTGCTAAACAATAGGTAGAGTGCCTACTAAAAGCTATAGACACCTAGGGCCTTAAGCTGGCTACCCCCCCTAGAGCAATTATATAGCAATAAGGATCCGCCAGAAGTATAATTAACCTTATATTTATAGACGAAGGCCTATACCAGAGACTTAAAAGGTGCAACCCTAAAGAAGAATAGGCACTTACCTTAAACTATATCCCCATCCAGATATAGCTAGATTTAGATATTAAGGCGTAATTAAATAGCAAAAGATATGCAATAAGGATGCTTAAGGCAGACAGTTTCCTTAATATAGTTAAATAATAACTCTAAGACCTAGAAGAAATCTACCTAATACTAAATAAGCAAGGCTTATTAGCTACCCCTAAGGAAATTAACTAAAGACTAGAAAGGATCTAGGCAGCAATTAAAAATAGGCTAGAAGAGCACTGCCCGGTCTTAAGACCGGGCCCCTATACGCGATACGTATAGTCCGTATAATACACGGTTCTTATAGCTAGCTAATAATAAGCAAGAAGGAAATACTTAAGTAGCTATAACCCTAAAGATAAGAGATAATATAAAGACATAAGAAACTAGTTAAAGAATACCCTAAAAAAAGAAGCAAGGAATAACTGGAGATAATTTATAAACGAGCATACTTCTAACCCGAGCCTCCCCTATAATAAAGGCCTATGGGCCATAGCAAAATAGGCAAAAAAAAAGGTAGGGCGACTAGTAGAAGACCTATACCTACTACCCCTATAAAGAGCAGGGGAGTTATAGGCCACTAATAATAACGATAAAAAGGTAAAGATCCTTATAGAAAGGTTCTTCCCCTAACCGGCTTTAGTAGACCTTAGTAACATTACAGGTAAAACACTGGTAACTCGCCTGTGGGTTAACAGCGATATAATAATAGAGGAAATGGCTAGAACTATTAGCCGCCTTTTAAATAATATAGTATTAGGTCTAAATAGGATTCTAAATAAGGCCTTAAAGACCTATAGACCATTTATAGCACCCTAGCTTACGGATATAGCTAGAGTATACTTTATTATAGGCTACTACCTACGACTTAGAAGATCTATAATAACAGTTATTCTATAAAAAGAAGGTAAAGCAGATTATTTAATCCTAGGAAGCTACCGCCCTATTGCCTTAGAAAACACCCTTAGCAAGATCTTAGAAAAGGTAATAGCGGACTATATAGTAGATATGGCTGAGGAACACGCCTTACTACTATAAAGCTAAATAGGGGTAAGAAAGAACCGCTTAACACTATTAGCACTTACGCTACTCGCTACTACTATTAAATCTATATAGGCGATGCGAAGGAACTTTATAGTATTAATACTTAGCCTAGATATTAGCGGCGCCTACAATAATATACCCTACGAGCGTCTCCTATATATCCTTAGGGTAAAAGGCTTTCTAGAATAGATTATATAATTTATCTAAGGGTTTATAGGTTAAAAAGAAATATTACTAATCTTTAGTAGATACCAGAGCCCCCCTATTGCAGTTATAATAGAAATACTATAAGGATTACCCCTCTCGCCTATACTCTTCCTTTTCTTTATAAGCAACCTACTTAACTCCTTTAAGGAAGGGGCGACCTAGGGGATAGGCTTCGTTAATAATACAAACCTAATTATATACGGGCTATTAGCTATAGAGAATTGCAGAATGCTAGAGAAAGCCTATAATACCTATATAGAATAAGCAAGATAATATAGAGTCTAATTCTTACTAGAGAAATACCAGCTAATTTATTTTATAAGAAAACGCAACTAATCTATAGATCTCTAGTATATAATCCGCATCTAAGGCTTTAGGGGTTATCTAGTTTAGGGCCTAAGGGTATTAGGAGTATAGGTAGATAGTAAGCTTTAGTGGAGCGTATATACGGCGCAAGCGGCCTATAAGGGCTAAGTATAGTATATTGTATTATCTAGGATCGTTAACTCTATATAGGGCCCATGCTTCTAGAGGTCACGCCTACTATATATAGTAGTTATTTGGCCAACCATAACGTATAGGTCCAGTATTTAGGCCATTGGAGAATCTAAGAAAGGCCCCCTTAAGTCGCTCCTTAAACCACTCTAAAGGTCTAAACAGCCTGCCTTTAGAGTATAATAGGCGGATATAAGCGAATGGCCACAGTACTGCTTAAGAAGGAAGCTAATATTCCCCCCCTATAACTATATATTAAAGCCGCTGTAATATAAAGGGCCTAAAATAAACGTAACTCTAATATTATAAAGTATATTAAGACACGCCTAAACAAACTGTGGAGGAACCCTAGGGCGCCCTATAGGAGAATAAACTAATAACCCTAAAGTAGGGAAGATATATTAGAGAAACAGGTAAAGAAAGTAGAAGAAAAATGGTGCTGCTTTAGGGCCTAGGCCTATATAGAGGAGGAAGGGAGATGTGTAAGAGGCTAGTAAAGATAACAGCAAGAGAGAGAAAGGAGCTAAAGTAGAGCATAAAAGAACGCTAGGAAACTATCTACCGTAATATAATACTAGTTAGACTAACGCTAAAGAGGCGTATAGGAGTTAAAGGTATAGAGGCTAACTAAGGCAAGAGGAACCCAAGCCGTAGTGTCACGGCACTGACCTGACGCGCACTGTCTCGTACTGTTTCCTACTGTTAGTTGGCCCACCACTAGCGCCTTAGCGGCTGGCCCTACTATTTATATACCCCCTTTTTACCTTCTTCTCCTCTTTATACCACAACGTAGTTATTTAGTCTACTTTATTGCAGCACTGTGACAGTTTGTGGTATCTCTAACTGCGCCCCGTCGCGATCTTTATTCCTCCTAGTCTATTATCTCCGTCTTTCTAGTATAATCGCGACCCGGCGTAACTAGCAACACCGTACTATAGTCTTAGTCTTAACATAGCCTTAGCATAGTCCCAGATAGTCTCAATAATCTTAGTATTATAGTTAGCCTTATAGATTTCGATTGCCTTACCTAGATCCCTTAAAATGGGCGACTATAATATGGATAATACCCCGTTAACGAACACACGCGAAGCGCTCGCCTGCCTCTTCGATACCCCCTATACTAATATTACCTAGGCAATTAGGAATGGTCCAGAGTACCCTAGGGACCTTAATATAACAGGAACCTTCTAGCACCTCTCTATAAGTATAACCTTTTTAACTAGCGTTAAGAGCGGTTTCTAAACTATTTATAATAAAGGCCGAACTGCAAAACTCCTAACTTAAAGAAGCTTAGCACAGAATTAACTCCCTTAAGACACTTAAGCTATGTATACAATAATATAAACAGCAAGCCTCTATATATACCGAGACTATATAAAGTCTAAGCTCTTAGATTACTATACTTACCTAAACCATTACTAACAAGAACACTACTACTAGCTCCCTTCTCCTAACTAAGCCCTATAGAAAAAAGCGTAAAGCAAAAGATCCAACCCCGTTTAATAGTAAGGGATCACCAACTAAAAAGCAAGAAAATTTTAAAATATAGGAAATAAAGATCTAAGGCGTTTTTTGGAGGGATGTAAAGTGCTTTAAGACCCTAATAGACGAAGTCCTCTATATGTTAGATACGCTAATAGATAAGGCTTATAACTATATTAAGCATGGCCTTAATATGCTACGCATATACCCAAACAACTTAAGTAAATAGACCTTCTCCAACTAAGAGTCTATGCTCGTGTATATAAGGAAGCACTATAAGACCATAGATATAACCCAAGCAGCTAAGAATAAGCTAGATACCTTAAACTAGGGTAAGTATAACTACTGGTCCTAAAAAGTAGAGCTTAATAAGTTAATAATTAAAGCAAACAAGACTGAGGAACAAAAAGTGGATTTACTTAAGAAGAATATTTCCTCTAAGATAAAGGACCTGGCCCTTACCCTTAGCTACAAAATCGGCGATGCTGACTATAAAGGCTAAAGTAAGTAGATAGATATATTTGCTTATAACCTATAGAACCATACCCACTATACTAAGCTAAATACCACTAAGCTAAGTACCGCTAGCGGCTATTAACCTATATTACCACAGAATGACCTAATAGACCTTAATGCCGTTAAGTTCGGCAGCGGTAGTAATAGTCTCCCTAATAACGTCTAAAGATATCGTATGGATAATAGACTTTATATAGCGTATAGCCAACCTAGCTACTAGAAAGATGCTTACAACCCCTAGAAGAACCTAGATCCCCTTCTAGTACTACCGCGCTAACCCCCTCTTAGCCATAGCGGATTCTTTAATAGAGGGGATAATAATTAAGGCGGTAACCGTAAATAAGGACGTTAGTTTAGACACAGAAACCCACCCCTATAATTTCCTTCCCTAATACAGCCCTAGCCAATAGCCCCGTATATAAACTACGGATAAGTACTCTATACTACTACTAATTGTAAAACCGGCCATATTATTAGTAAAATACCCTCTAGCATATATATACCGTTAGAGACTAATACGTTAGTATTACGGGACACCCCCGTGACACCTTATACACGTCTACCTATTTCCACCGACTTAGCAACTAGAGACTGACCACGAGACGGCAATTTGCGGCAATCTGACGGCAATCTGCCATATTCTGCCATATTCCGCCAAGTTCCACTAAATCCTGCTAAGTTCTGCTAGGACTACTACCTAAATCCTATTCTACTCTATGCATATATTAACTAAGCAACTAAGCTAATAATATATACCCTTTCTTCCCGTTTCCCTACCTTCTCTCCTTACGCAACGTCTTAACCTTATTATATAGTTTATATATATAGCTTAATAATATCTACTTCGTTATATATTATTACCACTTATACTTACTCCGTAACACTACGTTACGTTAACCACTTATACTACTACCCAAAATAGAAAACGTACCTAAAGCCCCCGTAACGGCCGCCGATATTATATCCATCCTCTAAGAATAAATAGTAAGCATATAGAAGTCCTTTATAGAGGCCCTTAAATAACAATAAGTTACCCTAACTTAATAATAAGCCGAATAAGAAGTATAGTATTAGAAAACAATAGAAGCCCTCTAAGAAGAAATTTATACCCTTAAGATACCTACGCCAGAACCCTAAGACTAAATACTATCTCTAGAGTTAAATACGCGAAACGCGAGTCCCAAACCTATAGTAGCTATTTACCCTAAACCGACTACCGTACTGTAATAATCCAAGCAGTTACCTAACCCCCTAGTATTTACTAGTAAATAATAAGAGCTCCGATTATTTCTAAGCTAGCTAAAAAATAAGCTAACCGGTAACGCTAACCGTTACCTAACCAAAGCTAACCAACTCTATTACGCCCTAAGTTAACTAGAAGGAGAGGCAGCTAACCTTATTAAACCTCTTTAGCTAACCTTAGTATAAAGCCTAGTTATACTTCTTAAAGCCTTATACAGTAACCTAAACCGCTAAGCTACTACCTAGAGAAAAATAAACCATATAGCTTAAGGAACGAAAAGTTTCCCAGTATACTTCTCTAAATTTAACTGTTACGTAAGGGAAACAGGCTGGAACGACTTCGCACTAATTAACAGCCTTATTAAATCTCTAAGCCCTAAACTAAAAACCTCCCTAATAGGCGTAGACCTACCAGGAGCCCTTAACGCCTACGTAAACGTTATTAACAAACGGTATAATAATATACTACGCCTAATACTAAAACACGCCCCTTAATATAATATAATAGCCCCGTAAACGTCTACTAAGTCATCTTAGCCTAAGCACCCTAACGCCATAGATATTAACACTAGAACCCTAGAGTACGCCCTACTAGGGTCCCCTAAATAAGAAAGACGTATTAAGCTAGGCCTCTACTTTAAATATGGAAGGAAGGATTATATCTTAAAATACTACCTTATCCCCCTACCTACGCACTAAAATAATTTACGAATGGCTAATACTAATAGCCGTTTACCGTATTAATCTTCTAGTTACCATCCCTAATCTTTATCTAGTTCTAGCCCTACGTTTAGTAAGTACTATTTATAAGAACAAAGCTTTAACTAACGCTCTATAAGAACCCCGCCCTAATTACCTCTAAAAGAAAGGTCCTAAAGCTAAGTTGCTTTCCGGGACGGCTCTACCTTAGGATCTTATTAAACGCATTTAACGTTACGAACTCCGACTCTTAGGACCATAGCATAACTATTAACTACCGTCTTTAGCAGAATGGTTAATAGGCTAATACTTAAATCCTAATTAATACAGGAGCTAGCGGCATAGGATTTATTAACAAGATCTTTGCGTAAGATAATAGTTTTACCCTAACCCCCCTCGACCGGCATATTAATATATTTAGATTTAACAGTAAACGCACCATCTTAGGCCGTATTACCCACGTAGTAGCCCTAAGACTCTAATACCTAAACCATAAAGAACTAATTAAGCTTTTCGTTACCACCTTAGGTTACCTAGTAATCCTTAAATAACCTTAGATAAAGCTATATAAGGTAACTATTAACTAGAATAACCTTAAGCTTTTATTTACCGCCTCCCGTTATAAGTAGAAGTGCCTTATAACTCGCTGCCCTAACCCTAAACTAAAACCTAGGAAATCCACTAAGATCTACTAGCCTAAGATTTCCACCAATATCCACCCCGCGCCTAAGAAATCTACCAGATTCCACTAACCTAAGAATTCCACCGAATTCCACCGATATAAGATTTCCACTAATATCCACTAAAGATCTAGAAATCCCACTGAACCCCACAAACTAACCCTAACTACTACACCACCCTAAACTAAGTAAAAGCTTAAGCTTAGCATATAGGAGTACTAGAAGAACTAGTACCCTATAATAATAAAAATACTTAAGGAACCTAAACCTAAATCTAATACTAACTCTATACCTAATACTAAACCTAAACCTAAACAAGAAACTATATAAGAGACTATAAACGATCCAAGAGAGCTTAACACCTTAGATATCCACATAATTAAAGCTACTCCGCTAGCTTAGCTTGCTAAGAAGCCTAAATATACAATTTTCGCTGTCACAATAGCTGATATTAAGAAAGCCTTAGCACTAAAGAAGCACACCAACCCTATTACGAAGGTACCAGCAGAGTACCATTACCGCTTAAACGCATTCTTACGAAAGGAAGCTAATAAGCTACTAGAATACTAACTATACAACTATAAGATTATACTTAAAGAAGGAAAGCAGCCTAGATTTAGACCCCTATACGGAATATCCTAAAACGAACTCTAAGTACTATAAAAGTATCTAGACAAGAACCTAAGTAAAGGATTTATTAGAGCAAGCTCTTTACCTATAGCCGTACTAGTAATCTTTATTAAGAAACCTAGCGGCAGTTTACGCTTCTACATAAATTACCAAGCCCTTAATACTATTACTATTAAAAACTAATATCTAATCCCATTAATATAAGAGACGCTAAACTAACTAAGTAAGGCTCGCTACTATACAAAGCTTAATATCATCTCTGTATTTAACTGCCTCCGTATAGCAAAGGGAGATAAATGGCTTACCGTATTTTATACTCGGTATAGATTATTTAAATACTTAGTAACGCTATTCGGCCTCGTAAATGCTCCGAGCTTATTTTAATATTACGTAAATAATACCCTGCGCCCCTACCTAGACATCTTCTATACTGCTTATATTAACAATATCTTAATATACAGTAATAACCTAACCAAATATTGGAAATACGTTAACCTTATCCTATAAGCCCTATACGGAGCTAGTCTATAATTAAATATAGATAAATGCGAGTTTTATAAGACGGAAGTCCTATACCTTAGGCTTCTTATTTCTATAGACGGTATAAATA
>Ga0307515_10022977_pt1 | contig 10964 bp, 11 predicted proteins | sample 17_EM_MG_FD_194513 | JGI IMG/M metagenome (GOLD analysis project Ga0307515, IMG submission 194513) | Populus trichocarpa ectomycorrhiza microbial communities from riparian zone in the Pacific Northwest, United States - 17_EM | ecosystem: Host-associated > Plants > Roots > Unclassified | place...
TGCGTCTCGGCGACAGCCACGGCGTCGCGCGCGAGGACTTCCTGCGCAATTATCAAGGATCAGAGCTCGATCCGCGCTGGCTGAACCGTGTCTCGAAACTCTCCGCCAAGGGCTGGAAGAATTTCGTCCATCACGAAAAGGACCGCATCAAGGATCTGCGCCACGAGATCCAGTCGCTGGCAGCTTTGACCGGCCTCGAGATCGGCGAATTCCGCAAGATCGTGCACGGCGTGCAGAAGGGCGAGCGCGAAGCCCGCCAGGCCAAGAAGGAAATGGTCGAGGCGAATCTGCGTCTCGTGATCTCGATCGCCAAGAAATACACCAACCGCGGCCTGCAGTTCCTCGACCTGATCCAGGAAGGCAATATCGGCCTGATGAAGGCGGTCGATAAGTTCGAATATCGCCGCGGCTACAAGTTCTCGACCTACGCCACGTGGTGGATCCGGCAGGCGATCACGCGCTCGATCGCCGACCAGGCGCGAACCATCCGTATTCCCGTGCACATGATCGAGACCATCAACAAGATCGTGCGCACCTCGCGCCAGATGCTCAACGAGATCGGCCGCGAACCGACCCCGGAAGAGCTCGCCGAAAAGCTCGGCATGCCCCTGGAGAAAGTTCGAAAAGTCCTGAAGATCGCGAAAGAGCCGCTCTCGCTCGAAACCCCCGTCGGTGACGAGGAAGATTCGCACCTCGGCGATTTCATCGAGGACAAGAACGCGATCCTGCCCATCGATGCCGCGATCCAGTCCAACCTGCGCGAAACCACCACCCGCGTGCTGGCCTCGCTGACGCCGCGCGAAGAACGCGTGCTCCGTATGCGCTTCGGCATCGGCATGAACACCGACCACACGCTGGAAGAAGTCGGCCAGCAGTTCTCGGTCACGCGCGAACGCATCCGTCAGATCGAGGCGAAGGCGCTGCGCAAGCTGAAGCATCCGTCACGTTCGCGGAAGCTGCGGAGCTTCCTGGATAACTGATCGGTGTGCTAATGGCGCAATCTCGGTATCTCGGCATTACAATGGCGGCCCTCGTGGCCGCCATTTTCGTATTCGCCGCGCAGGTCGCCGCGACAGCCCAGCCGGCCAAGCGCAGCGGCGCCGGCCCCTGCCGTCAGGCCGCGCTCTCGATCATGTCCATGCTCGATGCGAAGGAAGACAACACGGCGGATTATCGCCATGCCTATGACGGCCTCACCCAGACCTGTGGCCCCGCAGGCGCGCCGTCGGCGCAGCCGCCATCCCCTCGGGAAGAATGCGGAAAACTGGCGCTGGCCGTGCTGGATGCCATCGAAGAGAACAAGATCAACACGCAGGCCTTCGTCCACGCCCGCACGCGTTTCGCGCTGAGCTGCGCGCCGCGATGAGCGGCCAGCGCCTCGTCGTCTGGTACAACACGCGCTGCCCGGTCTGCGACGCCGGCATCGACTGGCAACGCAACAAGCTCCTGGCCGCCGTCCGCGCCGGCGACATTGAATTCAGAGATATCAACGAACAACCCGACGCGCTCGCGAGCTATGGCGTCTCGCCCGACGACGTGCGCCGCCGCCTGCACGCGACGGACGAAGCCGGCCGCCTGATCGTCGGCGCGGATGTCGCCATCGCGATCTGGCGCCTCACCAAGGGCGAGGGCTGGCTGGCGTCGCTGTTCGGCAATCCGGTGACGTTGCCGGTGACGCGGTTCGCCTACGACCGTTTTGCCGATGTGCTGTTTGCGTGGAATAGGCGCAAAGGCCATTGGTGAGACGGAGGTGCCCTCCCTCTCCCGCTTGCGGGGGAGGGTCGGGGTGGGGGTGCCTCCGCGAGTCGCACTGCTCGCGTGAGAGACGAGTCCCGCCCTACTTCTTCTTCGCCCCAACCCGGCTGATGCTCTTGATCTCCAGCGGCGTGCGGCCGGATTTCTCGGCGATCTCGCGGTCCTGCTCGAGGATAAAGGCACGCGCCGGCTCGTCGCCGTCGAGCCCGCCAAGCAGCTCGGCAGGCACGCGCCGGTTGGATTTCTGCGAGTCGTCCTCATAGACGACATTGAAGAAGGCAAACTCGCCTTTGGGATTGGTCCCGGGTTTCTTGGCCATGCGGGCTTTTCTTCGATAAGCGAGCCGCTGTCAAAGAAAATAGCGAAGCGCAAACACGGCGCAAACTGAGCAAAATCTGCAAATATCCGTCAATTTTGCACCGTGTTCCACCGCCACCGTCGGCGGCATGCATCGCCCCCTGATCGAACGCCCGACATCCCCACATCCGAGCCGAGCGCCGCCGCCATCTGGCCGCCGCTTCGCTCCTTCATCTCGGGCGAACGGCGGCTTGGCCGCTTGATGGCGCGGCGGCGATGGACGGCATGGCCTTACGAATTCCTGCGCTTTGGCCTGAAGCAGGGCTGGGCCTGCCTGTTCGGCGGCATCGCCGTCGTCCTGATAATCGCGACCTGGCGCTACTATCCCGCGAACGCGGCCCTTCCGCGCTACGACTTCCTGTTGTTCTGCATGATCGCCGTCCAGGCGGCGCTGCTCGCGGGCCGACTGGAGACATCAGATGAGGCAAAAATTATCCTGATCTACCATCTGGTCGGCACCGCAATGGAGATCTTCAAGACCTCTGTGGGCTCCTGGATTTACCCGGAGCCGAATTTCTTCCGCATCGGCGGTGTGCCGCTGTTCACCGGCTTCATGTATTCCTGCATCGGCAGCTATCTCTGCCGCGCCTGGCGTCTGTTCGATTTCCGCTTTTCGAACCATCCGCGGCGGCGCAGCCTGATTGTGCTCAGCATGGCCGCCTATCTCAACTTCTTCACCCATCATTTCATCGTCGATCTGCGCTGGCTGTTGTTCGCGGCATCGGCGTGGCTGCTCGGCCGCACCACAGTCCATTTCAAGGTCTGGCGCGAGCGCCGCGCGATGCCGCTGCTGCTCGGCTTGCTGCTGGTGTCGGTTTTCATCTGGCTGTCGGAGAACATCGGCACATTCACAAAAATCTGGCTCTATCCGTCGCAACGGCACGGCTGGTCGATGGTCTCCATCGACAAGCTCGGCTCCTGGTTTCTGCTCCTGATCATCAGCTACACGCTGGTTAGTTTGATCAATGCGCCGAGGGTGATGAGGGCCGAGGAAAGCAAGGTCGATACGCGCCCGGCCGGCGCGGCAGACATGACTATGAAGGCTTCCGCTTGACACCGCCTCGTTGCGGTGTCGGCTTCCACCCCCTACGGCGCCACCAACTCCACCCGCCTATTCAACGCCCGCCCAGCCTCACTCGCATTTGACCCCACCGGTGCCAGATGCGCCAGGCCCGCTGTCTGCAGCCGCGGTGCGCCGATGTGGTAGTTCTTGACCAACTCGGCGGCGATCGCCTCGGCGCGGCGTCGCGATAAATCGAGGTTGTAGGTGTAGGGCCCCTGGCTGTCGGTGTGACCGACGATGTACACATTGAGCGACACCTGCGAGGCCAGCAGTTTTGCGATCTGGTCGAGGGTGGGGCGGCTTTCGGGGCGGATCACCGCCTTGTCGGTGTCGAAGTAGATGCCGTAGAGCGCGATGCGGCCGGTCTCGCGCAGGCCCTTGGCCATCGCATCCGCATCCACCATCTTGTTCTCGATCGCGCCGAGTTCGGCCACCGTGAGCTGGGCGTAGATGTCGCGATTGTTCTCGCTGACGACGACGCTGACATAGGTTTCGCGTCCGCCCTCGCTCTTGCGCGCCGCATAGTAGTGATAGTTGAAACCATCCACCCACATCTGCGGGATCGGCAGCGCCTCGATCGCCTCGGTGAAGGGAATGCCGCCGCAGGCTTCGGTCTCGCAATTGAGCAGCGGCTCGAAGCCGGCTTTTGTCAGTTGCGTCTCGAAATTCCGGGACACTTCCACGATCGAGGGACCGGGAGCGGTGCGATAGGCGATGCGGGTGATGCGGCCCTCCAGCCGGGGCGTATCGGACGGTTTGCCGTCTTTGAAGGGGGCCGCCTGCATCCGCGCGGTGTCGAAAGCTTTCACCTGATGGCCTGAGATCACGCTGCCGGCGAAACGGCCGATGCCGGGAAAATCCTTTGAGCCCGCGACGTCGCGGGTCTGTGCAAAGGCCGCGGGCGGTGCGAAGAGCGAAAGGGTGAGCAGGAGGAGGAACGGCTTGACGATCGCGAGGGACATTCGGAAAATCTCGGTGATTTCAAGGAAAGATATCGGCCAAGGCGCTTTGCCGCAACGCTCGAAGCGATCAGGCGGACGTGCTAGAAGCGGAGCTGATATTCCGGCGCACACACCAAAGATGGTTTCCCCATGCACTTCCTCCGCTATGCCTTTGCCCCCTCCCTCGTTCTGGCAATTCTCTTCGCATCCCTGTCCTCGCCAGCCGATGCCGCGCAATGCGGCAACTCCGCGGGCGGCTTCGACGCCTGGAAGCAGTCGTTCGCCGGCGAGGCGCGGGCCAAGGGCATCAGCGCCGCGACCATCCAGGCCATGATGGCGACGAATTACGCGCAGGCGACCATCAATGCCGATCGCGGCCAGCGCAGTTTTAGTCTCTCGCTCGAACAGTTTCTCGCCAAGCGCGGCGCCACCACCATCGTCGCGAAGGGGCGTCAGCTGAAGAATTCGCAAGCCGCGCTGTTCGCCTCGATCCAGCAGCGCTACGGCGTGCCGCCGGGCCCGCTGCTTGCGATCTGGGGGATGGAGACCGGTTTCGGCGCCGTGCGCGGCAACCAGAACATGCTGTCGTCGATCACCACGCTGGCCTATGACTGCCGGCGCACGGCCTATTTCACCGAGCATCTTTACGCGGCGCTGCAATTAATCGATCGCGGCGTGCTCACGCCGGCCACGCGCGGCTCCATGCACGGCGAAGTCGGCCAGACTCAGTTCATGCCCAAGGCCATTCTGGCCTACGGTACCGGCAATCTCGAAGTCGCCGCCAACGCGCTGAGCTCGGCCGCGAATTTCCTCAAAGCCCATGGCTGGCGCGCCGGCGCCGGCTACCAGCCGGGCGAGCCGAACTTCGCCGCCATCCAGGAGTGGAACGCGGCGGGGGTCTATCAGAAGGCGATTGCGCTGATGGGGCGGCAGATTGATGGGGGAGAGTGACCTCCACCGTCATTGCGAGGAGCATAGCGACGAAGCAATCCATTCCTCCATTTGCCGCGCTATGGATTGCTTCCGCCTTCGCTCTTTGAGCTACAGCGGACAAGTCGCTGCGCTCGCAATGACGCCGTGCGCGCCGATGGTTCTCATGGCATGATCAACACAAGCTGTACGTCACAAGGGATTCGCATGCGCCAATTCTGTTTCGCTATCCTGTTCGCCGCTGTCACCACCACCCCCGCACTCGCCGCGCGCTGCGGTGGCGATTTCAACACCTTCGTGGCAGCGATGTCGCAGGAGGCCGCGGCTGCCGGCGTTTCGCAGGCGGTGATCAGCCAGGCGCTGGGTGGCGTGACGCAGGATCCGAAGGTGCTGGCGTTCGACCGCCGCCAGCGCGGCACCTTCAACAAGACCTTCGAGCAATATGTCTCGACCCGCGTCGGCCCCGGGCGGATCAACATGGGGCGGCAGATGCTGCAGAAACACGCCTCGTTGCTGTCGCGGATCGAGAAGCAGTTCGGCGTGCCGCCGGAGATCGTTGTCGCGATCTGGGGGCTGGAATCCGATTTCGGCAAGGGCGACGTCGGCAAGATGCCGGTTATCCGCACGCTAGCCACCATGGCGCATGATTGCCGCCGCACCGAATTGTTTCAGGGCGAATTGCTGGCGGCGCTGAAAATCGTGCAACGCGGCGATCTGCCGCTCAGCGACCTGATCGGGGCGTTTGCCGGCGAAATCGGCCAGACGCAATTTTTGCCGTCGTCCTACATCAAATACGGCGTCGATTTCGACGGCAACGGCCACGTCGACCTGCGCCACAGCGTCCCCGATGTGCTCGCCTCCACCGCCAATTTGCTGCACGTCTCCGGCTTCAAGAACGGCGCGCCCTACGGCGAAGGCACCGCGAATTTCGAAGCCATGCGCGAGTGGAACAGGGCCACGATCTATCGCAAGACGATCGGGTATTTTGCGGACCAGCTGGTGGGGCGGTAGATCCGCGGCAATCGCGACTGCGTAGGATGAGTAGAGCGAAGCGAAACCCATCCTCTTCGCGGCTGCAGAGTTGATGGGTATCGCTTCGCTCCACCCATCCTACAATCTCGGGGCGTGCAGCCCCTACGAACCCTTCTCCGCATTCATCATCTTCTGGATCCGCTTCGCCAACACTTTCCAATACGTCGCGGGGCGGAAACGTTGCAGCAGATCCATGAACCGCGCGTCGCTGCCGATCAGGATGCGTGGCTGGTTCTTCTCGATGCCTTCGATGATGCGGTAGGCCGCTGCCGCCGGCGACTTCGTCGCCATTGCCTCGAAGCGGTCGATCGATTCGGCGCGGCGGGCGTTGTCGGTGATGCCGGTGCCGGTGCGGGAGTTGCGCACGATGTTGGTGGCGACGCCGCCGGGATGGACGACCGACAACCGCACCGGACTGTTCGCCATCGCCAGCTCATGCCGCAGGCTTTCCGAGAATCCGCGCACCGCGAATTTCGCCGCGCAATAGGCGGTCTGGCCGGGCGGGGCGATGATGCCGAAGATCGATGAGAGATTGACGATATGCGCCTCGCGCTGCTTCGCCAAAATCGGCAGGAAGGCGCGCGTGCCATGCACCACGCCCCAGAAATTGATGTCGAATAGCCAGTCCATCTGGGCCTGATCGACCTCGTTGAAATTGCCGAGCAGGGCGACGCCGGCATTGTTGATCACGATGTTCAGCCCGGGATGCGCAGCGCTGGCCGCCGTTGCAAAATCCTGGATCTGGCCGGGATCGCCGACATCGACGCGGTGCGTGCTGACCTTGCGCTGCGTCGTCTTCGCGATCTCGGCGGCGACCGATTGCAGGCCGGCCTCGTCACGATCGGCCAGCGCCAGATCGCAGCCGCGCTCGGCCAATGCCAGCGCGAGCGCGCGGCCGATGCCGCTGGCAGCCCCCGTAACGGCGGCGGCCGATCCATTGATTGCGGTCATGTGGGTTCAGCTCCAACAGATGAAAAATACACAGATGAAAAAATGGGCAGGTCGGCTCCTGCCGGGTTCCCGCATCTTTCGCAAATTGGAACCGAACATAAAGCGATTTCCGCTCTTAACCCCCTGTTAGATTGATGAATGCCCATTCAGGGAGGCGACTTATGGGACAATCAAAGCCCTTTCGGGCGACCGCACTCGTTGTCGAAGATGATCCGATGCAGCGGGAAATGATCTGCCTGTTGCTGGAGGAGAGCGACATGGACGTGATCGAGTGCGAAAGCGCCGAGGCCGCCGAACTTGTCCTGGAGGAAGCGGGGGCCAGCCTGGTCCTGATGATGACCGACGTCCAACTCGCCGGTAACAAGAACGGCGTCGAGCTCGCCCACGTCGCCAAGAAATTCAATCCGGATATGGATGTGATCGTCACCTCGGGTATTCCGCTTCGGCAGGCGTTGCCGGACGGCGCGATCTTCTGGACCAAGCCCTGGGCACCGCTGGATGTGATCCGCGAGGCGGAAAAGATGTCGATAGCCTGGAGCAGGATGGGCGAGGCGTAGCGCTCCGTCATTCCGGGGCGATGCGCAGCATCGAACCCGGAATCCATTGGGCCACCAGTCTGCAGCTCGATGGATTCCGGGTTCTCGCTTTGCGAGCCCCGGAATGACGAGAAATTGGTTCTGGTGCTCCAGCGCACGCTGCTTCCGCGATTGGCCGCGCCGTGATATGGCCGGTCGACGTCGCCTTCGCAGTCACCGGGCCCTGATTCATGACACTGTCCTTCCTGCTGACCACGCTGATCGTGGTCGCTTCCCCCGGCACCGGCGTGCTCTACACGCTGGCGGTGGCGCTGACGCAAGGCGGCCGCGCCTCGATCGCCGCCGCCTTCGGCTGCACGCTCGGGATATTGCCGCAGATGATCGCCGCGATGCTTGGGCTCGCCGCCGTGCTGCACACCAGCGCATTGGCGTTCGCGGCGTTGAAATGGTGCGGCGTGCTCTATCTGCTCTATATGGCCTGGCAGGCGCTGCGCGAGACCGGCGCGCTGGCGATCGATGCAAGGACCGATGCAAGTCCGGCGGCGGGGCGATCGAGCCGCAAGGTGATCGTGACGGCGATTCTGATCAACATCCTCAATCCGAAACTGTCGATCTTCTTCCTGGCGTTCCTGCCGCAGTTCATCGCCGTCGACGAGGCTTATCCCTTGGCGCGGATGCTGGAATTGAGCGGCGTCTTCATGGCGATGACATTTGCGGTGTTCGCCGTCTACGGCCTGTTCGCGGCCGGCGTCCGCGACCGCGTCGTCACCCGGCCCAAGGTGATGGCCTGGCTGCGCCGCAGTTTTGCGGCTGGATTTGCCGCGCTCGGCGCGAAGCTCGCGTTTGCGGAGCGGTAGGCTTGGCTGGCCGTCATTGCGAGCCCAGCGAAGCAATCCATCGGGCGGCAAGGGAAGCATGGATTGCTTCGCTGCGCTCGCAATGATGGCGAGAGATGGTGCGATACCCCGGAATCAAAAAGGCGGGCCCGAAGCCCGCCGTTTTTGAAACTGATCGCCTGAAACTGGGAGGCCTTAAATTGGAAGCCCGGGCGGAACTGAGCGCTCCACCCGGGCCAAAATTCACTTCTTCGACTTCTTGGCCTTCTTCGCCTTCTTCGCCTTTTTCGCCTTCTTCGCTTTCTTAGCCATAGTAAATCCTCTCAAGGTTTTAATGGATTGAAACGCGACTCCGAGGCATGCTTGGCGGAGGGCCAACCTCGCAACATCCTCGACAGCAATTGCAACAGATTCGCGGCGCGCTGCCGCGTGCTGTCACGTCGCCGTCATCACGTTATCCACAGTTGTCTTGCATTTTGATGCGTTTTTTCACCAAAACGCCATTCGCAACACCAATTGCGTCTCGCGCATCATGCTTAACGATGCCCGAACGCGTGCGCTCTTCATCAATTTAAAACCACGGTGTGGATTAGACGGCGGTGGTGAGAGTCCGTTAAGCGACACGGGCGCACCTTGTCCGTAAGACAACGGGGATTGTCGATCGGGGAAACGCCCCAGGGGCGAAAGCTCCGGGCGATCTAACAGGGGAGACGGGACCGCAAGCGTCCCGGGTTCGCAATGCTGAGCGTTCCGACGCTGTGGACGGTGTTCGTCATCAACTTTCTCGCGCTGGGCCTGATCTGGGCCTACGTGATCCGCAGCTATCCGTCATTCCATGCCGCGCAGTTCTGGACCGGCTCGTCCTTTGTCGCGGCCGCAGGCGCGGCCGTTGCGATGCTGCGGGTGGTGACGGATTCGCTGGTACCGCTGCTCGGCGCCGGCACCGCGATGATTTTCGCTTTGTGCCTCGCCGCGATGGGCATCCAGAAGTTCTTCAGCAAGCCGGTTTCGTGGCGCGCCACCTGGCTGGTCGTGGGGCTGAGCTTTGCCGGCCTTTCCTTCTTCATGTTCGGCTACGACAGCGCGCCGGCGCGTCTCACCATTTTTACGATCGCCCAGGTTCTGCCACTGGCGCTGAGCGTCAAGCTCTTGCTGACCCCGCATGAGGGCCGGGTCAATCCGGGCGCGCGGCTGGCCGCCGTCGTCGCCAGCCTCATCATCGCCATTTACGCCATCCGGCTGGTCGGCGGCATTGCCGGCGGCTTCTCCTACATGGAATTCAGCCCGGTTCAGTCTGTCGTGATCCTGGTGCTGGTGTTCCTGTCGATGGCGCTGAACTTCGGCTTCCTGCTGATGGCGATCGATCATCTGCGCAGTGAAGTCGCCGATCTGGCGCTGCTCGACGATCTCACCGGCGTCGGCAACCGCCGCCATTTGCTGCAGCGCCTGACCGAGGAATGCGCCCGCTCGGAGCGCAGCAATCAGCCCTTCTCGCTGCTGGTGATCGACCTCGACGGCTTCAAGAGCATCAACGACACCCATGGCCATGCCGCCGGCGACGCCTGCCTGCAGCACTTCACCCTGATGGCGCAAACCCGACTGCGGCCCGGCGACATGCTGGCGCGGTCCGGCGGCGACGAATTCTGCATTGTGCTGCCATCCTCGACCTTGCGTGAGGGCGCGATGATCGCGCGCCGGATACTGGAAGTATGCCGCGCCGACGCCGAACAATGCATGGGCAGCGATATTCCGATCTCGGTCTCGATCGGCGTCGCGCAATGGACCCGTGAGATGGGCGCATTCCCCGACCGCCTGATCGCGGCGGCCGACCATGCGCTCTACGACGCCAAGAAGGACGGCCGTAACTGCTTTGCCACCTACGAGCCCGCGCCGTCGCTGGCACCCGGGATCGAGATATCCGCGATGGCGGATGCGACCCTGCGCAAGCTCGCCTGAACGTGTTACGCAGGGGGCGCCACAGGATCCCTGCGTATGAACCTCCGCCGTCTTGCGATCGCGCTCGGCGCCATCGCGTTCGCTGTTCCCGCAACTGCCCAAACGCCTGACCTCGCCGCCATCGCGCGATCGTCGGGTACGCCTGATATCCCCGGCTTGAAGATGGTCTGGCTGGCGCCCTGGGGCGAAATTGCCAGGTCCCATCCCTGGCGCAACATCATCGTGCACCAGACCGAAGGCCCGGCCGGCTCGGCCCGCGGCGGCGCGCAGGCACAATCCAAAAATCCGACGCGCCGCGGCGTCATGGTCTGGGTCGAGACCGACGGCACCGTGTACTGGGCGGTGGGCGACCATCTCGTCCCCACCCATACCGACGGCGGTGGGCGCAACGACAACAAATATATCGACAACAGCAAGACCTATCATCAGGTCAACAAAGACACTTCCATTGGCGTGGAATTCGCCGGCAATTTTCCTGACGTGACGCAAGGGCCCACCGAGGCCCAGGTCGCGGCGTGGCGCATCCTGGTCAAGGTGCTGCGTGCGCGTTACGGCATCCCGCTCGAACGGGTCTATGCGCACAACTGGATCGACTACAAGGACGCCC